>Ga0182027_10007205_pt1 | contig 16465 bp, 12 predicted proteins | sample 712E1DmetaG_FD_121300 | JGI IMG/M metagenome (GOLD analysis project Ga0182027, IMG submission 121300) | Permafrost microbial communities from Stordalen Mire, Sweden - 712E1D metaG (Illumina Assembly) | ecosystem: Environmental > Terrestrial > Soil > Wetlands > Permafrost | place: Sweden... | reverse complement strand
TGGAGTTAAGTAAAATCGTAATTGATGAGAAGAGGCATGACCAGTTAATCGCCTTAAAGGAAAAGGGGGGCACCCGGGTCCTGCCGATTGTCATCGGTTTAAATGAAGCTTCTGCGATAAAATTAAAGATCAGCGGTTTTAACCCTCCGCGGCCATTGACCCATGATTTAATTTTTTCGATCATTAACGGCCTTGAGGCAACTGTGGAAAAAGTGATTATTGATAAATTAGAAGAGAATACTTTTTTCGCCAAGCTGATTATTAAAACCGCTAGCGGCATAATTAAGACGATTGATGCCCGGCCAAGTGATAGTATTGCTTTGGCGGTGCGGTTTCATGCGCCGATTTTAGTCGAAGATGAGATTATTAAGCAATATGAGTTGTTTAATAAAGAGAAGACTTAAAAATTCGCCATCTCTTTTGCCCTACCTGATTAGAGTTACACAAATAAACCGATGCTTAAATTTAGCCCCAAAGACGAAGTTATTTTAAAACCGATTTATAATTTTGCTAAAATCAAAAAAGTAAAATTATACTTAGTCGGCGGAGCTTTGCGAGATTTGATTCTAGACCGCACCAAGGAGAATCCGGATTTTGATTTCTGTTTAAAATCTGGAGCTTTAAAATTCGGCGCTAAGTTAGCCAAAGAATTAAGATGCGCTTTTGTTTTGCTGGATGAAGAGCATGCGGCTTGCCGTTTAGTAAAAAAGATTAATCAAAAGATTTATACCCTCGATTTCTCGGATTTTCGCGCCTCCACTTTAGAAAAAGACCTGCTGCATCGGGATTTTACGATTAACTCCATGGCCTTGAGTTTAGGGGAGGTATTTGGTGATCAAGATTTAGAGAATTTGATTATTGATCCATATTTCGGCAAAGCAGATCTTAAGGCCAAGATAATTAAAATTACCGGGCCGGGATCTTTTAAAGAAGATCCACTAAGAATCTTGCGGGCTTTTAGTTTTAGCTGCACGCTGGGTTTTAACTTGGATAAGGAAACCTTACGGCTGGCCAAGCAAGAAAAAAACAAAATTAGCGCGGTATCCAGCGAGCGCATCCGTGAAGAGTTATTTAAAATTCTGGATAGCTCTATGGCGCATACTTGCTTAGTCAGCCTGGATAAGCTAAAGATATTGGAGATTATTTTTCCGGAAATTAAACCCATGCGCCGGATTGGACAGGGGCCTTATCATCATCTGGATGTTTGGCAGCATACTTTAGAAACTTTGAGCCAATTTGAGCTGATTATCAAGTGGGCTAAGCAGAAGCCGGAGATTTTCGATTATTTACAGGAGGAGATCGCCGGATTACGGAAAAGATCCAGCCTGTTAAAGCTAGCTTGTATTTTACATGATATTGGTAAGCCTAAGGCTCTGCGCAGGGAAAAGAAAAAAATTATTTTCCACGGACATGAAAGGATTGGTTTAGGTTTAACGCGCATTATTTCACGTAGATTAAAATTATCCAATGAAGAAGGCCGGCATTTAGAGCGGATTGTGCTTTGGCATTTAAGGCCGGGGTATCTGGCGAATAACCCGCATCCGACTGCGCGGGCAGTTTTTCGTTATTTCCGGGATACCGGTAGTGATGCTCTGGCGGTACTTTTGTTGTCTTTGGCGGATCAGCGCGCTACTAAGGGGCCCTTGACTTCGGCAGATTCACGCCTGCGCCATGAAAAAACCGTGAAAAGCTTGATTCGTAAATTATTAAAACAGAAGGATGAAAAAAAATTGGTGCGTTTTTTAAACGGCGATGACCTGATGAAAAAATTCAAATTGCCGGCTTCGCCTTTAATTGGCGAACTTTTAGCCGAACTTGAAGAAGCTCAGGCGATTGGTAAGGTTAAAAATAAAGAAGAGGCTTGGCAGTTGGCTGCCAAATTGATTAATACCCGGAAATGAAGAAGTTTATTATAATCGCAGTAACCCTTGGTTTAGTTATTTTTGCCGCCACAGTATACCTGAATAAAGTACTCCTTCCGATAAAATTCAAATCGTTGATTATTTCAACACTGTCTAAGCAAACCGGTAAGAATGTTTCGTTAAAATCTCTGGAGTTTAGTATATTCAGAGGGTTAATTTTACGGGACCTAGTGATTTCCGATAACCAAAATGTGATCTTAAGCACACGCCAGGCAACCTGCACAGTTTTTATTTGGCCGATTTTTAAAAAACAAATTATTATTCCTAGTATAAATCTTAAAGCTCCGTATATTTTCCTAGAACGCCGCCCGGATAACAGTTTTAACTTGCAGGATTTCTTTACTCCTAACCCGTCGCCTGCCAAAAGATCGGATTTTAGTGTTGCGGTTTTTAAACTGACCATTTCCGATGGTGATCTTGTTTTTCAGGATGATACCCTGGCCAATAAGTTTAAGAAAGAGGTCAGGAATATTCAGCTTAATTTACATCTGGGCCTGCCGGTAAAATTAAAGTTTAATCTTACTGCCGAGATAGTTGAACAGCCGCCGGTTTTGATCCATGCTTCAGGGGAGTATAAAATTTTAAGCCAGGAGTTATCCGCCAATCTTAGGTTTAAGGGCCTGCCTACTCAGGAATTTAGCGCTTATTATAGTGATTTAGGTAATCTGGCTTCTGGATTAATCGACCTGCAAACGCAAATTAATCTTAAAAATCAGCTGTTGCAGGTTAATCTGATGGCTTCAGGAGAAAATTTAGTTTTCGCCAAAGATAATTTAAAAGCTAAGTTAAATTCCAGTCTGCAAAGCAAGGTTAATTACAATTTAGAAACAAAAAAACTTGAATTTAGCGGCGCTTGCGATATTGCACAGGGGGAGATCTTGGGGTTAGAGTTTTTGGGCCAAGTAAAGAATTTAAATGGCAAGTTCGTTTTTAACCAGAATTCTTTATTTACAGATGGCTTAAGGGCAGATTTATTGGGTTTACCGTTTAAGATCAATTTGGGAATAAAGGATTTTAGCACCAAGGTTTTAAGCATTAACACGGATTTTGATCTGAGTATTTTACCGGCGATTGCCAGAGATAAATTTAAATTTACGTTAATTAATTCAGCCAGCGGTAAAGCAGCCTTATCGATCAACATACACCCGGACAATCAAGGTGTTTGGGTAGCGTTGGGTAGATTGAATATCTCTGGTGCACTTATAAAGTTGGATAAAGTGGATAGCCCGATTGAAGAGGTTGGCGCCAACCTGGAATTTAATCAGCAGGGCTTAAGTTGGGTAGACACGAAATTTAAATACCAGGGAATAAATTATGCCAGCAGTGGGACGCTGGCGGATTTTGCCAGCCCGAAAATTAAATTAAAGCTTGATGCTGAAGATTTATCAGTTGTTGCTGATTTTAATTTATTGGCCGAAAAAATTCAGATTACTCAGCTTAAAGGTAAATATCTGGATTCGCAGTTTTTAATTAGCGGAGAGGTTGATCGCGCGGATGCCGTTAAGCCACAGGTGGATTTAACCGGCAAAATTAGCCTTGAGCTGAGCAATTTAAATAAGTTGTTGGCAAAAACCTACCCGGCGATTAAAAACCTGCCGCTTTCCGGCCAACTGGATACGCAATTTAATCTCAGCGGGCCAGTTACGGATTTTAAAAGCTGTTACTTGCAGGCCAGATCTACCAGTAGCAGCCTTTCTTTGTATGGCCTAAAGGCTACGGATTTGTCTTTGGATATTTTACAGAAGCAAGGAATCGTTAAATTCCCTGCTGCCCAGGTTACTTTTTATGACGGAATAATTCAAGGTACCGGCGTGCTTGATATTAATTCCAAGGATCCTGCTTATTATCTGGAGTTAAATGCTAGCGGAATTAATCTGGAAAAATTAAAAAATGATACGCCTTCTAAGTATAAAAATATCGCAGGAATTTTTCTGGGGGAAGTTAAGCTTGAGGGTGAAGGCAGCGATTTAAATAAACTGGGCTCTACCGGCAGCTTTGCCGTCAGCCATGGAAGCCTGGGGGATTTAAACTTACTCCAAGGCTTAGGTAAATTATTATTAACTAAAGATTTAGGGAATGTTGAATTTACAGGATGTACCTGTACTTTTTCGCTAAAGAATAAATTTATTTATACGGATAATTTTAAATTAACCAGCAGGATTGTTAATCTTAGCGGTCCGCTAAAAATTGGTTTGGATAGCTCGCTGGAGGGGTCTTTAAATGTGGAGGTATTAAGTGAAATGATTCCTCTAGAAGGCACATTTAAAGATGTAACTACCGCCATTGTCGGCCAGGGCGGAGGAAAATTCGGGGTGATTAAGTTAAAAGGTACGCTTTCTCAGCCTAAGTATTCTTTTAAGACTGATGTCGGCAATATTATCCAGGGGCTAGCGAATGTTTTTCTCAAAAAATAACTTTTAAAAGAAAGTTTTGCTAGTAAAATAAGGAGTGAAGATGACTGTGAAAAAGATTTTACTTGAAGAAAAAGATATACCTAAGCAATGGTATAACCTGGCTGCGGATTTACCTACTCCCATGCAGCCGCCTTTATCTCCGGATGGCTCTGCGCTCAATCCGGCGATGTTGGAGCGTATTTTCCCCGCCAATATTATTGAGCAGGAGATTTCTACTTCTCGCTGGATTAATATTCCTGAAGAAATCCTGGAAATTTTAACTTTGTGGCGGCCGGCGCCTTTACGCCGGGCTTTAGCTTTAGAAAAATATTTAAAAACTCCGGCGCGCATTTATTATAAAGATGAAAGCACCAGTCCTGCCGGCAGCCATAAGCCAAATACCGCGGTAGCTCAGGCTTGGTATAATAAAAAATTCGGGATTAAAAGATTAACCACAGAAACCGGCGCCGGGCAGTGGGGCTCGGCTCTGGCGTTTGCCTGCAATTTGATTGGGCTTAAGTGCCGGGTTTATATGGTGCGCATTAGTTTCGACCAGAAACCCATGCGTAAAACCATGATGCAGACCTGGGGGGCAGAATGCGTGGCCAGCCCAAGTTCTCGTACACATGCCGGAAGAGAAGTTTTGAAAGAGATGCCGCATACTCCGGGAAGTTTAGGGATTGCCATTAGCGAAGCAGTAGAAGATGCCTTATCGGATAAAAGCGGCAAATCCCGCTATTCTTTAGGCAGTGTTCTCAACCATGTTTTACTACATCAGACGATTATTGGCCTGGAGGCTAAAAAGCAGTTGAAAATGGCGCATGAGAAGAAGCCGGATGTGGTGATTGGCTGTGTGGGAGGAGGGAGCAATTTCGCGGGGATCGCTTTTCCTTTTATTTACGATAAGATTCACGGAGAAAAAATTGAAATAATTCCAGTGGAGCCGACGGCTTGCCCGACCCTGACTAAAGGGCCGTTCGCTTATGACTTTGGTGATATTGCCGGGCTTACTCCGCTGTTACCTATGTATACGCTGGGCCATAGATTTGTGCCGGAACCGATTCATGCCGGAGGCTTGCGTTATCATGGTATGGCTCCTTTAGTGAGTCAGGCAGCGGTGGAGGGATTGATTAAGCCACAAGCTTTTGATCAAATTAAATGCTATGAATCCGCCCTGCTTTGGGCAAAAACCGAAGGCACAATTCCTGCTCCGGAGACATCGCATGCGATTGCCTGCGCGATCGAGGAGGCTAAAAAGGCCAAACTAGAGGGAAAGCAAAAAGTGATCTTATTCTGTTATAGCGGCCACGGGTTAATGGACTTAGCCGGTTACGATAAATTCCTTTCCGGTAAATTAACGGCTTATTCTTTGCCTAAGCATAAAATCGAAGATTCGCTTTGCGCTTTAAAAAAATTTCCTCTGGCCAAAAAAATAAAAAGCGGGAGATGGTGATGAAGGTTTATACCCAGGAATTAATTTTTAATACCAAAAATCGCCAGGAGTTTATCAATATTACTAGCCAGGTAGAAGAGACCTTGGATAAAAGCGGGATTAAAGAAGGCCTTTGCCTGGTTAATCCTATGCATATTACCGCTAGTGTTTTTATTAATGATGATGAAGGCGGGCTGCATAAAGATTTTGCAGCGTGGCTGGAGAAATTAGCGCCTTTTGGAAAAGACAAATATCAACATAACCTTACCGGTGAAGATAACGCGGATGCGCATTTAAAGCGTACGATCATGGGCAGGGAAGTGGTGGTGGCAATTACCGCAGGTAAATTACATTTTGGCCCCTGGGAGCAGATTTTCTACGGAGAGTTTGACGGCCAAAGAAGAAAACGCGTTCTGGTTAAAATTATCGGCGAATAAGTCAAGCCGCTGTTTTCTCCTTTTAAAATCTCTATTTATGGCAAAATTTATAGTAAGTAAAAGCGGGTTAAGGTTAGTAGCAGCATCCACGTGAAAATAAAATATCTGCGGCGGCTAGATAAATATTTAGGTTTTTTACTGGTTGCCTTCTTAAGTACAGTTAAATATTTCTTTAGAAAAAAACGTTGTTACGATACGCCAGAAATTAACAAAATCCTGATTATTAAGTTTTGGGGTTTTGGGAGTATAATTTTAGCTTATGATTTTTTTCAGGCTATCCGCCGAAAATATCCTGGCGCCTATATCTGTGTTTTGACGCTCAAGCAAAATAGCCAGGCTTTTGAATTGGCTGGCCTGATTGACGAAATAATCGGTATTGATATCGATAATTTGTTTAGCTTTAGTCATGATATTATTAAAATAATTTTGTCTTTAAGAAAAAAGGCTTTTGATGTTTCTTTCGATTTCGAATTTACCTCCCGGTTTTCTGCGATAGTTTCCTGCCTGATTAATGCCCGCAAAAGTATCGGATTCCAATATGACGGAGTCTGGAGAGGGCGGTGTTTTTCCGAGACAATGCATTTTCAGGAAGACATAAGGTTAAGGATTTCTTATTTAAAAATGTTGTATTTTGTAGAAGCAGAGACGGATGAGGCTTTAGCGCCATTACCATTATGCATAGGAAATGAGCAAAAAGCTGGCGTGGATAATTTACTCAAAGCATTATCATTATTGACGCTAAAACCGCTTATCGGCATCAATATTAATGCCGGAGAATTATGTTTGCTGCGGCGTTGGCCGAAGGAGTATTTTGTGGATTTAGCACAAGAGTTAATTAAATTATATTCTGCGCAGATAATCTTTATCGGTTCTCAGGATGATTTTGGTTATGTTGATTCTGCAATTAATTTGCTCCCTCAGGAGCAGCAGGGCAATGTTTATAATTTCGCCGGTAAAGTTTCTTTAACGCAGCTAGCTTATTTAATGGCCAAGTTTAAATTATTTATTTCTAATGATAGCGGCCCGCTGCATTTAGCCGCTTATTTGAAAATTCCTACAGTATCATACTTTGGCCCTGAGACACCCCTGATTTATGGCCCGCAAGGAGAAGAGGATATTGTGTTTTATAAAAACCTAAACTGTAGCCCCTGTATACGCGTTAAGAACTACAAACACGCCAGCTGTAATAATAATCAGGATTGTTTAACCCAAGTAAAGCCTGGGGAAGTCTTAAATGAAATTAAGCGAAAAAGAATATTTCAATAAAATTTCAGACGGTTTTGATACTAAGTTTAATGCTTATGGCCAGCCGGCGGGTAATTTACGTGTTCAGAGGAGAATAGCGTTATTCGCTAAACACTGTAATTTAAGGCAGGGTTTGAAAATTCTGGAGATCGGCTGCGGCACAGGGCAATACAGCCAGGCTTTAGTAAACTGCAATTCGGTATTATTAGCCACCGATTTATCTTTTAATATGCTGATTAAAGCGCAAATGAAATTAAAGAAAGAGAAGAATATCATTTTCTTTGTATCTGACATTGAACATTTGCCTATTTTGAACAATAGCTGCGATGTAGTTTTAGGAAATTCCGTTTTGCACCATTTGGAGATTGAGCGCGCCTTAAAAGAGATCTTTCGAGTAATGAAGCCGGGGGCGAGATTCGCTTTTTCAGAACCGAATATGTTAAACCCCTATGTTTTTTTACAAAAAAGAATAAAATTTATTAAAAAATTATCCGGAGATTCTCCCAAGGAGACTGCTTTTTGGCGTTGGGATATCAAGCAAAAATTTAAAAATGCCGGATTCAGAAAAGTAATTGTTCAGCCCTTTGACTTTTTATATCCTTACACCCCAGCTTGTTTTATTCGTTTGGTCGATAAAATGGGAATGTTTTTAGAAAGCACGCCGCTTAATGAGATAGCCGGCTCACTATTGATAATGGGTGAAAAATGAAAGTCTATCTGCTTAATCCTCCTGCTAGTAATGGCGTTAAGATGGTTAGAGAAGGCAGGTGCATGCAAAGAAAGGGCGCCTGGGCTACGGTTTGGCCACCGCTTACTTTAACCACCATGGCGGCGATGCTTTTAGAGGAGGGGATCAAAATAAAATTAGACGATTGCATCGTGGACAATATAACTTTTGAGCAGTTGAAATTAAATATCGAGAAATTTGATCCGGATCTCCTGGTGATTAATACTGCTACAGCTTCCATTTGCTCTGATTTGCTTTGCGCAAAGATTGCTAAAGAGGTTTCCCCTAAAATAAAAACATTAGCTTTTGGCCTGCATGTAACGGCGTTAGCGCAAGAGTCGCTTAAAAGCGAGCCTGCGCTTGATTTTATAATTCGCGGTGAACCGGAATTTTGTCTTCTGGAATTTACCAGAAAATTAAGAAGCAATGATCCGCAGCTTGATACCGTAAAAGGATTATCTTATCGTTGCCAGCTGGATATAAAGCATAATCCTGACCGGGGGTTTGATGATAATTTAGACCTTTTACCGTTTCCGGCTTGGGAGCTTATTAATACCAACAATTATCTTTTACCCTTAAGCGGGGAGCCGTTCCTTTTAATTATGACGGCTAAAGGGTGCCCGCATGCCTGCCTGTTTTGTCCGGCTAAGCCTTTTTATGGCAGCCATGTCCGACAGCGTAACCCTAAAATTGTGGTTGATGAGATGGAGCATATAAAAAGAAAGTTTAAGGTTAATCAATTTCTTATCTGGAGCGAGTCGTTTACTGAACACAGGGATTATACTGTTGAGTTGTGTAATGAAATAATCGTCAGAAAGCTCAATGTTTCCTGGGTATGTAATAGCCGCGTGGATAAAGTGGATTTAGAGTTGCTTAGGCTGATGAAGCGCGCCGGCTGCTGGATGATTGGTTATGGCATAGAATCCGGGAATCAATCTATACTTAGTGCATCCGGGAAGGGCACGACGGTTGAACAAATAGAAGGTGCCATTAGCCTGGCTAAATTAGCGGGGTTAGAAGTTACTGGCCACGTAATCTTTGGTTTGCCGGGTGAGACAATGGAAAGCGGACTAAAAACAGTTGGCTGGTTAAAGAAGCTCAAGCTGGATTTTATCCAGGTATATTGTGCTGTTCCTTGGCCATCTACGCCTCTTTATAAGATCGCCCGGGAAAAAGGATGGTTGAAATCGCAAAAATGGGAATTATATGAACAGAATAATTGCATTATGGATATGGGGACAATTACTCCTAAGCAGGTAGAGCATTTGAGAAAATTAGCAATGCTAAAATTTTATTTATCTTTTAAGCGGTCTTGGAAGATATTATCAAAAATAAATTCATTAAAAAAAGCCAGGATATTTTTTGATATGTTTAGGGAATTTACCAGCTGGATATAGTTTATGGTTGATTATAAAATACCAAATTCTGTAATTTTTGTATTTTTTTTGGCGCTGTGTCTTATTTTATTTTTTAGTGCTTTAAACCATAGCTTTATCTTTGATGACAACTATCTGATTGTGGGAAATCAATACGTGCAAAATTTTTCCGTTCAGAAAATATTTTCCACGGATGTTTTTAGTTTCCGTCCCAAGGGAATTCTTGATAATAACAACTATTACCGTCCGCTTCAGATATTGAGCTATTCGTTTGAATATCTGATTTGGAAACTTAATCCTTTAGGCTATCGGCTGGACAATATTATTCTGCAAAGCTTCAATGCCTTTTTGTTATTTTTGCTGATCTATTTAATTTTTAAAAATAAAATTCTAGCTTTACTTAGCGGCATATTTTTCTGTACTCATCCGGCTCAAGTGTGCCTGGTTACTTTTATCGCCGGCAGGTCAAATTTACTGGAAACGTTTTTTGTGCTTTCTGCGCTGGTAACCGTAATTTACTATTTTCTGCGTCAAAAAACCGTATACTATTTTTGTTCGCTACTCTTTTATATCGGGGCCCTGCTTACCAGGGAAGGGGCTTTAATGTTGCCTGTATATATTTTTATTTGCGTTGCGTTCTTAAAGGTTGATAAGAAAAAGATAGGCATTATTTTAATTCCCTATATCGGGATCGCTTTGGTGTATGTTTCCTTGCGTAATCTATTCATGCCATGCGATGGGTATAATATTTTTAATTCTGTATCTTTAAAAACTATCGGAAATTTCGTCGTGCTTTGCCAAAGTTATTTTTGGCAGCTTATTTTACCCTTGAACGTAAAAGTTAAACTGCTAGATGGCAATCTTATAGTAAAAATATTTTTTTATTTATGCTCTTGTTTTGTTTTTATATATTCTTTAATCTACGCTGTTATTAAAAAGAGCAAATTAATTATTTTTGGTTGGGCAATATATCTTACCGGATTATTGCCGCTTATTAAGCTGGATAAGATTATGGGGTATTTCGGGCCGGCCCTGACTGAACATTATGTGTATAATGCATCGATTGGTTTTTGTATTCTTTTGGCCTGTTTTATTTTAGTTTTATATACTCATTTTCCAAAATTATCTAAGATATTATTTATGATAATATTTGCTTATTTCTCGATTTTAACCTTAATCGCTAACTATAACTATAAGGATGAGACGAGTTTTTATAAATACATTTTAAGTATTGACCGGCGCAATACCTTTGCTCATCTGAACTTAGGAAATGTTTATTATGCGGATAAAAACTATAGCCAGGCCACTAATGAGGCAGAAGAAGTCCTCAAGGTTGAGCCTGATGCCTGGGATGCCTATCTGTTATTAGGCAATGTTTTTAAATCCGAGTCACAATATCAAAAAGCTATAGCAGCATATCAGAGGGCGTTTTTATTAAACCCTGGTTCGGATTTAGTATTGATCAATTTAGCTTTTACTTATCAAAAGATTGGCCAGGATGAAGAGGCTCTAAAGTTTTTTAATAAGGCTATGGGAATTAATCCCGAATCACCGTTTGTGTTAGCTAACATCATTGATTTATCGGTTAAGCATAAAGAATATGATCGGGCTTTTTTGGCTAGTAAAAAGATTATTGCAATATACTCAAATGATGAAAAAGAACTAATCTATATGGGAAATTTTTGGGCTAAAATCGGGCGATTTAAAGAAGCGGAATTCTTCCTGCAGGAGGCTTTAAACTTATTTCCGTCCTCTACTCAGGTTTTGGAGAATCTCGGCTCGCTATATGGAAGTATTAGTGAATTTGACAAAGCTATATTTTGTTTTAAGAGAGCGTTAGAATTTAAGCCGCATGATAAAAAATTGAATAAATTACTTGATGCGGTTATAATAATCAAGAAACAGGGGCGTATTTAAACTTGTCGCTAGGCTACGATAATTGAATTATTACTGTTTTGGTAATGAAATTGATTATTGAGAGGATAGATATGAAAATAAAAAATACAGAAATTAAGGTGGTGATGGGGGATATAACTGAGCTGCGGGTGGATGCAATTGTAAATGCTGCGAATAACCAATTGTTGATGGGCGGGGGAGTGGCCGGGGCAATTAAGAAAAAGGGAGGCCAAATTATTGAAGAAGAAGCGCTCAGTAAAGGGCCGCTTGAGATTGGCCAGGTGATTACTACTGGCTCCGGAGAGCTGGCAGCAAAATATGTAATTCATGCTGCAACTATGGGGATGGATTTCAAGACTGATGAAGTAAAAATCCGGAATGCCTGCAGGAATTCTCTTTATGCAGCGGATCAGCTAAAGATTAATACCATTGCTTTTCCGGCTTTAGGCTGCGGCACTGGGGGGTTTGCGTTATTGGCCTGCGCCAAAATTATGGCTCAGGAGATTTTAAGGTATTTACGCCAAAAAAATCCTGCTCTGGGTGAAGTGATTTTTTGCTTAAACAATGAAGAGGCGTTTACGGTTTTTAAGAAAGGCGTTTTGGGTTATTTGGAATATGTGACTACAAAATTGTCCGGTGGGCCTTATGTGACGGTAGATGTGATTATTGAAGTTCCCGGAGGCATTGTAGTCATTAAGCGTAGTAACCCGCCTTTTGGTTGGGCTTTGCCCGGAGGTTTTGTAGATTACGGCGAAAGTTTAGAAGATGCGGTAATCCGGGAGGCCAAAGAAGAGACGGATTTAGATTTAACTCAAGTTAAGCAATTCCACACTTATTCGGATCCTGCACGGGATCCCAGATTTCATACTATCGGGACGGTTTTTATCGCTAAAGCTAAAGGCACTCCTAAGGCTGGCGACGATGCCGCAGGTGTTAAAATTATTAAGGTAAGCCAAATTGAAAAACTGAAATTTGCTTTTGACCATAAAAAAATCCTCAGCGATTATCTTAAAATAAAATAGGGACGGTTCTTAACCCAAAGCAGAACTGTCCCTAAACAATGGACACTTTTCCTTTGTTTTTTAGAACCGTCCCTAGAAATTATCCTTCGCGAAGTTGTTTCTCAGCGTCAACAATATCACGGTTAATTACGCGGATGGTTTCTTTGATTTTATCCTTGATTAGGTAAGAAGCAACCGGGGCTTGAGCAATTTCTCTTAAGACTTGCACGCTCATTCTGAAATAGCGCACTACCTCGCCTTCATCGCAATCGGTAAATTGCAAGGTTTTATCGAAATTTGTTCCGCGCAGCCAGGCTTCCATGCTGGAACATAGATGAAAATAGGGCAGCTTGCTAAAAGGATAAATTTTATAGCGGCGTTCTTTATTCTTTATTCGGTCATAGGTTTCTTCGCAGGTTCTTTTTAAATGGCCGGTGGACTTTGAGATACCGATAGGCATGCGTTGATTTTTACGCGGCTCAAAGACCACGGAGGCGGCGACTACCCCTAATCCAAATTCATCTAATTGTTCTAGAATATTATCTGCATATAATTCCGCCAGGACCAGTTCGTAACCGTAAATAGTTTTAGCGAATTTTCCTTTGTCCGTGAGTTTTCCATCATAAATATAATTTAAATCTTTAAGCAGCCTAAGCTTGGCGTCTAGCAGGTTTAAGGCTTGTTTTTGTTCGTTTTTACGAGATTGATAGTAATGTAGGGACAGAGGGTAAATTTTAAACAGGTCATCCTGGTATTTTTCATATAGATTAAGGATAGTGGCGTAGGAGGTGTTCAGCTGGCTTTTTACTTCTTCGGGGTTGCCAAAAATAATCCGGCGTACTTCTTCAAAGTTTATTCTTTGCGGGTTAACCCGAGTATAAACAAATCCTTCTTTGTCGATACCCCGCCTGCCGGCTCTTCCAGCCATTTGAAAAAAATCTCGAGTTTTTAAATTGCGCACATAGGTGCCGTAGAATTTACGCAACCCATCGAACATCACCGAGCGGCTGGGCATATTTATTCCCAAAGCAAAGGTTTCGGTGGTAAAAATAACTTTTAGCAGGCGGCTGGTAAAAAGGCGCTCAATTACTTCTTTTAAAGTGGGCAGCATTCCGGCATGATGATAGGCAATACCGCGTTGCACGAGCGGATAAAGCAGTTGCGCGGATTGTTCATTTTTTAGATTAAATCTATCCAGTAATTCTTCATACATCTGGGTAATGGCGCGAGTTTCTTTGGCGTCTAAGAATTTAAATCCGTATAAATCAAATGCCAGTTCTTCTGCGCGCTTGCGGGAGAAAACAAAATAAATCGCCGGTAAGCCTTCTTTTTCTTGGACATAGCTAATCAGTGATTGCAGGCGGTTGGGGCGGCTTGAACGTAGATGCCTAAGTTGGTCGAATTTATCGACAACTTCGTTGCCGCACTGGAAACTAAAATGCAATGGTACTGGACGCTGGTCTTCAATGACTACCTTAACGGTTTTGTTATGGATAGATTCGATCCAAGCGGCGAATTGTTCGATATTGGGAATGGTTGCCGATAATCCCAGAAGATTCATATGTTTGGGTAAAAAAATTAATGATTCCTCCCAAACTGTGCCGCGCTCAGGATTATCAATGTAATGGATTTCATCAAAAATGATCCAGGAGTATTTATCCAGGCTAGCGGGTTCATCCAGGATTTTATTGCGGAAGATTTCGGTAGTCATAATTAAAACCGGAGCTTGTGGATTAATTGAAACGTCACCGGTAAGAATACCGATATTATCCTGAAATTGGTTTTTAAAGTCGCGGAACTTCTGATTGGAGAGGGCTTTAATTGGGGCAGTGTAGATAACCCCTAAATTGTTGCGGATGGCACCGCTAATAATATATTCGGCAATTGCAGTTTTTCCGGCACCGGTGGGAGCCGAAACAATTACCGAATGGCCGTCATTTATGTAATCTATGGCTTCTTGTTGGAAACGGTCGTAAATCATAAATAAATAGACAACTTGCGAAATGATAGTGACGTAAGTTGTAGGCCGTAAGGCCGTCTGCGAGTTTATTCCGCCGGATATTTAAAAATTCTAGATAATTTTTAAATAGTTTTAAGGCGGAAACCTTTTTATCCATCCCCTGAATGGGGAAAGGTTAATAATGTTATATTATAAGCTAAAAGCATTGATTTATCTAATAATAAATAATATAATAACCTATGGGTTATGAAGTAGCGCTTAAAAAAGCTTGGGAAGATTTAGCTTTCCTTAAGGCGCCCAATAGTTTATCAGTAAAGTTTATGGCGGATGAGTATTGCCTGGATTTAGTATCCCGGAAGGTTCTTTCTCTATCTTGCAATACGCCGGCAAAGGATTTTTTAAGTATTCTGATTTTGCATTATTTAGCGCAGAAACTAAAAGGCTTGCCTGGATTAAGCGGACAGTGGCTTACTTTTAGGGAACTTTCAGGGGTAGAAGGTTATTATGATGCATATCATAAGCGTTCAATTGAGCCGATTATTCGTAAATATGGCAATAATCCGGATGCACTCAAGAATGTTTTAGGCAGGTTGCCGGCGAGATTATCAGATGGCGGAGATATCAGCATTGTGGTAGAGGCCTTCGTGGATGTACCAGTGTTGATTAAATTGTGGAAACCGGATGCGGAGTTTGCTCCGGATGCCAATATTTATTTTGACGCTAGCGTTAAAAGTATTTTTTGTATTGAGGATATTGTGGTTTTGGCGCAATTGGTGTCCAGCCAGTTGTAAATGAGGAGGCCAGAAAATGAATAGGAATAATCGGAATATCATTTTACTGCTCATCGCATTATTAACTTTAGTGGGGTATATTTTTACTCCCGAATTCGATCTGCGTTTTAATTTACTCAAAGAGTTTAAGCCAGGTATGCTTTTGGGCAAGAACTATGATTATGCTAATATACTGGTGATCCGGGCTGTAGATGGGGATACGTTGCTTTTAGAAAACAAAGAACGGGTACGCTTAATTGGTATTGATACCCCGGAAATGCATGAATCTGATAAGCTTCATCGAGATGCTCAACGTTCTGGGCAGGATATTGAGAGCATCAAGCAATTAGGCAGGCAGTCCTATCAATTTACAAGAAGATTGGTCGAAGGCAATTACATAAGGCTGGAGTTTGATGTCGAAAGATTTGATAAATACAAGAGGCTCTTGGCCTATGTTTTTTTACCGGATGGGACTTTTCTGAATGCTAAGCTTGTAGAGGACGGGTATGCGTCGCTAATGACGTATCCGCCGAATATTAAATATGTGGATTTATTTTCTGAGTTGTATAAAGATGCTCACCAAAATCAGCGCGGGCTTTGGGGTTCGCAGGATGTTCCTCATTCAATGCGCACACGAGGATTTACTGAGTAAAAAAGTTATGGAGGAATTATGTTGAGATGTTTAACTGCAGGAGAATCACACGGAAAAGGCATGGTGGCGATTTTGGAAGGGCTTTGCGCCGGCTTAACGGTGGATGTGTTGGATATAAACAAGGAGCTAAAACGCAGGCAATCCGGATTTGGGCGGGGCCAGCGGATGAGAATAGAGAATGACCGGGTAGAGATTATTTCGGGTTTAAAAAACAACCGTACTTTGGGTAGTCCGATTACTTTATTGATTAAGAATAAAGATGCCAGTATTGAAAAATTACATAAGGTGATTGCCGGACGGCCTGGCCATGCGGATTTGGCAGGGTTGTTAAAATATGGTTTCACGGATATCCGGGAAGTATTAGAGCGGGCTTCCGCGCGCAGCACAGTAGCGACAGTTGCCTTAGGGGCTTTGTGCAAGAGGTTTTTAGATGAGTTCGGAATTGTAATTACCAGCAATGTTTTATCGATTGGCGGAGAGTATACCAAGCAAGGAATAGTCTCTAAAATAACCGAAGCAATTGAGAATAAAGATACGATTGGAGGAATTTTTGAAGTAGTAGCTAAAAATGTTCCCGTTGGCCTGGGAAGTTATGTGCAGGCGGATCGCCGCTTAGATAGCCGTTTAGCTGCCGGGATTATCTCTATTCCCGGG
>Ga0182027_10007204_pt1 | contig 16465 bp, 8 predicted proteins | sample 712E1DmetaG_FD_121300 | JGI IMG/M metagenome (GOLD analysis project Ga0182027, IMG submission 121300) | Permafrost microbial communities from Stordalen Mire, Sweden - 712E1D metaG (Illumina Assembly) | ecosystem: Environmental > Terrestrial > Soil > Wetlands > Permafrost | place: Sweden... | reverse complement strand
GCCGTCCGACATCACCGGCTCCGAGATCCTGTACGAAGACAGGGCCAGCGGCGTGCGGGAATTCAGATTTGTTAAGGGACCGGTGTTTTCCAACATCCTTCTTGCCGACGAGATCAACCGCACCCCGCCCAAAACGCAATCTGCGCTGTTGCAGGCGATGCAGGAACGGGAGGTGACGTCCTCGGGAGTCACGTTCGAACTGCCGTCCCCGTTCTGGGTGCTCGCCACGCAGAACCCCATCGAACAGGAAGGCACTTATCCGCTCCCCGAGGCTCAGCAGGACCGGTTCATGTTCTCCGTGGAGATCGGGTATCCCACCCTTGCCGAAGAGGTGGAGATTGCGCGCACAACCACCATGGCCCAGCCTCTTCCCATTTCGCCGGTGCTCGACGGCCCGCACCTTGAGCAGTTCCGGGATCTTGTGCGGCGGGTGCCCGTGGCCGACTCGGTGATAGGGTATGCGGTGAAACTTGCAAGGTCCACGCGGCCCGAAAGCCCGGAATGTCCCGCCGAAATGCGGCAGTACATTACCTGGGGCGCGGGTCCGCGCGCATCGCAATATCTCGTTCTGGCCGCAAAGGCATATGCCGCGCTCGACGCCAGGCCGTCACCGGATGTAAACGACGTGAAGGCTGCCGCGCCCTGCGTGCTCCGTCACAGGATCGTACGGTCGTTCCACGCCGAAACCGAGGGCCTGGGAGCAAACGAGATAGTGCGTAAATTGATAGACCGGAAAATTTAATCAGCTTATTGATTTTCATTTTGGCGCTTCGATGACTTGTGTGGGTCTTGCCAGGGTGCGCCCCTTTCGGCCCTTGTAGGGCGAATCCCATAGCGAGGGTGCCACACAATTCTCCGATGACCCTTCATTTCTTCTCTCACTTCCCTTGCGCAACTGCAGCTTCGCACGAAATCTCCCGACCCGCATTTTTCACCAAAGTGTTGTCACCTACCTTTGTCGTATGATTGACCTGCCTGTGACGCCTGTCACACCGCATTACCTCGTCACATCGTATTTTGTATTGTGTGCTTGCGGGCAGACAGTTGGAGGATGCATGAACGGTGAATATCAGGTTCAAACAGACAAAAAAGAGAAGATCAAGCTCGATTCCGATATCGTGGAAGCAACATGGCTCTGCGGCGCGGCTCATGGCGGCACCAGTGCCGCGCTCAAGGTGACAACCTACGCTGTCGCCGAAGGCTCTTCCATCGAAATAAAGGGTTTCAGTTCAAAGGGCAAAGCGCCCGGTACAATAAAAGGAGAAATTTACAACAACGAATTTACCGGCGAACTGCCGATTCCCGAAAAAGTCGAGCTTGGCGCGCAAATCGGGTTTGAAGCAAAACTTCCCAAACACGGCCTCAAACAGGACTGCCAGTTTACCATCCCCGCAACGCCGGCAATTCAGGTTTCCAAAATGTGCTGGGACAAAGCAGAAGTGCATCGCGGAGATATTGTCACCCTTACCACGCAATTTGTCAATCCCCTGCCCGGCGCCCAGGCGCAGATAATTATTTACGAATTCGATCCGGACGGTCATCACGAAAAGTACTGCGCCTTTCCCGTGGAAATTGAGAATGATAAGATAGAGGTCAAGTGGGAGTTCATTTATAAGAACGATACTTCGCAGATTCCAATCGAGACGGAAAGACAGAAGTATCAGAAGCATTATGTGCCGGTGGAATTCTTCTTTCTGGTTGTTGTTGACGGGGTGAGAGTAGGGGAAGGGCAGGAGAGCGGGAAGGTGAGGTTTAGGGATATGATTGAATTAAAATACACCGAATTTGACGGTACGCCTGTACAAAATGTGAAATATAAAGTCACGTTGGCGGATGGAAGCACCTTGAATGGCAATTTGTCTGCAGATGGAACAGCCAGTTTGGACAATACGGTCGCAGGCAAATTTGCCGTTGAATATTTTGAGAATAATGATAACAATTCTTAACAATGAACTTTGAATAATTTCTTTGTATTTCGTTGATTAAAGAGGAACAGGATGCCCGATCCACAGACTAACGGTCAGTCGCAAAGCCAGGCTGATGTCAAATCCGACGGCAAGACCGGAACGCCGCATGTATTTCAAAAACCTTTGTATGTCGCGGCTATTGACGCACACATGCATATCCAGTCCGGCCATTGCGGCCCCTTGCCCTTTGCCGTATATCGGCTTTTGCCGATAGGCCTTAGAAAAAACCTCTGGGACGTACCTGGACAAATTGCTTTTGGTGTACTCAAGCGTTCATATCTGGACAATTATCTTGGCAAAGTGTATGGAGATGCGATTAAACCCTCACTCGCGCAGGTGTCGGCATTGTCTGAAGAGGTGGCAAAAAAGATTCAACATGGCGCCGAAGCAACTCGACAATTTCAAGAAGATGTTGAAAGAGAAATTCTGAAGACAGCGCAGAGCATATGTCGAATGCTTGAGCAATTCGCAGGCGTCCAAAAAAATATTATTGATGAAGAATACTGGCTGGTGATCAGCGCTGTTTCGGAAACGATTAGCCAGATGAATAACCTGGCAGATACCAACGCGCAAGGTCTTGCTGTTGCCGGCGCTACTATGCAAATAACCGCCGGAGTGGCGCACCAGATACGCACTTCCGCGGACATAAAGTCTGCAAAGATCACGCATGCAATTCTGGCGCTTGCGGCCTTTATCGTTGAAATCCTAATGAGCGGCATGTCGGAATTGTGTAGCACGGGTGCGGCGTTCATTTTGAAGTTAAAAGATCTTCTTGATGAGGCGGTTCGGCAGGTTGTCGGCATTCTCGAAACCATTTGCCAAGTAAATAAGATTTCCACCAGATGGATTTGGAAGGCGGTTATTGCGATCTTCTTGTCCAGTTCAAAGGAAGTTTCCAGAATCGTCTCAACGCCCATCTCAAATGCAGCGCAGTTGCAAGATGCCGCATCAAAAACCGCTTCGGCGATATCAAACATAGCTTTGGATGTTCCATTAGGTTTTCTCAGCTTTCTTGACGTTCAACGAAAGCCGACGCCGGAAATTGCAAGTTTGGCAATTTCCGGAAACAATAAATCCATGGTGCCGATTTGCGAAGCAGCCGGAGCAAATGAAGAGAACACTTTTTGCCCTATCATGGCAATGCCGATGGACCTTGATTATGCGCATCTTGACAGATTTGACCCGGATGATTCAAAGGCAAAAGTTTATCGGCTTGCGAATATTCGGTATAGATGGGTGCCTCCGGTCACTTCAGAAAATCCTGGCCAGCCTATTCTGCTACCTCCAGAATGCAGCCCATTGGACATAGAAGCGTATCGCAAGAATGGCACTTTGATTGAGGAGAATGGAGATTTTTACTATTTCCATAGTCGCATTTCCGGAAGAAGAAATGGAACTCTCATATGGCTAGATCCCGAAGAGCATAAACTCTTTGAGCCCTGGAAAACGCAACGTGCAGACACCATTACCGCTGCAACCAACAACCCCTGGCGAGTCATTCCGCTCTATCATTTTGAGCCTCGTCGGTATAAAGGAGATTGTAACGAGGCGTTTCAATATATTATGAGTAAGAATACCACCGCGAGCACTGCACAAACTCCGCGTTTATTTCTTGGCATTAAATTGTATCCGAATCTTGGATACAAACCTCAGGACATAAGGCTTCCCAGTCTTGCCACAATGTACAATAAATGCCTTGCTGAAGATATTCCAATACTTGCGCACACGAGTCCCCAAGGTGCCTTTACACATGATCGTCCATTGTATTTTGAATATGATAATCCTCTTCTCACTGATCCAACATTGGATGGTCTTTCGTCGATAAAGGGCACGACCAACAAGGCTCTTTTCTATTTTATGCAACGATATTCTTCTCCCCAGGCCTGGGAGCCGGTTCTTCAGGCGCATCACAACCTTCGGCTATGCCTTGCACACTTCGGTGGGAGTGATCAAATACCGGGCAGTAAACAGCCGCTATCGGGTTGGGAAAAGACAATAGACGCAAATGACCCGGACTGGGATCAAAACGTGTGGAACCAAAAAATAATTTCTCTAATGCAAACCTACCCCAATTTATATACAGACCTTGCCTGCATGGACGCTTCCACTTTTCAAGAAAATATGGGCAAAGCGATCATAAAATGGCCGGAACTTCGCAAACGAATAATGTTTGGAACGGATTGGTATATGACGGAAATGTCCAACTTGAACTATTCGCAGTTTTGCCTGCAGTTAAAAGCCGGGATTGATGCTGTTAATGCCGAAGTTCGAGCCAGCGGCGAGGTACCCGTCAATGATCCTTCGCTATGGCAATGGTTTACCGAAATAAATCCATTCAGATTTTATAGGTTTGACCGCATTGTAAGACCATACACCCAGGCTTTAATACAAAAAATTGGCAGTGATGGAAATAGTAATAGTGACGACTTGAAAATATTAGCGAATGATAGAAGTTTGGTAATACAAAAGATCACTAAAAGACTTAAGGCCATGGAAGAATTACCGGATAATTGATTTTAAGAAGAGATCGATGCGCAAAGTATTTGAGATTTGTTCAATAATCACAATCATGGGACTGTGCGTTTGCAGCCTTTCCCAGGAGAAATGGAAACAAAAAATGGACATGCCAAACACAGAATTTGCAGAACATACGGACACTGTTCCGCATGTGGAGCCAGTGACTCCTTATAGAGCAGTTTTTAACATTTTTCAAGTCTCATTGCCGCATGCTATTGCAACGAACGATTGGGACAATGCAATTACGGTACTGCATCTTAATGAGGATGGGTTGAAAAAGGAAGTGCTTTCACGAGATTTTTTAAATGAAGTTTCTGGCGGATATATTTCGTCAACGCCGCCATTCTCTGACGAGTGGATCGGTTATGGACAAACCCGTGGTTACGAAAGATTTAATTTGCGAACTCGAGAGTTCAAAGATCAACTGATATGTACTAGGTTCGAAGAGAGAATCTTTGCATGCAGGGCGCTTGTGCCTGAAAAGAATATCTTTGCATTCATGATCCAGAACATTGATGATCAAAATGTTGAGCACCGCGTATTTAGGACATTTGATCTCAGCGGTCAGGAACCAAAATCAATAGCTTCCCTAAACGCAGGAATATTGCCAGGCGGAAGCAAAGGCGCTACAGTTGGCGTTTTGGATTCACTGCTATTCTATTACGATAGAGAAAGTGAAAAACTAATTTCTCTCAATTCGGCACTGCAGCCAGCAAATCACCCTTTGTCAGATGCCTTCAATAAGAACAAAGAAGAACTATTCAAACTCTTAGAACTCAAGATACATCCATCCCTTCCTTTTGCGATTGTTCATAGCCTCAAAAGTGCCAGCGATAAGGACATCACATTTGTCGGAGTCCTTTCCTGGAAAAATCGTGCTCATGATTTATTCCCCTTTATCGGCATGAAAAAGGATATGAGTATTTTAAACTTCAGTTTCTCCCAGGATGGCAAGTACCTGGCATGGGAAGCCATGGACAGCGGTGTCGATCCTGGCAAAAAGGCACAATTCTGGATAGCTCCAATCGACAAGGATATTCCGGGATGTATTGGGAAACCGCAATTATTGGGAAATTCGCTTGGGGCATATTCTACCGTCATAACAACGGCGTGGGCAAGGAACCCTAATACATTTGTTGTTTCTTCGAATGAGGCTATTTACTGGTGGCACATCAAGTGACGCACCGCAGAAAATGCACGAGGCCGGACACGTGTGTCCGGCCTCGTGCCAGGCAGGGGGGGGCCTTGAGTTGACGGTTTTGGCGCCGTCTTTTCCCGCCGGTCGGCGGGTTAGAAGGCGATTCTCATTGTACCACCGATCGACGGTTTTGTCAAGAGCCCTATCATTGTTTTTTCCGCCTGATATATCACCACGTACGACAAAGAGGCTTTCCATCGTTGCTGTCCGGCCGGCGAGTCGACGCCGGTTTTTTCAAGGCAAAAATACAGGGTGAGGGGTATGCTTATTTTCCGAGATTCTCCTGCGTATTGACCGAGACAAATATCAACACGGCATCTGCTCTGCAGTAACATCTTGTTTTTCCCGTTGTTACGCAGAAGATCAAAGCATCTGATTCCCGATAGTTCCGAGGTTTCGCATTGATACGGGTTCATTGCCGGCCTCCCATTTCCGCGCGAGTTGTTCGCATTTGTAGTATCTTACCATGAAACGCGAACAATGACTGTGACGGCAGTCACACATTGGGCAGGGTCATAGCGCAATGTTGGGCGAAGTAATGTACCACTGACGAACCGCTCGGGATCTTCACGCCTTTGACGCCCGGCAAGCCGGACTTGCTCAAGGCCGTTCCAAGCCGCGCAAAAAGTATATTTCTCTGCCAAAAGAAAGCGCTGTTATTGTGACCGTCGTCACAGCGCAGCAAAAACCGAGAGTGTATTTTGATTCCATAGGCTACATTTTATAATTTCCATAACAGTTTACTTTTTCGTGGGGGCACGAGCATGCGTAGATCTCTTCCTTGGCTGGCGTTGTCGCTATTATCACTCCTTCTTCTCACTTGCACAGGCCAGCAGCCGAACCCTTTCCAGCAATCCGACGCAAACATCACCCCCGCCCTCGAAAACTCATTTGGCCAGACAAGCGACTCCACGATTTCGGACACGGTGGGGAACCGCATCTCCATTGGCATTCGCCCGTACCTCGCCTCATTCATCGATTCGGTGAGAGTGGTAGTCCATTCCGGTTCCACGACGGATACCTCCTTCACATTTGGCAAGAATTCGGATTGGGCAAACAACCCGAGGATCGTCGTACCGTTTCGTTCGGTCGGCACCCGGATTGCATCTTTTACCGTGTTTATTGGTTCCAGCGAAAAATTTGACTCGGCTACCGTTAAAATTCTTGCTCGTCCCATCAACATAACAACCAAGTCTTCCAACGACTCCGTGACCCAGAGCGACTCGATCACCTTTGCCGCCGGCGTTTCAGACACCGGGCTCCATTCGTTTCAATGGTACAAAGACACAACAATTCTCTCCGGCGCAACTCAGGCAACGTTGACCATAAATCCGGTGCTCGCGTCCAGCGCCGGAAGCTACACCTGTTTGATCAGGGACCAATACGGAGACACGGCCCGCACGCCCGCAGCGATCCTTACGGTAAAGCAGCCCGTTATTCCAAACAGGCGTCCGGTGCTCGAAGTTACGGGCCTAAGAAATATCACCGTCGCCCAGACCTGCTCCCTGTCGCTGTCTGCACAGGACTCCGACGCAGGCCAGACCCAGGTGTTTTCTCTTGTGAAGGGACCGCAGGGCGGGACTTTAACCGGACCCACTTTTAAATGGGTCCCGCCGTCAGGTTTCACCGGAATCGATACGGTTGTATTTGCCGTAACCGACAATGGCACGCCGCCATTGTCCGATACCGTGCCGGTGTACATTACGGTAAGTGAGTCTCTTTCGCTTCAGATTACCACCCTGCTTCCTCCGGCCACAAGTGTTGTGCCTGGAAGCAGCACTGCATTGACAGTGGTCGCCGGCGGCACCGTGCCGATTGCTTACCAGTGGTATTACAACGGAACAGCAATCAGCGGGGCAACTACCAGCAGCTATTCAAAGACCTGGGGGGCGAGTGACGGTGGATTCTACAAAGTTGTCGTGAGCAATGCCGGTGGAAAAGATTCTTCAGCGACTCAGGTCACGGTATGCCCACGCATAACCGCGGGACTCGGCCCCAACACCAGTATAGTGATAAACAGTTCGAGCGCGCTTTCCGTGACTGCGACGGGCACCGCGCCGCTTGCATATCAGTGGTATGTCAACGGCACAGCCATCACCGGCGCCACCACGAACAGCTATTCCAAGACGTGGGCATCCGGTGACGGTGGTGTTTACAAAGTGGTAGTAACGAATAGTGCAGGCAGCGATTCGTCGCAAACGGCGGTAACGATCAATTCCTCGATCACCACACCGCTGCTCGGAACCACCAACATCACACAGGGCAGCACCACGGCGCTTAGCGTCGCCGCGTCCGGGACTCCGCCCATCACCTATCAATGGTATTTTAACGGAACGGCAATTACCGGTGCGACCGGTGCTTCCTATTCGAAAACGTGGGGAGGCAGTGACGGCGGGATTTACAAAGTGGTGGTGACCAATCCGACGGGAACAGATTCCTCGTCCACACAGGTAACGGTCAATCCCGTAATCGCGACCGGACTTGCTGCCAGCATATCAGTCGGTCAGGGCAGCAGCACGGCGCTATCGGTAGTTGTTACCGGCTCAGCGCCTATCACGTACCAATGGTACTACAACGGGACTGCCATTACCGGCGCGGCAACCAACAGCTATTCCAAGACCTGGGGAGCCACAGACGGCGGGATCTACAAGGTTGTGGTGAGCAATGCAGCGGGCAAGGATTCTTCTTCCACCCAGTTAGGCGTGAGCCCGCTCATAACCGCCGGGCTTGGGGCGACTACAAGCATAGCCACGGGCAGCCAGACCACGCTTTCCGTAACTGCCGGCGGCACGGCGCCGCTATCCTACCAGTGGTTTTACAACGGCACAGCTATCACCGCAGCAACGAATGCTTCCTATTCGAAGAATTGGACCGCATCGGATGGCGGAGTTTACAAAGTGGTAGTGACGAATGCCGCAGGCAGCGATTCGTCAAAGACGACTGTAACCATCAATTCCTCAATCACCACGCCGCTTCCAGGGACAACCAATGTTGCTCAGGGAAGTGCGACGCCGCTCACGATCGTGGCGTCCGGAACGCCGCCTATTACGTATCAATGGTATTACAACAGCACGGCAATCACCGGAGCAACGAGTGCTTCCTATTCGAAAACGTGGGGAGCCGCCGACGGCGGAGTTTACAAAGTGGTGGTGACTAACCCGACGGGAACGGATTCCTCGTCTACGCAATTGACAGTGGCTCCGGTTATTACGGCCGGTCTTAGCGCCGGCACATCCGTGGCTCAGGCCGGCAGCACGGCGCTCTCGGTGACTGCTTCCGGCACGGCGACCATCACGTATCAGTGGTACCTTAACGGTACGGCGATTACCGGCGCAACAACAAACAGCTATTCCAAGACCTGGGGAGCAGCAGATGGCGGCACGTATAAAGTTGTTGCAACCAATGCCGCAGGCAAAGATTCTTCCACAACGCAGGTCACCGTGAGTCCAATGATAACCGCGGGGCTCGGCGCGAATACAAGCATATCCATAAACAGCACCACGGCACTTTCGGTGACTGCAGCGGGAACCGCGACCCTGGCGTACCAGTGGTATCTTAACGGGACGGCAATTACCGGCGCCACATCAAACAGCTATTCCAAGACGTGGGGAGCAGCCGACGGCGGAGTTTACAAAGTGGTAGTGACCAATGCCGCAGGCAGCGATTCGTCAAAGACTACGGTCACGATTAATTCCTCTATTACTACGCCGCTGCCCGGGACCACCAATGTTGTTCAGGGAAGTACGACGCCGCTCACAATCGTGGCGTCCGGAACGCCGCCTATCACCTATCAGTGGTATTACAACGGAACGGCAATCACCGGAGCAACGAGCGCTTCCTATTCGAAAACGTGGGGTGCAGCCGACGGCGGAGTTTACAAAGTGGTAGTGACCAACCCGACGGGCAAGGATTCCTCTTCCACTCAGTTGACCGTGGCCCCGGTTATTACGGCCGGTCTTAGCGCCGGCACATCCGTGGCTCAGGCCGGTAGCACGGCGCTTTCGGTGACTGCTTCCGGCACGGCGACCATCACCTATCAGTGGTACTTTAACGGTACGGCAATCACGGCCGCAACAACAAACAGCTATTCCAAGACCTGGGGAGCAGCAGATGGCGGCACGTATAAGGTTGTTGCAACCAATGCCGCAGGCAAAGATTCTTCCACAACGCAGGTCACCGTGAGTCCAATGATAACCGCGGGGCTCGGCGCGAACACGAGCATATCCATAAACAGCACCACAGCGCTCTCCGTGACTGCAGCGGGAACCGCCACCCTGGCGTACCAGTGGTATCTTAACGGGACGGCAATTACCGGCGCAACATCAAACAGCTATTCCAAGACCTGGGGAGCAGGCGACGGCGGAGTTTACAAAGTGGTAGTGACGAATGCCGCAGGCAGCGACTCGTCAAAGACGACAGTGACCATCAATTCCTCAATTACCACACCGCTTCCCGGAACCACCAACGTTGTTCAGGGCAGTACGACGCCCCTTACAATAGTGGCGTCCGGCACGCCGCCTATCACGTATCAATGGTATTACAACGGGACGGCAATAACGGGTGCAACGAGCGCTTCCTATTCGAAAACGTGGGGAGCCGCAGATGGTGGAGTTTACAAAGTGGTGGTGACCAATGGCACCGGCAAGGATTCTTCTTCCACGCAACTGGTGGTGGCCCCGGTAATAACGAGCGGGCTGAGTGCGACCACGTATGTAGCCCAAGGTGGCAGCACAGCGCTGTCGGTGACCGCAACAGGGACCTTACCCTTGAGTTACCAGTGGTATCTCAACGGCGCGGTAATCCCCGGCCAGACATTGAGTTCGTACAGCAAGACGTGGACGGCTACCGACGGCGGGGTTTACAAAGTGGTAGTATCCAACGCGGCCGGCAGTGACTCGTCGAAGACGACGCTCACGGTGGCGCCGGTGATAACTTCCCGGCTTAGCGCGACAACGAGTTTCAACCAGGGGTCAACCACAGCACTATCGATCACGGCAACCGGAACGGCGACCATTACCTATCAGTGGTACTTCAATAATGTCGCGATCACGACTAACGGCACGTCCAGTTCCTACTCCACAACCTGGCAGTACGCAAATGCAGGAACGTACAGAGTGGCCGCCACAAATGCGGCGGGGACCGATACGTCGAGTACGGTGGTGACGGTGAAGGATGTAACAAAGCCTACGATATTCCTGAAAGGTTTTGCGGACACCACCATAGCGCTCAATTCGATCTGGAGCGAACCTGGTGATTCTGCATGGGACGACAAGGACGGAGTGATTACGTCCAATGTTGTTGTGACCGGTACGGTCAATCCATTGACCATCGGAAAATATACCCTCACGTACAATGTTTCGGATGCGGCCGGCAATGCGGCAACGACCGTGACCAGGACCGTGAGGGTAGAGGGTTGGCAGCTTGTCAATAGCTCGCTTACTGCCACGTATGTGCAGTTGGTCGTCAACTCAAGTAATGTCCTGTATGTCGCATATATTAGCTCATCGGATAACCTTGTAAGGGTCGCCCAGCTGAACGGGACCACTTTGGTGCCCCAGGGTGGAACGGTGAACACTGCCCAGACTTACGATATGTCCTTGGCGCTTGCGCCGGACGGGGTGACTCCTTGGGTTGGGTATATACAGGACGATGCTGGGGACAATGCTGCCGCGGCCGCTACATTATCCGCGGGAGTTTGGTCCACTAAATATGTCAACTTCGGATATCCAGCGTTTTTTGACATTGGGGTAGCAGCAGACAATACCATCTGGGGTGTTCTTGGCAATGCCGTCCTCAAATACAACGGATCGACTTGGGATACTGCGATAGCAACAGCAGGCTCGATGTACGGGCTCGGATCAATGGGCGCAGACTACCGGGATTCGCATGTTATGAGCTTCACCGCTACCGCCAAATACTATTCCTATCCTACAACCTTTTCCACGCCTGCTACGGGATTGGTCGTTAAGATGTCTTCGGGCTCAAACTGGGTTCCAGCAGCTACGGGAGACAGCGTTGTAGTGAATGGAGAGAACGGCCCGCCATATCAGATGGCATGCAACGCCGGAAGGGTGTTTGCCGTGCTTCCAAGTGGAGAAGATCAGCGGGATCCGAATGTTTTCGAGCTAAAGAACTCAGCGTGGACTCAGCTTCAGGCTGCAATTCCGGCTGGATATGGTACGTACGGTTTTTCACTATCCGCCGCAACATCCGATGGCACGCCTTTCATGGCCTACAAGAACGGAAACGGTGTAAGCCCCAGCAATACCAACGCTCCAGTGTACGTCAAGAAGTACAACGGTGCAAGCTGGGTAGGGATCCCCGCAAATACCACCAACCCCGTGGTGGGACAAGGGGCAAGCCATGTGTTCCTGGCCGCGGGAAACAACCTATGCTACTTGTCAATAATCACAGATGCGGGAGTCGTCGATCTTTATAAGTGGGCTAAACAGTAGCAAAGATGCCTCGCGTTGAGCCGCGAGGCATCTTCTGTTTCCTCAACAAGAAAAATCCCGAGGGCATGATCAAAGGGTAACTCCCGTGAGGTCAAGCAATCTTTCCATAGGCGCCTTTGTCAATCGTCTCGGCGTTGTGGATGACTTGTTACCCCGAAAGAATGTCCTCAAACATCATTTTGTGATCTCATCCCTTTACGGCATATTTCCAAATGTGATCTGGAACGACGGTAGAACGCTTTTTCAATACCATTTAAGCATCACCAATGAATGGTACAAGCGGATGAATTACCTTGGTAGCGTCATCGCGTGACTTTTGCCTGATCAGTTTCCCAAAAAGAAAGACCCTCTCACCTTCGAGAGGGTCTCTTTCCATTCGACAAATGCCGAACACGTCCATTTACCTGCTGAGCACCACATCCCCGGAGATCACGGACTTCTGGCCTCTGATCCTCACAACGTAATTGCCTGTCTTTGCAAGGCTGCCGGAATCGGTTCTTCCGTCCCAGAGAATGCGGTTGCTTCCCGAGTTCAGGGCCACAGTACGAACTTTTCTACCCTGGACGCTGAAGATCTCCGCGGACTGGACGGTTTCGCCATTGGAAAGACTGAGTGAGGTATTGAACGGCCTGGCGCCGTTGCCGGATACCGAGATCTGCACGGAATTTTGACGGGTGAGATCTCTATTTTCCTCGGGAAGTGTTGACGTGATGATACCCGAAGCATCAACAATGCCCGGCCCGGCCATGTTTGCCGCTACGGGGGTCATGACTGTCGTAATAGCGGAAGTTGGATATCCGTACCCTGTAACAAATCGGTCGACAATGGGCTGGTTCCAGCCGCTGTTGGCATCAGTTCCGGCATTGAATTTATACTTTCTGATCTTCATTGTCCCAACATAATCGGTAGCCCCGGCAAAGGTGCCCATGACAATCGAATTGGCGTTGTTTTTATCGGCAATACCGCCGTTATAGTCGCCGTTATTGCCCAGCCATAGAGAGTCGATGATACAGAGCTGCTGTAATGCAGGATACGCGGCAGGAATATTGCCTGCAACATAGACACAAGAATTGCTGTTGACCAAACGTTGTGTTCCCAGTACTCCAGGATTAGCAACATTATCATTGCAATTGAACACTATCGTGCCCTTGTGGTTTTTTTGGCACATCGTAACACCGCTATACTCAACCCATTGGTCGTGGCCTTTATTTGCCGATATGTTTATCAAAATGTCAGCACCAACAAGGCAACTCACTGCACCAAAAGTTTCACCTCCTGCGGAAGCAGGCCATGTAAGGTTGTTTGCGTAACCAGTCGAATATATAATTCCACTGGGAATCAGTGTGGCATCTGTCCCGACATAATTCGTGGTATTGTACAGGCCAGGATTCCCATCACCATCATAAATTGTAATATTGCCTGGTAGCGCGCCAAAACCCAAAAGGACTCTGCAAATCTTTGCAAGAATGGGAACGCAAGGATGTGCGTTAAACCTCGAATTTGGCTTTATCGCAATCTTGGCAGTTGCCCATGTCTTTGAAGCTGGAATTTTGAGCAGGGTAGCCCATGCCTGGGTCGCATCCGTTTTGGCTGCAAGGGCGCAAGCCAGTTTGTCCAAATTGGATTGCACAGCCGCATAATTGACCCCTGTCGTAGTGTTTGTGGGGCTGTTGAAGTTGTCAAAACCGGGATAGCTGGTACTCCGAACCATTGACGTTGATGTTACTGTCCCCGCGGGTGCATCCGTTATATAGGCAACGCGCAGGTTATCTACGTCCATGTTGACCGGCGTCGTGCTGAGGTTGACAAGGGTAGTAGAAATGGGAGCCGCAGCGGCCTTTTTGGCCGCCGTCCCGACAAACGCAAACCCTGCCGCGCTTATTGCGGAGGCTTTAAGAAAATTACGCCTGCTTTCCACGATTTTCTTCCCCATAGAAATCCCCCTCGGTGAAAAATGGTTAATCGAACAGCTTTTGGTTACGATCTTATTTTTGAATTATAATACGTCAGGAACGCGCTCGCGTCCGGGACGGCTGCGCTTGACGAATCATAATCATTAAACTGCAATTCTACAAAAATGTTGCTGATATGCGCAAAAACAATCAATCCGCCGCCGACATCGTATCCAATGGCAGTGGTGGGCGAGAACGGAGCAACAGTTTCACTTGGCGTCCCGGAGTTCTTGTTGACCCATACAGTGAACTCTGAATCTGCAGCCGATGCTGATCCATAGTCGAGCACGAATACTTCCAACTCTCGCTTGGCGTTGGCCAGTGGCTCCTTGAAATAGGTACCGAAACCGTCCTTGAGAGCATCGGTCCCATCGCACCTACCGCAATAACTGGTGCACCCGCCATCGACCCACTCATTATTTGCTGTGGCGTTCGTGAAGGGCAGCATCGCACCGCCGAAGACCGACATAGATGAGTCAAGCACCCAGCCGGCCATCTGATTGGTAATAACCAAGCTATCCACCGAAGTCGTTGGTGTCGTCGTCTTTGTCGCTGTCGGCCCCCCGCACGTAAGCGCAATCACCCCCGCACAGCAAATTGCCCCTGCAAGGACTCTAGAGACTAACTTTACAGATACCAATTTCATACCCCTTTTCCCCCTGACTTTAATAGTTAATGAATCCCAACCCTGTTATTAATATAACCGATTTAACCGATCATTACTGCTTTTTCAAAGTCCTACAACCGCCAAACGGCAGGATCTCCCCTTCGTGAAGTGAAACCAGATTTGCACCCTGAAACACCCAAATCGTCGAAGTGAGCTGATTATATCTAATTAGACACTTCACCCCTGGCAACCGGCCAATAAAAATACTACGAGCAATCGAACCCTGATATTTCACCCGTTATGTGAATCCCACAGCGAGTGCATCCCCCGAAGCTTGGTTCGGGGGTTAGCGAGCGAATAAGAGTATTTCTTCCTCCAAAGGGACGGAAGGATTCCCCGCAGCTATTGCTGCGGGGTCCTTCAATTATTTAACAGGGCCCCAGGATTGGTATTCTTCCATGCACCGCCGGGATCAACCCCGGCAACCTCTACTGCGCCAATGCCTTATATGCGGTAAGGAACTTCACCGCGTCCGGTGCAGCAGTTGTCGGGTCTGCATAGCCGGTAAACTCAAGACTGAAAAAATATTTATCAAACGTGGCATAGACATCGATTCCCCCCTGGACACGAACCGCTTGTGCCTCGGCAAGTGAAAAACCGGCAAGTGGGACGGTGTCGGAAAATGTGGTGTCGAGGGAATTTTGGATCACGTGCACGGCTGTGATCTTGTCAAAGATGGCTTTTGCACTTGCCCCGGACCCGTATTCTTCAATATAACCGTTGAAATCGTAATCACCGCTGGTATCTGTGTGGGTGGAACCGCCGTACATATACTCGATAAACCAGTTTTCGAGTCCTGCATTCTGGTAGAGAGCGGCGTCGCCGTCGACTGCATGATACAAGTTTTCAACCGGCAAAATGACAAGAGGGCTGTTTGAAGCCATGACCCAGCCGGCAACCTGGGTGGTGATGTAGAAATCGGCCAATGTGGTCTTAGGGGCTGTTGGAGCAGGGCCTTTGCAGGAAAGGACTCCAACCAACGCACTCAAAGTTGAAAGGACCAAGACTGTCTTTTGCAAACGAGTCAAAGACTTCATTTTTCTTCGTTTCGACCTTTCAATTTGCAACAAAACTACGACAATAACACCTTGGAACTAAACGTCTTACTGCGAGAACCCTTTGGGTAATTCTTCGCCGACAAATGGCTTGTTGGTCTGCTGGTTCTGCGCCGGGGTTGTCGGCTGAGCCGGTTTTGTCCCCGCTTCCCCGCCGGAACCCATTGCATCGGCGCTCACGCCGTTTTCGGCGGCAGATTCCTTCATCGCCCGAAGCTCTTTTTTCCTTTCGGTGATATAGGAACCGTGCTTTATTCTATCCTCGCCTATCGAGTAGACTTCTATTGCCGCCCTGCCCTGTACGGGGCAGGCCTTTTCGCAGTACCCGCACCCGATGCATTTGTCGTCAATCACAAAGGGACGCTTGAACGGGCCTTTAAAGTTGTCGACAACCATGGAGTCAATCGCGTGAATAGGGCAGATTTCGGCGCAGATGAGACAAAGTTTTTCCTGTTCCCAGGCAATGCACCGGGAACGGTCCACAACCGCCGTGCCGAGCTTGACAAATTGCTTTTCGGGAAGCGGGAGCGGCCGGATGGCCTCCGTCGGGCACACGTGGCCGCACATGTTGCATTTGTCTTCGCACGGCCCGTGCCGGGGAACCAGATGCGGGGTCCATAGTCCGTCGAACCCGCATTCCAGGTCGGCGGGCTG
>Ga0182027_10007202_pt1 | contig 16474 bp, 16 predicted proteins | sample 712E1DmetaG_FD_121300 | JGI IMG/M metagenome (GOLD analysis project Ga0182027, IMG submission 121300) | Permafrost microbial communities from Stordalen Mire, Sweden - 712E1D metaG (Illumina Assembly) | ecosystem: Environmental > Terrestrial > Soil > Wetlands > Permafrost | place: Sweden... | reverse complement strand
GGCCTCGAAGGTTTCGAGGTCGAGTTCCCCGGTCGTCTCTACGACGTGGGCATCGCCGAGGAGCACGCCGTCGTCTTTGCCGCGGGCCTGGCGCTGGCCGGCATGAAGCCCGTCGTGGCGATCTACTCGACCTTCCTGCAGCGGGCCTTCGACATGCTCGTGCAGGACGTTGCGCTGCAGCACATCCCCGTGGTCTTCGCGCTCGACAGGGCGGGGCTCGTCGGCGACGACGGCCCCACGCACCACGGCGCGTTCGACCTCTCCTACCTGCGGCTGATCCCCGACCTCGTCGTCATGGCGCCTTCGAGCCAGGCTCAGTTGCAGCACATGGTGCACACCGCTCTGGGTCAGGACGGTCCGGTCGCCATCCGCTACCCGCGGGGGCTGGCCGCCGCGTTCACCGAACCCAGAAAGCTCAAGGAGATCGCCATCGGCACCGCCGAGGTGCTGCGCGAGGGCCACGAGGTGGCGCTCATCGGCATCGGCACCGGCGTCGGCCTGGCGCTCGGAGCCGCCGATCTGCTCGCCGAATCCGGTCTGCAGGCGACCGTGGTCGACGGGCGCTTCGTCAAGCCGCTCGACACGGCGCTCCTCGACGAGCTCGCCGACACTCATGCCCGGATCGTGACGATCGAGGAGAACGTGCTGGCCGGCGGCTTCGGCAGCGCCGTCGCCGAGTACCTGGCCGACAGCCGCGTGAGGGTGCGGCGCTTCGGTCTGCCCGACCGGTTCGTCGCGCACGGCGATCGGGCGCGGCTGCTGGCCGATCTCGGCCTCACCGCCGAGGCCATCGCCGCGGCCGTCCTCGAACGCCAGCCGGGGCTCGCCCACATCTCCTAGCCCGTGCGGGAGCGGCTCGACACGCTGCTCGTCGCCCGCGGCCTGTTTGCCAGCCGCTCGCAGGCCCGCGCCGCGGTACTGGCCGGTGAGGTCTCGATCGGCGGGCGTCTCGCCGACAAGCCGGGCTGCATGGTCGACGACGCCAGCGAGCTGGCCGTCGCCGAGCGGCCGAGGTACGTGTCGCGCGGCGGCGACAAGCTCAGTCACGCGCTGCGCGTGCTCGACGTCGACGTGAGCGGCGAAGAGGCCTGCGATCTCGGCAGCTCGACCGGCGGCTTCGTCGACTGCCTGTTGGCGCACGGCGCCCGCCGGGTGGTCGCCGTCGATGTCGGTTACGGCCTGCTCGACTACCGGCTGCGCATCGACCCGCGCGTCACCGTGCTCGAACGGACCAACTCCCGCACGCTCGCGGCGGATCGTCTTCCGTTCGCGCCGAGCTTTGTCACCGCCGACGTGTCGTTCATCTCACTACGGCTCGCCCTGGGCCCTGTGCTAGAATGCGCCCGCGTCGACTATCGTGGGCTCGTGCTCGTCAAGCCCCAGTTCGAAGCCGGCCGCGAGCAGGTCGGCAAGGGTGGCGTCGTGCGCGACCCGGCCGTCCATCTGCAGGTGCTCGACGACATCATGTCGTGGCTCGAACAACGTGGGGCGGCCGTGCTCGGCGCCTGCGACTCCGGCCATCCCGGGCCAAAGGGGAACGTGGAGTACTTCGCCTACTTTTGCGATGAGCGCGCTCTGCTGGCCGCGTCGCGCGCCGACCGGCACGAGACGGCGCGGCGCGCGGTCGAGACCGCCCATGGCTGAGCCGCTGCGCCGCGTCGCCGTCCTCACCCACCATCTGGCCAAGACCACCGACCGCACGCTGCGCGACCTTGCCGCCGAAGGCCGGCGACTCGGGCTCGAGCTCGTGGTGCCCGCCGACGAAGCCGCCAGGCACGGGCTCTCCGGCGCGCAGGGCTACCGCGTGGTCGACGAAGACGAGCTGCGTGCGGTCGACCTGTGCCTCGTGCTGGGCGGCGACGGCACCATCCTGCGGGCCCTGGGGCGCATGCTCGGCAGCGGCGTGCCCACCACCGGCGTGAACTTCGGCAACGTCGGCTTTCTGGCCGGCATGCGCCAGGCCGACTGGCGCGCCGGTCTCGAACGCATCACCGGCGGCAGCTACACGATCATCGAGCTGCTCACCGTCGAAGCCCGCTGGAACGGCGCCCGCCACATGGCGGTCAACGACATCGTGCTGGCCCGCGTGGTGTCGCAGCGGGTGGTGCGGCTCGCCTACGAAGTGTCGGGCACCCGGGTCGGCGAGATGCTCTGCGACGGCATGATCGTCGCCTCACCGGCCGGCTCGACCGCCTACAACCTGTCGTGCGACGGGCCGCTCGTGGTCTGGGACGCCGACGCCCTCGTGCTCAACTTCATCGCCCCCCACTCGCTCGGCTTCCGGCCGCTCGTGCTGCGCCCCGACCACGTCATCCGCGTGAGCAACGCCTCGCCGTCCGACGAAGCCGAGGTGCTGGCCGACGGTTCCGAGGTGGGCCGCCTGTGCTGCGGCGAGACCATCGAGATCATGGCCGGCGAGACCCGCGCGCGGCTGCTCGTCAGTCAGGGCGGCTCGTTCTACCACAACGTCGAAGAGAAGCTCTTCAACCGTGCGCGCCACGCCTTCTGACCGCCCGCGCGCCGCCGGGCGCGCCCATGCTCGCTGAACTTTCGATCGACGATCTCGTGCTCATCGCCGGGGCGCGGCTCGAGCTCGCTCCCGGGCTCAACGTCATCACCGGCGAGACCGGCGCCGGCAAGACACTGCTCACTCAGGGCATCGGCCTGCTGCTCGGCCAGAAGGGCGAGGAGAGTCTCGTGCGGCCGGGCGCCGAGCAGGCGCTCGTCCAGGCCGTGTTCGACGACGACGGCGAAACGCTTTCGGTCGCCCGGCGCATCAGCAGAAAAGGACGCTCGCGCGCGTTTCTCGACGGACTCGTGTCGTCGCTGCCCGCCGTCGAGGCGGCGCTGCGCGAGCGGGTCGCCTTCTACGGCCAGCTCGAGCACGCGCGGCTGCTGCAGCTCGATCGTCAGCTCGACCTGCTCGACGCCTGGGCGGGGGCCGCCGTCGCGGCGCTGCTCGACGACTACGCCGCCGCCTGGTCGGCGGCCCAGGGGCTCTCCCGCGAGCTGCTGACGCTGCGCACGGCGGGGCGCGACCGCGAGCGCGAGCTCGACCTGCTGCGCTTCCAGATCGACGAGATCGAGGCGGCCGCGGTCGAGCCCAGCGAAGATGAGCGGCTCAAGGCCGAGCGCGAGCGCCTGCGCCACGCCGAGAAGCTGGTCGACCGGGTCGGCGGCGCCATCGCCCTTCTGTCCGACGAATCTGCGGCGGGCGGGCTCGACGCGTTGCGCACGGCCGAGCGTCTGCTGGCCGAAGCCGAAGGCCTCGACGCCGCTCTCGCCGCCGCCGCGGCGCGTCTCGCCGGCCTCACCGCCGAAGCCGACGACCTCCTGGGCGTCCTGCGCGCCTACCTCGACGATCTCGACGTCGACCCGGCGCACCGCGACGCCGTCGAGCTGCGCTACGACCGGCTCTCCCTGCTGGTGCGCAAGTACGGCGGTTCGGCCGACGCGGTCATCGCCCACGCGGCCGCCGCGAGCGAGCGGCTCGCCGCCCTCGAGCGTCTCGCGGCCGACGAGTCCGACCTCGTCTCCAGGCTCGAGCGCGCCCAGGCCGAGGCGGCCGCGCTGGCCGCACGCCTCTCGGCGGCGCGGGCCGCGGCCGCGCCGGCCTTCGCCGCCGGGGTGGCCGGCGAGCTGCGCGATCTGGCCATGCCGCACGTGCGCTTCGACGTCGTCTTGCAGCCGCGCGCCGAAGGTCTCGAAGCCCTCGGTCCGCGCGGCGCCGACGAGGCCGAGTTCCTCTTTTCTGCCAACCCCGGAGTGCCGCCGCGCCCGTTGCGGGAGACCGCGAGCGGCGGCGAGCTCTCGCGGGCAATGCTGGCCATCAAGAGCCTCGTGCACCTGGGCCACGACGTGCGCACCCTCATCTTCGACGAGGTCGACACCGGCATCGGCGGGGTCACGGCGACCGTCCTCGGCGAGCGCCTGGCGGCGCTCGCCGCCGCCACCCAGATCGTCTGCATCACGCACCTGCCCCAGGTGGCGGTGTTCGCCGAGCGCCACTTCGTGATCACCAAGCTGGCCGACGCCCAGGCCGACACCACCGAGACGGTCGTCGCCGAGGTCGTGGGCGACGAACGTCTCGACGAGCTGGTCCGCATGCTCGGCGGCCACGACGGCGACCTCACCGCCCGCGAGCACGCCCGTTCGCTGCTCGAGCGGGCGCGCTCGGCACGGACCGGGTAGGCCGTCCCGACGGCGTCCGGGCCGGCCGGCATCCTTGTCGGTCCCGCGCCCTTTGGTATACTTGCTCCCCGAAGTGACCTCAGGGCTCGCCGGACACACACGCGTGACGGCCCGCAAGCATCGGGCAGAACCCTCCACCCGCCGAATCGCCTCACGCTGCGCCTGCACGGCGTGCGTCGGCAGGGCCGACGCCAGCCGGCGGCGAGCCCGGCGCCCGCGCCCGAGCGGCGACCACCTGCCTGAGCGGCGGCGGGGCGCAGCGAGCTGCCGACGACCTTCGTCGGGGACCGTGGGGGTCCCGCGACGCGACCCGGCAACCGCGACGTGGCCGCTGGCCACAAGTGAGGGGGCATGGCCAAACATATCTTCGTGACAGGGGGCGTGGTGTCCGGCCTCGGCAAGGGCATCACGGCGGCGTCGATCGGGCGGCTGCTGAAGGCCCGCGGCTTCAAGGTCGCAAACCAGAAGTTCGACCCCTACATCAACGTCGACCCCGGCACGATGAGCCCCTTCCAGCACGGCGAGGTGTTCGTCACCGAAGACGGCGCCGAGACCGACCTCGACCTGGGCCACTACGAGCGCTTCATCGACGAGTTCGTCGAGCGCGACTCCAACATCACCACGGGGGGCATCTACAACGCCGTCATCCAGAAGGAGCGCCGCGGCGACTTTCTCGGCGGCACGGTCCAGGTCATCCCGCACATCACCAACGAGATCAAGAGCCGCGTGCACCGGCTGGCCCAGAAGCTCGACGTCGACGTGCTGATCACCGAGGTCGGGGGCACGGTGGGCGACATCGAGAGCCTGCCGTTCCTGGAAGCGATCCGCCAGTTTCGCAAGGACATCGGGCGCGACAACGTGCTGTACGTCCACGTCACCCTGGTGCCCGTGATCGGGGTGGTCGGCGAGCCCAAGACCAAGCCTACCCAGCACAGCGTGGCCGAGCTGCGCGAGATCGGCATCCAGCCCGACATCATCGTCGCCCGCTCCGAGGAGCCGCTCAGCCGCGGCATCCGCGACAAGATCGCCCTCTTCTGCGACGTCGAGCCCGAGGCGGTCATCTCGGCCTGCGACGCCGACGACATCTACAAGGTGCCGCTGCTCATGCACGAAGAGGGGCTCGACGAGCTCGTGGTGCGCAAGCTCGGTCTCGGGGGCGGCGAACCCGACCTCGCCGAATGGCGCGCGCTGGTCGAGCGCATCGACGCCTGTCACGAGCCGGTCACCATCGCGCTGGTCGGCAAGTACGTGCAGCTCCACGAGGCCTACCTGTCGGTCTGGGAGGCCCTGAAGCACTCGGCCATCCACCACCGTCGTCAGCTACGGATCCTCTGGGTCGACTCCGAGGAGCTCACCCCCGACACCGTGGCCGAACGGCTCGGCGCCGCCGACGGCGTGATCGTGCCGGGCGGTTTCGGCATGCGCGGCATAGAGGGCAAGATCGAGGCCATCCAGTTCTGTCGGGAGCGCCGGGTGCCCTACCTGGGCGTGTGTCTGGGCATGCAGTGCGCGGTGATCGAGTTCGCCCGCACGGTCTGCGGCATGACCGGCGCCAACTCCTGGGAGTTCGACGAGGAGACGCCGTTCCCGGTGATCGACCTGCTACCCGAACAGAAGGGCGTACAGGACATGGGCGGCACCATGCGCCTGGGCGGCGAGACGGTACGCCTCGTGCCCGGCACGAGGGCGCGAGCGGCCTACGACGCAGACGAGGTCCGCGAGCGCCATCGGCATCGGTTCGAGGTCAACAACTCGTTGCGGCCGCAGATCGAGCGAGCCGGTCTCGTGGTCTCGGGCACGACGCCCGACGGGCGTCTGGTCGAGATCGTCGAACTGCCCGACCACCCCTTCTTCCTGGCTTCGCAGTTCCACCCCGAGTTCAAGTCGCGGCCCAACCGCCCGGCGCCGCTGTTCCGCGAGTTCGTGGGCGCGGCGGCGCGCTACCACGGCGAGCGCGAAGGCGAGCTGGAGGAGTCGTGGGCGCAGTCCTAGACGATCTTCTCGACCTGTTCGTGCGGCTCGTCGAGATCCCCTCGCCGTCGGGCCACGAGCGCGCCGTGGCCGACTTTATCATCGGCTTTCTGCGCGACGCCGGGCTCGAGCCCAGCGAAGACGACAGCGCTCAGGCGACGGGCGCCGGCAGCGGCAACGTGCTGGTGCGCGTGCCCGGCACGGGGGGCGGGACGCCCATCGTCGTGGCCGCGCACATGGACACGGTGGCGGTGAACGGCCCCATCGAGGCCATCGTCGAGGCCGGCGTCGTGCGCAGCGCCGGCGACACCATCCTGGGCGGCGACGACAAGGCCGCCTGCACGGTGCTCATGGCCGTGCTCGCCGACCTGGCCGCGGCACCGCCGCCCTGTGGCCTCGAAGCGATCTTCTCGACCTGTGAAGAGGTGGGGCTGCGCGGCGCCAAGGCGCTCGACCTGTCGGGCCTCACGGCGCGCGCCGGCTTTGTCTTCGACAGCACCGGCCCGGTCGGCGACGTGATCACCCGGGCGCCGTCGCAGAAGGTCGTCACGGCAGACTTTCACGGCGTCGCGGCTCACGCCGGCATCGCCCCCGAGAGGGGGCGCAGCGCGATCGCCGCGGCCGCCGCGGCGGTGGCCGCCATGAAGCTGGGCCGCATCGACGAGGCGACGACCGCCAACATCGGCCTGATCGGCGGTGGCAGCGCGCTCAACGTCGTGCCCGAGCACTGTCGCATCGAAGGCGAGGTGCGCAGCCACGACACGGCTCTGCTGGCCGCGCAGATCGCCCACATGGTCGACGCCGTGGAGCTGGCCGCCGGACTTGCCGGCGTCGACGTCGAAGTCGCGGTCCGCGACGCCTTCACGGGCTTCTCGCTGGACGACGACGCCCTGCCGGTGCGGATCGCCTGCGCGGCGCTGCGCGAGCTGGGCCTGGCGCCGCGCATCATCGCCAGCGGCGGCGGCTCCGACGTCAACGTCTACAACGCCGGCGGCCTGCCGAGCGTCAACCTGAGCAACGGTACGGAGCAGATCCACACGCCCGACGAGTACCTGCCGGTGGCGCGGCTTCACGACGCCTACCGCTTGCTGCACGCCCTCCTGCGGGCGGCCGCGGCCACGACGCCGTGAGCGTTCCGGCCACCGGCGCCGCGACCGGCGAGCCGCCGGCGTCCGACCAGCCGGGCGCGCCCGGCGAGCCGCCGGCGCCCGATCCGGTGGTCGCGGAGTACCTCGACTACCTCGAGTACGAGCGGGTGATGAGCCCGAACACGGTCGCCGCCTACCGCCGCGACCTCACCCGCTTCGCGACCTGGCTCTCGCGAGCGACCGTCCTCGAGGCCTCCGAGGACGACGTCTATCGCTACTTCGCCGGCGTCGGCGGCGACGGCGCCTCGACCAGCGTCGCGCGGCGCATGGCGGCTGTGCGCGGCCTCTACCATTATCTGATCCGCGAGAAGAGCCTGGCGGCCGACCCGGCGGCCCTGCTGACCACTCCAAAGCACCCCCACGGCCTGCCGCGCGTGCTCGACGTCCCCCAGATCGAGCAGGTGCTCGGCGGCGTGCCGTTCGAGGGGCCGCTGGCCGAGCGCGACCTGGCGCTGCTGGAGCTGCTCTACGGCTGCGGCCTGCGGGCCACCGAGATCGTCACCCTGCGGGTGAGCGACGTCGACCTCGAGGGCGGTCTCGTGCGTTGCCTCGGCAAGGGCGACAAGGAGCGCGTCGTGCCGCTCGGCTCGTACGCGGCGGCGGCCGTGGGCCGCTACGCGGCCCACGGCCGCCGCCTTCTGGCTCGCGGCCGCCGCCACGACGAGCTGTTCCTCAACGCCCACGGCGCGCCTCTCACCCGTCAGGGTCTCGACTTCGTGCTGCGCCGCACGCTCAAGCGCGTCGGCCTCGAAGGCCGGGCGAGCGCTCACACCTTCCGCCACAGCTTCGCGACGCATCTGGTCGAGGGCGGCGCCGACTTGCGCAGCGTGCAGGAGATGCTCGGTCATGCCGACATCGCCACCACCCAGATCTACACGCACGTGACCGCCGAGCACCTGCGCGAGGTCTTCTACAGCACCCACCCGCGGGCCCGGCGCAAGGTCGCGCGCCGGGATGCCGATGGCCCCGCCGCTTCCGCCGACGGCGCGGGGCACACCGACCGGGAGGGCCGGTGACCAGGGTCCTGGTGTGCGTGCTCGACGGCTGCGGCGCCGGTGAGGCGCCCGACGCCGACGCCTACGGCGACCGTGGCTCGAACACTCTGCGCCACGTGCTGGAGCGCAGCGACGTGGCGCTGCCCAATCTGGCGGCGCTGGGCCTCGGCGAGGTCGTCGGTCTGCCGCTCGGAGCGCCGCGCGCCGGGGCGACCTACGGTCGCCTGCTCGAGCGCGGCGCCGGCAAGGACACGACCGCCGGTCACTGGGAGATGATGGGCCTCGCCCTCGAACGGCCTTTCCCGACCTACCCCGACGGCTTTCCCGACGAGGTCATCGAGCCGTTCTCGCAAGCCATCGGCCGCGGCGTGCTGGGCAATCGCCCGGCTTCGGGCACGACGGTCCTCGAGGAGCTCGGTGACGAGCACCGGCGCACCGGCCGTCCCATCGTCTACACGTCGGCCGACTCGGTGTTCCAGGTGGCCTGCCACGAAGACGTCGTGCCGCCGGCCACGCTCTACGAGTGGTGCGCGATCGCGCGGGCCATCTTGTGTGGCCCCCACGCGGTGGGTCGCGTGATCGCCCGGCCGTTCGCCGGCGTGGCGGGCAGCTACGAGCGCACCCCGCGTCGCCGCGACTTCTCGCTGCCGCCGACCGGGCCGACCTACCTCGATCTTCTGCACGATGCCGGGGTGCCGGTGATCGGCGTCGGCAAGATAGGGGAGATCTTCGCCCAGCGCGGCATCGACGTCGACGACCACACCACCGACAACACGGCGGGACTGGCCGCGTGCCGGCGCCATCTGAGCACGATGACCCACGGCCTGCTGTTTGCCAACCTGGTCGATTTCGACCAGATCTGGGGGCACCGCAACGACGTCGCCGGCTTCGCCGCCGGCCTGGCCGAAGTCGACGAGGCGCTGCCCGGCCTGCTCGGCGAGCTGGCCGCCGATGACGTCGCCATCTGGTGCGCCGACCACGGCGTCGATCCCACGACGGCGAGCACCGACCACTCCCGGGAGTACGCGCCGCTGCTGGCCTGGGGCCTGGGCGGCGGCCGCTACGACGGCCTCTTCGAGGACGTCGGGGCGACCGCCTATCGGCGTCTCACCGGTCTCGAGCCGCCGCTACGCGGGTCCGTCATCCCATGACCGCGGCCGTGGCCGTGAGCATGAGGGTGACCGCGACCGGGCCGGGGCGCGGCGGGCCGCGCGCCGGTGGTCGAGTGACGGCGCGATCGTGAGCCTGCGGCTGCCGCCGGGCGACCTGGCGATCGTCTCGGGCTCGGGTCTGGCCCTGGTGCCCGAGGGCGCCGACGTGACCGACCAGATCGACTACGCCGACCTGGGGTGGCCGGCGACCTGCGTCGCCGGCCACCCCAACCACCTCCTGCTGGCTCGCTGGGCGCCCGACGGGCGCCGCGAGCTGCGCCTGCTGCTGGCTTGCGGCCGGCCTCATCTGTACGAAGGCTGGAGCGCGGCGGAGCTCGCCCGCCCGGTCGAGGACCTGGCGGCCCGGGGCGTGCGTGGTCTGCTGCTCACCAACGCCTCGGGCGCTCTCGACCCGACCCTCGCGGCGGGCAGCGCGGTGGTCGTCACCCAGGTCGTCGACCTGCAGGGTGAGCCGCGCGACGAAGCGCCCGTGCTGCCGGTGACCGGCGCCGCCGAAGCGCGGCGTCTGGCCGCCGCCCTGGGGCCGGGCCTGGCGGCCCGCCCGGGAGGCTACGTGGCCGTGCCGGGGCCGCACTACGAGACACCCGCTGAGGCGGCCTGGCTGCGCCGTTACGGCGACGTCGTGGGCATGTCGACCGCGGCCGAGGTGCGCGCCGCGGGCCGTCACGGGCTGCCCGTGCGCGTGCTGTCGCTGGTGACCAACGTGTCGGGGGCGGCGCTGGGCCACGCCGAGGTCCTGGCCGCCGGCGGGCTGCTTGCCGAGGGGCTGGGGCGCGGCCTGGGGGCGCTGGCGGCGGCTTTCGTGGCGGCGCTCGAGGCGGCGCCTGCTGGCCCGGACGGACCGCGACGGGTGGGGACATGAGCATCGACGTGGTCAACGACATCATCGCCCGCAAGCGCGACGGCGGTCAGCTCGACGAGACTCGGTTAAACGCCTTCGTCACGGGCGTCGTCGACGGCTCGATCCCAGCCTATCAGGCCAGTGCGCTGCTCATGGCGATCGTCCTGCGCGGGTTCTCACCCGACGAGACGCTCGGCCTCGCCCGAGCCATGGTCGAAAGCGGCAAGGTGCTCGACCTTTCGGTGCTGGGGCGCCCGGTACTCGACAAGCACTCGAGCGGCGGGGTCGGCGACAAGGTGACGCTGGTGCTGGCGCCGCTGGTGGCGGCATGCGGGGCGCTGTTCGGCAAGATGTCGGCCCGCGGCCTGGGTCACACGGGCGGCACGCTCGACAAGCTCGAATCGATCCCCGGCTTTCGGGTGCAGCTCTCGCAGGGCGACTTTCTGCGGCAGCTCGAGCGCATCGGCGTCGCCGTCGTCTCCCAGAGCGAGCGCCTCGTGCCCGCCGACCGCATCCTCTACGCGCTGCGCGACGTCACGGCGACGGTCGACAGCGAGGGCCTGATCGCCGCCAGCATCATGGCCAAGAAGATCGCCAGCGGCACCTCCGCCGTGGTGCTCGATCTGACCGTCGGCGCGGGCGCCTTCATGAAGACCGTCGAGCAGGCGGCCTCGCTGGGAGCCCTCTGCCGGCTGATCGGCGAGAGCTACGGTCGCAAGGTGACCTGCATCTACACGTCGATGGAGGCGCCGCTGGGGCACAACGTCGGCAACCGGCTCGAGGTCGAAGAGGCCTGGGAGGTGCTCTGCGGCGGCGGGCCCGACGACGTACGCGAGGTCGTCCTCACCCTGGCCGCCGCGCTGTTGGCGCTATCCGATCTGGGGGTCGACGAACGCGAGGGGCGAGCGCGCGCGCAGCGCGCGCTCGCCACGGGGCAGGCGGCGGAGTGGTTCGAGCGCTGGGTGGCCGTGCAGGGCGGGCGCTTCAAGCCCGGCGAGTTCCACCGGCTGGCCGGCAACGAGGTCACGGCCGGGCGCGACGGCTGGGTGAGCTCGGTCGACGCCCGGGCCGTCGGCCGCGCGGCGCAGCTTTCGGGAGCGGGACGCGGCCGGGCCGACGACGAGGTCGATCCGGCGGCGGGCGTCGTGGTGAGCGCGAAGCCCGGCGACGCCGTGACGGCAGGCCAGAGCCTGGCGTGTGTCTACGCGCGGCGGCGCGAGGCGCGCGCCGCCGCCGCGCGCCTGTTGGGCGATGCCTTCGTGATCGCCGACCAGCCGCCGGTGCCGGGCCCGATCGTGCTCGGCCGCGACTAGCCTCGGGGGTTCGGCGATGAGCACGACGACAGTCGGGCAGGCAGGCTGATGCGCGTCGTCGGCGGCGCCTGGCGCGGCCGGCGCCTGACGGCGCCGGCCGGCCGCGCTACGCGACCGACCTCCGACCTCGTGCGCGAGGCGATCCTCGACGTGCTCGTCTCGCTGCTGGCCGCTGCCCCGCCGGTGGATGCGGCGCCCGCCGCCACCGGCGCCGGTCCGCTCGCCGGCCTGGCCGTCCTGGACCTGTTCGCCGGCAGCGGCGCGCTGGGCATCGAGACGCTGTCGCGCGGGGCCGCGTCGTGCGCCTTCGTGGAGCGCTCACCGGTCGCTTTGCGGGCGCTGCGCGAGAATCTCGCCCGGGTCGGCGCGTCCGGCGACGCCGTGCGCGTGAGCGCCGCCGACTACCGGCGGGCGCTCAAGGCTGACGCTGCCGGCGCGAGACTGTATAATCTCGTCCTCATAGATGCGCCCTACGCGCTGTACCCGGCGGTCGAGCCCGAACTGGCGGCTCGAGTGCCGGTCGTGCTGCGCCCGGGTGCGGTCGTCGTGGTCGAGACGGCCAAAGGTCAGGCCGCGAACCTGCCGCTCGCCGAGAGGAGCGTCAAGTTCTACGGCGACACGCGGGTCACTTTCCTGCAAGCGAGGTCGTGAGCGTGCCGAGCAACGTCACCGCCATCTGTCCGGGGACCTTCGACCCGGTCACCGTAGGTCACCTCGACATCATCACGCGCGGCGCCCACACCTTTCGGCGGGTGGTGGTCGGGCTCATCGAGTACCCCACCCGCAAGCAGACGATGTTCACCTCGGCCGAGCGCGCCGCGTTTCTGCGCGAGGCGCTGGCCGACTACCCCAACGTCTACGTCGATTGCTTCAACGAGCTGGTCGTCGGGGTGGCCCGGCGCTGGGAAGCCAACGTCATCCTCAAGGGCTTGCGGGCGATCTCGGACTTCGAGTACGAGTTCGCCATGGCTCAGCTCAATAGGAAGCTGGCCCCCGACATCGAAACTGTCTTCATGATGGCTTCGCCCGAGCACAGCTTCCTGAGCTCGAGCGGCGTAAAGGAGATCGCCACGTTCGGCGGGTCGGTCGACGATCTCGTACCACCGGCGGTGGCCCGCCGGTTCGCCGAGCTGTTCCCGCGAAAGGCGTAAGCGCCTCAAGGAGAGGTAGGTCAGCATGGATGTGCTGGTTCTGATCGACAAGTTGGACGACCTCATTCACAACGCGCGCTCTGTTCCTCTGACCGACAGCGTGATGATCGACCGTGAGGAGATCTACGACCTGCTCGACCAGATGCGCTCTACGATCCCCGAAGAGGTCAAGCAGGCGCGCTGGATCGTCAAGGAGCGTCAGGAGATGCTGGCTGAAGCCAAACAGGAGTCCGAGCGCATCGTCTCCGAGGCCAACGAGAAGGCCGGGCAGATGGCCGCCCAGGAGGAGATCGTGCGCGTCGCCGAGCGCCAGGCCCACGAGATCGTCGAAGATGCCCGCGAGCGCGAGCGCGAGATACGCCTGGGCGCCGAGGACTACGCCGACGAAGTGCTGGGCAACCTCGAGGTGAACCTCGACAAGTTCCTGGCGGCCGTGCGTCGCGGGCGCGAGCGTCTGCAGACGCCGGCCATCGGGCCCGAGTCACAGGACTAGGACCCGACGGCCGGCCGCGCGGCCGGCCCGGCAGGTGCCGACATGCGCCGTCTCAACCTGCGGTCGCTCTCGTTCGGAGAGCGCAACGAAGCCGAGCGCCGGCTCTTCTGCGACGTCGCCCCGTTCTCGCTGGGCGGCCTCGACTACGAGGTCGCCGGCGGCGGTATCGACCTCGAGCTGCACGCCACGCGCGTCGGTTGGCGCCTCACTCTGCGCGCCGCCGGCGTGGCGGCGATACGCGGTCCGTGCCAGCGCTGCCTGGCGGAAGCGGCGCTCGACCTGTCGGTGGCGGGCGTCGAGTACGTCATCGACGGCGAGTCGGTGGTCGGCGACGAGGAGCCCTACGCGCGAGGCTACGTGCTCGACCTCGAACGCTGGCTGCGCGACGCGGTGGCCGAAGCGCTGCCGGCGCAGATCCTCTGCCGGGCGGAGTGCCGCGGGCTGTGCCCGGTGTGCGGCGCCGACTTGAACGAGGCCGGCGACGGACATCGCCACTGAGGCGGTGGCGCTGCGGGCTGCCCGCCGGCACTGTTTGGACAGACGGGCGCGGCAACGGTAGAGTAGAACGTCCGCGAATCGAGAAGTGAGACACGATGCCAGTTCCCAAGAGAAAGACCTCAAAGAGCAAGCGCGACTCGCGCCGGGCTCAGCAGAAGCTCAGTGTCGAGACGGCGAGCTTCTGTCCCCAGTGCAAGAGCCCCAAGCTGCCGCATCGCGCCTGTCCCAAATGTGGCACGTACAAGGGTCGCGAGGTCGTCGCCCTCGACGTCGAGAAGAAGAAGAAGTAGCAGCGGGCGACCCGAACGGCCCGATCCCTTCTTTGCGGCGTTGAGCCGGGGGTTGTCCAGATGAGATCGCTGTACATAGCGTCGACCGAAGGGAGCGGGGGCAAGACCACCCTCTCGGTAGGGCTGTGTCTGGCCCTGCGCGGCCGTGGCTTCGACGTCGGCTACTTCAAGCCGGTCGGCATCGTGCCGCAGGGCTCGTCGGGCGAGCTCGTCGACGACGACGCGCGTTTCGTGGCCGACGTGCTCGGTCTCCAGGCGCCGCTCTCCGACATCTGCCCGGTCGTGCTCGACGAGGCCGCCCTGCACGAGGTCCTGGCCGGCTCCGACGTCGACACCCTGGCGCGGGTCGAAAGCGCCTTCGAGCGCGTCCGCGAGGGGCGCGATCTCGTCGTCTGTGAGGGTCTCGGCGAGATCTGGCAGGGCCGCTTCCTCAAGGCCAGCGGCGCCGACGTCGTGGCCCGCCTCGACCTGGGGGCGGTCATCGTGGCCCCGTTTGCCGGCGCGCGCCTGCTCGACGACATCTGCTACGTCAAGGACGGCCTCAAACAGCGGTTGCTGGGGGCGGTCTTCAACATGGTGCCCGAATCGCGCCTGGCTCTCGTGCGTGGCGAGTACGCCCGGTTCCTCGAAGAGCAGGACATCACGACCTACGGCGCGCTGCCGGCCAGCCGGCGGCTCGCCGCGGTGACCGTGGCCGAGATCGTCGGCGCGCTGGGGGCGACCTACATCTGCGGCGAGGAGCACGGCGACGCGCTGGCCGAGACCTACGTGATCGGGGCGATGAGCCCCGAGCACGCCATGCCCTACTTTCGCAGGGCCGCCAGCAAGGTCGTGGTGGTCGGCGGCGACCGGGCCGAGATCATCCTGGCGGCCCTCGACACGCCCACCGCGGCCATCGTGCTCACCGGCAGCTACGTCCCCAGCCCGGCGGTGCTCGCCCGCGCCGAGGAGCTCGGCGTGGCGATCGTCTCGGTGGCCACCGACACCGTCGCGGCGATCGACGGCATCCGGCGTCTGTTCGGGCGGCTCGGCGCCCACGACAAGCGCAAGATCGAGCTCATCGTCGACGAGATCTCGACCAATGTCGACCTCGACCGTCTGGTCGCCGATCTCAGCCGGTAGGGCGCTCTTGAGCAAGGTCCTCACTCCTCACGACATCCACGCGGCGTTGACCGCCCAGAAGCCCGGCGTGGTGGTGCGCGTGGCGGTCGACGCCCTCGGCGGCGACCACGCGCCCGAGGTCGTTGTCGAGGGCGCCCTCGAGGCGGCGGGCGATCTGCTGCACGTCCTGCTCGTCGGTCCCCAGGACACGCTGCGCGAGCTTCTGCCGGCCGGCGGTCACCCGCACGTCGAGATCGTGCCGGCCACCGACAGGATCGGCTCGGGCGACGAGCCCGTCGAGGCGGTACGTGGCCGGCCGCAGTCGTCGCTGGTGGTCGCCGCCCGTCTCGTGGCCGACGGCCGCGCCGACGCCTTCGTGTCGATGGGCAACACCGGCGCCGCCCTGGCCGCCGGCCTGCTGCACGTGCACCGCATCAAAGGCGTCCTGCGGCCGGCCCTGTGCACGCTGCTGCCGGCCGTGCCTCTGCCGGTGGTCTTCCTCGACGCCGGCGCCAACGCCGAGGTGCGCCCCGAGGCGCTGCGCCAGTTCGCGGTCCTGGGCCAGGTCTTCGCTCAGGAGATGCTGGGAATCGAGCGGCCCAGCGTGGGCCTCCTGTCGATCGGCGAGGAGCCGACCAAGGGCACCCAGGTCGTGATCGAGGCCCACAAGCTCATGGCCGCCGACCCGCAGATCAACTTCTACGGCAACGTCGAGGGGCGCGATCTCACCCGCCACACGGTCGACGTCATCGTCGCCGACGGCTTCACCGGCAACGTCGCCCTCAAGGTGTTCGAGGGCACCGCCCGTACCATCGTGGGCGAGATCCGCAACGCGGTCCTGGGTTCGCTGCGCGCCAAGATCGGCGCCGCCATCATGTCGAGCGACCTCAAACGCATCGGCGCGGCGCTCGATCCCGAGCAATACGGAGGCGCCTACCTGCTGGGCCTGCGGCGGCCGATGATTGTCGGTCACGGCAGCTCGCGCGCGAGCGGCGTCGCCAACGGCATCCGCACGGCCTCGCGCGGTGTGACCAGCGACCTGCTGCCGACGATCGCGCGGCGCCTGGGCGACGGCGGCGAACGGCCCGCCGCACCGGGGGCCCAAGCGCGGTAGCTGCGCCGGTGGAGCGTGTTGCACGGCCTTGGGGTTCTGGTAGAGTAGCCGCAAATCTTCAGCCGGAGGTCAATGCATGACGAGGGAAGAAGTTCTCGAGCAGGTCAAGTCGATCCTCGTCGAGACGCTGAGCGTCGACGAAGACAAGGTCACGCCTGAGGCGCGCTTCCAGGAGGATCTCGAGACCGATTCGCTC
>Ga0182027_10007201_pt1 | contig 16476 bp, 15 predicted proteins | sample 712E1DmetaG_FD_121300 | JGI IMG/M metagenome (GOLD analysis project Ga0182027, IMG submission 121300) | Permafrost microbial communities from Stordalen Mire, Sweden - 712E1D metaG (Illumina Assembly) | ecosystem: Environmental > Terrestrial > Soil > Wetlands > Permafrost | place: Sweden... | reverse complement strand
GACCGAAGAGAACATCCAGTCCCGCATCCGCGGCAATCTCTTGATGGCCCTGTCCAACAAGTTCGGCTCGCTCCTCCTCACCACCGGGAACAAGTCGGAAATGTCCGTCGGGTATTGCACCTTGTACGGCGATATGAACGGCGGCCTCGCCGTGATCGCCGATTTGCCGAAGATGATGGTCTATCGCGTCGCCCGCTGGCGCAACCGCCGCCACCCGGATATCCCCGAAGCCATCCTCACCAAGCCCCCATCCGCCGAGCTGCGCCTCAACCAGACCGACCAGGACAGCCTCCCGCCTTACGAGTTGCTCGACCGGATTCTGGAACTGCACATCGAACAGTGCCAGTCGGCCGAGGAAATCATAGCCCAAGGCTTCGAAGAGGCCGCCGTCCGCCGCGTTCTTAAACTCGTCCGCGCCGCCGAGTTCAAGCGCAAGCAGGCCGCCCCCGCCCTCAAAGTCACCTCCCGCGCCTTCGGCACCGGCTGGCGTATGCCCATTGTCCGCGGCGAATAACGCCCCTTGATGCCGCGCTGGCGGCCCTAAGTCCCCAGTACCGTGAAGCTCTGTGCTATCCGGAACCGCTTGCCGGCGCTCAAAGCTCCGCTCCGAGCCGCGACCGTGAGAGAGCGGTTTCCTCCCTGTAATCCCCAACCAACCGGTTCCAGTCGAATCCTTGCGGAGCCTCCCCGCGGTGTACCAGCAAGCCGTCCTATTCCACCAGCGAAGCGCGCCGCCGGACAGGCCGAAGCAAAATGCCTTCGGGCCTCTCTTCCAGTTCGAGATTCGAACCGGGCCCAGGCGCATAGGATCGCGGATTGGCTTTGGCGGCGCCACCCGGCCGGCCTTGTCGATCCGGGGCGTCATACCATCGTTCTGGGTTTCACAATGTCTCCGATCTGCCGGGAATCGAAAGTTCATCGGCCCATTTTGCGACAGAGTTATGAGACGCGCAAGGGCCTGATTTCAGGGCCTCCGCCGGTCGTCTCAACACTTACCCTTTTCGAGACGTTTCAGCGCTCGGCTTCACGGCTCGGCGACAGCGCTTCGATAATCCGGCAGTCCGCGATAATTCCGTTGCCCTGACAGCAGTTGTTTAAACGTCGCAGTTCCTTGGCGAGGCGCTTTAGGTCGGAAATCTTCTGCTCGATCTCGATTAGATGCTGGGCCGAGATGCGGTCCACCTCTGCGCAGTCCTCATCTTTCTGAGAAGACAGGCGCAGAAGATCGCGAACGTGAGCGATTGTAAATCCCAACTCCCGGCAACGGCGAATGAACCGCAAGCGGCGAATGTGTTCGTTGCTATAGGTCCGGTAGTTTCCTGCCGTTCGGGATGGCATGGGCAACAGCCCGATTTGCTCATAATACCGGACCGTCACAACCTTGGTTCCGGTCCCCTTCGCCAAGTCTCCAATGCTAAATCCGCTTTTTCCCATTCACCGCTTGACCCTATAGCCACTATAGCCTTTATGCTGGAGGGAAGGACACTAGCGCACGAATGAACGGAATAACATCTCTGTTGTTCACATCACTGTTATTCTGTCCGAGAAACGTCTCCGCCCAGACGGTCGATAAAGAGCCTGAGCCTGCGGCAATCGTCGAGCTTGGCGGAGCGGCCGGGCGGGATCTCAAAGGTGGCGGGTCGAGCTTCGGCGGGGACCTCGCGGTTGAGTTTACACCGATAGAGAAGTGGCTGGAGATTGAAGCAGGCGCTACGCCGCTCTTCCGCCGTCACTCGACAGAATGGGATACGGACCTTCTATTCAAGAAGCCTTGGACCCTCTCGGAAAAAGTGGAGTTTATGTTCGGCGTTGGCCCGGAGTGGATACATACGAGGGCGTATGGCTTGACAACGAACGCTCTCGGCGGCGAAGTGGTGCTGGACTTTATGTTCTGGCCCTCCTCGAAGCATCGCTTTGGCTGGTTCCTCGAACCGGGCTACGATTACAGCTTCGCGCGGGGGCACGAGCGCTCGATTGGGATAAGCGGTGGCCTGCTCATCGCGATCCCACGAAAACGCTAAACCTTCCAAGATAGCCCGTGTCGCAAAAAGGACCCTTTTTGAGACACACGAAGCACGATAGCGCAACGGCGCTGGAAAGCCCGCCCAATTAACTCATACCCTCTCATTGATGCTCGGCGCGGCGGGCCGCGCTCTTGGCCCGGAGCCTCGCGAATACCTCTTCGCCTGGAATGGGTTTTACCCTGCCGCTTTCCAGATCGTCGTAACGCCGGTCGAGCGTTTGCCGCGTGAAGGCGAAATCCTCAAAAAAATCTGCAACCACGTTTTCCACAAGCTCGTTACTCCGGCGTCCGGTGTCTCGCGCCATCTGATCGAGCTGCGCCTGTACTTCGGGGGTGAAATGCACTTCCATGCCGTCGGCTCCTTCTCTGAGAATACCGTTTGCGCTGCGGCTCCGGGAGCGCGTCGTAGCAGACCTCGGGCCGCTAGCGGCCCTGTGCCGGCGCAGCAAAAAGACGGTTTCGACTTCGCGCCAATCGCCGGCGCGCTCCCCGAAGTTGTACGGGCTGCCGCAATGTTTGCAGGCGGCCTTAGCCGCAGCCCTGCTGCCCTTCTTCTTCCATGAAGTAGTAGCAGATCATGTGCATGATAATCATGTGGGCGTCTTCGCTCCGCCCTATGTGCGGCGCCGAAATCTGTAAATTCAGTTCCGCCATCGGCCCCAGCTTGCCGCCGTCCATCCCCGTCAGCGCGATCGTCCGGCATCCCACGGCGTTGCCGTATTCCACCGCCCGCAGCACGCTGGGCGAATTCCCCGATCCGCTCAGCGCCATTACCACATCCCCCGGCTTGGCGAAGTTCTTCAATTGCTCCACGAACGCGCATTCGTAACCGACGTCGTTCGAATACGCCGTGATCGTCGGCATGGAATCCGTCAGCGCCATGATGCGGAAACGCGCCGGCCGTCCATAGCTCGCCCCCTTCACCATCTCGCAGACGAAGTGCGACGCCGTGGCCGCGCTGCCCCCGTTTCCGCACACGAAAATCTGCCGCCCTTCCTCGCGGGTTTGGCGGAAAATCTCGATCGCCTGCCCCACCTTCTCCAGGTCGATGGTCTCGATCGCCTTCAGAACCGCCGCTTTATACGAACCCGGAAATGCGTTTGCCATGAATAGGACAGTCCCCACGCGCATGTTACCATAGCCCGTTCGCCAGACCGGAGCCGCATGCAGAGAAAGACCCTCTCCCGCGCCGCGCGTCAAGCCGTGCTCGGCATGCGCGTGCAACAGTGGCTCAAGAATCTGCTGATCTTCGTCCCCGCCGCCACCGCCCACCGCGTCCTGATGCCGGATGTCTTCCCGCGGGTCTTCCTGGCTTTCTTCAGCTTCTCCGTCTGCGCCTCGGCGGGATACCTGATTAACGACCTGCTCGATCTCAAGGCCGACCGCCGCCACCCCGTCAAACGCAACCGCCCCTTCGCCAGCGGCGCCCTTTCCCCGCGTTTCGGCGCCATCCTGGCGGCCCTGCTTTTCCTGACCGCCGCCGGATTCGGCAACCTGGTCTCGCCCCGCTTCGTGCTCTTTCTGTGCGGATATCTCGTCCTTACCGCGGCCTATAGCCTGGTCCTCAAGCAGGTGTTGGTGGCCGACATTTTCCTGCTGGCGTTCTTCTACACCTTCCGCATCCTGCTCGGTGGAGAAGCCGCCGGCGTCCCCGTATCGTTCTGGCTGGCAGCCTTCTCCACGTTCTTCTTCTTTAGCCTGGCCGTCATGAAGCGTTTCATCGAAGTGCGGCTCCTGGTGGAACGCCAAGCCGCCGCTCCCGAACGCCGCGATTACCGCGCCCAGGACCTCCCCATGCTGGGAATGTGGGGCGCCGCCAGTGGCTGCGCCTCCGTGGTGGTCCTCGCCCTCTATATCAATAGCGAGGAGGTGACCCGCCTCTACCGCCATCCCGCCTTTCTCTGGCCCGTCTGCCTCGCCGTCCTCTTCTGGCTCTGCCGCGTCTGGATGCTCGCCAACCGCGACGAACTCCCCTACGACCCCATCGTCTTCGCCGTCAAGGATTGGCGCAGCTACGTCATCGGCGCCTTCGTCGCCGGCGCCTTCTTCTTAGCCTTGTAGCTGCCCGGTGGCGCGGATGATCGTTTTCTGTCGTCTGCGTTGGCGGACCGCGGAATTTGATCGCCTGGCATCCTAGCGGTCCGCGGCGCAAATGCCGTCGGCTATGAGCACGCGCCGCAAAACGGGGACCGGCGCGAATTTCGCCGCTTTTGCGAAACTTCGTGCCTGTACCCGTTTTGCCCCCTAGCTCAGACCCGTTCGTGCGCCAGCGAGAATTCCAAACACACGCCCCCGGCCAAAATGGGAACCCGCTCCAGCCGCCGTTCCATCGCTTTCACCCACGCCGGCGGCTGTTTCACGAATGGCGGAATCAGAAAAAGATATTCCCTGCGGTCGAGCCGCCACCCTTCCCGCCCGGCCGCTTGCGCAAACGCGCCGGGATGGAAGTTGCGCTCCCCATAGCCCGTGGATTGCTTCAGAAACGTATAGAGGTTCCAGTGGTTCGGTTCCATCGCCAGCCAGCGGCACCCCGCGGCAGCCCGTTGCGCCAGGCCCCGCGCCGCCGCCGCATACGAAGGCAGATGGTGCAGGACGTCGTTCGATAGCGCCAGCCGCGGCCCTTCCGGTAAAGCCCGCGCGGCATCCTCCGCCGTAGCCACCACGTAGGAAACGTTGGATGGCGCCGCCGCGCGCGCGAAATCCACGTAGTTGGCCAGCGGCTCGATGCCCAGAAAACGAAGATCCGCGAATCGCCGGCCCAGCCCGTTCAGAAGCCCGCCGGCGCCGGAGCCGATTTCCACCACCAGCGCCCCGGCCGGCAAACCATATCCCGTCAGCCGCCCTGCAATGAACTCCGCGCGCCGCCGCTCGATCCAGCCGCAACGCAACCGGTCGTAGCCGGCCGCGTCGTTATCGTACACCGAATTGCGGGGACCGGTCGTCAAGCTTGAATCCTTGCGCACAGAAAATAGGCCGCCCGCAAAGCCACGTCCAGACGCGTGACCCGCAGAAACCGGAATACCCTGGCGATTTGCGGCGTTTCATCCGCCCCCAATGCGCCCTTCAAACGATACGGCCGGGAAACGCTTTCCAGCCAGAATCGCTCGCACCGGAACCCGGCCGCGCGAAACAGCTTGCGCAGCGTGCGCGGCGTAAACAAGTTGATGTGTCCCTCCGCCGTCGGTGGTTTGGAAACCCCGCGGACCAGGTCGTTGACCCTGTATCGAACCGGCAGAAACGACTCGTTGGGGACCTCCACGTAGATAAAGCCGCCCGCGTTCAGCCGCGATTTCAGATGCACCAGCGTTTCGAGCGGATTCGGCAAGTGTTCGAGCACGTTGTCGATGTTCACCCAATCGAACGTCTGCCCGGGCGGAAGATCCTCGAACGCCCGCACCGCCCCGTGGCCGCGTTCCGCCAGGTGCTCCCTGGCGCTGGGAGACAGTTCCACCGCCGCCCGTTCCCAATCCGGGAGCAGTTCCGCCACGCAATCGAGCATCACCCCGCGGGAGGCGCCGTAATCGAGAAAAGATCCGCGTGAAGGCAGGCCCCGCTCGCGCGCGAAGCCTTCGATGCGCATCCGGAACAGCGCCCGTTTCGCGGAATCCTGCTCCGCGAACCGGCCGTAGCCTTCGATCACCTGATACGCGTCCGGCATCTCGGTTTCCGCGATGCGCGGGTTCTGATACATCATGCGGCAGCGCCGGCACCGCACAATTTGCATGAACGGCGCCGCGCAGCGGTAAATCGTCCGAAACGCGTCCTCGCCGCACAGCGGACAGTGGACGAAGCCGGGGTTCAAGCCGCTCAAAATTGAATCTCCTTGCATGCGAACCCGTGCGCGCACGGCGGCGCCTGGCCGAACCACACGCACGGCCGGCAGGCCAGCCCTTCGCGCAGCAGCGCCCGGCTTCCCTGCCCCAGCGCCGCCCACTTGCGGTCCCGTCCGCTGGTGAACAGTCCCGTAACCGGAACGCCGAAATAGGAGGCGATATGCAAGAAGCCGCCGTCCACCGTTAGAACTCTTTCCGCCCGCTGAATCAGGCCGCAGAGATCGTCGAAGCCGCCCTCGAATACTTCCGCCCGCCCGGCGAATCGCCGCGCCAGTCCTCGCGCCGCCGCCCGGTCGATTGGGGAAGAAGCCACCCAAAACGATTCCCCGCCGGTGCGCGCCTCGATAAACCGCGCCCATTCCTCTTCCGAAAACGTCCTCGATTCCGATTGCAGCCCGCTCAGCCCCACCACCGGCTTCTCCGTCGCCGGCGCCATTCGCGGACGCACCGGCGGTTCCGCACCCGCGGCCGTTGGCAAATCGAGCGCCGCCGCCAGCAAATTCCGAAACATGACGGATTCGTGCGCGCCGTCCGGATCGTAGGCCACTCGCGCGCCGGCCCACGCCGCCGCCCGGTTGGTCGCAAAACACGTCAGCCTGGCGCCGCTTCCGCAAGCCAGCGCCGCCGTGGCCTGGGAAAGTCCGAATCGCTGCTCGGAATTGATCGCCACCGCGAAGCGCCCGGCGATCCGCGCATGTTGCGCCACCGTGTGCTCGTCATAGCAGACATGGTCCAACCCAAGATGCCGGGCCCACGCGCTCGACCGCCGCTCAATCACCCAAAAGAACCGGCGCGGGTCCCATCCCAGATCCTCGGCCGCCACGCACAACAGGATCAAGTCCCCCATGCCGCCCGGCCGGAGAATCAGCGGCCGCTGGTCCTGGCGCCGCGCGCGCAGGCAGAACGCCCCGGCTTTCGCCACCGCCATCGCGACCGGCCACAACACGCCATCCATCTTCTTGAGCGTCAACGGGTCCATTTTCCCTGTTACCTGGAATTCTGCCCCCTTTGCAAGGCGAATGATAGTTATGCCATGGGCATGAGAAGGCGATTAACCCTGGTTAGCGTAAGCGCCGGGCCGCCCGCCGGGGTAAAATCGGCGCATGTCGCTCCGCACGTTCTCCCTGTCGCTCGCCGCGCGCGCGCTGCATCGCACTGCCGCCGTGGCCGGCCTGACGGTCGCCAACTACCAAACTCCCGGCCGCCGCGAGGACCTCCGCCGCATCTTCGACTCCCGCCGCCATGGACGCATGCTTATCACGCCCCTCGAAGCCGGGCAGCTCCTATCGCTGGTTCGATCCACATCCAAACTCGGCGGATCGATGGCTGAGCTGGGCGTCTTCCGCGGCGGATCCGCGCGGCTCATTGCGGATTCCGATGCGTCCCGCCCCCTGCATTTGTTCGATACCTTCGCCGGCCTTCCAACCCCCGCGCAAGGCGATACCGCGCTCGGCGCCGGCAATTTCAAGGCCGGCCAGTTCGCCTGCTCCCTCGACGACGTTCGCGCATACCTCGGCGTCCGCCCCAATCTGCATTTCCACCAGGGATTATTCCCCGCCTCCTCCGCCGGCTGCGAGAGTCTGCGCTTCTCCTTCGTCCACGTCGATGTCGATCTCTATGACAGCTCCCGCGCCGCCCTCGAATTCTTCTGGCCGCGCATGCTCCCCGGAGGCGTTCTGCTCTCTCACGACTACCTCACCTGCGCCGGCCCGCATCGGGCCATCGCCGAGTTCTTCGCCAACCGCCAGGAAGTAGTCGTCGAACTCCCCGGCGATCAAGCCGCCATCGCCAAGCTGAACCCCTAAGGTGGGGCAGACGCTTTCGTCTGCCACTCCGGCTTCAGTACGGAACCAGCCGTACCGGCTTCCTGTCCGGCTCCAGCAGCCACGCCTTACGATCCTTGAAGTACTCCAGCAATTGCCGGTCTTCGGCGGCCGACATGGCGCGCGCCCACACCACCGGCGAGCCGTCGATATCCGCGCCGTTGTAAACCCACTCCTGGCCGGGATCGTGCGACGGCGCGTATCGCACGACGATCAAATGCTTCCCTCCGGCGCTCTCCAGATCCCGGATCGTTCCCGCGCGCACCACGTTGCCCGGGCCGCCGCCATACCAAGTCAAGGGGAAATCGCCGACGGGAATCCCCAACGCCCCGGCCCCCACGCGGATGCCGATCATCAGCGCGCAAACCACCGGAATCGCGCGCGCCAGGGATAGCCCCATCCGCCGGCCGCGCCATTCCACCGTGCGCAGATACCGCATGGATTGAACGATCAGCGCCGCGATCAGCGCCGTCATGGGCGCCGCGTAATGCGGGGGCAGACTGTATACCACGCCCAAAAAGCCCACCCACATCACCCCGAATACGATCCATAGGAAACGCACCCGCCGGTTCCCCAGCAGCCAGGGCAGCGCCGCTAGAAAGGGCAAGGAAAATAGCGGCCCGAAGTAGAACATCCACAGATCGAGCGCCTTGGAAAATAACCTGGCTGCGAACCCCATGGCCACCCGCTGGCGTACAACCGCCGGTTCCAGATCGGCGTAGAACTTCCGCATGACCTCGTGCCGGTACGCCGGCGCCGGCCGCGCGTGCTGCCAGGAAAAGTCGGGCAGCACCGCGTACTGATTGCGGTTCAACTGGTGAGGCATCGTCCACGGATTGCCCGTGACGCGCCAGTTGTAATAGGCCATCAGGCACGCCGTGGCCGCCAGAACCAGCGCCATCGCCGCCATCGGCCGGAGCGCGCGCTTGCGCCAAAACCAAACCGCCAGCGCGGCCGCCACGGGCAGGCACAGCAGCAGGCCTTCAAAGGGGCGGCTGTTGCCCAGTATGGCCACCCCGGCGGCCAGCCACAGCGCATCCGCCACCCGCCCTCGCCGTTTGAGCCGCGGCAACGCGCCCAGCACCAAAGCGCCGCCCGCCGCCGCCGCCGCGCCGCCCCAGTAACTGTTCATCCAATAGCTCACCACTCCCCAACGCAGGCCCGCCAGCACCGCTCCGAATAACGCCCACCCGGGAGGGAACCACCCCTGCAACATCCAACAAATGGCCGCGCACATCAAGCCCACGCCCAGCATGACCCCGGCCCACGGCGGAGCGCCCAACACCTGCGCCGCCGCCAGCAACAGCCCTTGCGCCGGAGGCTCCATGGAAGCGTAGGTGGGTTGTTGCAAAATATGGAAACTCTCGAAATGCGTCCATAGGGGATGCGGCGGATTAGCGATCCGCCCATGGGCGAATGTGTCGCCCGCCAGCAGATAGCTGAACTCGTCGTGGATATCCGGCGCCCGCGGCGGCATCGCCGGCAGCAGCAACAGACGCAGCGCCACGGGCAACAAGCCCGCCGCTACGATAGCGCTCTTCCGCCGCCGCGCCAAGCGCCCCAGCACCGCTTCCAAGCGGCCCAATTTCGGCGCGGAGACGAACAGGGCGAGCCCCGCCACCGCCGCGACAATCCAGAATTCGACGACGATCAGCGGGAAGATTCGGTAGAACATGCAGCCGCTTTGCCTTAAAGGAACGATGAGTTTAACCCACAACCTGCGAGATAATCGGTAAAGGATCGGCGCCCCCAACCGTTGAAACGAATTCTGATCATCTTCGGCACCCGCCCCGAAGCCATCAAGCTCTGTCCCTTGGTGCGCCAACTCCGCACGCAGCCGGATGCCTTCGCGGTGAAGGTCTGCGTCACCGCGCAGCACCGCGAGATGCTCGACCACGCGCTCGAGACCTTCTCCATCGCCCCCGATTACGATCTCGACCTGATGCTGCCGCGCCAGACGCTATCCGGCCTCACGGCGCGTATTCTCACCGCCCTCGAACCCGTGTTCGATGCCGAACGCCCCGACCTGGTTGTGGTCCAGGGCGATACCACCACCACGCTCGCCGGAGCGCTGGCGGCCTTCTACCACGAAATCCCCGTGGCGCACGTCGAGGCCGGCCTCCGCACCGGCGACATGACGCAGCCTTTCCCGGAGGAAATGAACCGCGTCCTCACCTCCCGGATGGCCGCATGGCATTTCGCCCCTACTAAGCGAGCGGCCGAAGCGCTCTTACGTGAAGGTACGGCGCCCGAACGCATTTTCGTCACCGGCAACACCGGCATCGACGCCCTGCTCTACGTCCGCGATGCCCTGGATTCCGGCGCCTTGCCCGCCCCTCATTGGCCCTGGCTCGAACCGGACAAGCATATCGTTCTCGTTACCAGCCATCGCCGCGAAAGTTTCGGCCCGTGTTTCGAAAACGCCATGCGCGCCCTGGCGCGGCTGGCCGCGCGCGCGGATGTGCGCATCGTGTATCCCGTTCACCGTAATCCCAACGTGACCGGTCCGGCGCACGCCATCCTCGCCGCTTTCCCCCGCGTCACCTTGCTCGGCCCTTTGCCCTATGTGCCCTTCGTGGACCTCATGCGCCGTTGCAAGCTGATTATCACGGATTCCGGCGGCATCCAGGAAGAAGCCCCCTCGCTCGGCAAGCCCGTGCTCGTATTGCGCGCCAAAACCGAACGCCCCGAAGCCGTCGAAGCCGGCGCCGTGAAGCTGGTCGGCTCCGACGAAGACCGCATCCTCGCCGAAGCCACCCGCCTCCTGGACGATCCCGCCGAATACGCCCGCATGACCAGCATCCATAACCCCTACGGCGACGGCCACGCCTGCCGGCGCATTGCCCAAGCACTCGAAAATGCGCCGGCCTGACCTGCGTCAATTTCAATTCCCCGCCCATTTTAAAAAGACAACCCCTTTCCTCCCCATCACTTGCCCCATCCCGCATGCGGATTCAACCCACTTCCCTATGCAACTCTGAAAGTGGGAGGACAACCCCATGCCGATAGCCGCCGTGCCCACAACCCCAACGCAGGGAGAATTTCCGAGCGAACCCATTTCCCGGCCCCAACCCCAACCAACCAAACCCGCTTACACGTTTGAAGAAGCGAACCCAAATGTCCCGCGACACCCCGGAACGCGGAGGCGCCTTTAGCTGACCGCTGACCGCTGACCGCTGACAGCTATCTTCCCCCTGCCTTCATCTGAAATAATGAGTCCCATATGTGTGGCATTGCCGGCTACGTAACCCTGGCGCCGTCTCCGGAAGCCGAAATGGCCGTCAAGACCATGACCACTTCCATGGCCCGCCGCGGCCCGGATTCCGACGGTCTCGCGAATTGGCCCACCGCCGTCCTTGGACATCGCCGCCTCGCCATCCTCGACCTCAGCCCCGCCGGCCATCAACCCATGCTCTCCGAGGACGGCCAAATCGGCATCGTCTTCAATGGCTGCATTTATAACTTCATGGAACTGCGCGAAGACCTCATCAAGCGCGGCCACCAGTTCCATTCGATGTGCGACACCGAAGTGCTCCTGCGCGGCTACCGGGAATGGGGCATCGACGCCCTGGTCCTTCGCCTCCGCGGCATGTTCGCGTTTGGAATCTGGGACCAGCCCCGCGGCGTTCTCACGCTGGTCCGCGACCGCCTCGGCGTCAAGCCGCTGGCCTATGGCGTCCGCAACGGCCAGATGGCTTTCGCCTCCACCGTCGCGGCCGTCCGCGCGGCGGGATTCGGCGAAGAACTGGACCCCCTGGCGGTGCTCGAGTTCCTCGAGTTCGGCTACGTCACCGATGTCCGCTCCATCTACCAGGGCATCGCCAAATTGCCCCCCGCCACCATCTTGGAATGGCGCGCCGGCCAGATCGCGCAGCGCCAGTACTGGACGCTGCCCGAAACCGCCGAATCGTCTTCTATTACGTTTGAAGAAGCCGTCGAAGAGACCGAGCGGCTGCTGGTCGAATCCGTCGGGCTGCGCTTGATCTCGGACGTGCCTATCGGCGTTCTATTGAGCGGCGGCATCGATTCCGCGCTGGTCTGTTGGGCCATGCGCCAGTGGAACGCCAACATCAAGGCATTCACCGTGAGGGCCCCGGACGATCCTTCCGACGAGAGCGCCGATGCCGCCCACACCGCTCGCGCGCTCGGCATCGCCCACGAAATCGTGGACATGCCCGAGGCGCATTTCTCCCTCGACGACCTCGTCGCCGCCTACGGCGAACCCTTCGCCTGCCAATCGGCGCAGGCCATGCTTTGGGTATCGGAGGCCGTCAAACGCCGCGCCACGGTTCTGTTGACCGGCGACGGCGGGGACGACGTTTTCCTGGGCTATCCGTTCTTCCGCAACGCCTGGCTGGCCGAGCGCCTCGCCCGCCGCCTGCCGGATGCGGCCCCATCCGCATGGCGCAACATCCGTGGAATCTTCCCCGCGGCCGGCCCCGCGCGCCAGTTGCGCAGCTATCTGGACTACGCCACCGGCGGTTTGGGCGCGCACGCCGCCGCCCACGATGGATTGCCCTATTTCGAGCGGCGGGCCATCCTCGGCGAACGCCTCGCCGGGCGCCAATTGGCGCAACGTCAGATTCCGCACTCGCTCGAATCCGCGCGCCAACTGCTATCGGATGTGTTCGGCTATCACCGCCGCATGCACTTCCTGAGCGAGTTTATGCCCAAGGTGGACGGCGGCGCCATGCACTACGCCATCGAAGCGCGCGCCCCGTTTCTCGACCACAAACTCTGGGAGTTCGCCGCCGCGCTGCCGCCCGGGATCCGCTTTCATGGACGCCGGTTGAAGGCCGTGCTGCGCGAAATTGCGCGCCGCCGCGTGGGGCCGGAAGTGGCGTTCCGCAAGAAGCAAGGGTTCACCGTCCCGGTGGAAAGCTGGCTGGCCGGACGGTGGAGCGGGCTGCTCGGCGGCCTGCGGGAACCCACCCTGCTCGAAGCCGCCGGCTGGATACGGCGCGGCTCGCTCGATGCGCCGCTGCGCCACGCAGCCGAAAAACAACTGGTCCCCGTCCAGTTGTGGCGCCTCTTGGTGCTCGAACACTGGCTGAAAAAAGAATCAAACGCGCGGGAGTACGCGGGCCGGGCTGCCGACGGCCACCGAGCCGGCGGGGATAGGACGGGTGACCACCGAGCCGGCCCCGATGGTTGAGCCGGCGCCCACGTCCGCCATGACGATGGCCGCCGCGCCAATCCAGCAATTGGCGCCGATTTCCACCACCGCGAATTCGCCGGCCTCGGCGCCGGAAATTTCACCCGCCGCGTTGCGCGCATGTTGCCGGCTTCCGCTCAGAATCTGAACGCCGGAGGCGATCTGCGTATGCTCGCCGATCGCCGCCTTCCCCAGGATGCAGTAGCTGCCGATGTACACCCCGGCGCCGAGCCGCGCTTGCGAATGCGCGAAAAAGGAGCCGAACGAAATGCGGCTCGAGAGATCGCATTCCGCCAGCGTGAGCTTGTAAAACGCAATGCGCAGGTAGTCCCCGAGGATGCCCGGGATCAAGGAGTAGGAGTGGGCGAACAACACATAGCCGGTTTCCCAGGCGCCAAACGCCGACGCCGCGGCGGCCGGGAACGCCACCATCAGGGACGCTCCGCGCAAAATCCATTTGACGGCGAGCTTGAGCATGTTTCACTTCGCGGGCGCGGCCCGGAGGGCCTCTTCGAACAGCGCTTCGTACCGTGCCACTACCTTGTCCGTGGAATAATTTTCGACCACTCGCCGGCGGGCGGCGGCGCCCATCCGCGCGCGCGCTTCCGGATCTCCCAGCAGCCCCGCGATGGCTTCCGCGATGCCCGCCTCGCCGCCTACCGGAACGCGCCGGCCGTGGACCCCCGAATCGATCAATTGGGCGTTGGCCGGGATGTCGCTGACCACCGCGGCCATCCCCGCCGACATGGCTTCCACCAGCGAACACGGGAACCCTTCGTTGGAAGAGACCAGCGTGAAAAGGTCGCCCGCTTGCAGCCACGCGGGAATGTCGGCGGCCGGTCGATTGCCCGCGAACCGTACGGCGGCGGACAAGCCGAGTCGCTCTACGCGCTCCTCCAGGCTTGCGCGGCTGGGTCCATCGCCCAGCAGAATCAGCAGTGCGCCCGGTATCCGCCGGACCACCGTCTGGAACGCCCCAATCAGGGAAGAAAGTTCTTTTTCGGGGGCCAGCCGTCCGACGAAAATCACGACTGCCGCTTCGGCGGGGATGCCCAACCGGGCGCGCAGCTCCTGCCTCCGCCCGCCATCGCACGGAGCGAACGCGTCCGTATCCACCGGGTTCGGCATCCACAGCAGCCGCCGCTGGTCGAGGCCGGCCGCCCGCGCTTCTTCGGCCATCCCCTGGTTGAGGATCATCACGCGGCAGGCCCATTGGTTGAGCCAGCGCAGCTCCAACCGCCCAATCCAGGATCTTCGCATGATGGTGACGATGCTGCTGCCGGACACCTTCATCACAATAGGCTTGCCCAGCCAGCGCGCCACGGGCAACCCCGCCGCCAGGTGCAGGCCCTGCATCAGAAAGTAGACGAGCTGGTAGTTGCGGCGCTCCCGGAACAGAGTCCAGGCCACGCCGAAAGCGAAGACATAGTCCCTGGGCCGTCCGCCGAAGCGGCGCGCAAAAATGCGCACGGGGACTCCCGCGGGGTCCAGCCAATCCGCCGTATCGGGCATGGGCGGACCGCCGGCGCACAGCACCGTAACCCTATGGCCGCGCCGGATCAGCGCGGCGCAAACGCGCTGCGCCTCGATTTCCGACCCGCCCAGCACGGGCGGATAGGAATGCGAAACCACCATCAGGGAAACAGGGGCGGCGGGAGCGCGGTTCGCGTCGATCCCTTCGGCCATATATCGTAGAGTATCAGGCGCCATGCGCATCCTCTTCGTATCGCCGCGTCAGTGCTGGCCGCCCCTTAGCGGGGCCAAGCTGCGGGAATACCATTTGGCGCGGGCCTTGAGCCGTTACGCCGAGCTGACGCACGTCTTCTTTGCCCAGGCCGGGCCGCCGGCCGCGGATGGCTTGCCGTGGAAAGCCGTGCCCGTCCCCGTCCCCCGTTTCTATACTCCGGCGAAGATCGCCCGCGGCATCTTCGGACGCTGGCCCCTGCCCGTGGTGAACTACACCTCGGACCCGATGCGCGCGGCCCTTGCCTCGCTGGTGGACGGGCAGCCCTTCGACCTGGTACACCTCGACAGCATTCACATGGCGGCGTACGAGCCCATCCTGCGGCGCGCCGGCGCGCCTATCGTTTACGATTGGCACAATATCGAATCGGAAGCCATGCGGCGCTATGGCGCGAACGTCCCCTCGCCCGCCCATAAGCTTTACGCCTTTTTAACCGCCCGGCGGTTGGCGCATCTCGAAAAAGAGGTTCTGCGCACCGGATTCGGACACGTGGTTTGCAGCGGCAGGGAGCGCGAAACGCTGCTCCGCGCGGCGCCGGAGGCACGCATCGCGGTAATCGAGAACGGCGTCGACGCGAAGTTTTTCGGCGAGACGGCGCCGCGGGGCCGGCGTTACCGCGTCCTGTTCGTAGGCTCCATGCGGTATCACGCCAACGTGGAAGCGGCGGTGGCCTTCACGCGCGCCGTCTGGCCGGGCATTCGCGCGCGCTTCCCCGAATGGCGGCTCACCCTGGCGGGGTCCGATCCGGCGCCCGCCGTTGTGGCGCTGGGCGGCCAAAGCCACGTGGAAGTGACGGGCACGGTGGAAGACCTCCGGCCGCTCTATGCCGAGGCCATCGCCGCCATTGTCCCGTTGCGCGTGGGCGGCGGCACGCGCTTGAAGATTCTGGAAGCCATGGCCGCCGGCGCGCCGGTGATTTCCACCCCGCTCGGCGCCGAGGGACTGGCGGTCTCTCCGGGCACGGACATCCTGATCGCCGAAAAAGACGCGGATTGGCTGCCGCACTTGAGCGCGCTCTCCACCGAAGGCGATTTATGGAACCGCCTGGCCGAAGCGGGCCGCCGCCTGGCGACCACCCGCTACGACTGGGAAACCCTGGGCCAATCGCTGTATGAAACCTACTGCCGCTGGTTGGGGCGGCCGCAATGAAACCCATCCGCCTGCTGGCCATTCTCGAAGCCACGAGCATCACGGGGCCAGCCAAGAACCTGCTGCAATTCGCCCAATGCGCCCGCGAGAGCGGTGAGGTGGAAACGGCCATCGCCGTCTTCCGGCGCGAAGGCCAGTCGAGCGTGTTCCTCGATGCGGCCAGGCGTTTGGCCGTCCCTATTTATGCCCTGCCCGAAGCCGGCCGCTTCGACCGGACGGTTATGGAGGGGCTGCGCTCCGTGGCGCGGGAATGGAAGCCGGCGGTGATTCAGAGCCACGCCGTGAAAGCGCACTTCCTGGTGCGCGCCGCCGGACTTCACCGCATGGCGCCCTGGGTGGCCTTCCACCATGGCTATACCTGGCCGGACCTGCGGGCGCGCGCTTACAACCAGTTGGACCGCTGGTCCTTGCGGGCCGCGCGCCGCGTGCTGACCGTGAGCCAGCCGTTTCGCGGGGAACTGATGGGCCGGGGCGTGGCGGCGGAGCGCATCGGCGTGGTGCATAACGCCATCGATCCGCAATGGGGACGGCGAGAGAATACGCCCGAGGCGCAAGCGGCGTTGCGCGCCAGGCTGGGGATCGGCCCGGAGAAGCGCGTGGTTCTCATCGTGGGCCGCCTCTCCCCGGAAAAAGATCACGGCGCGCTGCTCGAAGCCATGCGGCGCCTGCGGAGCGTGACGCCGGAGGCGCACCTGTTAATCGTCGGGGATGGGCCGGAGCGTTTGCGAATCGAAGCCGCCGTTCGCGCG
>Ga0182027_10007199_pt1 | contig 16480 bp, 8 predicted proteins | sample 712E1DmetaG_FD_121300 | JGI IMG/M metagenome (GOLD analysis project Ga0182027, IMG submission 121300) | Permafrost microbial communities from Stordalen Mire, Sweden - 712E1D metaG (Illumina Assembly) | ecosystem: Environmental > Terrestrial > Soil > Wetlands > Permafrost | place: Sweden... | reverse complement strand
TGAAGAAACAAAGTTTTCGCCTTCGTTGCCCATTACTACATCGCCTTGTGCAAATATTATGGCAATTTTGGATTTTGCATAAACTTTTCCCGATAGTTTTTTAGGGACTTTCTCAAATTTAGACAAACTGATAAATTCAGGAACTTTATTTTTCTGGCCTGATAGTTTCAGCAATTTGGCACTTACCTGGTCTTTGTAAAAAAGGCTATCGACAACCTTATAAGCAAGGCAGGTATCTGCATCGGCGAGTATCATTTTATTGGCAAGAATATTTAATTGATCTTTGCTAATATGGCGTTGTTCTGATATTCCTGATAAATAATGATCCCAAATAGAATTAATAAATTCTGTAACCTGTAATTTATTTTCCTGGCTCATTTTATCGCTTATAAAAGGTTCTACAGCACTTTTAAATTTGCCGTGCCTGATAATTTGTGCTTCCACGCCCAACTTGTCTAATGTGCCTTTGAAAAACATAATTTCGCTTCGCAAACCAACAAAATCAATGCTTCCTTGTGGGTTTAAATAAATTTTATCGGCCACTGATGCCAGATAATACGAACCTTGCGTGTATACTTCTGCATAAGCGATTATAAACTTCCCCGACTTTTTAAAATCAATTAATGCATTCCTGATTTCTTCGATGGTTGCTATCCTGGCATGTATTAAAGAGAATTCAAGATAAATCCCTTTTATATTATTATCCTCTTTAGCTTTTTTAATATTATCAAGTATTTCATTCAGGCCATCCTGTTTATCCTTTCCAATACCTGCAAAATTGATTCCGGCCAGAGGATTATTAGGTTCACGGTCGAAGATTTCGTTGTCCAGTGTCAGTTTTAGGATTGAATTCGGTTCAATTTCAACCGCCTTGTCTCCAGACGAAATCATGGCAGTAACAATTCCTAAAAGAATAAAAAATAGTATTAACCCTGATATTATAACTCCAAGAATTGAAGCCAACAGCATTTTGAAGAATGTTTTCATTTTTTAGATTTTTAGATTATTTGATGCAAGCATCAAGATATTTAAATATTTTTTTTCGTTCTTGATTCATGACTCTTGATTCTTTATTCTTAAATCTTGATTCTTTATTTTATTTTTGATGTCAAATTTAACAAAAATGTCAAATGTATGCCTGTTGTTAGGCAGTAATATTGGAAATCGGGAATTTTATTTTTTTGAAGCTGTAAAGCTTATTTTGCATGATATTGGCAGAATTATCAAGTCATCTGGATTATATGAAACAGAACCCTGGGGGGAAAAAAGCAAAGATTTGTATTTAAATAAAGCAATGATTGTAGAAACAGAATTTGAACCGGATATTATTTTAAAGAAGGTTCTTAATATAGAATTAAGTTTAGGCCGAAAAAGGACAGAAATTAAATATCTTTCCAGAACAATAGATATAGATATTCTTTTTATTGACCAACAAATCATAAACACTGAAACACTAACTATTCCGCACCCGCAAATTGCTTTCAGGCGTTTTGTATTAATCCCGTTGGCAGAGATTTGCCCTGATTTTATTCATCCGGTATTTTTAAAGACGATTTCGCAACTTATGAATGAATGTAAAGACAAGCTTGAAGTGAAGAAGTTGGGTTAAACGGAATCGGAAATCTGGAATCTGGAAACAGGAAACCTGGAAACAAAAAATAATTAACCTCATTTATCCGGGAAATAAAATTAAATATTTGAATTCATCAGCTTGATTATTCCGGGTGAATTTTAATTTTGTCTTTCTAAATAACCTTATCAATGAAAAAAATATTATTGCCGATATTAATAGCTTCTTTATTAATGATAAATAATTCTATTGCTCAGGTACCTGAATGGGACAATCCACAAGTAAACCAAGTGAATAAAGAATATCCAAGGTCATATTTTTATCATTTCCCTGATGAACAATTAGCGTTTCAAAACGACCGCAACCGATCACCCTGGGTAATGATTCTTAATGGGAAATGGCAATTTAACTGGGTTGCAAACCCTTCGCTAAGGCCAAAGGAATTTCCGATGCCAACATTTGATGCAAGTTCCTGGGCAAAAATAGATGTGCCATCGAACTGGGAAATGAAAGGATATGGGACACTTTATTATAGCAATATACCGTACCCTTTTAAAGTTGATTTTCCTCATGCACCAACCGAAGACAATCCTGTAGGTTCGTACCGTCGCCTGTTTCCGGTTGCAGAAACATGGTACGGACAACAAATCTTTATACGTTTTGAAGGCGTTAATTCTGCATATTATGTTTGGCTCAATGGTCAGCGGGTGGGCTATAGTGAAGACAGCAAAACCGGTTCGGAGTTTAATATAACTCCTTATGTAAAATTTGGGCGGATCAATACCCTTGCCGTTCAGGTCTATCGCTGGTGCGATGGCAGCTATCTCGAAGACCAGGATATGTTGCGCTTGAGCGGTATTGAACGTGATGTTTATGTTTATGCTGTTCCAAATGTTTCCATACGGGACTTCTTTGTAGAAGGCGATTTGACCAATAACTATTCGGACGGTTTGTTCAAGCTTGGTGTTTCTGTTAAAAAATATTTAAATTCTGAAAAAGACAAGTATAAATTAATAGTATGCGTAAAAGACAAACTGGGCAAAGATGCCATGAAACCTCTTGTCCATAATGTTAACCCTTCAAACCCAAAAGACAGCATTATAAATTTCGAACAAATAATTCCCAAAATCCTGCAATGGTCGGCTGAAAAGCCAAATCTCTATTCTATGGTAATTTCGCTAAAAGATAAAGACGGAAAAACAATTGATGCAGTTAGTGCTAAAATTGGTTTCAGAAAAGTTGAAATTAAAGATTGTAATTTATTAGTAAATGGACAGAAAATATATATTAAAGGCGTTAACCGTCACGAGCACGACCCGATAAATGGACATGCAGTGGATGAAAAAATGATGATTAAAGATATTGCTTTGATGAAACAAAACAATATCAATGCCGACCGCTCATGCCACTATCCTGATAATCCGCGCTGGCCGGAGCTTTGCGATGAATACGGAATTTACCTGATAGATGAGGCCAATATTGAATCGCACGGAATGGGAAATGATGCCAATAATAAGCCTGCAAATGAACCAGCCTGGCGTCTTGCTCACATAGAACGCACGCGCAATATGGTCGAGCGCGATAAGAACCATCCATCCATCATAATTTGGTCGCTTGGCAATGAAGCCGGCGACGGGCTGAATTTTGAGGCAACCTACGCCTGGATACATAACCACGACAAATCAAGGCCTGTACAATATGAACCGGCTCAATTAAATAACCATACCGACATTTTCTGTCCTATGTACATACGTATCGATGGTTTGAAAAAATATGCCGAAGGCAATCCGACGAAACCACTAATAATGTGCGAATATGCCTATGCATGGGGCAACGGTGTTGGGAACCTTAAAGATTATTGGGACATAATAGAATCTTATAAACCTTTACAAGGTGGTTTTATCTGGAGTTGGGTTGACCAGGGAATTCTTACAAAAACTAAAGAAGGAAAAGAATATTTTGCTTTCGGTGGCGACTGGGAACCTAAAACCTTCAAGAACGATACCAATCGCTGCATCGACGGACTTGTTTTGCCGGACCGGACCCCTCATCCTGCGTTAAATGAAGTGAAGAAAGTTTACCAGTACATTAAATTTAAAGCCGTTGATTTGGACAAAAAAGAATTTGAAATTAAAAACAAATATAATTTTACCAACCTTTCGGAATTCAATATTAGTTGGCAACTCACAGCAAATGGCAAGGAAATTGCTTCCGGGAAACTGGATACTTTAAATGTTTTGCCCGGAGATTCAAAGACAATAAAGCTTAAAACGCCAGAAATTAAAGCAGCTCCCGGAGTTGAATATTTTATAAACTTTTCAGCAGCATACAATTCTGAGAAACCTTTATTGCCAAAAAATCATATCGTGGCATGGGAGCAATTCGAACTGCCTGTAAAAGATGAACTTCCGGTTATAAATCAGGATTCATTACCATTATTAAAATTAACTGATTCGCAAAACAAAGAGATTATAAATGGGAATAATTTCATTATTAAATTCGATAAAACTACCGGCTTGCTTATTTCATATTTTTATAAAGGGGAAGAATTTATTAAAAACGGCCTTCATACTGATTTCTGGCGTGCCCCAACCGATAACGATTATAGTAGTGGCAATGCAAAAAGAAGTTTGCCCTGGCGCGATGTCCCGAAAAATATCATGTTGCAGAAATTTGAAATAACACAAACTACAAAATCAATTATAGATGTTAAAACCAGCTTTAAATTGGGAATTGGCGAATCAGTTTCGGAAGTTGACTACATTGTTTATGGCAATGGAGAAATTATTGTTAGCAACCATTTTAACCCTGGAGATATTGCTATTCCTGAATTTACAAGGCTTGGTATGCAAATGACATTACCGGCAGGTTTTGAAAATATCGAATGGTTTGGCCGTGGCCCGTGGGAAAATTATGAAGACCGTAAATCCGGCGCTATAGTTGGGTTGTATAACAGCAGGGTTTCATTGCAATACCATCCTTATATCCGTCCGCAGGAAACCGGCAATAAGACCGATGTGCGATGGTTTGCACTTTATAATTCCGATACAACCGGATTACTGGTAAGAGGAATGCCATTGCTGAACTTTACTGCACTTCATTTATCAACCGATGACCTTGATGGAACTTTGCTTTCAAAAATAGCCCATACTTATGATCTTAAATTTCGTGATGAAATAACGCTGAATATCGATTATAAGCAATCAGGCCTTGGCGCTGACGATGGCTGGGGCGGAACAGTGCATCCGGAATATACATTACCGGTTAAGGAATATAGTTATAAATTTAAGTTGAAACCGTTTGATAAGAAGTAATGGCAGCAAGACAAGCAAATAGAGAAGTTATATTAGGTAGTATAAATAATAATGTAATATTATTTTTATAAATCATGGGATTATTAATTAATTTTGCAATATTAAATTTTGATATATGAGCTATGTATCAACAATCGAATTGTACGACCTCTTAAAAGTTAAAATTGGAGAACCAGAGGCAAAAAACCTTGTGCAATATATTGACACTAAAGTTGAGAAAGATTTTGAATTGAAAAAAGATATTATAGCTACCAAGCAGGACATTCATGATCTCTCTGAGAAACTTTCTGAAAAAATGAACTCTCATTTTAAATGGCTGATAGGTTTATTTATTACCCAGATGGCTTTTGTTTTAGGTATTGTTTACTTTATTCTTAATTATAAACATTAATTTTTGATCGCTTGAATGGCGAATAAAAAATATTGAAAATATTTACACTTGCTAAAATTAAAAAAGGGACTTTTCATTCAAGAAATAGTCCCTTTCTTATAAATAAACTTATTTTTTATTTTGCAGCCAAAAAAGCTTGTTCTAAGTCGGCTTTTATGTCCTCGATATTTTCTATGCCCACTGAAACCCTTAACACGCCGGGAAAAACACCAGATTTTTTCTGATCTTCAGCGCTTAATTGCTCATGTGTGGTAGTAGCAGGATGGATAATTAAAGTTTTGGCATCGCCAACATTGGCAAGGTGGCTAATTAGCTTTACATTATTAACAAGCTTATCAGCAGCTTCTTTACCGGCTTTAACTTTGAAAGCCAATACACCACCAAACCCATGTTTTAAATACTTTTTAGCCAAACTATGGTAAGGGCTATCATCTAGTCCAGGATATTCTACATATTCAACCTGAGGTTGATTAACAAGCCATTTAGCAAGTTCTAAAGCATTATCGACATGGCGTTGTACGCGCAATGAAAGTGTTTCGAGCCCCTGAATAAGTAAGAAAGAGTTGAACGGGCTTATTACGGATCCATAGTCACGCAGGCCTTCAACACGAGCACGAATTGCAAAAGCAATGTTGCCAAACGGTCCGGGAGTACCAAATACATCCCAGAATTTCAGTCCATGATATCCTTCGGAAGGTTCAGTGAATTGAGGAAATTTGCCATTTGCCCAATTGAAATTGCCCCCATCGACAATAACACCACCTATGCTGTTTCCATGACCGCCAATCCATTTCGTGGCTGATTCAACAACAATATTAGCGCCATGTTCGATTGGACGGAACAAATAACCTGCAGCGCCAAAGGTATTGTCAACTATAAGCGGAATGTCATGTTTCTTTGCTACTGCAGCAATCGCATCAAAGTCGGGGATATTAAAACGCGGGTTGCCAATAGTTTCCAAATAAATAGCCCTGGTTTTGCCATCAATCAGCTTTTCAAAATCGGCAGCATTGTCGCCATCGACAAATTTAACATGAATGCCAAGCCTTTTAAACTGAACTTTAAATTGGTTGTACGTGCCACCATATAAATAAGATGTTGAAACGAAGTTGTCGCCAGCGCCCAGAATATTTGTAATAGCTGTGAACTGCGCTGCCTGGCCAGATGAGGTTGCAACTGCAGCAACTCCGCCTTCAAGCGCGGCAACGCGTTTTTCAAACACATCGGTCGTTGGGTTCATTAAACGGGTATAAATATTCCCGAATTCTCTTAACCCAAAAAGATTTGCTGCATGGGCCGAATCTTTAAAAACATACGAAGAGGTTTGATAAATAGGGACTGCGCGTGATCCTGTTGTGGGATCGGCTTCCTGTCCTGCATGTAGTTGCAGCGTTTCGAAATGTAATTTTTGTTCTGACATATTTTTCTTATTGATTTTTTAAGTAAAGATAGTATTTGAAATTATTAAATAGTTACTGATTTTTCAGATGACGTTTTTTCCTGTTCAAACTGATATAGCAAAGTTGACAGGTAGCGTTCGCCGGTATCAGGAAGAATAACCACAATGTTTTTCCCTTTGTTTTCAGGCCGTTTGGCCACTTGTAATGCTGCGTGGGTAGCTGCACCTGAAGAAATTCCTACAAGCAAACCTTCTTTGCGGGCCAATGCACGCCCTGCTTCGAATGCTTCTTCGTTTTTAACAGTAATGATTTCATCAATTACAGAACGGTTTAATATATCCGGCACAAAGCCTGCACCAATACCCTGGATTTTATGTGGCCCTTTTTGTCCACCAGACAATACCGGGGAATCGAAAGGTTCAACCGCAATAATTTTTACATTTGGGTTACGTTTTTTCAAAACTTCTCCTACTCCTGTGATGGTTCCTCCGGTTCCAATGCCGCTTACAAAAAAATCTACTTTTCCATCGGTGTCGCGCCAAATTTCTTCGGCCGTTGTAGTGCGGTGAATTTCAGGATTGGCAGGGTTTTTAAATTGCTGTGGAATAAATGAATTAGGAGTACTGGCATGCAATTCTTCGGCTTTCTTAATTGCGCCGCCCATTCCTTCAGCGCCTGGTGTAAGCACGAGTTCAGCACCCAATGCTTTAAGCAAATTGCGGCGTTCGATGCTAAATGTTTCGGGCATTGTAAGGATAAGCCTGTAACCTTTTGCAGCAGCTACAAAAGCCAATGCAATACCAGTATTGCCACTGGTTGGTTCAATTATTACTGAATCTTTATTAATTAGGCCTTTTTTCTCAGCATCCAAAATCATCGCGTTGCCAATGCGGTCTTTTACACTGCTGGCCGGGTTAAAATACTCGAGCTTGGCAATAATAGTAGCCAAAGCCCCATTTGCCTTATTATAGTTAGAAAGTTCTAACAAAGGCGTATTACCTATAAGATCTGTCAATCGTTTTGAAATGTGTGCCATAATCTTTAATTTTTATTGTTTAATTTGATACAAAGTTGCGAATGTCTGATCAGTTGTGAAATACCATATAACATGTATTTTATATACCATAAATGCGGTAGGCTGGGTATGAGGGATCAAATTCAATTCTATCCTGATTGTACACCAATAAACAAAAGGCCCCTTATAACTAATTTGTTACAAGGGGCTTCTTTGTACCCGAAGCCGGAATCGAACCGGCACGAGATTGCTCTCACTGGTTTTTGAGACCAGCGCGTCTACCTGTTCCGCCATCCGGGCAGATGGTTTTTATTAAAGTGTCGCAAAAATATCAAATTGTTTTATATAGGCAAAATATATTTTCCCCGATATTTATTCAATCCATCTAAGATAATTAAAATCCTGGCGGTGTGGCAGGTTTTTGTTTTTTGGGAATATCCTGATGCCAAATTCAAAAACACCTGGACGTGTAGGGGTTATTTCAATTTTATAATAAGCCCGTCTATCTTCAACTTTTTCAAGTTCAAATTCCTGTTTATAACTGACTTTCGGAATATTTTCGCCACCAACCAGATCGGCAATTACAATTTCCACACCAATATCGCTGGGCAAAAGTTCATTAAGGTCAAGAACAATTTCACCTGAATAACTCATACCAAGTGTCACGGATTCATGGCTTACATCGAGATGTTTAAGCGAAACAACTTCAATACTTTCCCAACTGCTCTTTACCCGTTTTTTCCATGCAGCCAACTCTTTAGCCAGGTGGTAATCGTTTTCCTGCATTTTTATTGTACGATCATAAAGCTTGGAATAGTATTTCTTTTCATAATCCAAAAGTTGCCTGTTCATAGTGAAATTGGATGCGACCCGTTCGATTGAGTTTTTTATGTATTTTATCCAACCTGTTGGCAAACCATCTTCATCACGAAAATAAAAAAGTGGTGTAATTTCGTTTTCAATTAAGCCATATAAAGTTTCAGCATCCAACTGATCCTGATAATCGGTATTATCGTAAGTATTTTCTTCAGGCAACGACCATCCGGCGCCTTCTTTGTAACCTTCTGCCCACCAGCCATCGAGTACACTTAGATGAAGTACCCCATTCATTACTGCTTTTTCACCACTTGTACCCGATGCTTCCAAAGGCCTTGTAGGAGTATTCAACCAAATATCAACTCCCTGAACAAGGATTTTAGCCAATTTTATTTCGTAATTTGGAATAAAAATTATTTTGCCAATAAATTCAGGCCTTTTTGAAATTTCAGAAATATACTTGATTAAATCTGCACCAGCTTTATCCTGGGGATGTGCCTTTCCGGCAAAAACAAACTGAACCGGCATAGAAGGATTATTGACTATACGGGACAATCGTTCGATGTTTGAAAATAGCAGGTGCGCACGTTTGTATGTCGCGAAACGCCTGGCGAAACCAATAGTAAGTGTGTGTTTATTAAACTTCTCGCTCATTTCCATTATCATTTTAGGATTTTCGAGGCGTTTAATACCTGTATCTTTTAAACGGTCTTTAATAGCTTCAAGTAATACCTGTCTTAGTTGGTTGCGGATTTTCCAGATTTGTCCGTCAGGTACATCCTGTATCTTTTTCCAGTAATCTAAATTAGTTTGATTGACAAAAAATTCTTTTCCAAAAACTTCCTCATAAAGTTCCATCCACGGCCTGGCAGTCCATGTTGGAAGGTGGACACCGTTTGTGACATAACCTATATGAAGTTCTTCCGGCGCATAGCCTTTATATAAAGCATGGAAAATATTCTGACTGACCTTTCCATGTAATTCGCTAACCCCATTGACTTCCTGGGACAGGTTTGCGGCAAGAAAACTCATTGAAAATTTTTCAGTTGTATCTTCCGGGTTCGATTTTCCAAGGGCCATAAATTGTTTCCACGAAATTTTCAATCGATTCGGATAATGCCCGATATAAGTCCTCACCATATCCTGGTCGAAAGCATCATGCCCGGCGGGAACCGGAGTGTGTGTTGTAAATAGTTGTGAAGCCCTTACGATTTCCATTGCTTCAGCAAAAGTGAAATTTTGTTCAACAATGTATTTCCTTAAACGCTCTATACCGATAAAAGCGGCATGGCCTTCGTTGCAATGGTAGATATCGCAGTTTACGCCAACTGCATCCAATGCCCGAATTCCACCAATACCTAAAAGAAGTTCCTGTTTAAACCGGTTATCCCAATCGCCACCATATAAATGGTGCGTTATAGTCCGATCTTGTTCTATATTGTCTTCAAAATCGGTATCTAACAAATATAGTATTATGCGCCCTACATTTAAACGCCAAATTCGGGCAGCGAGGGTACGACCTGGTAAAACAACATGGATAGTAACCCATTGTCCTTTTTCGTCGCGTACTGGCAGGGCAGGGGTCTTAGAAAATTTTTGAGATTCATATTGGGCTATCTGGTCGCCATAAGCCGAAATTAACTGTTTAAAATATCCATATCGGTATAGCAATCCTACGCCGACCAGATCATTGCGGGCATCACTGGCTTCTTTTAAATAATCGCCTGCAAGAACCCCCAAACCACCGGAATAAAGTTTAATAGAGTCATGCAATCCAAATTCCATACTGAAGTAGGCCACTTTTGGGCCTTGTTTCATAGGATACTGCATATATTCATTGAAACGGCTGTAGATATCGTTGAGTTTTATAAGAAAATTTTTATCCTTTTCTAATCTTAAAAATTTATCGAGCGAAATCATGTCAAAAAATACAATCGGGTTCTCTTCACTTAATGACCAAAGATTTGGATCGATAGATTTAAAAAGATCTATTGCGTCAAAGTTCCAGCTCCACCAAAGATTCTTAGAGAGCTCTTCTAAAGCCTTTAGTTTTACAGGGATATTTTTCTGTACCAATAACCTTTTCCAGATAGGTTCGTTTGTAACGATTATTTTTTCTGATGGCTTTAAAGTCTCAATTTTTTCTGATTCAATAACAACACCAGATCTTAATGATGCCTTCTGAATTGCTATGTTATATGCCTGGAAATAATATTTTATCAGGTTTTTCCAAAGTGCCGTTTTAGAAATATCAAGCGCTTTGTCCCTGGCATGTTCCATCTCTTGTGAATTTAATGATGCGAATCGTTGAATTGATTTTACTATTTCAACAACTACTTCAACATCATTATTATCACTCCTTTCTATCACAGTGATTCCGCTATCGGGATTATTAAACTGCTTTTTCACCCATAAACCAAACCCGGCAAGGCTTGTTGTTACGGTTGGGACATGGAATGCAAGGCTTTCCAGTGGAGTATAGCCCCAGGGTTCGTAATAAGAGGGAAATACAGTGAGGTCGAAACCTATTAGTAAATCGTAATATGGAATATTGAAAATACCATCGTCCCCATTTAAGTATGAAGGAACAAAGATTACAGAAACTTTACTACCCGGATTATTAGACAATCCCCTCTCCCCGATACGGCGGAGGATCATATCATGTTCAGCATAATGGAGGTTGTGGGTAAGAATACAACCTTCGCAGGGATTGAAATCCTGCCCTTTTAGCTTGTTAATTAAATCTTTTCGCGGGCCATAATGGTTTGCAGGAATAAGAATAAATGCAACAATTTGTCTTTTTAATTCAGGCGACTTGTTTAATTCGCCCAATGAATCAATAAAAAGATCAATACCTTTATTTTTAAACTCATATCTACCACTGTTAGCAATAAACAAAGTATCTTCAGAGATTTTTCTGTTAAGCAATGCTTCAGTTACTTCTTTTAATTTATTTCTTGCGTTAGACCTTGATTCATTAAAAGTTTCACAAGAAGGCACAAATGTATCTTCAAATCCATTGGGTGTAACTACGTCTACAGGTTTATCCAATAATTTTGCACATTCCAAATCGGTTATTTCACTGACAGTCGTAAAACAATCTGCATTTTTGGCTGAGTTCTTTTCAAGCGATTGCTTTGAAATGATATTAAATTCCTGCGCTTTCGAATCGGGGACATATTCCTGCAAATGTCCATAAAGAGGCTGGTTATTTCCTGCAATTGCACGCCCCAGGGCAGTTGCATGGGTTGTAAAAATTGTCCCGATCTGGGGAACATTTGCTTCGAGATACAACAGCCCTGTTCCTGTCATCCATTCGTGAAATTGGGCAACAACCTTTTCCCTGATACTGATATTAAATTTTGTGAAACTTTCAATTACCCGGCCCGCTGCATAACCAAACAAAGCAGGTTCAATATAATCCCATTGACCGGAAAGTGAATCGAGTTTATACTTTTCCCAAAATGTCGAGAAAATAGCATCTTTCTGATTTATGAAAGTTGCAAAATCAACAATCACGGCAATTGGGTGACCGGCAATATTCCACCGACCAACTTTAATATGCAGGCCTTCTTCGGCAGCTTTGTCTTTCCAGGATTTGAATAGTTTTTTATCTTCAATAAACTCAGGGTTTACATCTGCTTCCCTCCAAACGTCAGGGCCAATAAGTATATAATTACTTCCAAGCTGGCTTGCCAGTGTAAGCGCTTTTGTTGAAATTACTGTATAAATTCCTCCTACTTTGTTGCAAACTTCCCAACTTACTTCAAATAAATAATCAGGTTTTCTTACCTCTTCATTCATAAAATCTTTCTTTTATAGCAGTTAAATCATTAAAATTATAGGTGATGAAGCCAAAATAGCCATTTCTTCAGCAAAATCTTTTAGTTTAATAATACCAGAAAGAATTTTTGGCCAATTCGATTGTCTCCAAAATACCTGGTTATTTTGTTTTCTTTTTTATTGTGCTTTTAACAGGTTTTTTAACAGGTTTCACAGCCCCTGCCGAGCTGCTTTTATTTGCTTTTATATTGGAAGTTGTTGTTTCTTTTTTCTTTAAAGAAGCATGCTTAACAGGTTTGGTAGTAATTTTAGGTTTCCTGACCGAAGTAGCTTTTGAACTTTCTTTACTTAAAGCCAAATCTTTTTCTAAAACCTTCTTTTTAACTTGTTTTTCCGGCTTGACAACCTTTTTTGATTTTGAAGTTATTTTTCCTGTCGCAATTTCTTCTTTTTTTGATGCAGCTTTTTTTGTTTTTCTGATTTTTGGTTTTTCGGTTAAGGGTTCTTCCTTAGGTTTCAAAGCTTCATTGACTTTTATTTCAAAGTCGCTTAAGATGTTCATGTAATTTATAAAGGCATCGTAAGGTGAGTTAAATGGATTAAAGTATGAATGCATACTTCCATGTATAAAGAACTTTGTACACATATAATAGAAATGATCGCTTGTCTGTAAATATTTCCAGTCTGTTAAAATTTTTGGGTCGTTTACTGACATTACTTTATCGCGCAATTTATAAAGTTTATCGAAAGCTTCTTTCTGAAGTTCGTTTCCCATCCAGGCTGAAACATCACGTTCTTCATCGGCCCATGATATCGGGTGTGGTACTGACAACGGTGCAATAGGTTGGAATTTGTCTGCCAATTCGGAGGGAAGGCTAAAAGTGATTTTATTTGTGGATAATACTTTTTTAGGCAATGCTTTTAAAAATTCAAGAATACCCGTTTCTTTTGAATGTATATTTCCAAAAGTTTCATAATTCATAAACAAATTAACGGTATCTTCTTTCGCATCGAGACTTGTTAACCAGCCTAAAAATTTCTCTGCAGTCAAAGGGAATTCATTCCAGCCATGGTCTGAAAACCGGAATGCGATATCGTCACTAAGCCTGGAATTTTTAAGTAATAATTTCAACCTCGGGTTGCTTGCACTGCAATAAACATAGTTCGGGCTTTTCCAGCCTAAAATATGTTTTGCCCCTTCAGTGACTAAGGCTTTATATCCCATTTCAGCAATCCAGTCGCCAATTTCGTTGTTGTAAATAAGCTCTGTATTCCTAAATACGGTCGGTTTCTTTTTAAATAATTTGAATATTTTTTCGTCATGTTCTTTTACCTGACTTTCAAATTCCTCCCTGTTTATTAACGATGCTAAGGAATGGGAATAAGTTTCGGAAAGAAATTCGACACTTGGAGACTGTGCCAGTTTTTGAAAACTTTCAAGAACATCGGGAGCATACAATTCAAACTGGTCTAAAGCAGTCCCTGAAATAGAAAAGGCAACTTTAAACCTCGACCCATATTCTTTAATAATGTCGAGCAGGATTTTATTTGTTGGAAGAAAGCTTTTAGATGCTATCTTTCGTAAAATACTCTCATTAGAATAATCGTCATAATAATAATGGTTGTTCCCTATTTCAAAGAACCTGTAACGTTTGAACCGAAATGGCTGATGTACCTGGAAGTATAAGCAAATGGTTTTCATTATTTAATAGGTTTTATTGATTTTATAGTGATTTATAAATTTCCCGGACATGTCCGGCAGAAGTTTCCCATTTCAATTTGTCGACTTCTTCTTTACCAAATTTCTTAAACATTATAGAAAGAGCAGGATAGTTAAGAATCCCATAAATAGCGTCAGCCATAGCATCTATGTCCCAGAAATCGATTTTAATAGCATGGTTTAAAACTTCTGCAACACCTGATTGTCTAGAAATAATTACGGGAACATTCGACTGTATGGCTTCAAGTGGTGAAATCCCAAAAGGTTCAGAAACTGAAGGCATAACATAAACATCGCTGATAGAGTACATTTGATAAACGTCGTCGCCGGATAGGAAACCTGTAAAATGGAAGCGGTTCGAAATTCCCAGGTGTGCCGTACGAAGGATCATTTTATTCATCATATCGCCGCTGCCGGCCATTACAAATCGGACATTGTCCATCTTTTTAAGCACTTTATATGCTGCTTCAACAAAATATTCCGGTCCTTTCTGCATCGTAATCCTGCCTAAAAATGTAACAATTTTATCGCTAATGCCTTTTCGGATCGATAATTTATCGAGATCTGAAAACGGTTCAACAGCATTATAAACTGTAACTATTTTTTCAGGATTTATACCATATTTTTCAATAACTATATCCCGTGTCCAGTTGCTGACAGTAATTATTTTGTCGGCAACATCCATCCCGTGCTTTTCAATTTCGTAAACGCGCGGGTTTACTTTACCACCGCTACGGTCAAAATCTGTGGCATGTACATGAATAACCAAAGGTTTCCCTGAAACTTCTTTTGCAGCAATGCCGGCAGGATAGGTTAACCAGTCGTGCGCATGGATGACATCGAATTCGTTTTCAAGGGCAATTGTAGATGCAACGATAGAATAATTCATTATTTCGGCATACAGATTTGCACCGTATTTGCCTGTAAATTCAAAACGGCCTTCAAAATCTCCCTGAATTACTCTTTGGTTGTGTGTTTCGTACTTTTTTATCAGGCTGAAATATTCTTCAGGCCCGGTATATGGAATCAACAAAGAATCGACTTCAATCAGGCTCAATTCCTGTTCAAAACCTTTTAAGCTGATATTCCTTTTACTGACATGGACATCGGATGCGCCAATAATACGTACCGCGCTCTGATCTTCATCGCCAAATGCTTTAGGTACTACAAAAAGAACCTCGACATCCTGGTATTTGGATAGCCCTTTGGTCAAACCATAACAAGCCGTTCCCAATCCACCTGATATGTGCGGAGGAAACTCCCAGCCAAACATTAAAACTTTCATATTTTTATATTTAATTCTTTTCTTTTATGTCTAAATATACCGGACTCCGGACTCCGGATTCCGATAAAAAAAAATTATGTTATCTCTAATTCCTCAATCATTTTTCCCATCATTAAAAGTGCAGCAACGCTCCAGGCTTGTGAAATTGCCCCTCTGGGCTGATGAGGCGGGTTGCCATCGAATATTTCGGCAATTGAGCCAATTCCATATTCAACCAAATGGGGTTCGAACCCTTCATAAATCTGCTTCATTAAAGCTAACCCCGACTTTTTGTATATTTTAAGATAAGCACTGCAGAAAGGCAACAACAACCAGGGCCATACGGTTCCCTGGTGGTATGCGCTATCACGTTTTTCCTGGTTGCCTTCATAAATTCCTTCGTAGCGCGGATCGTTCGGGCTAAGTGTACGTAAGCCACGCGGTGTAAGAAGTTCATTCTTTACAATATCAATAACTGAACGTTTAATATCGTCTGAAACAGGGCTGTAATCGAGTGCAGCAGCAATGATTTGATTGGGCCTAACTGACCAGTCTTTTATATCACCATCAACATAGTCTGCCAGATACCCTTTTTCTTCATCCCAGAAAGTTGGTACGAAATTGGACTCGAAAAGTGAAATGACCGGCTTCCATTTGCCAATGAATTTTGAGTCTTTTGCAAGTCTTGCCAGTTCAAGGCTGAACTGAACAGCATTATACCAGAGTGCATTTATTTCTACATCATATCCCATTCTTGCTGTAACTGGTTTTCCCTGAACTACAGCATCCATCCATGTTAACGCGTGGCCTTGTTCCCCTGCCCATACAAGGCCGTTTTCGTGCATTTTAATATTGAAGATACTTCCATTCCTGTATGATTCCAGAATTGCTTTCATGGGTTTTGAATATCGCTCCCAAACATCAAGCCCATTCTCACAACATTTAACCAATTGTTGCAGCGACCAGAAAAACCAAAGTGGCGCATCAACAGAATTAAATGCCGGGTTATTGTCGCTTCCAGTATTCGGGAATAAGCCATCCTTCATTCGCAGGATCATTGTATCGACAATAGCTTTAAATGTTTTTTCATCTCCAATGGCAAGTGTCAGCCCGGGCAAAGAAATAAATGTATCGCGTCCCCAGGTTCCAAACCATGGAAAGCCTGCAGTAATTTCAGTTTTTTTATCTTTTTTAACTACAAATTGAT
>Ga0182027_10007198_pt1 | contig 16483 bp, 15 predicted proteins | sample 712E1DmetaG_FD_121300 | JGI IMG/M metagenome (GOLD analysis project Ga0182027, IMG submission 121300) | Permafrost microbial communities from Stordalen Mire, Sweden - 712E1D metaG (Illumina Assembly) | ecosystem: Environmental > Terrestrial > Soil > Wetlands > Permafrost | place: Sweden... | reverse complement strand
CCGGGTGCCGGTCGATGAGCTCATCGATCTGCTGGTGAAATGGGAAGTAGTGGGTCATGAGCAGGCAGTGGATGAGGTGCATATCCGGTACCTGCCCGGGACGCCAGACTTCCTTCCCATCGATCGTCCTGAGCTTGATGATCCCATCAGGATCATGGAGAGGGAGCGGCAGGGGGGGACGGTTGAGATCGACAACCATGCGGGAGATCGGGGTATCGATATAAGCGGCGACCCGGTCCTTATAGCCAAAGACGACACGGGTCAGGGGATCGCAATAATATCGCAGCTCCTCCTCCGTAAGAAGCAGCAGCGGGCGGGCGGGATCCGGGACTTCTGTCCCGCCGTGGGGAATGGATATCAGGAACGGGTAGCGTTGTTTCACCGGTATCAGCAGAGGGACATAGGGCGGGATATTTTGTTAACATTTGGGTGCAGGCACCGGCAGGACAGGATCTCCTTCAGCCTCCTCCCCTTTAAACGATGACGTTTGCTGAGTCCCGTCCCGCCATACCGGCCCGAAGGGGAACCATCCCCGATACCGGCCTACGGCTGCACCGTCACGCGAGAGCCGTCCCGGCGCTGTCCTCTTTGTTGTTCCTATAACAAGCGTATTAATAGAACAGTGCAATACGATACAGCCATATCTCCCGGCAGGCCGGAAAATGGATACGATAGCATGACTTTCGCACTGCAGATAAAAAATTTAACACGCCATTTTAACGATCTTGTCGCCGTGGACAATATATCGTTCGATATCCTACAAGGGGAGATCTTCGGACTTTTGGGCCCCAATGGCGCCGGGAAGACCACGACCCTCTCGATGCTTGCCACCATGCTCACCCCTACTTCCGGTTCGGCAACGGTCAATGGCATCGATATCAAAAAGGACCCGGACGGGGTGCGAAAATCCATCGGCATCGTTTTCCAGGACCAGAGCCTTGACGAGGAACTCACGGCATGGGAGAACATGGACTTCCATGGCCGGCTCTACCGGATCCCAAAAGAGATAAGGAACCAACGGATCACCGAGCTCCTCACACTGGTTGAACTCAACGATCGCAGAAATGATATTGTCAAGACCTTCTCCGGCGGGATGCGGCGGCGCCTTGAGATCGCCCGTGGTCTGCTCCACCACCCTGCGGTCCTCTTCCTCGACGAACCCACGCTCGGCCTTGACCCGCAGACCCGCAACCACCTCTGGCAGTACATCGCCACACTCGCAAAGGAGAAAGGCATCACGATCATCCTCACGACGCACTATATGGAAGAAGCGGACCGGTTGTGCAACCGGGTCGCCATCATCGACCATGGAAAAATCATTGCAATCGATACACCGAAAAACCTCAAGGATGGGCTTGGCGGGGACCTCGTGACCATCAGATCCCCCGACCCGGCAGCCGTTGCTGCAGCCCTCAAAGAACCATGGGTCGTCCGGGTAGAAACCCACACCGACAACGTGGTCGTCAGCCTGAAAAATGCCGACCAGTACGTCAGCAGTATTGTCACGCTCCTCAACACCCGGCAGGTCCCGATCACGTCGATTACCATCCACAAACCCACCCTTGAGGATGTCTTCCTCTCCTTTACCGGGAAGACCATCCGGGAACAGGAAGCCGGCCAGAAGGAGAACATGCGCATGCACATAAAAATGATGAGGCACTAGACCATGGATATCATCTATACCATCTGGGTCCGGAATATGCTGAGGTACATCCGGTCAAAGAGCCGTATCATCGGCAGCATCAGCATGCCGCTCTTCTTTTTGCTCTTCCTGGGTTTCGGCTTGAACTCCGTAGTCCAGCTGCCCGGGCTTGGCGGGAATTATATCGTATTCCTGGTCCCGGGGATGGTTGCGATGAGCGTCATGTTCACGTCTGTCTTCTCCGGTATCCAGATCATCTGGGACAAGCAGTTCGGCTTCTTAAAAGAGACGCTCGTTGCGCCGGTCTCGCGGCTGGAGATCATGCTGGGCCAGACTGCCGGCGGGGCAACAACCGCAGTCCTGCAGGGGTTCATGATACTTGTCATTTCCCTGTTCATCGGGCTTCACGTTTCAGATGCGGCCGGGTTCCTGTTAGCGCTGGTGTTCATGGTGCTGATCGGTATCTCGTTTACCGCCTTTGGCATTGCCATAGCATCGAGGATGGAGGACATGACCGGGTTCCAGCTGATCATGAACTTTGTCATCTTCCCGATATTCGGGTTGTCCGGGGCGCTTTTCCCGATCAGCTCGTTACCTGCATGGATTGTGCCGGTTACCCTTCTCGATCCCCTCACGTATGGTGTGGAAGGGATACGGTACGGCCTGACCGGCGTATCCCAGATAAGCCCGGTGGTCTGTTTTGCCGTGATCGGAGGTTTCAGCTTGGCAATGACGATCATCGGGGCCTTCCTTTTCAGAAAGATAACGATATAACCGGGAAACGGGGTTCTGTACACGGGGTTTCCCGCCCGGTTCTTTTCCCGGCATTTTATGGCATCTGCTTAGCCGGTTTTTCCTTTGGGAAGGAATTGCAATTGCCCCCTTGCTCTCACCCGGGTTGAACCCTGTCCCGCTCTTGGTTCAGCCCGCCCCACTCAGCCGGTACACCGGCACGGGCGGGACACCCCCCCAGGCACCGGCCCATGACCGGGAACCTGATCGAGGGAGATTGACGGGAGACCCAGAACTATCTGATAAACCATTAACAATTCTTAATATCCTCCAGAATGATCATTGTGCATGGAACGTTCAGCGAAGATCTTCATTATACTCAGTATTTTCCTTGTCATCGGGATATCTATGGCGGGATGTTCAGACAATTCGGATCAGACGGCTTCCGGTAGCACGTCAGACACTGTTGCTGCCATGACAACGACGGGCCCGCTGTTTACCGCCGGCGATATCGTACGGAGTGCAACCGGCAGTGAATCCCCCGCATGGCTGGTTGTCAGTTACGATTCCGCAAGCGATTCCTATTCACGGGCACTCATCTATAAGAACACTGACGGGTCATGGGGGTACCGTGAAAACTCCAATACAGAGATGTCACAGCGTGCTGTTATGGAAAAGGTGGATACCGTGAAAATCGCGCATGTGACTGTTTCATCAGTGCCGACCGCAGCGCCAACTACCATAACCACGGCAGTGACAACGACCGCCACCAGAACAACGACCGCAACGACCACAACGGCGGCTGTGACGACAACCTCATCTACTGCCAGACCCTCGATCAAAGCGATGGATCCCGGTGAAGGAGAAGCGGGAACGACCGTATCCACAGAAGTTACGGGATCAGAATTCGAATCCGGCCTCACAGCCCTGCTACGCCATTCGGGCGAGAGCAGTATTACGGCAACGGCGGTCACATTCGCCTCGTCTTCAAGCATGACCTGCACCTTCAATCTTCCCAATACGACAAAGGTCGGGACTTGGGATATCGTGGTCACCAATCCCAACGGCCTGTCGGGAGAGAACAATAATTACTTCACAGTGCATGGCAACGGGACCACGTGGGCCAAGGATTGAACAGGAACGAAGCCTGTTGTCCCGGATCGCCGGCCCTGGCTGATCCCGCTCTTTGAGGGCAGCTGAGGCTGGTAGAGATTACTTTTTTAATCCTCTCCCTCCAACAGCAATCTGTTAAATCAAAAAATAATACCGTATGAGAACTATCAGTTCGGAGGATATTCAGGGAGGTCCGGTTATGTCCTTGTCCATGGCGGTAACCAGATGACCGGAACGGGGAACCGGCAAACCCGGGAAAACCTGGTTTATACTCCCGATGGCACGATGGGCGACGGAGAGTTCCACCCCCCGGCCAGTTTCCTGTCACCTGTCCCGTTTTCCCCATCATCTCCTTATGAGCGCACCGGTTGCACGATGTTCCTCTCGATAAATACCGAGTACTTCCGGTAGAACCAGCCTTTCACCAGTTCAACAATCACAATATAGCCGAGAACCAGTCCTGCCAGCACCACAAAGAATGCGAGCGGCGGGCGAACGAATCCGAAGATGCTGCCAATCACCGTGAACGGCAGGATACAGGCGATGACAACGATCAGGAGTGTGGTGAACGTGAGCAGCCCGCTTGGCCTGCTTTTATAGAATGGAACGACCCGGGTCCGGATCACGAATACCACGAGCGTCTGGGTGCAGATCGACTCCATGAACCACGCGGTCTGGAAAAGCGAGGCATCTGCGCTGAAAATGAAGAGCAGGATAAAGAATGTAATGAAATCAAAAATTGAGCTGATAGGGCCGAAGACCAGGATGTATTTTTTTATAAACTCAATATCCCACTTTTTCGGGGATCTTGTATAGGAGTCGTCGACATTATCCGTCGGGATGGCAGACTCCGAAATATCGTAGAGGAGGTTGTTCAAAAGGATCTGGACGGGGAGCATGGGGAGGAATTTCAAAAAGAGCGAGGCACCGGCAACCGAGAACATGTTCCCGAAATTGGAGCTTGTCCCCATAAGGATGTATTTCATGGTGTTCCCGAAGGTCCTCCTGCCTTCGAGCACACCGTCATTGAGGATCCGCAGGTCATTTTTCAAAAGGATTATATCGGCAGATTCCTTTGCAATATCTACAGCGTTTTCCACCGAGATGCCGACATCGGCCTCCCGGAGGGAGGGGGCGTCGTTTATACCATCCCCCATGTACCCTACAACATGGCCATTGTACCGGAGGGCGATCATGATACGGTTTTTCTGCGCCGGAGTCATGCGGGAGAAGATAGTCACGCCCTCGACGACCCTCGACAGGGTCTCGACATCCATCTGTTCGACCTCGGCTCCGCTCAGGGTACCTTTTACCGGAAGCCCGATCAGTTCGCAGGTTTTTTTCGCAACCCGCTCGTTGTCCCCGGTCAGGATCTTCAGTTCGATACCGGACCGGGCCAGAAGCTGGATCGAATCGCGGGCACTCTCCTTGGGAGGATCGATGAAAGTGATCAGCCCGGCAAGGACCATGTCCTTTTCATCGGCTGGGGAAAAATGAGTCTGATCTGCCGACAGGGACCGGTAGCAGACCGCGAGCGTCCTGAACCCCTGCTCACTCTGGTCTTCGTAGATTTTATTGATGCTCTCCCTTCCGGCATCGGTGAGGGGTTCAGGTAAACCACACCTTTCCCGCTGTGAACAGACACGGAGTATCTCTTCAGGAGCACCTTTTGCCACGAGAAGACGACCGGAACCCGCGGAGACGATGACTGAAATCCGTTTCCGCTGGAAATCAAAGGGGATCTCGTCGATCTTCCGGTAGCGGTCAATATCAATATGGCGGTACCGGAGGATAGCTTCGTCAAGGGGGCTTTTTAGCCCGGTATCAAAGTAACTGTTGATATACGAATAGAGCAGGACATTTTCGCAGTCGTTTCCTTCCGTATCGAGATGCCGGACCAGGGCGATCTGGTTCTCGGTCAGGGTACCGGTCTTGTCGGTGCAGAGGATGTCCATGCTGCCGAAGTTCTGGATCGATTCAGGATGCTTGACAATCGCACCTTTTGCCGACATGGCAATCGAACCCTTGGACAGGTTCAGGGAGAGGATCATCGGGAGCAGTTCCGGTGTCATTCCCACGGCGAGCGCAATAGAGAAGAGGAGGGATTCGAGCACCCCGTGCCGGAAGAGTGCGTTGATAAAAAATACAAAAATAACCAGGAAGAAGATGATCTTCGACATCAGGTAACTGAACTGTTTCAACCCCCGTTCAAACTCGGTTTCCGGGGGACGCGCGATAAGGGTTTTTGCCACATGGCCGAACTCTGTTGCCATCCCGGTGAGGGTGACCAGTGCCGTTGCCGTGCCACTGACCACCGATGTGCCAAGGAAGATATAGTTACCCGCCTCAGCGAGCGGTTTTGCCGGCTCTTCCCGGCCGGCGGTTTTTCCAACCGGGAACGGTTCACCGGTCAGTGCTGACTGGTTGACGAAAAAATCCCGCTCGTCCAGCACGCGGGCATCGGCCGGGACGATATCCCCGGCAGCGAGGAAGATTACATCACCGGGGACCAGATCGGTGACAGGCAATTCTTTCCTTATTCCGTCCCGGAAGGCGGTTGCTTTCGAGACGAGTTTCTGCTTCAGCAGCTCCGCCGCGTTTCCTGCCTTGTATTCCTGGAAGAAGTTCAAGGTAACGCTGGCAAGGACAATAATTACAATGATGGCCGCGTTGGTGATCTCCCCGACCGACAGGGATATCGCCGCAGCGATGAGCAGGATAATCACGAGCAGGTTTTTGAAATGGCCAAGGTACTGGAAGATGAGCGGGGATTTCCGGATGCGGGAGATGTCGTTTGGGCCAAAGCGGGCAAGGCCTGCCTGTGCCTGTGCCGATGTCAGCCCCCCCGGGCCGCTGCCAAGAAGGGAAAAGAGTTCTTCTTCTGAGAGGGTATGGAATGGTCGCGGGGGATCCTGTCGTTCCGGTAGTTGTGGGTGAGTCATTGTATCCGTCCCGATGAAAGTCTTTTCAATTGTTGATTGGTTGCACGTAAATCATGATGATGACTTCGGTCGGGATGTCCGAACCGGGCTGGATGACGGGGCAAAGATTTGTTCCCGGGACCCCATGCGGGGGGAGTCACTGCAGAAATTCCGCCGCTGGCAGGTAAAAAAAAGGGATGTATTATTTATTGCACAAGGATCGTTCCCTTCATGGACGGGTGGATCGAGCAGTGATACGGGTACGTTCCCGGCCGGGTAAACGTGAATGTGAACGATGCCCCCGGGGAGAGCGTATCAGATAAAAAAGCTGCCGGGGAACCAGTATCAGAAGCAAGGGCATGGGGAGCTTGGTCATTGTTCACCCACGTGACAACCGTACCGGCTTTTACCGTCAGGGCAGGTGGATCGAATGCAAAATTCTTGATGGTGATCGAATTACCTCCTCCCGCGAACGCAGGTGGAGTCGTTGTTGCTGAAGGCGCAGGTAATGAATTACATCCTGCAGCCATACAGGAAATGATCACCAGTGCGGTACATGCTGTGCAGAATACAAGGCGGGAGTAGGCAGACATACGTTCATAATGAACCTCCGGGGTAAAAAGGGATTACTTGGTACCAATCAGCTGGATCAGGCCTCAGATCCTGCAGTCTGAACCTCCAGAAAGCAGGTACAGAAGGCACGAACAGCCGGAAATACCCCGACCGCCATATTTATTATTAGGTAAAACCTAACTAACGAAGGAACGGAGTATGATGGAGAGGGACGAGCATCTGCGGGAAGTGTTAAATCACCTGCTCATGATGAAGAACGAATGCTCCTGTTCTATCTTCTCCGAATGCGGGCTTTCGGATATGACGGTGAAACAGATCGCATACCTGAAAGTCATCGATGAACAGGGCGATGTGACATTCAGCAGGCTCGCCGAGATCACGAAAAACTCGAAACCCACGATCACCGAGATGGTCAACAGGTTTGTCCGGATGGAGTGCGTGTACCGGGAACCCTGCCGCGATGACGGAAGGATCCTGTATATCCGCCTGACGGACAAAGGGAAAAAAATCGCACAGGCCGAACAGGCCGCACTGCACAGGGTGATTGAACGAATGATCGACTCACTGGATGAACACGAACTGGATCTCCTGATTAAGATCCTGCAGAAGATCGGGTAATTTTTTTGTCCCGGACTTTAGTTAGGTAAATTCGAACTAAATGAATGAGGAAACCATGCAGTCAGAAAAAACGGACGGAACACCAGAGAAGATCGTAATACCGCTCTTCGAGATTGTCGTCTACCCCGGGAGCCGGACAAAATTCCAGGTCGACCGGGCAACCGGCGAGCTCCTGCTGGAAGCGATGAAAGACGAGAAAAATGCACATGCCATCGGTGTCACCGTGAAAAGCGGCACCCGGCCCCAGGAACTGACCGCGGAATCGCTCTATAAGACCGGCAACCTGTTTCATATCGCGTTCGTGCAGCCGGCTGATGACGGCTACGTGATCTGTGCGGATGTCGTGCAGCGGGTGAAGGTCGTATCCACGAGCGAAAAAGACGGGCGGTTCTATGCCATATACGAGCCGGTCCCGGACGTTCAGGATCTCGATGACGATCTGAAGGTGAGGATCCTCGCGGACATCAAACTCACCATCCACGAGATGAGCAGCCGTTTTTCGGGCTCCGAACAGTTTACCGAGCCTATCGACCGGATGGACACTGCCGACCAGATCATGGGGTTCGTCATGCCATTCCTGCCGGTCCACCTTGCGGAGAAGCAGGCGCTGCTTGAGATCGTCTCGGTCAAGGAACGGTACATCACGTTCCTTGAGCTCCTCATGAAGACAAAAGAGAACATCGGCATCCGGATCGAGATGGCAAAAAAAGTCACCGACCGGGTGAGCAAGTCGAATCGCGAGGTAATGCTGCGGGAGCAGCTGAGGGTGATCCAGGAAGAGCTGGGCGAGAGCGACGGCACTGCTGGCGACGGCGGATACCGCGAACGGATAGATAATTCGAAGATGCCCGACGATGTCCGCAAAAAGGCGCTCGCGGAGGCAAAAAAACTCGAGACCGGCGGCAGCCAGAACCATGAAAGCTCCGTGATCCGGAACTACCTTGACCTTCTGCTCGACCTCCCGTGGGTGACGGAGGAGAAGAAGAGCATCGATATCGCTGAGGCAAGGCGCGTGCTCGAGAGCCACCACAACGGCCTTGAGAAGGTCAAGGAGCGGATCGTCCAGCACCTCGCGGTCATGAAACTCAGGGCAGAGAAGCAGGGCTCGATCCTCCTCTTTGCCGGTCCGCCCGGCACCGGCAAGACGAGCCTGGGAAAAAGCATCGCGGAGGCACTCGGGCGGAAGTACGTCCGGATCAGCCTGGGCGGCGTCCGGGACGAGGCCGAGATCCGGGGGCACCGGCGGACCTATGTAGGGGCTCTGCCCGGGAGGATCATCCAGGGCATCCAGAAGGCCGGCACCAAGAACCCGGTCTTCATCCTCGACGAGATCGACAAGCTGGCAACATCCTATGCGGGCGACCCGGCGAGCGCCCTTCTCGAGGTCCTCGACCCGGAGCAGAACAACACCTTCTCTGATCACTACCTCGAGGTCCCCTACGATCTCTCCGATGTACTGTTCATCGCGACCGCCAACTCCCTTGCAACGATCCCACCACCGCTCCTTGACCGGATGGAACTGATCGAGATCTCAGGCTATACGAAGAACGAGAAGTTCGCCATTGCAAAGGAACACCTGATCCCCGAGGTCTTAAAAGAGCACGGCCTCGATGCCGATAAATTCCGGGTGGATGATGAAGCCCTGAAGGTGATCATCGAGAAGTACACCCGCGAGGCTGGGGTCCGGTGGCTGAAAAAACAGCTCGCGAAAGCCGCACGCCACGTATCCGAGAAGATCGTCTCCGGCACTGCTGAACTGCCGTTTATCCTGACAGCGGACAAGCTCCCTGCTGTCCTGGGAAAGGAACAGATCCGGCAGGATGTGGCTAAAAAAGAGCCGGTCCCTGGTGTCGTCACCGGTCTCGCGTGGACCCCGGTCGGCGGGGAGATCCTCTTCATCGAAGGCACGTTCATGCCCGGGACCGGCAAGCTTACGCTCACCGGCCAGCTGGGGGACGTGATGAAGGAATCGGCAACGATCTCGCTCTCCCTCATACGGTCCCGGCTCGCAAACGCGGAGAACAGCTTTAACTTCATGACAAGCGACATCCACGTCCACGTGCCCTCCGGGGCGACCCCCAAGGACGGACCGTCGGCAGGCGTGACCCTCTTTACCGCCCTCGCGTCCCTGATTACCGGAAAGACCGCTAACCCTGACCTTGCCATGACCGGCGAGATCACCCTGAGCGGTGCTGTCCTGCCGGTCGGTGGGATCAAGGAGAAGGTCCTCGCGGCCCACAGGGCGGGGATTAAAAAGATCATCCTGCCCAGAGAGAACGAACGGGACCTGCAGGATGTGCCTGCGGATGTCCGTAACGAACTGGTGTTCGTGCCGGTGGAGACCGTGGAGGAAGTACTGAAAGAGGCGCTCAAAATCGGGATGCCCCGGCCACTGGTGCTGCATACGGCAAACAGCGTTGTAACGGCGCAGAACATCTGATACGGGGAGGATCTGCCTCTCCGGCACCACGACCGGAATTCCGGTACCTGCTGAACAGGCAGGTGCCGGTCTCCGGGCTCTATCAATCGCGGCAATCCTGTAATAATACCCTCAAGCGGGGGATAGCACGGAATACACGGGAAACGAACCTGAGGGGGATTGCCGGAAAAAATCTAAGATGGTATATCCGTGCATTCTGCAATTGAATCCATGGATGGATTTTAAAAAAAATCGGACAGATCTTCTTACAGGATCAAAGAAATAAGGTCGTGCTTGGTAATCACGCCGCGCGCTGTTTTGCCTTCCACCACCAGCACTGCATGGTTCTGCTGGAGGATATTGATCACCGTTTCCACGTCCATGTCCGGTGGCACTGTGGGGAACCCCGATTCCATGAAGTCCCTGACCGTGAACAGGTGGGTTTTGTGCAGGCGCTGCTGTTCGATAGCCTTCACGATCACCGCTTCGGATATGCAGCCGACCGGTATCCCCCGCTCGATCACCGGGAGCTGGGAGATATTGTTCTTCTCGAAGATATCGACTGCCCGCGAGATCGCGTCCTGCGGCTGCACGGAAAGGACCGGTGTGTGCATGATCTGGGCGGCCCGGATCTTTTTTGGCTCCGCACTGTTCAGAACGGCGATGATCTTATTTAAGGTACTGACCCGGGGGTCGACATTGCCTGCCTCGATGCGGGCCACCATGGACTGGCTGATACCTGCCCGTCTTGCAAGTTCCGTCTGCTTCAGTCCCAGCGCTTCCCGGCGCGTGCGGAGTTCCTCAGGTGTAGGGATATGCATCCTGATTACTGATGGTGATAGAAGATTATCAAGGTTATGCAGGATGGGAAAAGGAATACCCGCGCTTCATCCGGCATCGTGAACCGGAAAAGGGAACCGGGCAGAGAAATGAACATGTCCCTCCGGAAAAGATCGGAAAATACCTGCCGCTGTGCAAAATTACATAAACACCGCGCCATATAGCTCTTTCTCAAGAATCCACCGCGCTGAATTGTGGATTTGTGTTAAACATGGACGAACGTCTCAATGATGACGACGACGAAGAGCACCATAGGGTGTTCTCCGGCTCTTTTAGTGTAGTGCACGAAAGACAATCTGTTCACGCAGGGTGCGTGGACCAAAAAAGGGGGCGCGCATTTCTCCCGGGACCTTCCTGCTGGACAGCGTGGCCAGATTTTGCCGGATACTTCCGGAAACCTGCAATGGCAGGGGTATACGGCAGGGTGACGGAACGATGAACAACCGAGGGACCGGGCTGGTGCGGGCATCCGCCGTGGCAGCAGCCGGGAATACTGCATTAATGGCATTTTCGGTCAACCGCACAGAGCAGGAGGGGCAGGAACACCTGCCGGCAGAAGTGCCCGCCAATGCCCACAGAGCCGGCTGTCACCATGAAAACGGCTTGCTCCGGGATTCCCTTCACGTTCTCGAACGGGACGGCGTCTGGCACGTCATCAGCGAAGATTACTCGTACAAAACCGAGCCGTATTATACCATCCTCAGCTACGAGCTGGCGGGAAAAAACGTGAGACCCGCCAGCAGCACGGTACTGGACGCGTATATCGTGCCGATCTGTCTTGAGCGGGCGAGACTTGCCGGCTTACCGGTGGCGGAATGGGGGGTCTCCCAGGGATACGTCCCGCTGCCATCGATCATCTACGGCCTGAACTATTTTGCCACCAGTGCGGATTTCTTCGAGGTCAGGGATGGTAAGGAAGCAAAGGAGGTCATCGCTCACGTGACAAACAAGGGCAAGTACCCGTTCTGTTTCCAGAAGATTCCGGCCAATGCAACGGTCCATTCCTGTATCAGCATCTTTGGCAGGACCACGGACTCCTGCGCTGCTATTGCCGGGCTTGCAGAGAAGATTTACCAGGTCTTTTCCCTCCCGCTCGTGACCATGGTCTTTGTCGGGACAGAAAACGGATACCGCCTCTCCTCGCTGTCCCCGGCGAAGTACTCGCGGATCTCCCGTGATGAGCGGGCACTCCTCACCTCCTATATCTCCCGCTAGGAGTTCCTATGAGCCGGCTTGGCATCTTTGTTGACCGGAAGACCCTTGCCAGTGCCGAACAGCTGACGGCACTGATCCATTGCCGGGACGTAGCGGAAGGGAGGGGACACGACGTTGACTTCATCTTCCCGGTTGACATCAACAAGATCCCGAAGATGGACGCGCTTTTTATCCGGGCCCGCACCGATCCAATGAATGTCACCTACGTAGCCGCACAGATGGCCGCGTTCCATGGTATACCCGTGATCGACGATCCCACCTCCATCCGGATCTGTTCCGACAAGGTCAACATGTATTCACACCTGATGAAAAAGAATGTCGCCATCCCGAAAACGGTCTTCCTCTCGAAAAACGATCTCTCGGTCGAACGGGTCGCCAGTCTCTTTGACGAACTTGGTACACCCCTCATAGTCAAGGAACCCTCGACATCCTTCTCGCTCCGGGTAGAGAAAGTGGACGACATTTCCGGGTTCTTCCAGGTGGCGCGGCGTTTTATCAGGCTCTCGGACTGGATCGTGGCCCAGCAGTATATCGAGAGTAAATATGACTGGCGGGTCGGGGTTCTTGGCGGGAACCTGCTCTATGCCTGCAAGTACACGATCCCCTCCGTTACTTTCAAGATCCAGGCATCAGTGAACGGACATATCGTCTACTGCGGGGTTGAGAGCATACCGGAAAATGCCATTCCCCCCCACGTGGTCCGTCTCGGGAAAGAAGCCGCAACCGCGGTCGGCAACGGCCTGTATGGGGTGGACATTAAGAATAATAACGGGGATGCGTATGTTATTGAGGTGAACGACAACCCATCCCTCGAAAGTGGTGAAGATGGCTGTTACCCGGATATTTATGAACAGATTGTTGATCACCTTTTTGCCCTGTGATACCCCATGACACAAGACTGGCTTATCCGCACCGAAACTATCTGTATGCAGTGCGGGGGACACTGCTGTGATGAAGCACCCCCCCCCATCTCCGAACACTGTTACCAGCAGCTGGTTGCTGAAGGGGTGCCGGAAGACTCCTTTGAACAGAAGGGTTACCGTTTTCTTAAGACCCGTGGGGACAGCACCTGCGTTTTCTGGAATGGAGGCAAATGTTCGATCTATAGCATCAAACCGGAGACCTGCCGGGCAGGGCCCTTCACCTTTGACGGGAAAGGTGATGTGATCGAGATCTTCTTAAAATTCGAAACGATCTACCCCATTGTCGGACTGCTGAAGGAAGTGCCAGCGGCTTATGAGCAGCAGTTTACCCTTGCAAAAAAGAGCATCTCCCACCTGGTTGCTAACCTGACTGACGAGGAACTGAGTGCCATCTGCAGGACAGAAGAGCCGGAGACCGAGAAAGTGGCTGAGATACCAAGGGAATACCGGACCCATGACCATCGGCACTGAACACGAGTTCTCCATTAACGACCCGCAGTTTTTCCCGCTACCGGTCTCCGATACGATTCTGAAGACGATCTGCGGGAGTTATGAGAGCGAGATCCTGTTCGGGGACGTGAAACTCGGCAAGGAACTCCAGAAGACTGTCATTGAGATGGTCCCCCGCAACCATGCCGAGAGCATCGCGCTCCTGGAAGAGCAGCTCATGCGGGGGATCAAAAAATTCTCCCATGTATTCCGCGACCACTACCAGCTGCTCGGGCTCGGGATGCACCCGACCATGAGGCTTGCAGAGACCGCAGTCTGGGACCATGACGAGGGAGAATACTACGATGCCTACGACCGGCTCTTCGATATCCGCCAACACGGGTGGCTCAACATCCAGGCCCTTCAGGTCAACCTCTCATACAGCGGGGAAAAGGATCTTGTCACGCACTACAACCGCCTCCGCAGCCTGCTGCCTTATCTCATCGCCGTCACTGCTGCTTCTCCGATCGTGGAGGGAAGGAGCACGGGCACCGCCGACAACCGCCTCCTCTACTACCGGGTGAACCAGAAAGAGATACCCCTCATCTGTAACCGTATTATCCCGGAAAAAATTGGTTCGATCCGGGATTACCGCAGGGAGCAGGAGGAGATATTTGCCGAACTCCGTAAGAGGGATGCGGGTATCCTGTGCGAAGAGTGGGTGAACTCGGGAGGTGTCATCATACGCTTTTCCCGGAAATGTCTCGAAATCAAGGCGCTGGACGAGCAGGACTGCATCCGCTCCGATATGGCGGTCTGCGCATTTATCCGTTCCCTCCTGCGGTGCGGGTCCCTGCCGGTCGAGACGGACCAGGATACCCTGCTTGACCTCACGGAGGGGGCAATTCAGAGGGGAACGGCCGGGCTCCGGCCGGAACTTCAAAAATTATATACTATGGCCTGGGGCCATGCAACCGCTGAAGAACGTCTCTACCTCCCGTTCATCTGGGACCGGATCGAGCACGGGAGCCTTGCCGAGCTCGTCCGCGACCGGTATGAAAGAGAGCAGGAGATTGTGCCAATTTTGTCCGATATGGCCCGGTGCCTGCGGGAGAATGTGCCATACGGGATGCGATAAGAGACCTTGGGCGGGAGCCTTATTATGGCGTATTTCCGGTCTCTGCTGAACCGGCAGGGATGGTCGAATTCGGATTCAGGAGTCCACCGGGAATATTGCCCACCAATATTTCCTTTGTTATGCTATCATTCCCCCGGGGATTTCCTGCGTTTAATGTGATGTTGTACATCCCGGGAGAAACATAACGATGCGTAACATTCTGGAGTGTTGAATTGGAACCGTCACCGAAGTCCCAGAGCCATTGGTTGGGGAAGTCTTGCGAAGTATCGTTGAACTGAACTGTCAATGGCGATGACCCTGCTCCGGATATACCGGTGAAGTTTGCAAATTTCCACGCATAAACTTCATAATGCCAGTGAAAGCCATCGGAAAATGTCCCGTCAAATACCCAGACCGGATTTAAGGATTGATGTGGATCATACAGACCCTCATGGTTATAACTTAAGGTAATTGATGTAACCGATAAAACACACGCGCAATTAGAAGCTAGATAACTAATCGGGTCACAATTACACATCAGAGCCCCCCCTTGAGGCATCGCCTCGCCGACCTGGAGTTTATGAAGTTCTTCATGAGCAGAGATGACGGGGAGCGTTCGACCGGTAGTGAGAGAAAGATTCTCCGGACCTTTTAGGAGTGCTGTTGGAACAATAAAATTTCCATACGCCGTATCGATATTTACGTGGGGCGTAACTATGAATTGGAACCAACCGGTCGCAATGGCTATTGCAAACACCACTATGATCAGGGCAATTCCTCCAAATGAGATTTTACGGGAGATTACCATGTAATTCCATTCCTGCAATTCCAAGTCCTTATAAAATAAATATTATTTGTGGGATCTCCATCAGAAGTCAGATAACCTATACCGGGAAATTGGTCTAAGTTATATTGATCCGGTGTTTTTGTAATCATTGTAGCAATTGTATTGGGGTTCTGAAATTAGCTACCACCATGGCTTACCCAATTTGTCCAATAAAAAAAACGCGTTAAACCATTATTTTGTTTGGCGTTTTTCGAGCCATCCAAATAAATAGCCGACAGCGGCACCAAGAACGATCCCAACGATTACGACCATTATTGAAGATATTGATATTATCTCAAATATTGGAAGACCTTGGAAACTTTCACCAACAGCAAATGCCACGATTACCACTACTGGAAAAAAGATGATAATGCCGATGATTTGATACCATGAATAGGGATAATCTTCACCAATTTTGGTTAGGACATTCGGATTTGGAGAATATTGCTCGATTACAATTGGCATAATATATATTGCGCAAATTACTCCATAGATAAATCCTATCTTCGCCCCGGTTCTCCAGTTTTTCCAGTCAATCATTCTAAATCATCCTTTTTTTTTCAAATCCATTAGTATCTTTCAGGTAATGTAATTCTATATGAATTAATGGTGAATTCCGGTGTCAAGGTTGATAACGTGGTCATCGGCAGTAGCAAATGGACAGGTCAGCTGGACAACATTACCCGATACCTTTGAATCAGCGTACACCGCCGTGATACTGAAATAATATTTTTCTCCCGGCTTGAGATATTTGCCAAAATCCCCTCCGGTGTATTGCGTTACGGTATCGATAACAGCGAAATTCTGGTTCCTGTCAGTAATCCAGTACATATACCCGTCATCCGGGTATTTCGGATTCGGGTTATTCTTTGAAATAACAACCTTGTAGCCCTGCAACCGGGAATCCGTTATAATGTCCCAGTCAAGACGGATCGAGAAATTCTCTGCAATACCAGTGACGTGCGGGCTTTCGCATGGGGGCTCATGAGATGTGGTTACCGTCGGTTTTATTGTGCACGTTTCTGTTGGTTTTGGGGTGCAGGTCTCTGTTGGCTTCGTTGTCGGCGTGGGTGTTGGGATAGTGATGGTAATGTATTCTTTCCGTGTCTTCGTAT
>Ga0182027_10007197_pt1 | contig 16484 bp, 15 predicted proteins | sample 712E1DmetaG_FD_121300 | JGI IMG/M metagenome (GOLD analysis project Ga0182027, IMG submission 121300) | Permafrost microbial communities from Stordalen Mire, Sweden - 712E1D metaG (Illumina Assembly) | ecosystem: Environmental > Terrestrial > Soil > Wetlands > Permafrost | place: Sweden... | reverse complement strand
TGTCTCTGATCCTGTTCTCCGTGACCGGCAGCCTGTGGCTGGCGCTGGTGCTGGCGGCGGTCGTCGGCCTCGCCAACGTCGTCTTCGTCGTCCCGAGCCAGACCATCTTCCAGCAGCGCACCCCGGACGAGATGCTGGGGCGAGTGGTCGCCATCCGCCTCGCGCTTGTGAACGTGATGCTCGCCGTTTCGATGGCCACGAGCGGGCTATTCGCCCAGATCTTCGGCCTCGACGTCGTGCTGGCGGGGTGCGGCATCCTCGCCGCCGCCGCGGGCCTGGCCGGCTTCGCCGTCCGCGCCATCCGAGAGGCCTGACGAGGTCGAGTTGCGCCGCCGCGCGACAACCGCGCAATCGGCGGACCGAGCGATGCGCAAGCGGCGATCGGTGGATTCGGGCTAAACTGCCGCCGGAGGGTTGCGCCCGAACCGTTACCGTGCGGGTGAACCGCACCCGGCGAACTGGGCACGCGCGTGCCGAACCAACACAGGAGCGAAGCCAGGGCATGTCGGACCACGACAAGGACGCCCTCGAAACGGGCGAGCCCAACGAATTCATGCCAGGCGAGGACGAGTTCGAAGACGAGCTCGAGGCGGGAGACGAGGCTGAGGCTGGAGCTCCGATGGAGCCCAGCAAGCCCGGCCGTCGCTTCGGCTTCGGTCGTTCGTCCGCCGAGGCCGAGGTCCATCCACAGGGCTCGGTCCGGGCGACGCACGAGCGCGTCCACATCGACGACCGCGCCTCGGCGCTGTTCGCCCTGGTGTGCGCCGTGGGCATGATCGCAATCCTGGTCGGCTCGTTCGTGCTGTCGTCCTGGCCCGCCGGGCCGGCTCCTACGCTGCCGCCGCTGAACCTGGAGACCTACTCGCCTCCGCCGGCGACACCCACGCCGGTGGCGACACCCACGCCGGTGGTCACCGTCGCACCGTCTGCGTCGGCCGCACCCACCGCGGCACCCACGGCGACCGCCTCCTAACCCGTTCAGCCGGCCGAACGCCGGCCGGGCAGCTCAATCGCTCAGGGCCGCCACCGGGCACAACCTCGCATGAGAGCGCCCGGCGAGGCGTATCTTCGACGCGTGGACCCCGCCAGAGCCTCCTCGCTGCGCGCGGAGATGGTCGAACACCAGCTCCGGCGCCGCGGCATTCGCGACGAGCGCGTCCTGGCCGCGATGGGCGAGTTGCCGCGCGAGCTGTTCCTGCCGCCGGACCTCACCGACGACGCGTACAGCGACGCCGCCCTGCCGATCGCCTCGGGCCAATCGATCAGCCAGCCGTACATCGTCGGCCTCATGACCGAGCTGCTGGAGCCACGCCCGGGGATGCGGGTCCTCGAGATCGGCACCGGCACGGGCTATCAGGCCGCCGTCCTGGCCCTGATCGGATGCGAGGTGCTGTCGATCGAGCGCCATCCCGAGCTGGCGGCGGCTGCGCGCACTCGATTGGCCTCGCTCAGCCTGGCCGACCCGCGTTTGGCCGACCGCGTTCGGATCGAGGTCGCCGACGGCAGCATCGGCTGGCGATTGAGAGCCCCGTTCGAAGGCATCATCGTGACCGCGGCCGCGCCTCGAGTCCCCGACCCGTTGCGCCGGCAGATGGCGGACGGCGGCCGGCTGGTGATTCCGGTCGGGCCGCTCGGCGGCCAGGAACTGGTCCAGGTGATCCGTCGCGGGGAGGGCTTCGAGGAGCGGACATTCGGAGGATGCGTCTTCGTGCCGCTGATCGGTGCCGCCGCCTACGACGAGGAGGAGTCGCAGCGGGGGCGCCGGCGGTGGCCGGGGCCGTTCTGAGGCCAGCGGCGCTGACGATCCGCTACCGCGCCACGCCCTCGGACTGGCGGATCCGCAGGGCGGCCTCGTCGTAGAGATCCGAGACGGCCTTGACCATCAGCTCGACGCAGAAGCGCTCGTGGACAAGATCGTGGCCGCGGCGGGCGATCGTGTCCGCCAGCGGGTGGTCCGTCAGCAACCGAACGATCGCGGTGGCCAGCGCCTCGCAGTCGTGCGGCGGGACGAGCAGCCCGCTGATCCCGTCTTCGATCATCTCCGGGATTCCGCCCACCGCCGAAGCCACGACCGGGCGGCTCAGTGCCATCGCCTCGAGAACGCTCAGGCCCTGGGTTTCGCGGTACGACGGCAGGACGGACACGTCCAGGGCGGCCGTGACCGCCGGCACGTCCTCGCGGCGACCGGTGAAGACGACCCGCCCGGAGATTCCCAGAATGTCGGCCTGGGCCTCCAGGGAGTCCTGCTCCGAACCTTCGCCGACGACGAGCAGCCAGGCGTTGGGGACGGCGGCCAGGACCAGCGGCCAGGCGGCGAGCAGGGTACGGTGGCCTTTCTCCGCCTCGAGTCGAGCGACGACGCCCACGATCGGGGCCTCGGCGTCGATGTGGTAGTCCTCGTGGAGCGTGCAGCAGGGCTGCTGGTGGTTGTAGCGCTGCAGGTCGACGCCGTTGTAGACGAGGCTGATCGGCGCGCCCCGGCGCCCCTCATCGGCGATCTTCTGCTCGATCGCCTTCGAGACGACGATCAGGCGATCCATCAGCGGCGTGAGCTGGCGAAGCGTTTCGCGATCCTCGACGCAGCGGACGCGGCTCGAGTGCACGGTCGAGATGACCGCGGGGCGACGGCAGCCCTTCTCACCTAGATGCAGGGCGGCCTTGGTTCCAACGACCTCGGCCCGGAACATGTGGTTGTGGACGACCTCGGGCTCGAAGGCGCCGAGCTCCTCGGCCAGCGCCAGCACGGCCAGCCGATCGTCCGGCTCGTCGATCACCGAAGCTTCGATGCCAGCCTTCTGCAACCGGCGGACGCTGCTGCCGTGGGAGAGCGAGATGACCCGGACGTCGTAGCGGGCCGGGTTCAGCCGCGAAGCGAGCGAGAAGACGTGCTCCTGCGCTCCGCCGTTGGTGCCGGTTGCCATGACCTCCACGACCCGCACCCGCCCACCGGGGAGTGGCCCTCGTTCATCCGCCTCGAGACACGGCTCCTCGTGGCCGTCGTGGCCGTCGTGGCCTTCGTCGGCGCCCATCGCTAGCGGCCCTCCGTGGCGGTGGGACCAGCTGCCGCGCCCGTGCCGTCGCCTCCGGCCGTGCGCTGGACGAGCAGCCGTTCGATCGGCTCGTCAACTGCGCCCCACTCGTATTTGTAGGGCTCGTTGCCGCGCATGAAGTCGAGGCGGGTGCGACCGAGCTCGATGGCTCGTTGGATGTAGGACGCGACCATGACCACTCCGGGGGAAAGCTCTCTGGCGTCCGGCTCGACGCCGGCGTTGTAGTAGTAGACCGTACGGCCGTCGTCTAGGATCACTCCGGCCGCGATTCGGCGCCCTCCGACCGCCAGGAAATCCAACTCGACGATCCCGGTCGGCGCGCAACTCTCGAACAGCTCCGCGAAGAAGCGGCGGCTCGCGGCCCCGCCTTGTGTCGCCGGGAAGAGGCCGTCCTCGCCCCAGCGCTTCTGATGCAGGTCGATGAATGCCTGCAGGTCCGCGGCCGGGGCCTCCGATTTGCGCATCTCGACGGGCCCGGCCGCCTCGGCCCGTCGAATCTTGCGCCGAATCTCGTGCCGCTCCTTCTTGTCGAGCGTGCCGAGATAGCCCTCGAAGTCGAGGCCGGCCGGGAGGGTCAGCACGGGGCAGACGTCTTCCTGTTCGCGCGTCACGAGCCAGTGGCCGCGCGGCGCCACCCACTCGAACGCGGCGGCGAGCGCATCCGCGGCCGGATCGCCGGCCCGAAGGCGGCGCAGGTCCACCACGTCCCAGCGCGAGGGATCCTCGTCGGCGAGGGCCGCGACGACGGCATGGCAGACGGCCGGCAGGTCCGCGGGCGCGGCCAGGATGGTGGCGTAGTCCGCGTGATACGAGGCGCCGAAGAAGACGGCCGTCGCTGAAGCGGACACGGGGCGGAGAACCGGGCCGACCTGATGGCGGAGCGTCGTGCGCCCCGCCACGTCCCCCGGCTCCAGCTCGTGGCGATGCATCAGCGGCGCGATCCCGACGATCTCGTCCGGGGCCGCCTCGTCCACGACGACAAGCGTCTGGTCGTGGGCAGTCTCGCCGTATGCGGCCCACCATGCCCGCTGCACGCAGTGGCGCGAGAACGGGGTCGCGGCGGGCGACCGATCGACGAGCGCGTCCCAGGTTTCCCCGGGGATGGAATCGAAGGCTCGACGGCGGCCGACGAGATGGCTCCGCCGCTCGTCCGGACGGGCAGGCCCGCCGGCTGAAGTGGAGGGGATGGTCACTTACCGAGAATAGCACCACGCCCCCGGCGTGCTTGCCGGCGCCTATGCGGCCGCGGCAGTGGCGCGAGCTCCGCGCCGTTCGAGCGCGGCCTCCCACAGCAGGACCGCCAGGCAGGCGAAGAACGTGACCGAGACGCTGGCCGCCGGCAGCCAGGCGTCGCCCGCGAATAGCGCGATCCAGCCGGCGAGCGGGAAGACGACCGCCCACGTTCGGCCGCGCCCGACGAGCCAGGCCGTCGGTAGCAGGAGCAGCACGGCGTAGTGGTCGCGCAGCGGCGATGAGATGAGCTGGCTGGCCACGATCGTGACCTGCAGGCTGAGCTCGGGGCTGGCGTAGCGCCACGCAACGAGGAGCGCAGCCACTGCCAGCGCCGCCGACGCGAGCTGTATGGCCGTGGCCAGCGCCTCCGAGGCGCCCGCCATGTGGGCCACCGCGCCAGGGGCGAAGTTGTGCGGCGTGGTCAGCTGCCCGCCCAGGTCGCGCAGCAGGTCGGCATACGTGGCCCACGCGCCCAGGCCCGTGACGATTGTCGCCGCGGCCGCCAGGGCGAGAGTGGCGGCGGCGGCCACCGCGGCCGCACGGAACCGTCCCGTGGCGATCGCCCAGACCCCGAGCAGCGCCGGCTGCACCTTCACCAGCGTCCCGATCGCCGTCACCCCGCCCACGACGGCGGCCCGATCCATCCACCGCCAGGCCGCGGCGAAACCCAGAAAGAGGAGCGGCTCCACCTGGCCGAGCTTGACCGCGTACAGCAGCGGCCAGTCGAGCGCGGCCACGATCACGATCAGCCAGCGCACGTCACGCCGGACCGGCAGCAACGCGACTCCGATCATGAAGCACGCGGCCATGGCCAGGCACCACAGCCCCGCGGCCGCTCCCCCCAGGGAGAGCCACGGAACGAGGACGACGGCGAAGGTCGGCGGGTACGTGTAGGTGCCGGGGCACGTGCCGACGTTCACCGAGAAGGCCACGTCGTAGATGGGCCGTCCGTCGCGCAGGGCCTGGGCCGCGCCCTCGTAGCAGTGGAAGTCGTAGCCCAGGGTGTTGCCCGCCGAGGCGAGAACGAGGGCGAGCATCCCCACCAGCAGGGCGACCGAACCGACGGGAACGAAGGCCTCGGCCAGCCGCGGGCGCGACCTCGCCTGCGCCACCGGCTCGGTCATCGCGGGCCGTTCATTTCGCCGGCGCGTCCCCGAGGATCCGCTTCACGCCGCGGTGGATGAACCTGATGCGCAGCAGGTCCCAGCCGACGCGAAGGGCGAGGCGCGGGCGGGCGTGCATGCGCGAGCCGCGCCGATCGGCCCAGACCACCGGCATCACCGCCATCCGGTAGCCCCGCTGCCGCGCCACGAAGATCAGGTCCACGTCGAAAACGATGCTCGTGATTCGCAGCCGGCCGAACAGATCCCGCGCCGCGTCGCGCCGGAACCCCTTGAAGCCACACTGGGTGTCGTCGATCGGGCCGGTCACCCAGACCCGAGCGGCGAGGCGGAAGAGCTTGCCGACGAGCCGTCGAAAACGCGGTTGCGAGGCCCGCATGTCCGAGCCGTCGGGCTGGATGCGGCTCCCGAGAGCGATGTCGCTGGACGCCAGCGCCTGGACGAGCCTCGGCAGCTGATCCGGGGGCGTGGCCATGTCCGCGTCGGCAAACACGATCAGATCTCCCTGGGCGGCCAGCATCCCCGCCCGAACCGCTGAGCCCTTGCCGGCGTGCGAGACGGCCAGCAGCCGCAGTTCGGGGCAGTCGCCCCTGGCCGCCTTGCCCTCGCCGACGTACTCGGCCCGAGCCCGAACCAACGCCGCCGTGCCGTCGGTGCTTCCGTCGTCCACGACCAGCACGTCCACCTTCTCGGGCAGCGCGCCCTGCGGCGCGGCGCAAAGGTAGGCGAAGAGCTCGTCTAGGGCGGGCCCGAGCCGGCCCTCCTCGTTGAACGCGGGCAGGACGATCGAAAGGCTGCTGAAAACCATCTCCGGGAGTTTAGCCGGGTCCACCGGTCGCGCGCCGCTCGTTCGGCCCCACGCAGAGTCTCTGCCCATCTTCGCCCGGGGCGATGCCAGGTGGCCGTGAGGCCGATTTCCTGCTCATCATCACCCCGGGTGATGCTACGTAACGGGGCGTGGTCTCCAGACCGCGCCGCCGCCACGGCGAGGCCGCGCTGAGCGTGCACCGGGCGGGGGGAAGGCCTCACAACCTGGCCGCGCAGGCCGGGAATGTCCGTCGGTCTCGCTTTCCATCGCCCCGGGTGATGTTGGGCGGAAGCTCCGACCGCGCACCGCCGCAACACCGCCCGCGGGCCCCGCGCCAGGGCGCACCGCCGGTCGGGGGCGCTCGATAGGTCGATAGTACCGGTGGAGTGGGACCCGGCCGATGCTACGCTGCGACGCCGTGCGGATCCCCTTCGCTCTGTATGCGTTCGCCCTGGCGGCTCGGGCCGTCCTGTTCGCCGTGCACGCAGACGCGGCGTACCCGGATTCCTACTACTACGTCGACGTGGCCCGGGCGCTGCTGGCCGGCCACGGCTTCAACATCGACTTCATCTGGTCGTTCGTGGACGTGGGCGGGCGAATCCCGGCCCAGCCGATGCTGCCGATCCCGAGCAACGCCCACTGGATGCCGCTCGCGTCGATCGTGCAGCTACCGACGATGTGGCTGCTCGGCCCCACGCCGCTGGCGTCGGCGATCCCGTTCCTCGTCTTCGGGGCGCTGGCGGCGCCGATGACCTGGTTCCTGGCCCGGGAAGTCGGGGCGGGCGACCGAATCGCCCTGGCGGCGGCGATCGCCGTGTCTCTCCCGGCCGCCGCGGCCATCTACATGGCCCAGCCCGACAACTTCGCTCTCTACCAGCCGCTCGGCACGGCCGCCCTGTGGCTGGCCGCGCGCGGTCTGCGTGGCCACCGTCGATCGTTCGCGCTGGCGGGCCTGATGGTCGGCCTCGCGACCCTCGCCCGCAACGACGGTGTGCTGCTGGGCGCTGCGGTCGGGATCGCCTTCCTATGGGATCGATGGCGGTCCTGGCGCTCGAAGGGCGGCCGAATGCCGGCGATCCCATGGCGGTACGCCTTCGCCTGCTTCGGCCTCTTCCTCGTCGTCATGGCGCCCTGGTACCTGCGCCAGCTGGCTGTCTTCGGCAGCCTCTCGCCATCGTCGACCTCGGGCCGAATCCTGTTCATCGCGAATTACGACCAGATGAACAGCGTCACCACCGACACCTCGCTGGCGGCCTTCCTGGGCCAGGGGATCAGGCCGCTGCTGACCAGCCGAATCCTCGGGCTCGTCTCGGCGATCCAGATCTTCTCGGTCATCGCCTGCTCGATCCTGCTGGTGCCGTTCGTGCTCGTGGGCGGGTGGGCGCGCCGGCGATCGATCGATTTCGGGCCGTTCTTTCTCTACGCCGGCCTGCTCTTCGCCGCCTCGGGACTGATCTTCGCGGTCCACGTGCCGTACGGGACGTTCCTCCACTCGGCCGAGGCGCTGATCCCGTACACGTACATCGCCGGGCTCGAGGGGGTCGTGATCGTCGCGACGTGGGCCGCCCGTCACAGGCGTGGCTGGCAGGAGGATCGCGCCGCCCGGCTGTTCCTGATAGCCGCCGTGATCACCATCGTGCTAGACGCGGGCGCCTTCGCGTTCCTGGCAGGGCGGTCGTGGGATCAGGACCGCGACCTGCGGCTCGACGCGGGCGCCGCTCTCGACCGGGCCGGCGCCCCGGCCACCGACCTGCTGCTCAGCGCCGACCCGGCCGGGTTCCAGTACTTCACCGGCCACGGCGGCGTCGTCACGCCCAACGACTCGCTCGCCGTGATCGGCGAGGTGGCCGCCGACTACGGCACGCGCTGGCTGGTGCTGGAGCGAGCCCATATCGTGACCCCGCTCATCCCGATCCTGGAGATGGGGCCTCGGCCGGATTGGATCGGGGCGCCGATCTACACGGTGCCGTATACGGGGCCTGCGACGGGTGATCCGGAGTCGGACGCCGCGCCGGTCCTGGCGATCTTCCCGATCTGCACGACCGCCGCCGACACCCGCTGCGCGACGGGAGCGACGCCGTGAGCTTCCGTCCCGGTCGCCGCGAAGCCTGGCTGAGCGCCGGCGCTGTCTTCGCCCTGGCCCTCGCCGTCCGGGCCGTGGCCGCGGCCACGCTGAGCTTCCCGGTCCCGGAGGACACGGCCTACTACGCCGGCGTCGCCCGAAACCTGGTCGAGGGGCGCGGCCTGGTGAGCGACGCCCTGTGGAGCTATCAGACGCCGCCCCTGGAAGTGCCGCGGGCCGCATTCGAGGTGTGGCTGCCGCTGCCCTCGCTGCTCGCCGCCGTCCCCATCTGGCTGGCGGGCGCCGCCAACTGGTTCCGCGCCGCACAGGTGTTCTCCGTCGTCGTGAGCGCGATCGGGGCTGCGCTGGCGTGGCAGCTCGGCGCCGACGTGGCCGCTGAGATGAAGCTGCCGATTGGGCGGGCACGAACGCTGGCGGTGGGCACGGGCGTGGTGGCGTGCTTCCTCGGGCCGCTGGTCGTGTACGGGATGCTCCCCGACTCCACGGCGCTCTTTGCCGCGCTCTCTCTGGCCGCGTGCCTGCTCATGACACGAATCGGGGCGCGGACGCCCGAAGGCGGCCGTCCTGCCGAGGGGGGCAGAGTGCCCGACCGCCCGGCCGGAGGAGGCCGGCCTTTCGATCGCCTTCTCGGCCGCCTTTTCGACCGCCGGCTGGTCGCCCTGGGCCTCCTCATCGGCTTCGCCGGTCTGACCCGCAGCGAGGCCGTCTGGCTCGGCCTGGCCTGGGTCGTCGTCGTCTGGCGCTGGACCTTGACCCCCGCCGGAGAGCGGCCGTCCCGCCTCGAGCGCCTCCGCCTGGTCGCCGTCCCGGCCGCCGTTGCCGCCCTCATCTTCGCCCCGTGGGCCGTCCGAGACTGGCTCGCGTTCGGCAGCCCGCTGCCTGGCCAGACGCTCGCCAACGCCCTCTCAGTGAACCCCACCGACATCTACGCCTACCAGGATCAGCCGACCCTGGCCAACTACCTGGCCCAGGGTCCGGCGGCGCTCATCGGCATGCGGGTCACCGGCATCGTCCACAACCTTGTCGATGTGCTGATCGTTCCCGGCTTCCCGATCGGTTTCATCGGCCTGCTGGCGCTGCCCAATTGTGCCCGACTACACGCCCTGCGGCCGCTCGTCCTGCTGGCAGTCATCACCTTCCTGGTCACGAGCCTCGTGTTCCCGGTTAGCACGACGTGGGGCACCTTCCTCCATGCCGCGGGCGCCATCTACGTGCTGCTGATCATCAGCTGTCTTGTGGCGCTCGATTCATTCGTCGCCTGGGTCGGGAGGCTGCGACACTGGTGGCGGCCAGTGGCATGGCTCGGTCCAGCGCTGGCGACCGCCGTCGTCGTGCCGCTGATGTTCGTCTCGGTCGTCTCGCTCGATCGCGGAGCCGACACGACCCGCGCCCGCTTCGACGCCCTGCCGGCGGCGCTGGACCGCGCCGGCGTCCCGTTGGCGGCCAATGCCCCGATCATCACCGACGACCCGATCTGGCTGGCCGAATCCGCACACGTCACGGCCCTGGCGCTGCCCGAGGAATCGCCCGAGTCCGTGTTGGCCCTGGCCCGCCACTTCGGGTCCAGGCTGCTTGTCATAGTCCAAACCGACGACGGCGGGGAGTGGCCGGCGATCCTCGACGACGGCGCGCCCGCCGCACAATGCTTCCGCGAGGTTCGGCTGACCGATAACTCGGGCAAGCCCCCTTCGCAAGGTTCTCCGTTGTTTCAAATACGCGCATTCCGGATCGTCTGTTGATGATGGACGCCCCGTATACTCAAGGCGGTATGGACGCTGCCCGCGGCGCCGCAGAATCGCGTGACCCGCGCTTCGACGAGCTTTACGCCGAAGCGAAGTCCACGCTGGGCTACGGAGCCAACAGCCTCCGCTCCGTAACGGAGCGATACCGCGAGGCGTACGGCGACTCGCTGGCCCGCTGGCACCGCCTGCGCGACCTCGTCGATGCCGCCGATCGTGCCCCGTTCCTAGCGGCCGAGGATGGCGACGCGGCATCCGCGGCCGAGGCCGGCGCCGAGGATGCCCGCCAGAAGACGATGCGCACCGACGTCGAGCGGCAGACCGGAGATCTGGGCAAGCACCAGCAGGAACTCTCCAAGCTCGAGCTTTCGGTCCGCAGCATGGAGAATGCCTGGCTCTTCCTGGAGCGCGGCGACGCCAGCCTCCTCGCCGAAGTAGTCAACTCGGGCTTGCCGACGGACCTGCAGATGCGCATCGTCCAGGCCCAGGAGGCCGAGCGTTCGCGCCTGGCCCAGGAAGTCCACGACGGGCCCGCCCAGGCTCTCTCCAACGCCATCTTCCAGGTCGAGTACATCGAGCGGGTGCTCGACGAGGACACTCGCGTCGCGCACAACGAGCTCCGCTTCCTGCGCGAGCTGCTGCGCCGCGAGCTGGGCGAGGTCCGCACCTTCATCAGCCAGCTCCGCCCGCCGCTCCTGGACGAGCTCGGCCTCGACGGCTCGATCATGGACGCCGTCGAGAGCATGGCCGCGCTCACCGGCGCCACGGTCACGACCGACCTGCATGCGCCCGGAGAGCAGCTCAACCCGAGCCAGCAGACCGCCGTCCTGCGGATTGTCCAGGAAGCGTTGCAGAACGTCCGCAAGCACGCCGGCTCGAGTCACACCGTGGTGTCCACTAAGCTCGAGGCAGGGAACTGGATTCTGGAGGTCAGCGACGACGGCCGGGGGTTCGACGTCGGTACGGTCGCAGCGCGAGGCCGGCGCAACTTCGGCCTCCAGTTCATGCGAGAACGGGCTGAGCTCATCGGTGCCCATTTCGAGGTTCGCTCGAGGCCGGGCGGCGGGACCGTCGTCTGGCTATCGATTCCAGCGGGAGAGGAGAGCGCATGAGTTCGATGGATTACAGCGGGCCGGAACGGCGCCGGCCGGGGACGCCGGCTCGAAGCGGTGAGAAGACGACGATCCTTCTGGTCGACGACCACGCCCTCTTCCGGGTGGGGATGCGCAACATACTCGAACGAGAGCCCGGTTTCGACATCGTCGGCGAGGCGGACGACACACGGGGCGCCTTCGACCTTTCGGTCCAGCTCTCGCCCGACATCATCCTGATGGACCTGTCCCTCCCGGCTCCGGGCGGCATCGAGACGACCCAGCGGATCAAGCGCGAGCTGCCCTCCGCAGGGATCATCGTCCTGGCCGTCAGCGAGGACGAGGATGCCCTGTTCGACGCCATCAAGGCGGGCGCTGCCGCCTTCATCCTCAAGGACGTCGCCCCCGACGATCTGGTCGCCATCATCCACCGCGTAGCCGCCGGCGAGTACCTGATCAACGACAAAGTCTTTGCCAAGCCGGCCGTCGCCAGCCGCGTTCTCAAGGAATTCCGCGAGCTGGCCATCTACGGCCAGGAAGCCGCCCCGATCTTCGCCCCGCTCTCTCCTCGAGAGGTGGAGATCCTCGACAACATCGCCCAGGGCATGACCAACAAGCAGGTGGCCTACGCCCTGTCGATCAGTGAGCAGACCGTCAAGAACCACATGTCCAGCATCCTGCGCAAGCTCAGCGTGAACGACCGAACCCAGGCAGTCGTGTACGCCATGCGCCAGGGCTGGATCCGAATGCCGGAGGACTGATCCCCCGGTGACTGCCCCCGAGCCACTCCCACTCCCGCTGCTCGAGATCGCGGAGCGGGCCAGACGTGAGGTCGATCTCCTGACACGGGAAATCGGCGAAATCGAGCTGCTCGTCCAGCAGGCTCGCACGGAGGCCTCGCGTCACGAGACGAAGCGCTCCCAGTCGTTCGACAAGCTCAAGTCGGCGCCCGGCTACAACCCCGACAGCGACGGAGCTCAGCAGGCCGAGCAGCTGATGGCCATGACCCGGCGCTCGGCCATCATGGAGGCGCAGGTCGACATCCTCGAAGGCAAGCTCAAGGTCCTATCTCGCTTCCGAGAGAGCCTGCGCCGCTACAGCTCGGAGCTGGACCGCGCTTCGATGGGCGGCGCGATGCCCCAGCACACGCCCGACAAGCTGGACTCGAGCGCGCCGCTCCCACCGGCCGTTTCGCGCCTCGTCATGGCCGCGCAGGAGGATCTGCGTCGTGAGATTGCCCGGGCGATGCACGACGGTCCGGCCCAAAGCCTGACCAACATCGTGCTGCAGGCGCAGATCGTGGAGCGGCTGCTCGACCGCGACCCAGCCCAGGCAAAGGCGGAGATAGGGCAACTCGTCGGGATGGTCCAGCACACGCTGGACGCGACCAAGACGTTCATCTTCGATGTCCGGCCGATGGTCCTGGACGATCTAGGGCTCGTTCCCACGCTGCGGCGCGTGGCTCGCGACCGCGGCCGGCGTTCGCAGGTCCCGATCGAGTTCGAGTCGTACGGAACCGACCGGCGCCTCCCGATGGACGTCGAAAGCGCCCTCTTCCGCATCATCGACGAAACGATCACGGGGTTCCTCTCCTGCCACCCGGATCTGATCTCCATCAAGATCGAGTGGTCGGACGACAAGACCGAGGCCCACGTCACGGCCAGGCGCGAAGGGGCCGAGCAGCTCGAAGAGGAGGAGCCCGAGGAGGAGGCCGGCAACGAGGATAAGCGCGGCAAGGGCGGCGACCGTGAGATCCCCGAGGCGCTCCGGGCCATGATCGACGAGCAGCGCGCCGGGGCCGCTGCGGCCCGCGTCACCGCGAGGCAATCCCAGGTCCTGGCGCTGCCGGCCTCCACGTGGCGCGAGGTCCAGCAGCGGTCCGATACGATCGGGGTCACGGCCGAGCTCATCGACGACGGCCGCGAACTCGTCCTGGTGCTGGCCCCCCGGTGACCCCGAATCTCCTGGTCCGGGTCCGCCGGTCAAGCGCCGCACGCCAGGCAGGACAGGGGCTCGTCGAGTACGGGCTCATCCTCGTCGTGGCCGTCGTCGTGTGCGTCGCGTCCCTGCTCTTCTTCGGCGACGAGCTGTCATCGCTGCTCAGCCTGATCGCGTCCGCCGTCTAGGCCGGCGCGCGGGGCGGTGGCGGGGGGCGGCATGCGGCGCCGGGAGGGCCGGACGAGTTGTCCACAAGCCGTTGCGTTCTGGCGCCGGGTCGGGCAGGCGAGAAAGTCGGTCCATGGGCGGAAAGGTGCGCTCCGGGCCGGTCCCATTACCATCTTGCTAGTGGCTCCGCCGAGCCCATGCTCTCAGAATGCAGGGCATCCTCCCATTGGAGGGCCGTTCTCATCAGGAGGCCATCATGCTTCTCCGGTCCAAGGGCCAGGGTCTTGCGGAGTACGCCCTGATCCTCGCGCTCATCGCCATCCTGGCGATCACCGCCCTGATCTTCCTCAGTGGCCAGATCAACACGATCCTGAGCACAATCGGCAAGGCTCTGTAGCCGCCGCTCTGCGACAAACTAAGGGCCGCGCCTCTAGCGCGGCCCTTTTTCATGCCCTTCGAACGCCGTCGCCACGCTCGAATCCCGTCGATCGGCTGCGCATTTGCGGAGAATCCTTCCTAGCGGGCCTAGCCCATTGGTATAGTCGCGTTTAGGTTCACCGCAAGGCTACTGTGGTGACTCTTGTCACAAGTCCTCGGGAGAGACGTCGTGAAGCGTTCAAATCGGCTCCTCATTCTGTTTGGGGTGTTCCTCGCGGTCCTTGCGATGGTCGGGGTCATCGTCGTCGCCGGTGGCAGCGGCTCCGGCGGCGCGGCGAAGGCCACGCCGACTCCCACACCGGAGCCGCAGGTCACGGTCGTCATCGCCACGACGGACATCGCTCTCGGCGACAAGATCACGGCGGGCATGGTCGGCACCGAGAACATGACCATCTCGGCGCGGGACGCCCTCGAGGGGGACACCTACACGACGACCGACCAGGTGATCGGCAAGATTGCCGGCGGCACGATCGCCAAGGGCAGCATTCTCTACGCCGACACGTCCTTCCTGCAGCCCGGAACGTTCATCGCGGGCCAGGACCTCTCCTCCGCCATCGATCCCGGGATGGTGGCGGTCTCCATGGAGGTCGACCAGGTCAACGGCGTCGGCGAGCTCCTCGTACCGGGCGACCACGTGGACATCATCCTGTCCGTGTGGGTCAACCAGCTCGGCCTCCAGTACGTTGGAACTCCCACCGACAAGTTCAAGGTCACGCTTGGGTCCGCGCAGGACGTGACTACCAAGACCGTGATCCAGAATCGCAAGATCCTGGTCACGCTTCTCCCCCCGGCCACGGCCACTCAACCTGCCGTCAACACCGGTGCCTCTCCAACTCCAGTGCCCCAGGCAACCGCCCAGACGGTCACCAACACCGGCGTCCACATGATTGTCGTGGTCGAGGTCAAGCCTGACGAGGCCGAGATCATTCGCTGGGGCCAGCGTGAAGAGGGCATGACACCGCAGAACTACATCACCCTCGGCCTGGCTCTGCGCTCGGACCAGGACGACAACGCCCCTGACGTCACCACCCCTGGGATCACCCTCAAGCAACTCGTGACGATCTACGGCGTTCTTCCACCCGATCCGCGGGCGATCATCCCGGCCGATCTGGCCAAAGAGCTTTCCTGGTAGCGCACCCCGCCGCAACCCGGCGAATGCGACAGCGAGAGGCCGAGCGATCGGCCTCTCCGCGACCTCTGGGGTAACAGAGACCAATGGCAGAACGGATCAGGGTCCTCATCGTCGACGACATTCCGGAGACTCGCGACCACCTCGCCAAGCTCTTGGGCTTCGAGCCGGACATCGAGGTGGTGGGTGCGGCGTCCTCGGGTGCCGAGGCGATCGCGCAGGCGACGAAGATCCTGCCGGACGTGATCCTGATGGACATCAACATGCCCGACATGGATGGCATCGCCGCGACCGAGCGCCTCTCCTCGCAGGTCCCCAGTGCCGCGGTGGTGATGATGTCCGTTCAGGGAGAGGCCGACTATCTGCGTCGCTCGATGCTGGCCGGCGCCCGAGAGTTCCTGGTCAAGCCCTTCAGTAGCGATGAGTTGACGGCGTCGATCCGGCAGCTCTACTCCCGCGAGAAGGAGAAGGCCGGGCGCGTCGTGGCAGCCGTGGTGCCGCACAGCGCCGAGCCGCCCGAGCTCGGCACGGTAGTAGCCGTCTTCAGCCCGAAGGGTGGCGTCGGCCGGACGACCATAGCGGTCAACCTGGCCGTCGTAGCCGCAACGGAGCTCGACAAGAAGGTCGTCCTCGTCGACGGCTCGTTCCAGTTCGGCGATGTGGCCGTCCTACTGAACCTGAACCCCAAAGACAAGTCGATGTTCGAGCTCGTGTCGGACCTCGAGGCGGGCGGCGACATCGACGCCGTGGACACCTACACGGTCACCCATTCGTCGGGCGTCCACGTGATCCTGGCCCCGCCCTCACCTGAGATGGCGGACGTGATCACCCCTACCGGCGTCAAGCGCGTGGTCGAAGCGCTACGCCAGCGGTACGACATCGTGGTCATCGATTGCGCAGCGTGGTTCAACGATACGACGCTGGGTATCCTTGATCTGGCGGACATCGTGCTGACCGTCCTCACGCTGGAGATCACCAGCATCAAGAACATCAGGCTCTTTCTCGAGGTGGCTGAGAAGCTCGGCTACGACGACAAGATTCGGCTCGTCCTGAACCGGGCCGACACGACTCTTGGGATCAGGGTCGCCGACGTAGAGCACTCGATCGGCCGTAAGGTCGACAACACCATCGTCAGCGACGGCCGCGCCGTGGTTTACGCGCTGAACCGGGGAGTACCCTTCGTTCTCAGCAACCGTGAGGCCCAGGTCTCCCAGGACGTTCTCCGTCTTGCAACGACTATCACCAGCAACAGAGAACCTCGCGAAGAGGATCACAAGGCAACCCAAAAAGGCAAGTCACTCTTCGCATGGAGATGACCCTTCGGGCGAGCAAGGGGTGTAGGCGATGTCCCTTCTGAAGCGAATCGAGAGCGCGCGACCGGGCGTGGCACCGGGAGCGCCCAGCGGCGGGCCGAGCGCGCCAACAGGAACTCCCGGACTTCCCTCGGCACCCTCGAGCCAACGCCTCCTCAATCAGGCTCCCGTTCGGGAATCCCTCCGAGAGGTCAAGTTCCGGATCCAGTCGCGTGTCATTCAGGACCTGGACCCCAAGCTCGACCTGGCAAACCAGGTCGAGGTGCGCCGCCAGATCGAGGAGATCTTCGGACGGGTCATCGACGAGGAGGGCCTGGCTCTCACTCGCGCCGAGCGCGTTCGCATGCTCGAGCAGATCACGGACGAGATCATC
>Ga0182027_10007196_pt1 | contig 16485 bp, 12 predicted proteins | sample 712E1DmetaG_FD_121300 | JGI IMG/M metagenome (GOLD analysis project Ga0182027, IMG submission 121300) | Permafrost microbial communities from Stordalen Mire, Sweden - 712E1D metaG (Illumina Assembly) | ecosystem: Environmental > Terrestrial > Soil > Wetlands > Permafrost | place: Sweden... | reverse complement strand
TCGATCCATCGGCTCAGCTGGGCTGAGATCGCCGCGCGGTCGTCGCGCAGGATGGTCCGCCCCGCGAGGAGATGTCCAGCATCCGTGATGCGCGCCGCCAGCGTGTCGCCCGAAGTGTCGCTGGTCGCGTCGCGGGTGTCGGAGACCGTCATCACCGCGATGCGGACCGGAACGAAGCCGTCAGGACGATGTGTTGTCGGAGTCGTCGTCATTGTCATCGTCCTCGTCGGAGCCGGCCGGCGGCGGCGGCGGCGCGGATTGCTGCGGCGGATGATAGGTCGGCCAGGCTCCGTGCGCGACTTCGTCGAGGCTGAGCGCGGCGGCGTCGTTGCGGCGATGGTACATCCAGTAATACGTCAGCAGGCGCTTGACGTAGGAGCGCGTTTCGGGCGCGCGCATGCTTTCGATGAACATCAGCGCGTCGTCTTCCTTGCCGTCGCGCGCCGCCAGCCACTCGGAGACCTTCAGCGGTCCGGCGTTGTACGCCGCGCACAGCTCGACCAGATTGCCGTTGTAACGATCGAGCAGCTGCGCGATGTAGCGCTGGCCGAGCGACATGTTGTAGGCGGGATCGAAAAGCTGGCGCTCGGCGCCCGCCCCGCCGATGTGCCTCGCGGTGGACGGCATCAGTTGCATCAGGCCCTCGGCGCCGGCCGGCGAAACCGCCTGGGCCTGGAAACGGGTTTCGATGCGCACGAAGGCGAGCACCAGCGAGGGATCGATGGTGTAGCCGTCCAGCGGCTTGTACTGCGGGATGGGGAATAGGCCCGTAAGCAAGAGGCCGCGCGAGGCGCTGGTTTCGCTTGCCCGCAATTCGACATTGGGAACGTCGAGACGGCGGGCCAGCGCCGCGAACGCCGCGTCGAGCTTGAGATCGGCGGCTTCGCCGAAAGCGCGGTTCAATTCCGCGTTGACGAAATTGCCGTAGCTCTTCTCGTCGATCTGCCAAAGCGCCACCGCGCGATGAGCGGGCATCAGCCCCATGATGCGGTCGAAGTCGCCCGGCAGCAGCACCGGATCGGCAAACCCCGTCTGCGGGTCCTCGCCCAACAGGCGCTCGGCCAGCATGCCGTAGAAGGTCGGCTCGTTCTTCGCGGCGAAGCTGAGAAGGGTGACGACGCGGCTCGGATCGCCGGCGCGCATGTAAGAGCGCGCGGCCCAGAAGGCGGCGCCGCCGCGCGTCCAGTTGGGCATCGCCGCGACCTGGGCCAGCGTCTCGAAATGCTTCGCCGCGTCCTCGAATTTGCCGAGCCGGAAGGCCGCGAGCCCGGCGCACCAATCGAGCAGCGGGGCGTCCTGGCGCCCGCTGGCGGCGGCGCCGTCGCCCAGCGCATAGCCTTTGTCGTCCATCCCCTCGGCGAGATAGGAATAACAGACGCGCCGCGACAGGCGCGAAATATCGGAGGCAGGCGCGGTGTTCGCCGCGATCAGCGCCTGCAGCGTGGCATAGGCCTGGTCGGGATCGTCGCTATGGATGTCGGAATTGATCTGTTCCTGAACCGCGCGGGCGGCGTCGGAGACGACCGGCGGCTCGGGCGCATCGCTGTCTTCGTAACCGCCGCCGCGCGGCTGGGCCGCGGTCGGCGAGGGGACCGTGGCCGTCATCACCGTGACCACCTTATGGTGGCGCTTGTGGATTTTCTTGGTGGCGCGCGTGACCGCCAGCTTGTAGACGCGATGGGCGATCGGCAGATCGCCATAGTTGCGCATCCAGCTGGTCAATTCGGAGAGCGGCGTGGGTCCGGAATGGGGCGACAGGATGTGCTCGGCCAGCATGTAGCCCTTCAGCGAGCGGTCGCCGAGCTTTTCGTAGAGCGCCTGGGCTTTTTCGAATTTGCCGGCGCGTTCGGCGGCGATGATCTCGCGGTAGTTGCGCACATCGTCTTGCGTCAACACGCCGGGGACGAATTGCGGCAGGGCCTCGTCGGCCAGCGCGGATGCGCTCGCGGCAACAAGAAACATCAATGTGAACGCAAGGCCGCGCAGCATGTCCGCCCTTTCGAGGTGGCGCAGTGTTAGAGGACCGCGCGGCTCTCCTCAAGCAGCCCCAGGAAAATGATTTTTTGTTCCGCGGCCTGAAGGTCGCGCCAAGCGAGCTTCTTGTGCGAAGCCTGGCGCAAGAGATAGGCGGGATGCAGCGTCGGCAGCACTGGAACCATGACATCTCCGACACGATATTCCAGCCAGCGCCCGCGCAGTTTCATGATCCCTTCGGAAAAGCCCATCACGTGGCGCGCGGCCACGGCGCCCAACAGGATGATGATCCCCGGATTCACCAATTCGATGTGGCGGCGCAGGAAGGGCAGGCACATCGCCGCCTCCTCGGGCGAGGGATCGCGGTTTTCCGGCGGGCGCCAATTCAAAACATTCGTAATGTAGGCGCTGGTGCGGTCGAGATGGATCGCCGCCAGCATCTTGTCGAGCAGTTTTCCGGCGCGCCCGACGAAGGGCAGGCCGATGCGGTCTTCGTCGCGCCCCGGCGCTTCGCCGATGAACATGATGCGCGAGGCGGGATTGCCGTCGGCGAAGACGGTGTGAGTGGCGGACTTCTTCAGCGCGCAGCCCTCGAAACTTTCCAGCGCCGCTTTCAATTCGGCAAGGGTCGTTGCGGCGCGCGCGAGGGACTGCGCCGTGCCAATGGAGTCGGATTCGGTGAAAAGACTTCTACCCTCCCCTTGAGGGAGGGTCGAAGCAGCGTAGCTGCTTCGGGGAGGGGTGATGTTCGGATTTGGCAAACCCCTCCCCGAAATCTCCTCCGCAGATTTCGACCCTCCCTCAAGGGGAGGGTGGAGATTCTTCTTCGCAAACCGGTCCACCGGCGTCTCGCCGATGGCTTCGTCGGCGCCGGCTTCGACAAGCCAGGCGAGGGTCTCCAATTTGGTCGGATCGGCCATGCAAGAAGCATAGGGCATGGCGGCTTCTCGCGCGACGGCTTCGGTTGACCCTGTCGCGCGCCCGGCCGCATAAGCTGTGGGGAATTGAATCTCGGGCTTCGGCATGCAGCGCGAACGCATGGAATATGACGTGGTGATCGTGGGCGGCGGCCCGGCGGGCCTTTCCGCGGCGATCCGGCTCAAGCAACTCGCGGCCGAGGCGGGGCGCGAGGTCAGCGTCTGCATCCTGGAGAAGGGTTCCGAAATCGGGGCGCATATCCTGTCGGGCGCGGTGATCGACCCGGTCGCGTTGAACGAGCTGATCCCGGATTGGAAGGAAAAAGGCGCGCCGGTCGAAACGCCGGTCAGCGAGGACCGCTTCTATTTCCTGACCGAGAGCGCCTCGATCCCCTTACCGCATTTCGCGATGCCGGCGCTGATGAGCAACCACGGCGCGTACATCGTCAGCCTCGGCAATCTCTGCCGCTGGCTGGCGAAAGAGGCTGAAACGCTCGGCGTGGAAATCTATCCCGGCTTTCCGGCGGCCGATCTGGTGTTCGGCGAGAGGGACGAGGTCAAGGGCGTCGTCACCGGTGATCTCGGCGTTGCGCGCGACGGCCATCACAAGGATTCCTACACGCCGGGCATGGAATTGCTCGGCAAGTATACTTTGTTCGCCGAAGGCGCGCGCGGTTCGTTGTCGAAGCGGCTCATCGCGAAATACGGGCTGCACCAAGGCCGCGACATGCAGAAGTACGGCATTGGCATCAAGGAGCTGTGGGAGCTGGCGCCGGAAAAACACCGCCGCGGCTTGGCGATGCACACCATGGGCTGGCCGCTCAGCAACGAAACGGGCGGCGGACTGTTTATGTATCATTGGGGCGAGCGGTTTTGCTCCGTCGGCTTCGTGCTCCATCTTAACTACAAGAATCCATACCTCTCCCCGTTTGACGAATTCCAGCGCGTGAAACTGCATCCCCGCATCCGCCCGTTCTTGGAGGGGGGCAGGCGCATCGGCTATGGCGCGCGCGCGGTGACCGAGGGCGGCCTGCAATCGGTGCCTAAGCTGGCGTTTGCGGGCGGCGCGCTGATCGGTTGCGGCGCCGGATTCATGAACGTCCCGCGGATCAAAGGCAGCCACAACGCCATGAAGTCCGGCATGTTGGCGGCCGAGGCGGTGTTCGGGGCGCTTGGAGCAGGACGCGCCGGCGATACGCTGGCGGGCTACGAAAAAGCCTACCGCAGCAGTTCCGTTTACAGAGATTTGAAGCGGGTGCGGAACGTAAAGCCGCTATGGTCGAAGTTCGGAACCTTCCCGGGCATCCCTCTGGCGGCCTTCGACATGTGGACCAACCAACTGTTCGGGTTCAGCTTTTTCGGAACGCTCCGCCACGGCAAGCCCGACTATGCGACGCTGCGCAAAGCCAAGGACAGCGAACCCATCGAATACCCCAAGCCGGACGGGGTGATCAGTTTTGACAAACTCTCAAGCGTTTTCCTCTCCAATACTAACCATGAGGAAGATCAGCCCGTGCATCTGAAGCTTGCCGATCCGGCCCTTCCGCTCAGGGTCAATCTGTCCGAATATGCGGAGCCGGCGCAGCGCTACTGCCCGGCGGGCGTCTATGAGATCGTGGGCGAGGCCGACGGCGCGCGCTTTCAGATCAACGCGGCGAATTGCGTGCATTGCAAGACCTGCGACATCAAAGATCCGTCGCAGAACATCACCTGGGTAACGCCGGAAGGCGGCGGCGGCCCCAACTATTCGAATATGTGAGGTGTAGAGGTGCGTATTTCCCCGTTCGTCGTTGCGCTGAGCCTGGCGGTTGCTTTCCCTGCCGAGGCCGGCGTCAGCATCGCGTCCGCCGCTCAAGGCGGCGAGGCCGACATCGTCGTGGGCGATCCGACGGACGTCTACGGCGATTATCTTTCGGCGCGCTTCGCCGCGGACCATCACGACCTGGACGAGGCCTCCAAATTCTATCGCGCCAGCCTGGACGGCGACCCCAACAATCCGCAGCTTCTGGTCTTCGCCTTCTTCTATGCCGCCAGCGCAGGACACATCGGCGAGGCCGCCGAGCTTGCCGATCGTCTTGCCGCGGCTTCGCCGGGCGACCGCGCCGCGCGCCTTACGCTCGCCGTGGATGCGCTGAAGCATCGCGACTACAAGTCGGCCCGCGCGCAAATTGCGAAATCCGCCAGCGGACCGTTCACGTCATTCACCGTCGCGCTGATCGACGCCTGGGGCGCGGCGGGAATGGGCGACGGTGCGGCGGCCGAGGCCGACCTGAAGAGCCTGCATGCGCAGAACGGCGCGGACGCGCTCGCCTATTTCAACGAGGCGATGCTGGCGGAGTTCCTCGGCCAGAAGGACCAGGCCGACACCTATTACAACATGGAGCTGAAATCCGCCGGAATGTCGCCGCGCGTGGTCGACGCTTACGGCCGCTTCCTCGAACGCAACGGGCGCGGCGGCGACGCTAAGGCGCTTTACGAGAAGGTGGCCGGCCAGGACGTTTTCATGCCGGTTGCCCAGGCGGGACTGGCGCGCATAGCCGCGGGCAAGGTGCCCGATCCGCTGATCGTGCACGCCGAAGACGGCGCGGCCGAAGCGATGTTCGGGATTGCCGCCTCGCTCGGCGACGAAGCCAGCCGGGACATTTCCATTCTCTACCTTCGCCTGGCGCTCTCTCTGCAGCCCGATCTCGATCTCGCCAAGCTGCTGCTGGCGGACCGCTTCGATGCGCTCGAGAAATACGATAACGCCATCGAGGTCTACCGCAGCGTCGGCCGGGATTCTCCGTATTACCGCGTCGCTTCGGTGGACGTCGCCGTCGACGAGGCGCGTTCGGACAAACTCGACGCGGCGATCGCGGACCTCAGCGCGCTCACCTCGGTCTATCCAAACGACGTCGAGACCTGGACGGCGCTGGCGGACACCTATCGTCAAGCGAAGAAATACAGCGATGCGACCAAAGCCTATGCTCAGGCCATCGCGGCGGCGGGCACGCCGGGCAAGAACGACTGGCCGCTCTACTACGCCCGCGCCATCGCCGAGCAGCAGTCGAACAATTGGAACAACGCCGAGGCCGATCTGAGAGAGTCGCTCAAGCTCAGCCCGGACGAACCGCAGGTGCTGAACTATCTCGGCTACAGCTGGATCGATCAGCGCCGCAACATCTCGCAGGCCGTTGCGATGTTGGAGAAGGCCAGCGCGCTCGCGCCCGACGACGGCTATATCGTCGACAGCGTCGGCTGGGCCTATTACCGCCTCGGCCGCTACGGCGATGCGGCCAAGACGCTGGAACGGGCCATCCAGATGGTGCCGGGCGATCCCACCATCAACGATCATCTGGGCGACGCCTATTGGAAGGTGGGCCGCAAGCTCGACGCGCGCTTCCAATGGAGCCATGCGCTCGCCTTTGGAGCCGACGACGGTGAAAAGACCAAGATCGAGAAGAAGCTGGAACTCGGGCTGAGCAAGGATGATCGCAGCTGAAACGGTCCGCGTCGTTGCGCCCGCCAAGATAAACCTGTTCCTGCATGTCGGCGCGAAGCGGGCCGACGGTTATCACGAGCTGGAAAGCCTGGTGTTCTTCGCCAAGCTCGGCGACGAACTGGTCTTCGAGCCCGCCGACGAAATTTCGCTTGCTGTGGAAGGCCGGTTCGCAGAGGCGCTCTCGCACGATCCCGACAATCTGGTGCTGAAGGCGGCGCGAGCCCTGGCGGACGACGCCAAGATTCGCAAAGGCGCGCGGATCACGCTGACCAAAAATCTGCCCGTCGCCTCGGGCATCGGCGGCGGTTCGGCGGACGCGGCGGCGACACTGCGCGGACTGGCGCGGCTTTGGGATCTACAGGTCATGCCGGAGCGGCTTCACCAGATCGGCCAGAGCCTCGGCTCCGACGTTCCCGTCTGCATCGGCTCGACGCCCGCCTGGATGGAAGGCCGCGGCGAGAAGCTCACGAGGCTGGATGGATTCCCGCAGGCTGCGATCTTGCTGGTCAATCCCGGCGTCGCGGTGCCGACCGGCAAGGTCTTCGCCGCCTTGAAGGCGCGGCGCGGCATCGGTTTGCCACTCCCTCCGGCGATGACGACTGCAAACGAACTGGTCGCTTATCTGAAAAATACCGCCAATGATCTCGAGGCACCGGCGCGCGAAATTGCTCCGGTTGTCGGCGAATTGCTGGATACGCTTGCCGCACAGCCCGGTGCGCTGCTCTCACGCATGTCGGGCAGCGGGGCAACCTGCTTTGCTTTATTCGAAAACAACCAAGCCGCAATCGCCGCATCCCGCGCGTTAAACGTGCGCAATCCCGGCTGGTGGTTCGCGACATCGCGCATAGGCTGAGCTAAATTCTTCATCGACAACAAGGATGAATACCATGCCGCTTCGATTGGTTATCAAGGCGTTCGTGGTTGCGACGGCGTTTGCTTTCGCAGCCGGCGCGGCCGCTGCAACGGATTATCCGCCCAACGAAACTCCGATGTACGGCGGCGCCGAAAAGACTCCCGCTATGCTCCAAGCGGATAAGGAACTTATTGCAGCGGTTCTGGCGAAGGGTATCACGCGCGCGCAAGGCTCCGATCAGCTGGTCCATGCCGGTTGGGATTATCAGCACAAGGGCGATTACGCGACGGCGATGAAGAGTTTCAATCAAGCCTGGCTGCTCGATCCGGACAATGGCGACGCGTTCGACGGCTTCGCGGTGATCGCGATGGATCGCGACAAGGACGTTGCGGCTGCGGACGCATTGTTCCAGCAGGGTTTGGCCAAGCCGCGCCAGTCGCCGGGCATCTATCTCGATTATGGACACTTTCTGCTTCTGGTCCGGCGGCCGGCCGACGCGATCGCGCCGCTGCGCAAGGCGGTATCGTTCCCGGACATGGGACCGGATGCAGAGGCGTTCTTGACCGTCGCGCTCTTTCAATCGGGCGACAGGACTGCAGCTTGTCAGGAAGCGGCGAAGGTGAAGGACGGAGTGCAAGCCGGCGTCCTCGATGACGTGCGGCTGATCGTAGGCACCTGTCCGAAGGGCTGAGCGCCTTACGGTTGAGTGCTTAATACGCCCGCTCGATGCAGAAATCGGCGATGTCGGCCAGCACGTCGCGGGTCTCGCAGGGCGCCACGGGCGCGAGCGCCTGGCGCGCTTCGTCGGCGTAGGCGCGCGCCCGCGCCATCGTCTCCGAGATCGCGCCGGTCTCCTCAACCAGTGTGATGGCGGTGTCGAGGTCGCGTTCGCCCTGCGGCCCGGTCTCGATGGTGCGCTTCCAGAAGCGGCGAGCGGTGTCGTCGGCGCGGGCGTGCGCCAGGATCACCGGCAGCGTCACCTTGCCTTCGCGAAAATCATCGCCGACCGACTTGCCCATCAGCGCCTGACGGCCGGAATAATCCAGCGCGTCGTCGACCAGCTGGAAGGCGATGCCGAGATTGTCGCCGTAGCGCCGCAGGGCCTCGACATAGTCGGCGGAGCGCTTGGCCAGCATCGCTCCGGCTTCGGCGGCGGCGGCGAACAAGGCGGCGGTCTTGGCGCGCACCACGCTCAGATAGTGCTGCTCGGTGGCGGCCAGATTGTTAGCCGACTTGAGCTGCATCACCTCGCCCTCGGCGATGATGGCCGATGCTCCGGCCAGGATGTTCAGGACGGCAAGCTCGCCGGTTTCCACCATTAGCTGGAAGGCGCGGCTGAACAGATAGTCGCCGACCAGCACGCTGGGCTTGTTCCCCCAGACGATGTTTGCGGAGACCTTGCCTCGGCGCAGCGAGCTTTCGTCCACCACGTCGTCGTGCAGCAAGGTGGCGGTGTGGATGAACTCGACGGCGGCGGCCAGCCTGACATGGCTGTCGCCCTCATAGCCGCCCATCCGCGCCGCGGCGAGCGTCAAGAGCGGACGCAGCCGCTTGCCGCCGGAGTCGATCAGGTGGCGCGCCACGTCCGGGATGAGGGCCACGGAGCTGCCCAGCCGGTCGTGGATCAGCGCGTCCGTCGCGCGCATGTCGGCCGAGACCAGCGCCAGCAGCCGCTCGACCGGCGAAACGCCTGAATCGACGGACGCATTCCTGCGGGCTTCAGGCGCTAGCATCGAGGCACCCCCAATGGCCTTGCCGGAGAGGCCCGGCACCTGCGACATTGGAAGGCCACTAAAGCGCGGTCAAGCGGGCAGCGCCAGGGTTATCCCCAATTGTGACAGGTGGAAAGCATGCGCGCCGTCCTGAAAACCAACGATCCGGTGCTGCTGAACTTCGCGGAAGTCCTGTTGAAGGACGCCGGGCTGGAAACCGTGGTGTTCGACAAGGAGATGAGCGCCATGGACGGCAGCCTGGGCATCCTGCCTCGCCGGCTGATGGTGGCGGACGACGATTTCGGCCGCGCCCAGTCCATCTTACGCGACGGAATGAAAGACGCACCGATCGAATCATGACTGACGCGAGCGAAGATCGATTCCTCGGCGGGCGCGTGATCGTGCGCCAGCCCGAGAACGGCTTCCGCGCAGGGCTGGACGCGGTGATGCTGGCGGCCGCCGTTCCGGCGCGCGCGGGTGACAACGCGCTGGAGCTCGGCGCCGGCGCGGGCACAGCCAGTTTGTGCCTCGCCTGGCGGGTGAAAGACCTGACCGTCGCCGGACTTGAGATCGACGAGACTCTAGTTACGCTGGCAAATCAAAACGCAGCCGCCAACGGCTTGGAGGAGCGAGTTTCTTTTGTCACCGGCGATGCGTTCGATCTGCCGCAAGCGCTGCACCGGTCCTTCGATCACGTTTTCTGCAATCCGCCCTTCCACGAAGGGGAGGTCTCGCCCGATCCCGCCCGCGCCCGCGCCTTGCAGGACGATGGGCGGCTGGCCGGCTGGCTCGCCGCCGGATTGAAGCGGACCGTTTCGGGCGGAAGCTTCACGGCGATCCTGCGTGCCGACCGGCTGGGCGAGACGCTGGCGGCGCTGCCGGAGCGCGGCGTGGTGATATTCCCGCTCTGGCCGCATGCCGACGAACCCGCCAAGCGGGTTATCCTACAGGTGCGCCAGGGCTCGCGCGCGCCGCTCAGCCTGTTGCCCGGCCTGGTGCTGCACGAACCGGACGGCCGCTACACGCCCGAAGCCGATGCCGTGCTGAGGGACGGCGCGTCGCTTCCTTATTTCTCGTAGACCAGCAGGCGGACCGTTCCAGGCACGATCGATGGGCGCGTTGCCGGAGGCGCTGGCGGACCGAAGTCGGCCGTCACCAGATAGACGTTATGCGTCTGCGGATCGAGCACCATCGTGCGCGCGCCCTTTTGGGTCTGCACCGTATCGATCACCTCGAACTTGGCCGGTGTGACCTCGCGCACGACAGTCAGCGTGCCGTCGCCGCCGTTGGAGCTGAACGCCAGGCGCGTTGCGGGATCGTAACGATTGCCGTCCACACCCGGGCCGATCGGAGGCGTGGCGAGCACCTTCCCGGTTTGGGCATCGACGACAGCCATCATCGTGTTGTGGCAGCCCGAGAACAGGCGGCGGTGCGCCACGTCGATGGCAAGCCCCGACGGTTCTTCGCAGGGCGCGAGCGGCCAGCGCTTCAGGACCACCATTTTGACAGGGTCGAGGGAGACGATTTCCGAAGTGTCCTCGATGTTCACGAACACCGTGCCCCTTCCGTCGGGTGCGGCGAATTCCGGCTTGCCGCCGAGCGGGACGGTGCCGTCGACCGTCAGCGACGCGACGTCGATCACCGTTGCGTCCTTGCTGCCGCCGTTGAATGTCAGCACCTTCTTGGTGGCCGGGTCGTAGACGATGGCATCCGGGCCGGTGCCGACCGGGATGCGCTTGGAGACCTTGAGCGTCTTCGGGTCGAAGATCGAAACCGTGTTGTCGCCGCCATCGCTGATGAACCCGAGGGCAGGCGAGAAGGCTACGCCGTGGACCCGCGGCGTATCGGGGATATCGCCCGCCACGCTGAAATCGGCGAGGGAGATTACCAGGACATGGGTCCCGTGCGTGATGAAGAGTTGGTGCGACGTTCGGTCGATGGCAAGATCGTCCCAGCCTTCGTTGCCGGGCAGCGGCACCGTGCGGGCAAGGTGGTAGCCCGAAGGGCCGGCCAGGGACGCAATCGGCAGGACCAAGGCGGCGGTCAGAAACGTGCAAATTCTGTTCATTCGACCCTCTCAGATGCATTTCCGGCCGCACCCTACAGACCACGCGGCGCGCTGACACGCACTTCTTGTCCAAGGGGAGCCCTGCCTATAGGTTCCCGCCGCGCTTTATAAAGTACCGAATCGTGGCCAAGACCTTTCAGGACCTCATCCTCACGCTCCAGAATTACTGGGCGGGGCAGGGCTGTCTGATCCTGCAACCCTATGACGTGGAGATGGGCGCGGGCACGTTCCACCCAGCGACCACCTTGCGGGCGCTCGGCCCTAAGCCGTGGCGCGCCGCCTATGTCCAGCCCTCGCGGCGGCCCAAGGACGGGCGCTACGGCGAGAACCCCAACCGGTTGCAGCACTATTATCAGTATCAGGTGATCCTGAAGCCGGCGCCCGACGATGTGCAGGAGCTTTATCTCGGCTCGCTCAAGGCGATCGGCCTCGATCCGGCGCTGCATGATATCCGCTTTGTGGAAGACGATTGGGAAAGCCCGACGCTCGGCGCCTGGGGACTCGGCTGGGAAGTGTGGTGCGACGGAATGGAGATCACCCAATTCACCTATTTCCAGCAGGTCGGCGGCATCGACTGCGATCCGGTGTGCGCCGAGCTCACCTACGGGTTGGAGCGCCTCGCGATGTATGTGCAAGGCGTGGAATTCGTCTACGACCTCGCGTTCAACGAGCAGTTCCGCTACGGCGAAGTATTCCACCAGAGCGAAAAGGAATTTTCGGCGTTCAATTTCGAGGCGGCGGACACCGCGATCCTGTTCCAGCATTTCCAGGACGCCGAAAAGGAATGCAAGGCGCTGGTCGAGGCCAAGCTGGCGCTGCCCGCCTACGACCAGTGCATCAAGGCGAGCCACTGCTTCAACCTGCTCGACGCGCGCGGCGTGATTTCGGTGACGGAGCGCGCCGCTTACATCGGGCGCGTGCGGGCGCTGGCGAAAGCCTGCTGCGAAAGCTGGCTCGCCTCGCCGATGGGCGATTACAAGCCGAGGTATGGGTAATGCCGGACCTCCTCCTTGAACTGTTCTCCGAAGAAATCCCGGCGCGGATGCAGGCGCAGGCCGCGAAGGATCTGGAGCGGCTGGTGGTCGGCGCGCTGTCGGACCGCGGCTTGCTGTTCGAAGGCGCGAAAAGTTTCGCCGGGCCGCGGCGGCTGACGCTGGCGGTCGCCGGCCTTCCCGCCAAGCAGCCCGACGTCAGCGAGGAAAAGAAGGGCCCGCGCGTTGGCGCGCCGGAAAAAGCCATCGAGGGCTTCCTGCGTTCGGCGGGCGTGACGCTCGAGCAATGCCAGAAGCAGAGCGACGGCAAGGGCGAATTCTACGTCGCGGTGATCGCGCGCAAGGGCAGGGCGACGGCGGACGTGCTGGCGGAGCTGCTGCCCGAGGCGTTCGCCAAACTGCCCTGGCCGAAATCGATGCGCTTCCCGGGCAGCGAGGTGCGCTGGGTGCGGCCACTGCATTCCATTCTCTGCACGTTCGACGGCGAAGTGGTGCCGTTCGAATTTGCGGGCGTCGCGAGCGGCAACGCGACGATGGGCCACCGCTTCCTGTCGAAAGATCCCATCGAGGCGCGTCGCTTCGAGGATTACGTCAAGAAGTTACGCGACGCGCATGTCGTGCTCGACGCCGCCGAGCGCAAGGAGATCATCCTCAACGCCGTTAAGCAGCAGGCGTTTGCGCTGGGCCTGGAGCTGATCGAGGACGAGGGCCTGCTGGAAGAGGTCGCCGGACTGACGGAATGGCCGGTGGTGCTGATCGGCAGGATCGAAGACCAGTTCATGGATGTGCCGGCGGAAATCCTCCAGACCTCCATGCGCACCCATCAGAAATATTTCTCGCTGCGCGATGCGAAGGGCAAGCTCGCGAACCGCTTCGCCATGGTCTCCAACATGGTGGGGCACGGCGAGGAGATCGTCGCGGGCAACGAGCGCGTGCTGCGCGCGCGCCTCTCGGATGCGAACTTCTTCTGGGACCAGGATCGGCAAACACGGCTGTCAGACCGCATCAATGCGCTGAAAGGTATTGTCTTCCACGCAAAGCTCGGCACGCAATATGAGCGCGTGGAGCGGATCGAAGCGCTGGCGGGCGAGATCGCGAAGAAGATCGGCGCAAATGTTGCAAAAGCATGCAGCGCAGCACTCTTGTGCAAGGCCGACCTCACGACGGGCGTCGTGGGCGAGTTTCCTGAGTTGCAAGGCGTGATGGGCCGTTATTACGCCCTCCACGAAGGGATGGATGCAGAAATCGCCGACGCAATCCGCGATCACTACAAGCCGCTTGGACCCGGCGACTCCGTGCCGACCTCGCCAGTCTCCATCGCCGTGGCGCTGGCGGACAAAATCGACATGTTGGCAGGTTTCTTTGCTCACGACGAAAGGCCGACCGGTTCTAGCGATCCATATGCGTTGCGCAGAGCAGCTTTGGGAATTATTCGGCTCGTCTTATCTGCGCAACTGCGGTTATCGCTTGAAGAGGCATTTTACTTGGCGCTGACTCCAATTTATGCGGGCATGTTGATCGCGCCGATCAAGAATGAACATGAGAAGCTGAAGTCGGCTCTTAGCGCGACAAATCGGCCAGCGACAACTGATGGCTTGTACAAGGACACGCTTGACCAAACGAGATTGAGGAGTTCTGCGTTCATTGAGAACGCGGGCCTCGAAATGGCGAAGATACAGTTGCTTTTTCGAGACTTGCTTTCATTTCTCGCCGACCGTCTCAAAGTCGCGCTGAAGGAAAAAGGCACGCGGCACGATTTGATCGATGCGGTGTTTTCGCTCGGCAATGAGGACGATCTGGTGCGGCTGGTGGCGCGGGTAGAGGCGTTGCAGGCATTCCTCAAGACCGACGAGGGCACCAATCTACTGGCGGGCTATAAGCGCGCGGCGAACATCCTGAAAATCGAGGAGAAGAAGGACAAGGCGTCCTATGACGGCGAGCCCGATCCCGATGCCTTCGTGCTGCCCGAGGAGAAGGCGCTGTTCGTCGAACTGGCGACGGCAGCCGAACTCGTGCGCGCCGAGATCGAGCGCGAGCGTTTCGTCGAGGCGATGGGCGTGATGTCGCGCCTGCGCAAGCCCGTGGACGCCTTCTTCGAGAAGGTCACGGTCAACGACAAGGACGCCGGGCTGCGCAAGAACCGCCTCAAGCTGCTCTCGCGTCTGCGCGCCACGCTGCACCTCGCAGCGGACTTCTCGAAGATCGAGGGTTGAGGCCGTCGCGAAAGCTCCTGTGGAGCTTTCGTAGGCCGAAAGCCCCCTTCGTCACCCTCGCTCCGCAGGGGCTCGGGTGACACTTCCCCCACTTCGTGGAGGCAGAAAGTGATTGAGTGCTCGCGACTCCTTTCTACCCCCGCGTTAGCGGGGGAAGTGCTGAGACTGAGCGCTAGCGAAGGCGAAGGGGGCTACTCCTCGCCCTGAGCTTGTCGAAGGGTGCCTACAAAAACGCCACGGTGACGGAATGACGCATCGCGCCGTCCGCACCCACGCGACAGCGCTTTCCGAACGCCGATGGGCGCTCATCCGATCCACCGCAACTTGAAGACAAGGATTTGATATTACGCAATTATCATGCGTTGCACTCGCGCCCGCGTGTCACATTGCGTCCCGGCGGCCGCTGACCCTATTCCCTGCGTAAGTAGAGTCCCTCACTCAATTCATTGTCATGGCCCGCGTATGCAGACCCTGTCGGAATCTGTATTCGCAGGCCATCACGATGCGGCGCGAAAACAAACCAAGGGTAGAGAAACAATGAGCAAATGGGTTTATTCGTTCGGAGACGGCAAGGCCGATGGCGAAGCCAAAATGAAGAATCTGCTCGGCGGCAAGGGCGCGAACCTTGCCGAGATGAGCAATCTCGGGCTGCCCGTCCCTCCCGGTTTCACCATCACCACCGAGGTCTGCACCTATTATTACGCCAATAACGAGAGCTATCCGTCCGACCTGCAGAAGGAAGTCGATCTGGCGGTTGAGCGGATCGGCAAGCTGACCGACTCCAAGCTGGGCGATCCCAACCGGCCGCTGCTGGTTTCCGTGCGCTCGGGCGCGCGCGTCTCGATGCCGGGCATGATGGACACGGTCCTCAACCTCGGCCTCAACCCAGAAACCACGGAAGGGCTCGTCAAACTCACGAACAATCCGCGCTTCGTCTATGATTCCTACCGCCGCTTCGTCCAGATGTACTCGAACGTGGTGCTCGGCCTCGAGCATGCCGATTTCGAGGAGATCATCGAAAATGCCAAGGAAGCCAAGGGCGTCGAACTGGACACCGAACTGGACGCCGACGACCTCAAGAAGATCGCGGCCGAATTCAAGGACGTGGTCAAGAAGAAGCTCGGCAAGCCGTTCCCCGACAATGTGAAAGATCAATTGTGGGGCGCCGTCGGCGCGGTGTTCAGCTCGTGGCAGGTGCCGCGCGCGAAAACCTATCGCCGCCTCAACAAGATCCCCGAGGATTGGGGAACCGCAGTCAACGTCCAGGCCATGGTGTTCGGAAACCGCGGCGACTCGAGCGCCACGGGCGTCGCCTTCACCCGCGATCCAGGCACCGGCGAGAAGCTGCTCTATGGCGAGTTCCTGATCAACGCCCAGGGCGAAGACGTCGTGGCCGGCATCCGCACGCCGCAGCCGATCACCAAGATCGTGCGCGAGCGCCAGGGCGGCAAGAAGCCGTCGATGCAGGAAGCCCTGCCGCAGATGTACACCGAACTGCTGCGCATCTGCGACAAGCTGGAGGACCATTTCCGCGAAATGCAGGACGTGGAGTTCACCATCCAGGAAGGCAAGCTCTACATGCTCCAGTGCCGCACCGGAAAGCGCACCGCGAAGGCGGCGCTCAAGGTTGCAATCGATCTGGTCAGCGAAGGGCTGATCGACAAGAAGACCGCGATCCTGCGCGTCGATCCGGCGGCTCTCGACCAGTTGCTGCATCCGATGCTCGATCCCGCCGCGAAGAAGGAAGAGATCGCTGCCGGTCTAGCGGCATCGCCGGGCGCCGCGGTGGGCGAGGTCACGTTTACGGCCGACGAAGCCGAGAAGCGCGCGGGCGAAGGCCATGACGTGATCCTGGTCCGCACCGAAACAAGCCCGGAGGACATCCACGGCATGCACGCGGCCAAGGGCATCCTCACGGCGCGCGGCGGCATGACCAGCCACGCGGCGGTGGTCGCCCGCGGCATGGGCCGTCCTTGCGTGGCGGGCGCGGGCGCGCTGCGCATCGACGCCGAAGCGGGCGTCATGACGGCGGGTCCGGTGACCATCAAGCGCGGCGACGTCATCACGCTCGACGGCACCTCCGGCCGCGTGTTTAAGGGCCGCGTGCCGATGCGCCAGCCCGAACTCACCAGCGACTTCAACAAGCTGATGGGCTGGGCCGACGAAGTGCGCACCCTCAAGGTCCGCACCAACGCCGACACGCCGACCGACGCGGTGACCGCGGTGCGCTTCGGCGCCGAAGGCATCGGACTGTGCCGCACCGAGCACATGTTCT
>Ga0182027_10007195_pt1 | contig 16486 bp, 14 predicted proteins | sample 712E1DmetaG_FD_121300 | JGI IMG/M metagenome (GOLD analysis project Ga0182027, IMG submission 121300) | Permafrost microbial communities from Stordalen Mire, Sweden - 712E1D metaG (Illumina Assembly) | ecosystem: Environmental > Terrestrial > Soil > Wetlands > Permafrost | place: Sweden... | reverse complement strand
TCAAGTACATCGAAGAACATCAGCAAAAGTAGTTGCGACTTTGAGTGTTTCGGGGCAGTTTCGTCCCGCTTTGCGGGATCGAACTGCCCCAGTTGATTTTATGGCAAGCCATTCAACAGAACGCCGTGTCGTCGTCACCGGCCTCGGCGTGGTGACACCGCTGGGACATCAGCTCGACGTTTTCTGGAAAAATCTCGTTGCCGGTCAATGCGGCATTGACCGCATCAGTTCTTTTGACGCGACGCCATTCCACTGCCAAATCGCCGGCGAGGTGAAAATTTTTGATCCTACGCCTGCGTTTCCATCGCCCAAGGAAATCCGGCACACGGATCGTTTTTCGCAATTTGGCGTTTATGCCGCGCATCAGGCGTTGCTGGATTCCGGCCTCGACCTCGCAAAGGAAAACCGCGACGAGATCGGAGTTATCATCGGTTCCGGCATCGGCGGCCTGCAAACAACCATCGAACAGCACAAAATTTTGCTCGATCGTGGGCCGGGGCGGCTCTCGCCGTTCATGATCCCGATGCTCCTCAGCAACATGGCTTCGGGGTTGTTTTCAATGTTTCACCATCTGCGCGGCCCGAATTTTGGCATCTGTTCGGCCTGCGCGACATCCAACCACGCCATCGGTGAAGCCTGGCGCACCATTAAAATGGGCGACGCACAGGTGATGTTCGCCGGTGGCGCGGAAGCGACGATCGTGTCTGTTGGCATTGGTGGCTTTTGCGCGATGAAGGCCTTGAGCACGCGCAATAACGATCCCAAACATGCCTCGCGGCCCTTTGACAAGGAACGCGACGGCTTCGTCATGGGCGAAGGCGCGGGTACGATTGTGCTTGAAGAGCTGGAGCACGCCAAAAAGCGCGGTGCAAAAATTTATTGCGAGATCATCGGCTATGGAAATACCGCCGATGCCTACCATTTGACAGCGCCATCGCCCGGCGGCGAAGGCGCGGTGCGTTGCATGAAAATGGCCTTGCGCAACAGCGGATTGAATCTCGAGGATATTTCCTACATCAACGCCCACGGCACCTCCACAACGCAGGGCGACATTTGCGAAACACAGGCCATCAAGACCGTTTTCGGCGAACGCGCCAAAAAAATCGCCGTCAGTTCCACCAAAGGCGCGACCGGCCATATGCTCGGCGCAGCAGGCGCGGTGGAAATGAGCGTCTGCGTCCTTGCCATCAAAAACGGCATCGTCCCGCCGACCATCAATTATCAGGTGCCCGATCCTGAATGCGATTTGGATTACGTTCCCAACACGGCGCGCGAGCTGAAGGTCAATGCCATCATCAACAATTCCTTCGGATTCGGCGGCCACAATGCCAGCATCGTGGCAAGGAAGTTTGTTGGGTGAAAATGAATGAAACGCCAACAAATTCCGTTCCCCCCAAAAAAGTTAAAAGAATTATTTGGATAATTGTAATTACAGTAGTTGGTTTTCCTATTCTTGTTTGTTTAAGTTTCTGGACACTTATTTCTTTCGATGCAAACAGGACGCTTCACAAGGCTGATTCCGGATTTAAGGAAGCGAAAAAGACAATCAATCCTGAACAACTGCGCACTTGGGCGTTAGAAGAAATTCCTAAATATCCACAGCCGAAAAACGATATTTTTCCTCCTAAAATACCAAATTCAGAAATTCCGAGTTACATACAATCACTTTATGCACAACTTCCAGAAGATGCTGTAGTTCAGAAAAAGGGATATGTTCAGATTTTTTGGGGCGGACCATTCTTTCATTGGGGATTCGAAATCGGCCCGACGAATTTTGTGCCAGCGGCAGATTCATACGTTACAAGAGTGGAATGGGTTCCCGGAATTTATTACAATCGTGAAGATACGGCACACCCATTTAAGTGAACTTTCTTTCACTCATTGAACAAAAGCGTGAAGGAAAAATTATCGCACCGGGACAGATTCAGGAATTCATCCGCGAATTTACCGCCGGGGGGAATTCCCGATTACCAGATGGCCTCAAGATTTTACTTTTGATTTCTCCGCGCCTCTGCGGTTTAATCAAGTGAGCGACTTCAGAATTTTCTCCGTTGCTTCCCGTGGATTTTTTGCGGCGTAGATTGGCCGGCCGATTACCAGCCAGTTTGCTCCGGCGGCAACCGCTTCGCGCGGCGTGAGCGTGCGCTTTTGGTCATCACCCGCTTGTGTCTCAATACGCACGCCCGGTGTGACAAGTTGTGTGTCGGGTGGCAGCGTTTGTCGCAGTTCGGCCACTTCCAGCGGCGAACAGACGAGGCCGCGCAGACCGGCTGTGACAGCCATGTTCGCGAGTCGCCGCACCTGGCGGGCAACGTTTTGATCAAGGCCGATTTCGCTTAACGACTGGCTGGTAAGGCTCGTAAGCACGGTCACACCGAGAACCAGCGGTGCATTGCGGCCTAACTGCGAAGCGGTCTCCTGTGCGGCCTTTTCGGCGGCTTTGAGCATGTCCACTCCACCACTGGTGTGCACGGTGAGCATTTGCACATCCAATCGCACCGCCGAGGCGACGGCTTTGGCGACGGTGTTTGGGATGTCGTGGAACTTTAAATCGAGGAATACCGCGGCCCCCGTCGCGCGAATCTGCCGGACAATGTCCGGCCCGGCGCTCGTGAACAATTCGCTGCCAATCTTGAATGCGCCGACTACCGGCGCGATGCGTTTGGCCAGTTTCAGCGCGGCTTCGGCGGTTGGCACATCCAGCGCGGCGATGATGGGATTGCGCATGGGAATCATTCAGCCACAGATTAAACACGGATGAAACACAGAAAATGCAAAATTTTCAATTTACGTTTTCCGGACGGTGATTTGTAATTCTTCATTCTTCCTTCCGTCTCCGTTTTATCTTAGCCTGTTTGCATGAAAGTCATCCGCCACAGCGACGCGAGTTTCCTTAAGAAACTCCGTGAATTGACCGCGCCGTCGAGCCTGTTCGATCCCGTTATCGAGCAGCGCGTTCGCGCCATCCTTGATGCGGTGCAAATCCGCGGTGACGACGCGGTGCTGGAATTCACCGAGAAATTCGACGGCGCAAAACTTGCCGCTGACCGGCTGGCTGTCTCACAGGCGGAACTGTTCAATGCTTCGCTCGCTGCCGATGAATCTTTGCGCAAGGCCGTTGCCGAGGCGGAAAAGAACATCGCGAACTTTGCCAAAAAATCACTGCGCAAAAACTGGCAGACGAAAAATTCGCATGGCGCGAAAGTCGGCGAGAAATTCGATCCGTTCCAGCGCGTGGGCGTTTACATCCCCGGCGGCAACGCGCCGCTGGTTTCGACCGCGTTGATGACCATCACGCTGGCGAAGGTGGCGGGTTGTCCGGAAATCGTCGTTTGCACGCCCTGCGGCAGGGACGGTTCCATCAATCCCGCGTTGTTGTTCGCCGCCCGTGCGGCAGGCGCGACGGAGATTTATCGCGTAGGCGGGGCGCAGGCGATTGCGGCGATGGCTTACGGCACGAATACGATTCGTCGCGTGCAGAAGATTTTCGGTCCCGGCAATGCCTATGTCGTTACCGCCAAACGCCTGCTCGTCGGGTATGTGGCGATTGATTTGCTGCCCGGCCCGAGCGAACTGCTCGTGCTGGCGGACGAAACGGCGAATCCAAAATTCATTGCCGCCGACTTGTTGCCACAAGCCGAACACGGCTCCGGACACGAGCGCGTCTGGCTTGTAACGACTTCGGATAAAATTTTGAAAGCCGTTGAAAAAGAAATAGCGAAGCAATTGCCGAAGCTGAAGCGACGCGAATTTGTCCGGCGTGTGCTGGACGAAAACGGTTGGTTGATTCAGGTGAAAACGCTTGTTGATGGCGTGGCGCTGGCAAATCGGCTTGCGCCGGAGCACTGCGAAGTGATGACGCGCAATCCGCGTCAGGTTTCCAAGGGCATTTTGACCGCAGGCGCGATCTTCCTTGGGCCATGGTCGCCGACAGTACTGGGCGATTACGTGGCCGGGCCGAGCCACACGCTGCCCACCGGCGGCGCGGGCGCATCATTTGCCGGCCTGACCGTGGATCAATTCCAACGCCGCACGAGCGTGGTGGAATACGACCGCGCCTCGCTCAAGAAAGCGCTGCCTGCTGCGAAAAAGTTTGCGGAACTGGAAGGTCTGGACGCGCACGGGAAAAGTGCGGAAATGCGGGTTAGTTAAATTCGGTTATTCAGTTTGGCATCCGAAGTAAATACTGAGAACGCATATGGCATTTTGCTATCATTGCGGCGAAGAAATTGAATTCATCAACAATGGATTCGGACCGATTCCAATCCATCCGTCTGGTTCTTGCAGCGGACGTGGTAGTGGTTGGGGACGCGGACGCGGCTACTCCTCATTTCGGTCAACGAGCGACGGTGAGGTTTTCGAGTTTCCATTCATTACCTATCCGAGTTACGTCAATCCGAACGCATGCTGTCCCGTCTGTGGGGCAAGCGTCTATTTTTATCAATCTCCTTACGGTGGCAGAGTGTTTTTTGATGAGCTTGGCCCTCCGTGGCCAAAACATCCATGCACTGACAACCCCGTTGTGCGTCATCACCTTTCATCTGCTGAAGGTCGAGCACGAATTCTTGTCGTTGCAGCAAATCAATCCGAGGAAACGAATTTAGAGACAGTTTCGCGCGACGAAGCAACATCGCCTGAACCGCGTATTGCCGACGCTCTGCCCTCGCGTTTCGCCCTGTGGGTGGAAGCTGGGTGGATGCCTTTTGTGGTTACGAAGATTATTTCCCGACTCATAGGGATTGAGGCGGAAGGAAAACTGTTTATGTCAGCAGAGAACGAATCCATTTCATTCCGAATCATTCAGACTTCTGCCGATGCAAGATTCTACCGAACACAGGCACAACTCCAAATCGGTTTTTCGCTGATTCAAAACACAAGTCTCATTCTTTCTGCTTTGAACGAGTGTCCTATTCTGCTCAAGAAAGACCCCGATTTGCAGCATCTCACTTTGAGCTCATTCATTCTGACTCGTGCTGGAGAAGTTGACGAGATTACGCTTTCCGTGTTTGGAAGTGAAAGCAATGAACCCCTTCAGGGTTCATTAATTTCCGGTTCGGCATCCCAGGGTAGCTTCGCAACCCTGGGCTGAATTATTTAATCCATTCAGGATTAATTGCGTGCGCGAACTCGACTTTTTGACCATTTTCATTTGAAATTGCCACCGATGACCAATCCGCAATCCGCAATCCGCAATTCGCAATTGATTCGCCCGCTCGTGCATAGGTTGCACCCTTACGTCTATGGCGAGCAGCCGAAGATCAAGGGGTTGATCAAGCTTAACACGAACGAGAATCCGTATCCGCCGTCGCCGAAGGTGCTGGCGGCAGTCAAGGCGGCGGTGGACGGGCGGCTGCGGCTGTATCCGAGTCCAACAGCGCAGGTGTTGCGCGAAAAGCTGGCGAAGCTGCATCGTTGCCATGCGGACAACATCATCGTCGGCAACGGCTCGGACGAATTGCTAGCATTGGCCACGCGATGTTTTGTTGAACCGGTTTTAGGTAGGGACACGCGGCCTCGCGTGTCCGCGGACGCCCCGGCGGGACGTCCCTACCAAATCATCCAATACTTCACTCCAAGTTATTCGCTTTATCCGGTGTTGGCGGATATTCATGGCGCGGCAAAAAACGCGGTGGCGCTCAAGCCGGATTTTAGTTTGCCGACCGTGGCAGAGTTACGCGGCAGGGATTGGCGATTCGATGCCGCGATGACTTTTGTCACAACACCCAATGCACCCAGCGGTCGCGGTTATTCGACAAAGGAATTGGCATTGCTTTGCCGTGTGCAACGCGGTGTGGTGGTGCTGGACGAGACTTACGTGGATTTTGCGGAGGAAAACGCGATGAGGCTGGCGCTGAAATATCCGCATGTGCTCGTGGCGCGGACGTTTTCCAAGGCGTATTCGCTTTGCTTCCAACGTGTCGGTTATTTTGTCGGTCATCGCGACCTCATCGCGGCGCTGCACAAAATCCGGGACAGTTACAATGTCAACGGTCTCGGCCAGATCGCTGCCGTGGCGACGCTGGGTGATTTGCGGTATTACCATGCGAATTTCCGGGAAATCATCGCCACGCGCGAATGGTTGAGCCGGGAATTGACGAAGTTGGGCTTTCGGGTTTTTCCGAGTCAGTCAAATTTCATTCTGGTGCAACCGCCGCGATTGGCCGCGCACGAGTGGCAGCACGAATTGCGCAAATGCAAAGTTCTCGTCCGGTGGTTCAATTTTCCTGAGGTGAAAAAGTATCTGCGCATCACGATTGGCAATCCTGTAGAGGCGAAAACATTGGTGAAAGCGGCCCGGAAGATATTGATGGGTTAAACCTATTAGACAGAAGTCAGGGCTCGTCGGGAGACTCGCCCTCCCGACGAAAACCTTTTGCTTCCAGTCCGCCCATTTTCTGTTAAAAAAACACTGTGTACTTGGATTTTTACGGATTGAAAATGGCGCCGTTCGACATCACGCCGGACCCGCGCTTTCTATTCCACAGTGCCAGGCACCGCGAGGCGATCAATCATCTGCTTTACGGCATTCGCGAGCGCAAGGGATTCGTGCAGCTCACCGGCGAGGTCGGTGCGGGCAAAACAACGCTCTCCCGCGCATTGCTGGAGCAACTGGATTCACATTATTCCACAGCCCTCATCCTCAATCCGGTGATGACCGTGGTGGAGTTGATGAAGACCATTGGCATGGAATTCGGCCTTGTCGTCAAGCGGCGCAACCGGTTGGAGATTGCCGCGGAACTCAATGATTTTTTGATCAAGCAGTTTGAATCCGGCAAGGAATCCGTGCTCATCATCGACGAGGCGCAGGATCTGACGGACAACCTGCTGGAACAGGTACGGTTGCTTTCAAACATCGAATTGGACAATCGGAAACTCCTGCAAATCGTTTTACTGGGACAGCCGGAGTTACGCGATCGCTTGAATCATCCACGCCTTCGCCAGCTTCGCCAGCGCATCACGGTGCGATATCATCTCGCGCCACTCACGCGCACCGAGGTTGCCCAATACATCCAGCATCGCCTTGGACTGGCGGGCGCCAATGGTGCGCCTTATTTCACAAAGCCCGCGCTTTGGCGCATCTTTGGCTATAGCCGCGGCATTCCGCGGTTGGTCAACGCCGTTTGTGACAAGGCGTTGCTTGCCGGTTTTGTCGAGCAATCCAAAAAAATCAACTATAGAATCATTGGCCGTGCCGTCCGCGAACTCGAAGGGAACATACACTTATGAGCCTGATCAACGATGCCCTCAAACAAGCCAAGCAATCACAACAAAACAATCCGCCGTCCGGTTCACCGCCGCCCCTATCGCCGGTCGAATCCACTTCGCGCGGCGGCATCAATTGGTTTTTGCTGGCACTGATTGTTCTATTGCTGGTCGCCGCAGGATTTTTCTTTGGATTATCGATGTCAAAACCTGCGCCGCTGCCGCCGACAACCGTGGTGAAACGTCCTCTTCCGCAGCCAATCGCAGCGATTTCCAATTCCGTGCCGGTTGTCACCAACGTGCCATCCACTTCCAACGCGGTTCCTGCCGTTCCGCCGCCACCGCCAGAACCAAAACTCCAGGGCATTTTGTTTGATCCAACGCGGCCCAGCGCCATTGTGGATGGGAAAACGATTTTTGTCGGCGGCCGTGTGGGCGGATTTCGTGTGACGGAAATCTCGAAAAACGATGTAACGCTGAAGAATGAGACGGAGACAAAAGTCTTGAGATTGGGCCGATAGAAGTCCCCGCTTTTTACAGGATGCGCTAGTTAATTTCGATGCGGATGCCGAATTGGTCGAGCGTGCTGCCTTCCTCTTGCGCAAGATTGGCGAGCGCCTCGTTGTAATTGGCGAGCGCACGGATTTCCTGTGAACGTGCGGCGGTCAGGTTGTTTTGATATTGCAACACTTCAAACGTGGTGGCCTTGCCGACAGCGTAGGTTTTCTGCTCGGCGTCAAGCGCGGCCTCGGCATAAATGCGCGCCTGTTTCGTGGCTTCCACGCTTTGGTAGTCGGATTGGGCCACTTTCACGGCATTGTCAATCTGCACCATGACATTTTGTTCGAACTGCTTTAGTTGCAGCACAATTTGTTTCAGGGTTGCCTTGGTGGACTTGTACTGGTTGCGCGGGCCGATATTGCCGAGTGGAACCGACATTTGCGCACCGTAACTGTAAAACGGACTGTTCCCCTCGTTGTATTGGTTGAAGGTGCCGCTGAATTCTCTTGACGCGCCATTGAAACCATAAGAGCCGATCAAATCGAGTTCAGGGAAAAGCTGATTGCGATAATACTTCAACTGAATGCCCTGTTGCTCCACGTTCAACCGCGCTTGCAATAAATCAGGCCGTTCGGACATGCCTTTGCCCCAACTGTTTTGCAGATCGAAAATCTGCACAGGGGCGGTGAGTGTCACGGTGGGTTGGACGTCCAGATCATGCCAGCGCGAATATTCGTCGGTTAGCAGGTTTTTCAGGGTGTTTTGGTCCGTATTGAGTGTGCTTTGTGCCGCAATCAGATTTGCGCGGCTGGTGGCAACCTGTGCCTCGTCCTGCTGGACGCTCAAGACGGCCAACGTGCCGATTTGCACGCGCTGGTTGTCCTGATCCAGTTGCGTTTGAGCGAGCTTTAGCGCCTCCTGCTGCACCTTCACATTGTCCTGCGCGTAAATGAGTTCGTAGTAGGCGTTCTCAACGGCGGTGACGCTGGTGATGACTTGCTGGCGCAGGCCCTGTTCGGAGTATTTCAGCCGGTTTTTGGCGACCTTGATTGTCAGCCGCGTGTTATCAATCCAGAAGTTTTTCAGCAATGGCTGCGTGAGGCTGACTCCAATCGAGCCTCCGGAACTATCAAATGGAGTTGGCGGAGGGGTTGAGGATACATATTGTCCGTATTGCTCCGAAATTTTGCCGCTAAAATCATATTGCAATCCCCACGGCAACACACCGCCTATATCCGATTTAAAACTGTTTTCGTCGGATGTGGAAGACGGGATGGTGTTTGTCAGACTTTGGGAGAGGCCGCCGGGCGACACATTGTAGTTATGCTGGCCGGAAATGTTGAGCAGCGGATCATAACCACCATAAGCCGCGTGCAGGTTGAAAAGGGAGATTTGCGGGTTATAGCGCTCAATTTGCACGTCGAGGTTGTGTTGCAGCGCTTCCTGAATGCAGTCTTGCAATGCCATCTCGCGCGACGCAGCCGTATTCGTACCCGTTTGTGCGGCAGCCACGAAAACCGTGGAGAACAAAAGTAAAACAACGTTAATTTTTTTCATCTTGCAAAAAATGGGACTCGTTCAAATAAACCGCATCCCAAAGCCAAAGTTATGTCTTCGCCTGAACTTGCCGGGTTTAAGACGCGCTGGCAACCCCAGAGGTAACCATTTGGTTAACTCGGGTTCGCGGCGGCTGTGGGCATTTCCTCAATTTTCGCGTTCTGTTCAAGAAACGCGAGTACTTTTTCACGCGCAATCTGGTCGTAAAGCTCCGGTACACCATTGCGTTTCTGCAAATCCTTGATGAATTTTTCCAGGGGAATTTGATACATCTGTGCCAATGCCTGAGCGTGTTGCAGCACTTCCTCCTGTGAAACCTTGATATTTTCCTTTTCCGCAATGTGCTGGATCAAAAACGCCAGCTTCACACGCTCTTTGGCGCCGTGTGTCGCTGCGGCGTAAATTTCTTCTTTTTGCTTCTCGATCGTTTCGCGTCCGACACCGCGCTGCGAATTTTCCCGCACGAGGTCATAAACCACGTTGCGCGTCTCGTGTGCCACGGCGGTTTCCGGTAAATCGAAATTCACACGGTCAAGCAGGGCGCGGATGATTTGCCCGCGGACTGCTTTTCCCTGCGAATATTTCAACTCGTTTTCCAAGTCGCGGCGGACACCTGCGCGCAACTTCTCCAGATTTTCCGCGTCATATTTTTTGGCGAGCGCCTCGTCCACTGGCGGCAAGACCTTTTCCTTCACCTCGACAGCCTCAACCTCAAAGACGCCCTTTTTGCCGGCAAGTTCCTTTGTTACAAAATCGGCTGGGAAATCAACGTTTACCGTGCGCTTGTCGCCCGCCTTGGCGCCAAGAAGTTGTTCCGCAAAACCCGGGATGAAACCACCCGGTGTGGTATCCACCCAGAAATTTTTTTGCTCGGTCAAACCCTTTGCCGTTCGCGCGGTGTCTGTAATCGGTTTACCATCGCACATTCCGGTGTAGTTGATCACGGCAATGTCGCCTAATCGCAGCTCGCGTGCGACCGTCTCAAATTTCGCGTGCTGCTGCGCCAGCATTTTGAGTGCGCGTTCCACCTCTGCATCCGTGACGGATTTGTTTTCGCGTTTGACGGGCAGACCCTTGTATTCGGGCAATTGAAATTCCGGCGCGGTTTCAATCGTTGCGGCGAATTGCAGCGTCTGGCCGCGACCGAACTGGATTTCCTCAATGTCCGGGTAGCCGATCACGGCGATTTTTTTCTCGGCCAGCGCCTGACGGTAGGATTCGCCGATGAGCTTGCGTTTGACCTCGTTTTTGATGTCCAGCTCGTGTTTTTTCAGCACGAGGTTGCGCGGCGCCTTGCCGGGCCTGAAACCGGGTAGAGAGGCCTGCTTCTGAAATTCCTTTGTCGTGGCGTCGAAGGCCTCGTCCACGGACTTCGCGTCCACTTCCACCCGCAGCAATTTTCTGCATGGCGCCAAATTTTCAACGGTGATGTTCACAATTAATTTTTAGTTAAACGAGCCGTGCAGAATAAATGAATTAAACGGATTTCGTCAACGGTTTTGATGGATTCCCAGCCGCATTTCCGCTTTGATGTTACGAAATGAAGCAAAGCACGTTTTTCATCACCGGCACGGACACGGGCGTCGGCAAAACGGTGCTGACCGTGCTGTTCGCGCGTTATTTGCATGAACACGGTGTCCACGTGGCGGCGCTCAAACCCGTTTGCTCCGGTGACCGCAGCGATGCCCGCGCACTGCATGCCGCTTCGGCTGGCCTGCTTACCCTCGACGAAGTCAATCCGTGGCATTTCCGCGCGCCCATCGCCCCATTGCTCGCCGCGCGACGCGAACGGAAACGGATAAAACTATCACAAATGCTCACGTACATCCGCGCGATGCAAAAGCGTTTTGACGTTTTGCTCATTGAAGGCGCGGGTGGTTTATTGAGTCCACTCGGTGAGAATTTTGATTCGCACGATTTGATTGCGGCTTTCCGCGCAATTCCAATTGTCGTTTGTCCAAACCGGCTTGGCGCCGTGAATCAGGTTTTGCTGACGTTCAAGGTATTGCCGCGCAACGCGGCAGCCAAAATGCATGTTGTCTTGATATCGCCATCCAAACCGGATTCTTCGACGGGTGTGAACAGGAATTTGCTCGGAGAGTTTTTTAACAAAAAACGGATTTTTTTATTGCCGTGGTTGGGCGAAGATTTGAACCCGGTTTGCACCTTAAAAAATCCCCGTGTGGAAAAGACTTTACGCGCGCTTGCGCCGGTCTGATTCAATTTTTCGGGGGATTCTGCGGAAGCGCGTTGGTGAATGTTTCGCGATAGGGCTGGCCGGATTTGTAAAGTTCCAGTCGTGCATTCATTTCGTTCGTCTCTTTTAGATCTGCCGCTTGGGCGAGTTGAATGGCGTGTTGCTCGGCTTGGAGCGCATCTTTGAAATGTCCCGTTTCCGCGTAAGACATGGCAAGGATATCGAGGATGAATGGATGTTCGCCTCCTGTCAGGTCATTCGCTTTCTCGGCGAGGGCGACGGCTTCCACTCCATTGCGAATTTGAGGATTTTCATCCGAAGCCAGCACGCGCGCCAGAAAAGCCAGCGTTTGAAAATCTTTCGGATCAAGTTGCAGTGCTTCGCGGAATTTACTGATAGCTTCGGCGTTACGGCCTTGCTTGAGCAGTGCCTTGCCCATCAGATAATATGGACGGAAATCACCGGGGTCGAGCCGCGCAGCTTCTTCGTATTGGCTCATCGCTTCATAAAAACGGCTTAATTTTACAAGCAATGTGCCCAAATTGTCATGCGCGAGTGGTGCTCCGGGGTTTAATTTCAATGCTTCCTGATATTGTGCCAGGGCTTCGTCGGTTTTGCCCATTTCGCTCAATAAAATGCCGAGATTGTTATGTGCCTGAACGTTGTGGGAATTGATTCGCAATGCTTCCTGATATTGGGCGAGCGCTTCGACTTGGCCCCCCTGTTTTTCAAACGCGACGCCGAGATTGATGTGGGCAACATCATTGTTTTTTGTAAAAGCAAGTGCGTGGCTGAAAAGCAGTTCGTCGTTCTTCCAATAACTCAATTGATGCTCCGTTGCCAGCAGGCACCCGGCTAGAACCGAACTACTTGCGATGGCAATCGACACCGTGGAAAGCCGAAATCGAGCCGCCCAATCCCGGCATAAAAAAGTGACGGCAAGGAATATGCCAATCAGCGGGACGTAGGTGTAACGATCGGCCATTGCCTGCTCGCCCGCTTGCACCAGTCCGATGACGGGTATGAGCGTGCCCAAAAACCAAAGCCAGCCTACGAGCAGGTACGGGTGCCGTCGGCGCATACGCCAGGCAAGCCACATGATAACCGCCAAAAAAATGACTGCCGCTGTCACTTCAGTCCAAGGTAATTGGCTTTGTAATGGATAAATGACAGCGAGCTTTGTCGGCCAGATGGTTTTTCCGAGATACAACACATAGGACAAAAGTGCGTTGCTCAATCGCAAATCCAGCGGTTGTTTTTGAAACGTCATGACCGTTCCTCCGTTGTATTGCGCCAGGAATGTCACAACGCCCGAAGCTGTCGCCAGCAAAAAGAACGGCCATTTTTCCAGCGTCAAAAGGGAAACAGCCTTAACTTCCAGTTTGAAATTTGGAAACCTTTGCAGTGGCCAATAATCCAACAGCAGCAGCAGAAATGGCAGCGTGACCAGCATGGGTTTGGCCATGAGGCCGAGCGCAAACATTAACAGCGCCAAAGCGTAAAAGACTTTGTACTTTGAGTTTCTTGCCCCGGCGGAGCGCAGCGGAGACGGGCGGACTTTGGACTCCGCAACAAATCGCGTGTAAGCCAAAAGTGCCAGCATTTCAAAGAAAGTGCTTAGCACATCCTTGCGTTCGGCAATCCATGCAACGGATTCCACATGCAAGGGGTGCCAGGCAAACAGAGCGGCGATAAATGCACTCGGCCACAGCGCACCGGTCGTCCGAAACAATAATAGCAGCAGCAACACTGCATTAACCGTGTGAAACAGGACATTGACGTAATGCTGCGCTCCTGCATCCAGGCCGAACAACTCGCAATCCAGCATGTGCGAAAGCCATGTAAGCGGGTGCCAGTTGGACGCGTGCCATGTTGTGAATGCCCATTGAACTCCAGCCCACGTCAAACCGTTTTGGACAACGCTATTGTTTGTAACATAAAGGTCGTCGTCATAATTCGAGAAAGTATCACGAACCACCGGTAGGTAAGCCAGCAGGGTGATGAGCGCGAGTAACAGGGCAATAAGGCGTGGACGACGCATGGGATTCTTTTGTATGTCATTTTGCTTGTGAGGCAAGCGCAGAGATGAAATTTGTTCTTCAAAAAAATCGTTGCATTTTTCCCGGCAACGGATAGAAGTTTGTCAGGCGGGAGAAATGGCTCGATTTCCTGCCGCTTGGACGCTACATCGGTTCCTCACGACCAAGTTTTTTATTTTATGAGTGGATTATCCTTTGTTGTCGTGGGAGCCGCTTCTAATCAAGCGGAACTCATCTATGTTTGGGAACAGGCAACGCCGCCAGGCAAGGCGGTCATCGCCTGTCTCGCTGTCTTTTCGGTGATCGCCTGGTCGGTGATGACCTCCAAAGCCATTCAAATGCGCCGTGCGCGCCGGCTGAATTATTATTTCAACGAGGAATTTCGAGCGCAACAATCCGTGCTCGGTATTTTTGACCGCAAACTACAGGTTGAAGGCTGCCCTCTTTACGCAGTTTATCAAGTCGGCTGCGTGGAACTCGACGCGCGGTTGCGCGGTCCCGGGGGCGAACGACGCAAACAACGCGTCTCGCTCAAAAACATGGAACACGTCAAACGTGCGCTCGAAAACGTCGTTGCGCAGGAATCGCTGAAATTGGAATCCGGCCTGATTTTGCTGGCCATTGCCGTGAGTGGCGCGCCATTTCTCGGTTTGCTCGGCACGGTTTGGGGTGTGATGAGCACGTTTGCCGGCATCGCGCAGCAGGGCTCGGCGACAATGGCGGCCATGGCGCCGGGTGTTTCGGCAGCGCTCATCACCACGGTGGCCGGCCTCCTGGTGGCGATTCCCTCGATGTTCGGCTACAATTGGCTGGTGCATAATCTACGCGTATTCACCGTTGGCCTCGACAATTTCGCGCAGGAACTCGTTTCCAAAATGGAATCGGAATTTCTTGAGGAGGAATGACAAATGACAAGGAGTGGCAGGTGACAGGAGTATGAGACGATTTTCACAACGCAGTTACCTCGTGACGTTGAGCGAAATCAACATTACGCCGCTGCTCGACCTTGCGTTTGTGCTACTCATCATTTTTGTCATCACCACGCCGCTGCTGGAACAAAGCATCAACATGAAACTTCCGCGTGGCGGCCAGCCCGACAAATTCTTGAATAAACGCGACATCCGCACCGTCGAAGTCAGTGTGACGGGTGTTTATGCGCTCGACAAACAACGAATGAGTCTCGATCAACTGATTACGCGCCTTGCTTCTGATTTTCATATCAACCCCAACGTCGTTGTTTATATCCGCGCCGATCAGGAAGGTCCCTACAAGAACGTAGCCGCCGTGATTGATGGTTGCCAGCGCAGCGGCATCACGCGTTATTCACTGCGCACGGAACCGACAAAATGAACCGCCTGCAAAAAAAATGTGTCATGGCTACGGTAGGCATTCACCTGCTGTTGCTGGTGATTTTAATTGTCGGACCGGCATTCCTTGCGCCCAAATCGAAGACCGAAGACTTCCATTTGCTTGATGTGATTCCATCTACGACAATTGATGCGGCGTTCAACAGCGGAGTTCAGAACGCCCAGCCGCCCCCGCCAGCTCCCGTGGTGACACCGCCACAACCGCAGCCGCCTCCGCCTGTGCCAACTCCAGTTGTACCGCCATCCACCCTTGCGGCGGCGTTGGAGAAATTATTTAAATCTGAACCGGTCAAACCGGCGACAAACACGACTCAACCGCGCAAAATTCAAATCGACAAACGACTTGTGACACGCACCCCGCCCAGGAATGCTCCGGACAACGCACAACAGGCGCAGGCGGTTCGCACTGCCCTTCGGAATTTGAAGAAGAATTTCACACCGGGCACGGTGATTGACATGCCTGGCAACAGCAGTGGTGAGGCTTACGCGAGTTACAGGGACGTCATCGCCACCATTTATTACGAAGCTTGGACTCCGCCGGGTAATGCTGACAACGATGAGGCCAACACAAAGGTCAGCGTGACCATCGCGAATGATGGCACGGTGATTTCCGCGCGCATTGTCACGCCGTCGGGCGATACGCACGTGGACGCCTCCATCCAACGCACGCTGGAGCGCGTGACATTCATTGCGCCATTTCCCAAGGGTGCGGTGGAGAAAGAACGGACTTACACCATCAACTTCAACCTCAAAGCCAAACGGATGCTCGAATGAAAAACAGATTTTTTAACTCAACCAAAATTTACCTGACGATCTTTTTCGCAACGGCCGCAATCCATTTTTCAAGCGGCCAGGATGAGATTCAGATTCAAAAGCAAATCGACGTTCTTGGTCAAACGAAGCCCGTTCCCGTTTCACTGGACGGCTTCAGCGGCGAAGTCGCGGACGTTTTGAGGTTCGACCTTTATGTCCAGGGTTTTTCGTTTGTAGCGCCTGATGCCGCGCAATATCAAATCAGCGGCAGCAACGGGGGCGGTGTTCAGGGGCGCGTTGTGGACCGTATCAGCAAAAATACGCTGCTTTCCCGCAGTTATAACGGTGCGTCGTTGCGGCACCAGGCGCATGCATTTGCCGATGACATCGTGCAGGCCATCACCGGCAAAAAGGGGATTGCGCAGACAAAGGTCGCATTCAAAGTCAAAGCCGGCGGCGGCAATGGGGAAATTTACGTCGCCGATTTCGACGGCCATGGTGCACAGACCGTCACGCATGACAATACCATTGTCGCCGCACCCGCATGGGTGCCCGGACAACTGGCGCTTTATTACACGTCTTACAAACTCGGCAATCCGGACGTTTTTTATCACAACTTAAGCACCGGCCAGCGCCGTATGATCGCCGGTTTTTCGGGTTTGAACACCAGTGCTGCGGTGTCACCGGACGGCACAAAAGTGGCAATGATTTTAAGCAAGAGCGGCAGCCCGGACGTTTGGGTTTGTGATGCCGAAGGCTCAAATTTCAAGCAACTGACCCGGACACCCGAGGATGAATCGTCACCGTGCTGGTCGCCAAACGGGCAATGGATTTATTTCGCGACGAGAATGAATGAGCGCCGGATGCTG
>Ga0182027_10007194_pt1 | contig 16487 bp, 8 predicted proteins | sample 712E1DmetaG_FD_121300 | JGI IMG/M metagenome (GOLD analysis project Ga0182027, IMG submission 121300) | Permafrost microbial communities from Stordalen Mire, Sweden - 712E1D metaG (Illumina Assembly) | ecosystem: Environmental > Terrestrial > Soil > Wetlands > Permafrost | place: Sweden... | reverse complement strand
AGAACATAATTGGCGCCTTTCCTGTCATGGTGTCGAGTCGGGGATACGGACTCGTTTGGGATAACGAGTCGCTCACGGAATTCAACCCGGTGAGTGAGAATGAGGAGATATCACTGAATCCTTCGAGCCGATCGGGAGTGTTTACGGCGAGAAGAACAGGAGACTATGTATTCTTTGCCCGAGGCGGGGATGGAGCCCGTGATATTGGCATCGCCGTTGGCGACCGGGTGATTCACGATGACGTGAATATGTGGGTGCCATATACGTCTGTGGTTAAGGCGCACCTTACCGCAGGTGAAAGCTACCCAGTGAAGCTGCTCGGCGGCGGTAAGACTGCCAAGCTCTATGGCCGGCTGCTGGGGAACACTTCAGTCTTCCGGTCGGAAGCCGGCAAGGAAATCAGCTATTACTTCGTCTATGGCCCGAGCCTCGATAAAGTTGTGGCTGGCTACCGATTGCTTACCGGAACGGCGCCGCTATTTCCCAAATGGGCGTATGGATTCTGGCAATGCCGCGAGCATTATGCGAGTCAACAGGAAACACTCGATGCTGCAGAGGGGTTCCGCAGCCGCCATATCCCTGTGGATTTGATTATCCAGGATTGGCAATACTGGGGAAAATGGGGCTGGGGAGCGTATCAGTTTGACCCTACGGCTTACCCAGATCCCGCCGAGATGATCAAGAAACTCCACGAGCTGAACTTTCACTACATGATCTCAGTGTGGGCGGATCCCAAAGGCGAAACTCTGGATGACCTCGCCAAGCATCATGGTGCAATCGAAGACACCGGCTATGTCAACGAGCTTTCTTCTGAGGGGCGCCGTATCCACTGGCAGTATCTCAAGCGGTACATGTTTGATCTCGGTGTCGATGCATGGTGGCAGGACGGTGAAGAAGTAAACGGACAGGTAAGGAACCACAAGGTGTGGGTTGACAACCTGGGCCTTGTCTCCGGAAACCCCTACACCTACTACTATCCCCAGGCTGCCAATCAGTCAATCTACGAGGGCCAACGAGCTGCGGATCCCACGAAGCGGGTTGTGCAACTCGGTAAAACCGCTACGCTGGGATTTCAGCGGTATGCGGCTGTTACCTGGTCAGGGGATGTCCATGGTAGTTGGCAAGCATTCAGCCAGCAGATACCAGCCGGCCTGAATCTTTCTGTTGGCGGTATGCCTTACTGGACTACCGACACGGGCGGATTTTTTCGCCCCGCAGATCAATACAGCTCAGAAGACTATAACCATCTGCTGGTTCGCTGGTTTGAGTACTCCACCTTCTGTCCCATCCTTCGCATCCATGGTTACAAAACCGAAACGGAGATGTGGAAATGGCCGCTGGCGTATAAGTACCTGCTCATGTACGACAACTTCCGCTACCGCATGTTGCCCTATATTTATTCAGAAGCGTGGCGAGTGACCAATGGAAACAACACGATGATGCGCCCGCTGGTTATGGATTTTCAAAGTGATCAAAATGTCGATGATATTGGCGATCAATACATGTTTGGCTCAGCGTTTTTGGTCGCTCCCATCACCAACTCTCTTGATCGGAGGTCAGTCTATTTACCAAAGCCTGTAGAATGGACGAACTTCTGGACAGGTCAGTCAGTTAGCGGCGGCCAGCATTTCAATGTCGAAGCTCCTTTGCAGCAGATTCCTCTGTTTATCCGTGCGGGAGCTATTCTTCCTCTTGGTCCAATGATGGAATACGCAACTCAGAAGCCCGAGGATCCGATTGAATTACGAATATATCCTGGCGCCAACGGTTCATTTGTCCTTTATGAGGACGAAGATGACAATTACAACTACGAAAAGGGGCTGTATGCCACGATTCCATTTACGTGGAACGATTCTTCCCAGACATTGACAATTGGGCCGCGTAGTGGCGAGTTTCCGGGCATGCGCAAAGACCGGACGTTCATGGTCGTTGTTGTTAGGCCTGGCCATGGTACTGGATTGGATATGACGCTTCAACCGGACCAAATCGTGTCCTACGCGGGCAATCCAGAAACCGTCCATGTGGGCAGACGTAAGAACTGAGAAGGTATGAGTGATTTGACCGCTGCGAATTGATCGCGTCCCATACCGAGCGGAGAATCGCCGGTAAAAGACCTCGGACGCACAGCCCGTGGCAACCCGGCGAATTTGCGTTAGTGGTGGTGAGGCAAGCTGGTGTGGAAGGAGCACAGGTTCGGGCCGCGGAAGCTTAGGGTGGTTCGAGGAGTGTACATCGAGTCTATGGAGGGTTTGGATCGATGAACCGCAGGATGTTTCTAGCGAGCGGGGTATCTATGATCGTGCTGTCCCGGATGGCGAAGGCACTTGGAAACTCGCCGTTCTTTGAGGGAGTCATTCCGAATGGTCCGTTCCTTCCGTTTTGGGAGTCTTTGAAGTCCTATCGTTGCCCTGACTGGTTTCGCGACGCAAAATTCGGAATCTGGGCTCATTGGAGTCCGCAGTGTGTACCTGAACAGGGGGATTGGTACGCGCGAAACATGTATATCCAGGGATCAGCTCAATATGAGTACCATGTAAAGACCTATGGGCACCCCTCCCAATTCGGATACAAAGACATTTGCCATCTTTGGAAAGCAGAAAAATGGGACCCAGAGGCGCTTGTCAAGTTGTACAAGCGCGCGGGAGCTGAGTACCTCGTAGCCTTAGCTACTCACCATGATAATTTCGATTGTTGGAATTCAAAGCATCAGCCCTGGAACTGCGTCAACATAGGTCCAAAGAAGGACATCGTGGGTACCTGGGCCAAGGTCGCACGCTCCAACGGATTGCGATTCGGTGTGAGCTATCATGGGACTCCGCATCGGGTATGGGACGAGTTCCTTCCCGTTCGCTACAAGAGCGACATGACCGGGCCGCTCGCGGGAGTTCCCTACGATGGCATGCAGACGATTGCCGACGGGAAGGGCAAGTGGTGGGAAGGCAGGGATCCCCAGATGATCAACGGGAAGCCCCACGATAAGAATACCCCATGCCCGGAGTTTGTCCAGCAGTTTCTCCTGCGCGTACAGGACGTTATTGACAGCTATGCTCCCGACATCTTGACCTTTGACGATGGGGCACAGTTCAATTTCGATCGCGGCGGACGCGCAGCCCCGGATTTAGGTGTTTGGCTGGGAATACCAGACCTGGCGCCGGAAATCATGGCCTATTACTACAACAAGAATGTGCAGGCGCATGGTGGCCGTCTTGAGGGAGTTCTCGACCTCAAAGAGGTACCTGAACCCGTGTGGGGAACACTCACCCGCGACTTTGAAATGACTTTGGCAGATACGCTGCAGGAAAAGCCCTGGCAAACGGAGGCTTGCATAGGACATTGGCACTATGATCGGGAAGTCTTTGAGAACCACACTTACCAGAAGGCCTCTTTGATGATTCCTCTAATGGTGGACGTCATCAGCAAGAATGGCAATCTTCTCCTTAGCATTCCTCTTCCCGGGCATGGGGAGCCGGACAGCGATGAGATAGCATTCCTGGGAGAACTTGCTGACTGGCAACAGGTCAATTCCGAGGCGATTAAAGGAACACGTCCCTGGATCATCTACGGGGAAGGTCCCGCCACAGAAGCGGCCAGGGAGTTGCCCATGTATCAGTTATCCAGACTTAAGTTCCAACCCACAGACATACGATTCACGACAAAGGGGGATGTTCTATACGCGATCGCCCTTGGCTGGCCGTCCGATAGAAAGATGGTCATCAAGTCGCTTGCTGAGAACTCACCAAACTACCCTCGCCAGATCCGAAAGGTAGAACTGCTTGGGGTGAAATCCGAGTTGAGATGGATGCGGACAGCACAGGGCCTCGAGATTCAGTTGCCCGGCGCGCCGCCTTGTCAGTATGCCGTTTCGTTCAGGATCCTCGGGTAGTTGATCCTGCAAGCCTGGCAACGAAAGCTTCATAAGACCTTGTCGACGGTAGTGCTGCGGGACATTCCCGGCTCAACCGGTAGCATGGCCTTTTCTTGTCGCCGCCTTAGTTGTTGGGTCTTGAAGCCGGGCGCCTACCAATAGCGTACGGCAACGACAATAGGCGTTGTAGGAATGTCGTTGACGACCTTGGTCTGGAGGACAAATTCTACGTTCTCGCTGGTCCATGTTCTTGGTGCCGATTTGATCAACTCTTTAATCTCCTGCGGGCTGGTGATGAATTCAGCAGCCGCACGAGTGCCGCTTTGAGTAATTCCGGCAATGGCCAAGAGGGGTTCGCCGGTTTTCGAGTGAGGAATTCGTGCCACTATGGCATAATCGACCAGCAATTTGTTGTCTAAGGAATAGACCGGCGCCCAGCTACGCCTTGCGTCGGATCGATCTCGGATCGTTAGCCCAGGACCGAGCACGAATCCGAGATCACCGGTCATTTGCATCGTCCATCCATTATTGAATGCGCCGATTAAAACGCACGGAGACTGGAGAAGATCTCCAAATACGACGTCCTCTCCAGAGCGTAGATCGAAGCTCCGCTTGTTACGCGTCAAGAAAGTAGCCACGGCGACATTTGCTGACACGTCTCCGAGGGTCACATAGGTATCTCTTACGGCGGCAAGATCTCCCGCACCAAATTTTTGATCGGGAGTAAGCGGAATCAGGAATTCATGCCCCTGTGCGTCCAATTCATCAAGCTGGTGGGTGGCCCTGTATTTTTCAAGCAGTTCGGCGCTCGGCAGATAGACCGGGTTTGACCCGGTGTAAATCAGCACCGGTTTCCTTGTCGATAATATAGGTTCCCAGAATTGGTCAATCGGACTCTTTGGCCAAAACAGAAACAAAGATGATGCCAGAACAAAAGTGCAAACTATCGAGATAACCCAAAGTGACCAGTTATGCCGAGGCTTGATGCCTGAACCGGTGGCCGCGGCGGGGAAGGAGATTTGAGGAGCGGCGACGGGAGCCAACCCAGGCTCTGGCGCCAAGTGATGGACCGTTCCGGCGTTGCCGCTCTCTAACGCTGTCGCCAGTGGCCTGGGCGAACTTGAAAACGAAGCTTGATAAGAACCCGGACTGATCTCGATTCGGACGGGGCTATTAGCGCCCGGTCCGACGTAGAATTGAGCAAGCCTTTTTCTGAGTTCCGCCGCCCGTGCCCGGACGATCGGGTCAGAATTTGTATCGTAGTCCGGACGCCTGCCAAACACGTCTGCCCCGATCACTCTTTCTTTCAAGACTTCTCCGTGTCCGGACAGCGTCTGGTCAACAATGTATCGCAGCAGTTGCTGAGATTGCTTACTCGAGCGAAAGGGAACACTGACCAGGATTTCAGCAAGCGCCTCTTGAATCTGTGCCGCGGGGATTTCGCGAGGAGTGGCCCCTCGCTGCCGGGCATCGTTGGATTCAGCGGTGTGTCCCATCTGCCTCCCCCGACTGAAGATCTCATCTGCGCGGTACTGTACTCCAGCAAATTGTCCATGACAAGGTCCATATTTCGTTCGAGATCGCTCTCGAACAGTACCGTGCTGTACCTTGTCAGTAACAATAAAGTTATCGCTTACTCTCAGTGCATGTCAACAATGCGCTCTGGGGCTGCTCGCACTCTGGAAGCCTCATCTCAGTGCTCCGGCGACCCAGAGTCTCACCGCCGCGGCGTAAGGCTTCAACCTAACGACGCAGGAAAACATTGTTCAAAGAGCCGGAGACTCGGTTATATACAACGTCATGCTGAAGGTAGCCCCAACATTCGAGCGAGACTGGGTTCCATCCGTCGCGGCACTTCTTCAAACCGGCAAGTCCAATGTGAGCACAACCAGGTGGAATTGGCGTTCAAAATCGATATCTATTGGTAGTGTCCAGGTGAGGCGGGCCGCTCTAGCACTGTGCCTGGCCATTCCATTCACGAATTTCAACGTGAACGGAATGGCCCTGGCGCAAGATCATGAGCAAGCTGTTCAATCTCTCCTGGCCGATGCCGCTGCGGCACAGTCCAGGGGAGATTTTAGTGCTGCGGCGGAGTCGTATCGCAAAGCGACCGAACTCGAACCTAATGTTCCGGAATTCTGGGCCAATCTGGGACTCATGTATCACGAAGCAGGAAGATCTGCCGACGCCATTCAAAGCTTTAAACAGGCGATACGCTTGAACGCAGCTCTTTATGTTCCTCAATTGTTTCTCGGCATCGAATACCTTAAAACCCAAAAACCAGACGCGGCCCTGCCGTTGCTCGAAACTGCCACCAGGCTGAATCCCAGGGATCCGCTGGCGGAACTCTCTCTGGGAAAGGCTTACGCGATGTTGAACCGTGGTGACCGCGCCGCCGACGCCTTCTGGAGAGCAATACGGTTGGCTCCGAATGATGGAAACGCCTGGCTCGGCCTCGGGACTGTCTATTTGCAGCAGGTGGACAGCGATGCGCGTCTCATGACTTCGACTTACAACCATTCGCCGTTCGTCAGCCTGCGGGCCGCAGAGACTTTTGCCGAGGAGGGCAAGCTGGTTGAAGCCGAGAACGCATACAAGGCCGCGATCTCATCTGCTTCACCGGCGCCGTGCGCTCACGCTGAGTTCGGGATTACGCTGCTTCGCGAAAAGAGGATCGCTGAAGCGCGGGAGCAATTCAAAACAGAGACTCGGACCGAATCGCATTGCGGGTTGGCGTCCCTTGGTATTGCTGTCGCGGAAGCTGCTGAAGATCATCCGGAGGCCGCACTCAAAGCGCTGGCTTCGATTGCAGCGGACGATTCTGGATTCATTCAGTCGAACCTGCATCTCTTCCACGGCGCTCTATCCACCGACCAGGCGAAAGCGCTGGCCAATCTGGCGCGCAAGCGCCAGAGCGCCGGAGACTTCTCAGTTGATCTTGGCTCCATTGTCGAACAGGCGCTCCTTTCCGACACGTTGCCAGCAGCAGGAATCGATGACGCTGAGACGACTCAAGCGGCGCGAGCACCGTTGCCGACAGACGCGGAAACGCTTTATGCGGCAGGGAAGTATGCTGCCTGCGATCAAGTCCTGAAGCCGGAGCTGGAAACGCTGAACAGCGCTCAACAGCAACTCCTTGCATCTTGCTCCTTCTACACAGGCGATTTCCTCACGACTTCCAAGGCCGCCCAGCGCCAAAAGGCAGATCCTGCGAATTTGGTGCGGGGGTTGTATTGGGAAACCAAGGCCGATCAAAAACTGGCGGTTGCCACGCTCACTCGAGCCGGCGAGATTGATCCCGACTCTCCCCGGATGCATGTCCTCACAGGAGATGTGTTTCGCCAAAAGCGGCGCTGGAGCGATGCGGAGGAAGAGTATCGAAAAGCACTCGCCATTGATCCGACGAGCCACGCAGCGCGCCTCAGCCTGGCGATTGTGTTGTTCACCGAGCTGAAAACAGATGAAGCATTCGAGCTTACGAAGTCTCTCCTGGCGGAGGCGCCGGAAGATCCTGAAGCGAATTTGCTGGCGGGCGAAATCCTGGCGCAGGGGCACAAGTTTGAAGAGGCCCAACCGTATCTCTCCAGGTGCCAACATCTCGATCCAGACCTCGTCCCCCGCCTTCACGTTGTACTCGGGCAGGTATATGCGGCGACGAACCGCATTTCAGAGGCTATCTCGGAATACAAATTGGGATTGGTCACCGACGTGGATGGCAGCATTCACTATCAGCTGGCCCGGCTGTATGAAAAGTCCGGCGACAAGGACGATGCCGCAGAAGCGATTCGAATATCGCAGCAGCTGCGCAAGCGCTGGGATGATCAAGCGCATACAGCCATTGAACAACTTTCCACAGACACGAGCAGGCAGTAAACCGTTGCATGAGCCCAACGATATCCAAACCGCCTGAGCAATTCGAATTCGCGTTGAGGCGCGGTGGGACAACTCACCAAGTGGTTTCAAGCCGAGATTCATTGGGTTCCCGCATATCTTTTGGCAACGATTCAAGGAGCGACACCTCATGTCTTTTTCCACCTTGCGAGCCCTTCTTGTTCCTTTCAGCGTGGCTGCATGTATTGCTGCCCTCGTTTTGCCGTCGCTTTCCAACGCGCAGGCAATCGAACGAAGTAAAGATGGCGTCGTGCTTCACTCTTCGAGTGAGACTCTGCATGTAGCTGTCTGCTCCGAGCGGGTCATCCACATCGTAGCGAGTGCGACTGACGAGATTCCAAAACCCATCGTACCCACGGTGATTCGTCCGTGCGGGGGAGCCCCATTCACGGTTTCCTCCAGCGCTTCGGCTGTATCGATCAAGACAAGTGCGTTGAAAATCGAAATTGCCCGTGCAACAAACTCCGTGCGATTTTTGACGGCCGCCGGGCAGCTCGTGCTGAGCGAGCAGCCCAGCGGCGGTCGAACGATTACCCCCGTTGCTGTCGACGGAATGCAGACCTATGAGATTCGCCAGGACTTTTTGATGTCAGCCGATGAAGCTCTCTATGGTTTGGGGCAGCATCAGGAGGGGTTCTTCAACGTACGCAACATACCGATCCGGTTGCTGCAGGCAAATACAAATATCTCGATCCCATTTCTCATTTCGACGAACGGGTATGGCCTGCTGTGGAACAATGCGGCGCTGACGGATTTCAATCCGACGACAGAGGTGATCCATCTGGGCGAAAATGGCGCGGGCACGTTCCAGACAGGGCGAGAAGGGGAATACGGATTTCTGTTGAGCGGCAATGGAAGGGATAAGCTCCGACTCATCGTCAATGACGACAAAGTGATTGACCTCACGAATATGTGGCTTCCAGGATTCGTGGGCGGGAAGATGCATTTGGCGGCGAATACAACTTATAAAGTGATCGCGGAATCGAGGGGTCATACTGAACTCTCGGTGCGTACACCGTCGAACACAATGGCCTTTCGCTCCGAAGTGGGCAAGGCGGTTGATTATTACTTCATCTATGGGCCGGAGCCGAGCCGGGTGATCGCCGAGTACAGAGAATTCACGGGCGCTGCCCCTCTGCTTCCAATGTGGGCCTACGGCTTTTGGCAGTGCAGGGAACGGTATTCAAGTCAACAGCAGATTCTGGACACGGCCGCGGAATTTCGTGAGCGCAAGATTCCGGTCGACGTGATTGTCCAGGATTGGCAGTACTGGGGCAAGTATGGCTGGAATGCCATGCGCTTCGATGAGCATGATTATCCAGGTCCGGCGCAAATGATAACGCAACTGCACCACGAGGATCTACATTTAGTGGCATCGGTGTGGGCAAAGTTTGGAGCAGAGACAGCCGTCGATCAAGATATGAAGAGAGATCACCTGGTCTTGACGTCTGAGGCGGACCATCGCGAGCCCGGAGAGACACAGGCAAAGGAAGACTGGGCGGACCTATTCAATCCAAAGGCGCAAGTGCTGTTTTGGTCGGAGATGAATCGTGGGCTGTTCCACGACGGCCTTGACGGATGGTGGTTGGATGCTTCTGAACCCGAGGGCGATGCGCTCAAAGGTGTGATGACGAATCTGGGCCCGGGAGAATTCGTGCGCAATGCATATCCGCTGTTTGAAACCTCAGCAGTCTATAACGGGCAAAGGGCCACGACCGAAAGCAAGCGGGTCGTGATCTTGACGCGGTCCGCGTATGCCGGGCAGCAACGCAATGCTGCCATATCCTGGTCAGGCGATATCTCAGCGAACTGGGAGACACTGCGGCGGCAAATCCCAGCGGGCCTCAGCTTCGCAATGTCCGGCTTTCCCTACTGGACAACGGATGTTGGCGGTTTCTTCCGTTCACCTGACCAATATGCATCGACGGACTACCACGAACTGCTGATTCGATGGTTCGAGTTCGGTACCTTCTGCCCCATTTTCCGAATTCACGGATATCAATCCAAGACGGAGATGTGGAACTACGGTCCTGAGGTGGAGAAGATCCTGGCTCAATACGATGAACTTCGTTATCGTCTCATGCCTTACATCTACTCCACAGCCTGGGGCGTCACCAGCCGCGGAGAAACTGTCATGCAGGCATTGCCATTTGTTTACCCGAATGACCTTGCTGTGAGAGATGTCGATGATGAATTTCTGTTTGGCAATTCGCTACTTGTGAATCCCGTAACGCAGCCGAATGCAACGAGGCGTAATGTCGTGTTACCGGCGGGCAACGACTGGGTAGACTTCTGGTCTGGAAAAACCTATCACGGTGGACAGACGATTGTGGCTGATGCCCCATTGGACCAGATTCCGATATTGGTAAAGGAAGGCAGCATTATTCCCATGGGGCCTCAAGTGCAATCCACGGCTGAGGCGAAAGACCCTCTTGAGGTTCGAGTTTATGGCGGAAAAGATGCCGACTTCCTGCTTTATGAAGACGGCGGGGATGGCTATGCATACGAGCATGGCGCCAGAGCAACGATTCGCCTGCATTGGGATGATCATCGCAAGATGCTCTCGATCGGGGATCGCGCCGGTGCGTTCCCGGGCATGCCGAGCAAGCTGACGTTCCGTATTGTGCTGGTAAAAGAGGAGCACGGTATCGGAATGGGTTCGGGGTCAGGACTGGATCGCACTGCAACTTACAGTGGACATCAGATAACGATTGATCTTGGCAAAGCAGGCTAAGTGTGGGGTCTCTGCCACAATCGGGGCGGCTACCAGAGTGCGGGTTACATCGTTGCACGGTCCAGATTGAGCGAGGGGAATTAATTGGCAATCGTCTCGGTCATGGGGAAGATGATCGCGGCGGGCGAACCGTGGCCAGGCGATTCAAATAGCCTGGTAACCATGCAGAAACCAGATGGTATCTGCATTGACGCAACCTTCGGTGAACGGTAGCGCGGGCAGACTATTCTGTCTTTAGCTGGCCGCTCGTGGGATAAGTTTGGCCACCTTCAATTCGTGCTCCGAGCACACCGTCTCCGTAAGGAACAAGCCCACTTCAGATCTCAGCGAGGAAACTATGAAATTGTTCGGAATGCATTTGGGTGTCGCCGCAATGTTGTGCTGCAGTTGGAGTGGCCTGGCCCAGCAGAAGCCGGCGTATCTTGACACCAGCCTTCCGGCCGAGCAGCGCGCGGCTGACCTGGTGGGTCGCATGACACTTGAGGAAAAAGCTAGTCAGCTCGTCAATCAAGCTCGTCCGATTCCGAGATTAGGTGTGGCTGCGTACGACTGGTGGAGCGAGGCGCTGCACGGCGTTATGCGCGATGGCACAACCGAGTTTCCCGAGCCCACCGGCCTGGCCGCCACCTTCGATCCGGACGATATTCACAAGATGGCCGTTGTCATCGGCACCGAGGGGCGCATCCTTCATGCGCAGGCTCTCAGAGCGAACGGGGGATCCAGCAACATCTTTCAGGGCCTTGATTTCTGGGCCCCCAACATCAACATCTTCCGCGATCCACGCTGGGGACGCGGACAGGAGACTTACGGGGAAGACCCGTACCTCAGTGCGCGAATGGGCGTCGCGTTCGTCACCGGCATGCAGGGCGATGACCCAAATTATTATCGCGTGATCTCGACACCCAAGCATTTCGCGGTGCATAGCGGTCCCGAGCCGCTACGTCACACCGCAGACGTGACGGTCAGCAAGCATGATGAGCTCGACACTTACCTTCCAGCTTTCCGGGCGGCCGTCACTGAGGCAAAAGCGGAGTCCGTTATGTGCGCCTTCAACAGCATCAACGGCGAGCCCGCCTGCGCGAACGAGTTCCTGCTCCAGAACCAACTTCGCGGCAAGTGGGGCTTCAGAGGGTATGTCGTTTCTGACTGCGGCGCAGTAGTCGATATTCATCAGGGTCATCATTACGAACCGACGCAGGCCCAGGCATCGGCGATCAGCATTGAGCGCGGCGTGGACAACGCGTGCGCCGATATCAGCTTCAAGGCAAACGGCATTAGCGACTACAAACCGTACCTCGAAGCCGTTAAGAGAGGCTACCTGAAAGAGCGCGAAATCGATACCGCGCTTATCCGCCTCTTCACGGCGCGCATGAAACTGGGCATGTTCGACCCGCCGGAAATGGTTCCGTATGATAAGATCGATGATCGCCAACTGAACAGCGCTGAGAACCGCGATCTCGCGCGCAAGATTGCCGATGAGTCGATGGTGCTCTTAAAGAACGACGGCACACTCCCACTCAAGACCAGTGGCATCAGGATCGCCGTCATCGGGCCTCTCGCAGAACAAAGCAAGGTACTGCTCGGCAACTACAACGGTACTCCCACGCACACGGTGTCCATTCTCGAAGGCCTGCGCAAGGAGTTTGCGGGCGCTGACATTCAGTACGTGCCCGGATCGCAGTTCCTGCGCCACGAAGCGAATCCTGTTCCAGCCTCCGCGCTGTTAGTGGACGGAAAACCGGGCATCAAGATTGGTTACTCCCGGCTCGACGTGTCGGACGTCAATCATCTCAAGATCATGAAACCGGTTGTGCAGCGCATCTACCCAACATTGGATGCGGGAGCTGAGCCGTTACCGCCCGAAACTGCTGATCTGCACCCGCTCTCCATTAGCTGGGACGGCTCACTGATTGCGCTCGAAACCGGCGATTACAATCTCGGTCTCAAGGCGAATGGAATCTTCCGCGTGCAGCTTGAAGGCAAGGACGTCACGTCCTCCTATGGGGGCGATCCAAACGAAGCCAAGCTTGGCCGCGTGCACCTGGAGGCTGGCAAGCCGGCTGCACTCCACGTGGAGTACACGCCACCGGAGCACGGCACTCCCAACGCCAGGCTGGTCTGGTCGAAGGTCGATCTCAGGTTGCAGCCCGAGGCGATCGAAGCAGCAAAGAATGCCGACGTAGTGATCGCCGTTCTCGGCATCACCAGCGAGCTGGAAGGGGAGGAGATGCAGGTGAGCGAGCCCGGATTCAAGGGTGGCGATCGCACCAGCCTCGATCTGCCCAGGCCAGAGGAGGATTTGCTCGAATCGGTTGTGGCGACCGGCAAGCCCGTCGTGCTCGTTCTCACCAACGGGAGCGCGCTCTCAGTCAATTGGGCTAAGGAGCACGTCAACGCCATTCTCGATGCATGGTATCCCGGCGAAGAGGGCGGGACCGCAGTCGCGGAAACGCTCTCTGGAAGAAACAATCCCGCCGGCCGCTTGCCCGTAACCTTCTACACTGGCGTCGATCAGCTTCCGCCCTTCGAGGACTACTCGATGAAGAACCGCACCTATCGATACTTTCAGGGCACACCGCTTTACCCCTTTGGCTATGGCCTTAGTTACACCGCGTTTTCTTACAGCGATCTCTCACTACCAGCCAGTCCGATTGCTGCCGGACAGCCTATGACAACTGAAGTTACCGTGACGAACACGGGCCTGCGCGCCGGCGACGAGGCGGTGCAGCTCTATCTCAGCTTCCCTGATCTCGCGGGCGCGCCGATCCGTGCACTCCGTGGCTTCCGGCGTCTGCACCTCGATCCTGGCGAGTCGGAAAGAGTGCGCTTCGACCTGAAGCCGCGCGACCTGGGCATGGTTACCGAAACGGGCGAGCCGATCATCGCGGAGGGCAGATATGCTGTGTCAATCGGCGGCGGACAGCCAAATACCGGCGCTCCAACGGTCGAAGGAACGTTTAAGGTGGAAGGCTCTGTCGTGTTGCCTGAATAGATGTCTGACTGATGCTCGACCTGCAAGGCTTACGCTTTCGCCAGCTCGAAAAATTTGGCTAAGAGTATCGATAAAGTTATCGCATGCTTTAATGCAGTTATGGTATAAAGAGTTGTGCCCACGACGATGAAAGACATCGCGCGTGACCTCGGCGTGTCCGTGGTCACAGTTTCGAAGGTGCTGCGCAACCACGAGGACATCAGCGATGCGACCCGGAAGCGAGTTCTGGACCGTGTTAAGGAACTTGACTACACACCGAATCTGGCGGCACGCGGTTTGGTTACCGGAAAGACATATCTGGTTGGCCTTGTGGTGCCCGACCTGTTGCACCCGTTCTTTGCCCAGGTAGCAAAATCACTTTCAAGGGCGCTTCTGAAGAAGGGTTACTGCCTCACAATTTCGACCTCCGAAGAGGATGCTGAGCTGGAAAAGCATGAGATCAACCGGCTCCTGGGCCGCCGGTTGGATGCTCTCGTCATCGCATCTTCATCCACCAACCCATTTGTATTCGAGCGGATCCAAAAGCAAGAGCTGCCATTGGTTCTGATCGACCGCAAATTGACGGGGTTGGATGCCAACTACGTTGGCACCGACGACGACGCGATCGGGTTCTTGGCCACAGAACATCTCATTGAAGTAGGGTGCAAGAGGATTGCTCACTTACGTGGGCCTGACAATAGCCCGGGCGCCGGGCGTCTTAAGGGCTATCAAAATGCCTTGGCCAAACACGACTTGAAGTCCCTCTCAGGTTATGTGTCCATGCCCCGGTTGGTGGACGTGCAAAGCAGGGAAAGCGGTGCTGAATTGATGCGGCAGCTGCTAGCCCTGAATCCTCGGCCTGATGGAGTATTTTGCTATAACGATCCCATGGCAATTGGAGCCATTCATGCCATTCTCGATGCGGGCCTGAGAGTGCCGGCGGACATCGCAGTCATAGGATCTGGGAACCTCCATTATGATACTGAGCTCCGCATCCCTCTATCGAGCATCGACCAACAGACCGACATGATCGGCGAGCGCGCTGGGCGTTTGACTTTGTCGTTACTGGAATCAAAGACCCCTCCGCGCAATAAAACCATCATCATTCAGCCTCGACTCGTGGTTCGGGCTTCGACCGATAGGAAAGCGGGGATTTAACCGGGGGCCGCGCCATCGAATGCGAAGCCAGGCGCGAAATGAGGCATGAATCTCGGGCACCTGCTGGCCATGGCCAGACTGCCTGAGCTGCTTTTAGCGCAATTGCACCAGCGTCGGTGCAATCAGCGATAACCGGCGTCGGCAGGTCAGTTCTTTGAGCCGATACGAGGGCGCGCCATATATTCGGCTTGGATGAGGCTTCAGCCGCTGAAACTCGAGGCGAAAAATGACTTTGGGAGATTGCGCCACATGCTGAAATCAGGAATCCTAAACCCGAAAATCAACTCTTTGCTTAGCCTTGTCAGACATACCAATACCCTGGTCATTGCGGATCGTGGGTTTCCCTTTTGGAAGGAAGTCGAGACGGTAGATATTTCCCTGCTCGATGACATGCCTCGAGTTCTCGATGTATTGACAGCCATTCGCAGCAACTTCAGTGTGGCCCAAGCTTTCATGGCCGAGGAGTTTAACGAGGTGAATAGCCCTGAGACGATCCTGCAATTCAAGCGCGCTTTGGATGGCGTTGTACTCGAATTTGAGCCTCACGTCGACTTCAAGAAACGGGTGCCGCATGCCATCGGGATCATTCGTACCGGTGACACGATTCAGTATGCGAACCTTGTTCTGGAGTCCGGCTAGACTTCTCCCCGGATTCTCTAAAATACGTTTACAATAACGATACCTTTAGCGTATACTCCTCGTTACATAGTGTTGGATAACGCAATTCGATCTCGTAGAGACCTGGAGCCCGAATTGCGCCCCGTCCACATGTTTCCTGTTTTTTTGCTTGAACCGCAGGAGTGGCGGCCAAGAGGAGTAAAAGATGCAACAGCAAGGCGGTCTTGAGATCTCGACAGGAGATTCTGTTGATCCAACTCTGGTGCCTCAAAGAACGCTTTACAGCGGGGCAGTAATGCCCGCTATTGGATTGGGTACGTTCGGATCCGACCACGTCTCTGCGGCCGAGGTCGCCGAGGTGGTGAAGGGCGCTGCTGCGGCCGGGTACCGGCACTTCGATTGCGCTTCGGTTTACAGCAACGAGGCCGAGATCGGCACTGCGTTTGAGGAGATTCTCCGCGGCGGAATCCGGCGCGAAGATCTTTGGATCACCTCGAAGCTCTGGAACGACAAGCATCGCGACGACGACGTAATCGCCTCCTGCCGCCAGTCGCTTTCCGATCTGCGCCTCGACTACCTTGATCTTTACCTGGTGCATTGGCCGTTCCCGAATTTCCATCCGCCGGGCTGCGATGTCGACTCGCGCTCGCCTGGCGCCAAGCCCTACATCCACGCGAACTACATGAAGACCTGGCGCAAGATGGAAGAACTGGTGGACATGGGCCTGGTGCGGCACATTGGCACCTCGAACATGACCATCCCCAAGCTGAAGCTGGTTCTGCGCGACGCCCGCATCAAGCCCGCGGTGAACGAAATGGAGCTGCACCCGCATTTTCAACAGCCGAAGTTGTTCAAATTCGTGGTCGAGAACGGCATGAAGCCCGTCGGTTACTGTCCCATCGGCTCACCGGGACGGCCGGAGCGTGACCGCACCCCCGAGGACACCGCGCCCACCGAGGATCCAGTAATCGTGCGCATCGCTGAGAGCCACGGGATTCATCCCGCGGTGGTATGCATTAAGTGGGCGGTGCAGCGCGGGCAAACACCCATTCCATTCTCCGCCCATCATTACCGCGCCAACCTCGAGGGCATCGTGGGAGATTCGCTCACCGACGAGGAGATGCGCTCCATCACCGCCCTCGATCGCAACTGCCGCTTGATCAAGGGTCAGGTCTTCCTGTGGAAAGAGGGCCAGACCTGGGAAGATCTCTGGGATCTGAACGGAGAGATCACGCCACCGTAAACCGCGT
>Ga0182027_10007193_pt1 | contig 16487 bp, 14 predicted proteins | sample 712E1DmetaG_FD_121300 | JGI IMG/M metagenome (GOLD analysis project Ga0182027, IMG submission 121300) | Permafrost microbial communities from Stordalen Mire, Sweden - 712E1D metaG (Illumina Assembly) | ecosystem: Environmental > Terrestrial > Soil > Wetlands > Permafrost | place: Sweden... | reverse complement strand
CTGCGTTTGATAATTCATCAATTTGTGAAGCAGTCAATGCTTCGGCAATTAATAAGATCGCATCGGCTCCATAAGCTTTTGCCTCAAATATCTGATATTCATCAATAATAAAATCTTTACGAAGGATAGGTGTAGTTTTAATTTTTGAGATATCGTAAATAAAATTAATATCCCCTTGAAAGAAATATTTATCTGTCAATACGGAAATAGCGTCAGTTGAACATTTGAAGTATGTCTCGGCTAATTTCATATGATTGAAGTCGTGTTTTAGAATTCCTTTTGAAGGACTCGCTTTCTTAATTTCCGAAATAATTCCAAACCGATCTCTTTTACAAATTGCTTTCTTTAGACTTATTACTGGAACAGCAAAGAATTCTTCATTATTAAATGAAGAAAGGGTTCGTTTTGTCTTCAACCTTTTTATTTCCTCACTTTTAACTTCAAGAATATCATTTAAAAAACTCATGAGCATATTTCTCCGAAAGACTTTAACTTATTTAATTTATCATATGCTTTGCCGGATAAAATGGATTCTTCAGCCGCGAGTCTGCATTCTGTAATATTATCTGATATTCCGGCAACCAGCAAAGCCAAGGCGGCATTTGCGGCTATTACATAGTATGCTTCGTTTTTAATTTTATCACGTAAAACCGACAAAATGATCAGAGAATTATTATTTGCTGAATCGCTTTTTATTTTCTTAATATCTATTAAGGTATAACCCAGCATACTTGAAGATATTTTATAATTCTTTATTCCATTCTGCAGGGAATAATCAAAGACATCTGTATCATCTGTTAAAGAAATTTCATCGAAGCTGTTAGCAGTAGAAATAAAACAAACTCTTTCCATATCAAGGTGGAATGCCGCTTCAGCCATAAGCTTAGCGGTTTTAGAGTTAAATACACCGATAAGCTGCTTTTTAGTTCCGGCTGGATTAGTTAAGGGACCCAAAATATTAAATATAGTCTTAATTCCCAGACTTTTTCTGACAGGTGCGGCATACTTCATCGCAGGATGGTAATTTGGCGCAAATAAGAAAGCAATTCCTACTTCATTCAATGCTACTTCAGATTCAACTGGTGAAAGGTTAATATTAACGCCAAGTTCGTTCAGAACATCAGCGCTGCCGCTTTTACTTGATATTGAACGATTGCCGTGTTTAGCCACTTTTACACCGGCGCCGGCAACAACAAACGAAACGGCAGTTGAAATATTAAAGGTATTAGATCCGTCACCGCCTGTTCCACAAACATCAATTGTATTGGGATCCGACGATTTAATTTTAACGCCCATATCTCTCATTGCTTTTGCGAAACCGGCGACTTCTTCCGCAGTTTCACCTTTAGTCTTCAATGCTATAAGCAAACCGGAAATTTGAGAGTCGTTAACTTCACCGCTCATAATATTCCTCATTACGTTATATGATTCTTCGAGGGTAAGATTATTACCTTCAGCAATATTTTCAATGTATTCTTTTATCATAGCGCCAACCAGTTTTCTATTAATTGATGTCCCACATTTGTTAAAATTGATTCAGGATGAAATTGAATTCCTTCAATAGGCAGTTTTTTATGACGTAAACCCATAATAATACCATCAATAGTCTGAGCTGAGATTTCAAGTTCTTCGGGTAAAGTTTCTTTTTGAACGACAAGCGAGTGATATCTCCCTGCATCAAAACCCTGCGGAAGCTTTTTATAAATCTTTTTTCCATCATGAAATATCTTTGAAGTTTTTCCATGCATTAGGGAAGGGGCGCTGATTACCTTTCCCCCGAAGACATGACCAATACTTTGATGTCCCAGGCAAACTCCCAAAACAGGGAAAAGTTTTCCTAAATACTTAATTATATTTAATGAAATTCCGGAATCTTCAGGTTTACCGGGACCGGGGGAAATAACTATTTTATCCGGACTCATTTCATTTATTTGATCAAGCGTAATTTTATCATTTCTCTTAACCGTAATGTTTTTGGTGAAATGTCCTATAAGCTGAACAAGGTTATATGTAAATGAATCGTAATTATCAATTACTAAGATTTTCATCAATCACCTCCGCACATTTAAGTGCGCTTAATAAAACAGCAGATTTATTTTTTATCTCTTTTAATTCTAAAGCAGGTACGCTATCGGCAACTATACCGGCGCCTGCTTGCCAATACATTTTATTATTTTTTGCAAATAAAGTACGGATAGCGATGCACATATCGAGGTTACCGCTAAAATCAATATACCCGACAGCGCCGGAGTAAATACTTCTTCTAAGATTTTCATATTCTGCTATTAATTGAATTGCCCTGATCTTTGGGGCACCTGAGACCGTCCCAGCGGGAAATGAAGCTTTAAGGGCGTCAATACAATCGGCATTTTCGCACAATTGACCTTCTACTCTTGAAACAATATGCATTACATGAGAAAATCTGTTTACCCGCATTTTTTCGGAGACTCTGACAGTATCATATTCACAAATTCTTCCAAGATCGTTACGGGCAAGGTCCACAAGCATTACATGTTCGGCCAACTCTTTAGGATCATTCATCAAATCATTTTCAAGTTTAAGATCTTCTTCCTCGTTTTTCCCTCGTCTCCGGGTACCGGCAATAGGTAAAATTTCAGCTTTTCTGTTTTTTACTTTTAATAAGTCTTCAGGAGAAGTACCTATAATTTTAATGTTTCCATCAAATTCCATAAAATACATGTAAGGGGAAGGATTTATCATACGAAGAGAGCGATAAACATTAAAAGAATCTCCCGTGAAATCGGCTTGAAATCTTTTTGATAATACAATCTGGAATACATCTCCTTTGAAAATATTCTCTTTACCTTTTTCAACAAGAGTGCAGAACTCCTTTTCTTCCTTTTCTGTTAAAATTTGAGGGTTAGATCTGAAATCCGAAGCGTAGGCAATTGATCCGGATAGTTTTTTATGTAATTGTATAAGATCATTATTTGCTTCATCGTATTTTTGTCTTAGCTTAGTTTTGTCGTCAGTATTTACGTTAGTAATTAGGATAATTTGATGCTTAAAATGATCAAAAACAATGATTGTATTGTAGAAACCGAGTATTGAATCGGGTGTGCCTGTAGTATCAGAAGCAGTGAATTTAATAACATCTTCTATAAGTGATATATTCTCAAACCCAATATATCCAACTATACCTCCGGTGAAATAAGGAAGTTCGTCCAGTATTGGGTGGTTGAATTTTTTAATCCTTTCATTAAGAAAATCAAATAAGTTTTCTTTTTTCGTTTCTTGACTTGTTTTGTTTTTTATAGTCAGATCATAACCGTAATTTGAAACAATTTCAAATGGATTTAATCCAATGAAAGAATATCGCGCTAATCTTCCTATTCCTTCTACTGATTCAAGAAGGAAGGAGGTGATATTCTCTTCTCTGATTTTTAAATAAGCGGCTACAGGTGTGAGTAAATCAGCTGCGATTCTTTTATAAACCGGAACGATGTTGTAATTTTCCGCGAGTTCTTCAAAATATTTATATTCCATATAATTCCTATAAAACAAAAAACCCTTCTCAGTGATTACTAAGAAGGGTTTAGATTGAAATTCTATATTAGTTAAATTAAGTCACCAAGTGTGTACGAGTATGTATATCGCACCACCACCAAGCCTGGTTTGTGTTGAAAGGATTATATATTGAGCTATTTGTTTTCATCTTGGGTGCAAAGATAGGAAATAAAACTTTCATTTGTCAAGAGTCTTTTTATTCTTAAACCGGATTTGTAGAAAAATTATTAAAAGTAGTTAAATTAAATCGGTAAGATTGCTAATAAAAATGAAATAACTGCCGGGAAATGTCTTTGCAGCAAGTAAGGCAGTTTCATTATTAGGAAATATCCCAAAGACTGTGGAACCGCTACCCGACATGGATGCGAATAAAGCTCCATGAGCATACAAAGATTGCTTGATATTACCGATCTCTTTATACTTTTCAAATATATATCCTTCAAAATCATTCTTAAGGGAGTTTTTTGCTGTGTTGAAATTAAATTTCCCTTCCTTAATCAAATCATGATAATTCAATTGAATTTCGGCTGGAACAATATTTTGATAGGCTTCTTTTGTGGAGATATTAATCTTAGGATTGATAATAACTATTGGTTTTTTTATTTCAAGATCAACATATTCAAGAATTTCACCGCGGGAAGTCCCAATAGCTGGTATTGATTTTATAAAAAAGGGTACATCAGAACCTAAATGCAGTGAAAGTGAAATAAGCTGATTATGTTTAAAATTAAGCTTAAACATTTCATTAAGAGAGATTAAAGTTGCCGCCGCATCAGAACTTCCGCCGCCTAACCCTGCTTGACTCGGGATTCTCTTTTCAAGCGTGATTTTTGCATTTATAGGCTTTCCGGCAGCAGATTCTAATAGCTGTTTAGCTTTTACCACAATATTACTGTCATCTTGAGGAATATTAATATCATTACAAACAAATTCAAATCTATCCGCAGGTCTAAATGTGAGAATATCAAACAAATCTTCAATTGGATAAAATAAAGTTGAAAGATTATTGTATCCGTCAAGACGTTTGGAAAGAATATTTAAACCAATATTAATTTTTGCGGGGGCTTTAATCTCTATATAAACCATCAATCAACTCTCTTAAGGATTTTGTATGCAAAGGATCGGAACCGCAGCAGGAACCGATAAAAACAGGTTTTAAAGCCATATATTCTTTAACAATATTTGAATAACCGGTAGGATCAATACCGCATTCTATTTCATCATCTGTTATATTTCCTTTACCGCAATTAAGATAAAATCCAAATGGAAAGTTAAGAGGTAAATGATTCTTCATGAATTTCTTAAATGTAGCCGGTTTAATACAATTAAAACCGATAGAGACCGGTGAATATTCATTTATTAACTCAATTGCCTCATTTAATGGTTCTCCGCTTAAAAGATTTAGTTCTTTTGTGAAGTATAAACTAATCAAATAGGGGATTTTATTATCGGAACAAAATTCACAAATTAATTTAATTTCATCCAAGTGACTTTGAGTTTCATTCCATATTATATCACAGCCACTTCTCCATAGAAACTCAATATGCATTTTGTGATTGTATTCGAGTATATTTTTTGAAATTAAACGTTTTTTTTGATAGCAATCCTCAGCAGGCGCATTAGAACCGGCAACAATTATTTTCTTCGCACCTCTGGCGCTAATACAAAGATCAACACTTTTTCTTACCAATTCTTTATTACTGATTTCAATGTCCGAATATTTGAAAGCATTCGGATTGGTACGAAAAGTATTTGTAGTTATTATATCTGCACCGGCTTCAATATATTTTTCATGAAGTGCAATAACCAGTTCAGGATTTGTCAAATTAACCGCTGAAGACCATAATTTATCGGGTATTTCCAGTGATTTATTTTGTAATAAACTGCCCATTGCTCCGTTAAGTAGTAAGGGGTGTCCTATAATATTATACTGTTCTATAAGGTCAATTCTTTTTCTTGTCACATTTTATTCCATCAAAATAAGTTAAAGTTTCATTAACTATTTTTTCAAGGTCAATCATCTGGATACATTCAAGATTATAAGGGCAAACTTTTTTCCAGCAAGGTGCACAGAAAAGATTATCAGGGAATAGTTTAACACCGTTATCATATAAGTCAATCTCAGTCCAACAACTCAATCCAAACCACGCGATAACATATTTTTTCAATGCAATAGCCAGATGCATTCCAAATGAATCTCCGGTAATGATAAGTTGAGGAATGTTTTCAAAACATGCTCCTTTTCGAATTCCCAAAGAAGTTGGAGAATTTATGATTTTGTTCTTAAATTCTTCTGCAATAATGTCGTTTCGTACTTTGTCCTCAGGACCTCCAAGGAGCATTATTTTAAATCGTTTATAAGAGAGTAATTTATCAATAAGGGAGACATGCTGCTCAATAGTCATCTTTTTATTCGGAAATAGAAGGGAACACCCTGTATTAAAGCCAATTATCTCATCATCCGGTAAGATTCCGACTTGTAACCTATATTCAGCAGAGAATTCCAACTCTTCTTGTGAAAAATTAAAGGTATAATCATTCCTGATATAATCCAATTCAAAGGTTTCTGCAAGATATTCCTGACCGGTTTTTAGGTTAATCTTGAATTTAAGATTATCATCTAAGCCTAATCTATAATTATATTCGGCGCCTTTATTCAAGGGAATAATTTTCCCATTTTCGTCAATACCAAAACCTAATTTATTTTTAGAATTGACCTGCATTGCAAGAGCACCTGAGCGGAGTGATTTATCAACGTTCATTACATAATCAAAAGATAAAGACTGAATAATTGACATAGATTCAGCATCATATGGCAATACTCTATCTATGTAGTAATTGTTTTCTAATAAACCAACAGCGTTTTTAAGTGTAATCCAATAAATAGTAGATTCAGGAAATTTAATTTTAATTGCTGGCAGTTGTGCTGTAGTCATTAAAACATCACCCATAGCATCAAGATTTATAATTAATATTTTAATTCCTATAGGTTTATAATCCTTACACCCATCGACAGTACAATCATTATCGGGAAAGCAAGGTTTATATCCTGTAAAGTGTTTACAGGTTAGAAAATCAGTTTTTATAATCATTGTTATTTTAATTTAATATTATAAAGAGAAATTAATTTATTATATGCATCGAATACTTCATGAACTGGAATATCTTTTACTTTTTCAGATTTTGATTTAATTGACTTATAATAAACATTATATGGCTGCCAACTTACAAAATTCCATAAAAAATTAGGGTACAAAGCTAAAACTGGAATACCAAATGCTGAAGCGATATGTACTGCAGATGTATCTGGCGAGATAATTAAATCCGCCATTTTTAAGTAAGAAGCAAAATACTGAATAGAATAATTCCTTGCGTCTATTACTTGATTGTTATTTATTCCGGTTGATATTTTATCTCGAAGACTTTTATCCTCTTCAGTTGAAAGTAAAACAAAATAAACTTTATTATTGGTATTATTAATAAAATTAATCAATTCAATCCAACTCTCTGTTTTCCAATATCTTATATCATTTCCCGCAGAAATATTTATAGCAATTATACTATGTTCTTTTTTAACATTCAGAAGTTCAGTTTGAATTTGCGTAAATATCCGGGTATCAAGATAAAAATAAGGTTTAACTAAATTATCATTAATCGAGAAACCAAGCTGCAATAAATAATTTCGCATTCTTTCGATTATATGAGAATTTACCTGAGATAGCTGATTAATATGTAAATCAAGTAGTCCAGAATATTTACTAAAATTATATCCCGTTTTTATATTACAACGAATTAAACGGTAGATGATAGAAGATGTTGTAGACGGATTATCATTTAAATCCAGCAGCATATCAAGGTGAAGTGTATTCAAACGCAAAATATTCCATAAAAATGAAATAGGGTTACTTGAATAATAAACTTTGTTAACATTAGGATTACATCTTAATACTTCACGGTTTGATTTAAATGTAAGTAGATTTATTTCCATTTCGGGGAAATTTGCTTTTAATACTTCAAAAACAAATGATGTTACTACAATATCGCCGATTTTACCAAATCTAACAATTAATACTTTTCTAACCTTCTTCAAATCGATTTTATTCATTTAGTTACATCGTATCAGTTATAGTTAATTGTAAGTTATTTTTCTTAATTAGTGATTCGGTTTTATCAATTATAAGTTCGGCAGGAATGTTTTTAAAACATTCATGATTTAAGGGACAGTCCAATAGATTACAATTAATGCATTTAAGATCCTCCAGTTGGATCCATTCATGTCTAAGACTAAATGGGCCTTGTAAACGAGCATTGGTGGGTCCGTGGAGACTTAAAACGGGTGTTCCAATAGCAGTTGACATATGCATAGGTCCGCTATCATTTGCGATTAGAATACTGCATTTTGATATTAAAGCAGCTAATTCCTGAATTGTGGTTAAAGGAGCAAGGATTGATTTTCTAATAAGTAATTTATGAATTTTAAGAGCATCATTTTCATCACTTTTACCCCAAAGAATTAATACTTTTGCATTAAATCGATTTATCACAATATTAGCTATTTCAGCAAACTTTTCAGGATCGCATTTTTTTGAAGCCCAACCTCCGGTAGGACAGATTCCAACAACAAAAGAATTATCAAGAGATTGCCCGGTAAAATATTTTTTCGCAAAGACTAAACTATCCTCATTTATACTATAATGTAGGTCTTTGATGCTAAAAGATAAATCATTAATTCTAAGGCATTCAAGATGTAATTGAGCCGCATGAAATTTTGTTCTCTCATTTGGTCCGAACATATTATAAGCATATCGCCTACCTTTGTAAGGATATCCAATTCTATATTTTGCTCCGCTTAAATAAGTTATAATAGCAGTACTTGGATTACTAAAAAAATCAAGCACTATATCGTAGTGGTTCTTTCTAATAGACTTTATCAAAGCGACTTTTGATATAAAATTATGCCTATCAAAAATCAACACATTATTAATTTGTTTTAATCCGCTTAAACCCGAGGCAGAAGGGGATTCAACAAGATAATCAATCTTTGCGTTAGGGAAGTCAATTTCGAGATTATCAATCACGATAGTTGACAATACTACATCACCAATTCCACGCAATTTAATGATAAGTATTCTATTTATTTTACTTTTATCCAGATCAAACCGCATCAATTAAGTTGGAAGTTTATTATTTTAATCGTAATGTTTACAACTAAATTTACAAATATAGGATTGTTAACTATTTCACAAATTCAATTTACAAAGATTCAGTTACTCCATCAATTAAGTAAAAATATTTCACAATTTTATTCAAAGAGGTGATTATGGATCTGAAAGGGAAAAATGCAATAATAACGGGTGGTGCAATGGGGATCGGACTTGCGACAGCGAAACTATTACTCTCAGAAGGGTGCAATATTACTATCTGGGATATCAAAGGTGATGAATTAAACAATGCAAAGAAAATCCTTTCCAATCAAGGGATTCAAGGTCAGGTCTTCACTTATCTTTGCGATGTAACGGACAAAAAGAGAGTTTATGAACTGGCCGACATTGCAGAAGCTGAAATGGGATCAATTGATATTCTTATTAACAATGCAGGATATGTTAAAGGTGGAGATTTTTTAGACCAGTCTGATGAAGTGTGGGAAAAAACGGTTGATGTTAATCTTACAGCAATACTTTATACTATAAGAGCGGTTCTGCCAAAAATGAATAAAAAGAATTTTGGTCATATTGTTAACATTTCGTCTGCAGCAGGAATACTAGGAGTACCAGGTATTTCAGTTTATTCCGCAACAAAATGGGCTGTATGGGGATTGACTGAATCTTTACGCCTTGAATCCTATAATCAAGGGAATCATGGTGTTAAGTGGACATCTATTCATCCGAGTTATCTTGCCGAAGGAATGTTTGAAGGAGCTAAACTTGGCTTTCTTGGAAACATGATTGTTCCCTTGGTAAAAAATCATAATGTTATAGCCCGTGCAATTGTTGTCGGGGCATTGAAAAAAGAGAAATTTGTTGTCCGCAGACCCCAGACTTTACGAATAGCGATTCTTTTGCGTGGATTGTTGCCGGAATTTCTTTTTCAGAAATTAATGATCTTATTAGGAGTTAACCGTAGCATGAAAACATTTAAAGGGAGGGAATAGTTTTTAGTTATGAATTATGAGTTATGAGTCTGGGCTTTCCCCATTTGGTAGACAGTGAAAAATTATATATTATGGAATTGAAGCGATGAGAGAGGTAATAAGTCAATGCTGTCAAGCTTACCTGGTGTTTACAGTTTAGTAATAAATACATGAACGTTGTATTTCATTCGATAAAGAAATTCTCCCCTTTTTTTCAAAGGGGAGAAATAGAGGTGTTCGTCAATCAAGATTAGTTGCAGATCTTTTCAAAAGAGCGAATTTATCGTTCAAGTCAACTATTAAATTTTAATCTTTCATATTTAACTTTTAACCTTTCACATTTGACAATTCACTTCAGGAAGAATTTACAGTTATGTTTAACTTAATTATTGCTTCGTTAATGGTTCCTTATTGATAAATCCGTTAAAATGTTCATTTAACCTCGTTATAAACTGCACTGCCAGGCTGTTTATATCGAGGATTTCTGGGAGAAATACCGTATTGATCAATAACGAAGCAATAACAAACAAATAACATGATGTTACTGCAATAATAAACCAAAAATATTATGCAGTTTGTCGAACTAAATAATCTTTGTAAGGTTGTAATATTTTGCAAATCGACAGACTGTCATATTTTCCGCATCTCACCTTTGCCTGTTAATTAATGAGTTTGAAGTTTGACCATTATGGCTCATAACTAATAATTTGCAACTCGATTGTTCCGACACTTATATGATTCTAATTTGGTTTAATAAAGTCGTTGTTTCAATAGATGGATTTTGTTATATTTTCATTAGTACATGGGGTTGGAATTGCATTTTGGAATATCATTCTCTCGATGAAGAGATCTTGATAAAAGAAGAAGTTATACAATAATTGGAAATTCTTTTTTTTAACAAAGCTGCGGTTAGCAAATCAAATTCGCTGCAATTGAGTTTCTTCAAAAATTGCATAGATAAATTTTTAATTAATCTAGGAAAAATAGAATATGGCAAGTGAAAAAAACAAAATGGCTTTGGAGATTTGGGAAAAATTATCTAAAGCACATGACACAGTATGTAAAGTTCAATCCAAGCAAATGTTTGGAGAAAAACTGACATCACCTCAATTTGGAGTTCTTGAATTATTGTTAAAAACCGGTCCTATTCCTTTAAAACGGATAAGTCAAGAAATGATGGTTACAGGCGCGAATATTACTTGTGTTGTTGATAATTTGGAAAAAGAAGGTTTTGTTAGCAGAACTTATTCTAAAGAAGATAGAAGAGTGATTCTTGCAGAATTGACTCCTACAGGTAAAACAAAGATCGATTCTGTTATGCCTCAGTATATCGAAAATATGGAGACAATTACTTCAATATTATCGGACCATGAACAAAAAGAATTAATAAAACTTTTAGGAAAACTTCAGGCATAATTAATTACACTGGAAGATTATTGCGTATCATTAATCTATTTGGTAATAAAATGTCCCGGTATTTGTTGAAATTATGTTACTAAGAAGTTGGATAGCTTATAATGTATATTATAGGAAATACCTATAATAAAACAAGTTATAATTCTTTATTCCAGTACCTATGTAGTTATCTTGTTGGTTTATAATAATTTAGAAGAACCGTCTTTTGTTTCGAAAATCGATTTTCGAAAATTTTTTGCCTGCCGATTGAGAATATTCTATTATTACCTTAAATAGAAACGAAACAATTATTGTATTTAAGAATGTACCTTGCGATGTATGTAATAATTGCGGTGAAAAATATATCGAGCAAAGTATTACTAGATATTTATTAAACTCTGCGGAGGAATCCAACAAAAGCGGGATTCAAATTGATGTAAGAGAATATATAGCAGCTTAATCGGTCAATAAATATTCTTTAATTAAGAACAATTGCAACAAGTTAATTGAATAGTTCGGAGTGTGAGTCGGTTCTTTTGATGGATCTGTCCACAACACTTTGGTAGACAAATCATTTTTTACCAACAGGCTAATAGCCTGTTCTACTCGATAGTCAGAAGTTACTTATCACTCATTAAGCAATTCAACAGTCCAATAAAAAAAAGCAATTTGCAGTTACTTGTCACTCGTCACGGATTTTTTTGTTTATTCGTCCTGTACCATTTCACAGCCCTTTGGAATTTCGGGATGTACAAGCAGAACCTTTTCTTTCGATACGGATACCTGTCCCGGTTCATGGTTTTTGTTCTTCGTGACATATTTTTTCAAAGTGTATGTTACCGGGGCTAATTTAGAGGTTTTGGATTTACTGTAAAATGAAGTTAACGACGCGACTTTCTGAAGTATATTTTTAGGAATAGCTTCTTTTGAATTTTCTACTCTTAGTACAACGTGTGAGCCTGAAACTGATCTGGCATGAAACCATAAATCATTTTGTTTTGCAAATTGTGTTGTAAGTGTATCGTTGTTTTTACTATCCTTACCCACATATACATTATACTTCCCATCAATAATAAAATGCCGGTATAAAGAATTCTGAGTTCTTTCTTCGGGTAAGGACTGTTTAGGTTTAATCTTCAATTCTTTTTTTATCTGCAATAATTCGTCATCTTCTTTGGCAAATAAAAGTCTTTCTTTATTCCGGATCAAGCGCTCATATTCCTTTTTATTTTCGATATATAGTTCTTTCGATATTTCCAGTTCGATTTTTTCAGATCTTGCCTTATCAAAATAATTCTTAATATTCTGTTGCGGAGATAATTTATAATCGATAGGAATTTTAATATTATTTCCGGAATTATAATCAACTAAATCTATTTCCCTCATTCCTGTCTTTATTTTCTCAATATTCGAAATTAAAACATTTCCGTATTGCTGAAAAAGTAATTCTTTAGAACCGGATTTAATTCTGCTCATTAAATTATTCAATTTGTTTGAAGTTTTTTCAATATTGATCTCCAGATACTTTTCTAGTTCTTTACGAACATTAATGATCTTGGATTTTGAATTTGTAAAAATGAAATAATTGCTTAGAGCAAAAAAATAATTATCATACTTCTGATATTCATTAGGTTTTGTGAAAGTTAAAAAACTATCCGGATGAAATCTGGTCTTACCTATTGCATCATCCGTATATACCGCAATTTTATCATTTAATATTGACTTAATTACGCTTGATAAATTATCCTTCGGATTACCTTTCCGGTTAATTGTTTCATTAATTATTTCCTTACCAAGGCATGGAATATTTTTAGCGTTTTTCTCAAAATCAACTTGTGATAAAAGGGGAGTTAATTCTTCAAAGGAGTCTATAAATTCAGTTTGATTTAATATGCTATTCATTTCAGTTCTGAATTTATCAGTAATTTTCTTAAATGAACTAATCTTACTTTCGTGATCAATAAATAATATATTGCTTTCATTTCCCCTAAAAATAATAAATAGTCTGCCTTTATCAGTTGAAAAGCAGATAATCCTTTCTCCAAGAGCTATTTTGATATTTGCAATAATTAACGGCATATGTTCAGAAAAAAAAGAAAATGTATTTTTCTTAGCTTTATGCAGTTCCTCTCGAAATGATATGTAAAATGTTTGAGGATTAACTGAAATGATTAAATGAAATAGATATTTATCTTTTAATGGTATATGTAAATATAATTTGTCCTTTTCCTGTGTGTAAATTTCATTTATAGACTTCTCCTTAATAACAGGATTAAGCTCATTAATACATCTTAACAAATAGAAATAATTTTTATACATAACCGGATGGGAAACAATTAATTATATTATAAAAGGAAGTGGATTAAGTCCTTTCGCAGGCTGTGAGTTCAAAAACTTTACTTAGCAGTTCGGTTTCAGCATTTGATAAGTTCATCTTTCTCCTATTAATAACTAATTTAGCTACTTCCAATGCTTTATTTAAATCATAAGTAACTAATGAACCCGAACCGCCCCAGCTAAAAGAGGGTATATACTTAGGAGGAAATCCTGGGCCGAATACATTAGATGAAACTCCAACAACCGATCCTGTATTAAACATTGTATTTATTGCGGTTTTTGAATGATCTCCCATAATTAACCCAACAAATTGAGATTTTGTATCAATAGTTTTTCCATTTAAAAAGACGGAAACATTACTATAATTATTTTTTAAGTCGCTGTTATTAGTGCTTGCTCCGAGATTAACCCAACTGGAAATATATGAATGCCCGAGAAATCCTTCGTGCTGTTTGTTTGTATGCGAGTGAATAATAGAGCTTTCAATTTCACCGCCAATTTTGCATAATTCACCGATGCTTGTATTATGATAAATTGAAGTATGCATTTTGATAATAGAATTATCGCCGATAAATGCAGGCCCCTGGATTGCAGAATGTGACATTATGCGTGAATCGTTGCTAATAAATATTGGACCTTCGGATGCATCAAGATAAACAAACGGATCAATTACAGCACTTTTATCAATAAAAATATTATTAATGTTTTTAGCTTCAACGGAATGATATTTATTTAAATCTGCTTTTGAGATTTTCTTTGCAAAAAATTCAAAATCTTTTACTATTTCATCTCCGTTGAATTTAATCAAGTCCCATGTATAATTTACAAGCTTAGCTTGCGTCTCGATTTTAATTAAATTAGAAAGCTTTTGGAACATGAGAAATTCATCTGAAATATTAGATAATTTATTTATCTCGGATGATGTTAAATTAACTGCTAAAAATACTCCATCGGAATCAATTAAGGCGGAATTATCTTTGAGTTTTTTGAATCGATTAATAAAATAATTATCAATTAATAATCTGCCGTTAATAAACATAATGCTTTCAAAGTCAAAGTTATTGACTGTAGTTTTTAAATATCTTTCCGAAAGAACATTTGAAAGATATTTCCGGCAGTGATAAATAAATTTTCTACTAGGGAGGCGAGTAATAATTTTTTCTCGTAGTGTTAAAATACCGCACCGTAGATCATACGATGGACGTAAGTATGTCAGAGGTAATAAATTACGATACTCCTCATCTTCAAATATACATATGACTGTTTTCATTTGGACTTTTTGAGAATTGCATAAATAAATTGGAAATCATTAATAAAATAACCAAAAAAATCATTTAGAACCAAGAATCTTGATATAAAACTTAAGTTTTTAAAACTGCACTACCAGAGAGTATATACTTTTTAGTATATTTCAAATATGAAATTGAAGACAAAAAATATTCTTGTAAAGATAGGATCAATCTTAGGGGCAATATTAATATTTCTATTAATTTTCGACTATATATTGATGCCGTTATTTGTAGGTGGACGGGAACATTTAGTCCCAAATGTTATCGGTAAAAATAAAGATGAAGCAATAAAAATATTGAATGATGAAGGATTAAGTCCGATAGTTCAAACTTCGAGATATGATCAGAAGTTTCAAAAAGATCAGGTTGTATTTCAAAAACCCGCACCGAATACTACTGTTAAAACAAATAGAAGGATATATTTATCTGTCAGCGGAGGAGAGGCAACCGTAAAAATGCCTTCGCTTATAAGTAAAACAATTCGTGATGCAAAAATTAATCTTGAAAGAATAGGATTGGAATTAGGTAAAATTGATTCAGTAGAATCAGAATTCCCGGTAAACTTGATAGTAGATCAGCAATATGTTGATAATAAAGAATTAACTAAAGGTACAATTGTAAATATTAAAGTCAGCATTGGCCCTAAAGTTGGGATGATTAGAGTCCCTAATCTGCTTGGAAAATCATTATCCGATGCTGAGAATATACTTAAAAGTGATGCTCTTAGACTCGGGTCGAAAACTTTTATTTATTCGGCTAATCTATTGCCTAACACAATAGTTGATCAACAACCAAGTGAAAATGTCTTATTAAAAATCGGCGATACGGTAAATGTAGTATTAACTCAAAGTAAAATCGGTAGATAGATGAATTCTGAAAAACTTATCGCACCTTCAATTTTAACGGCAGATTTTTCAAACTTGGCACAACAAATCAGATTTCTCGAGTTAGGAGGAGCTGATTGGATTCATTGTGATGTAATGGACGGGAAATTCGTACCAAATCTTACTTTCGGTCCGGTAGTCATACATGCCATAAGAAAGGTTACAACACTTCCTTTAGATGTTCATCTAATGATTTTTACTCCCGATTTATTTTTAGAAGATTTTGCCGAAGCAGGTGCTAATTCGTTGACTGTGCATCAAGAAGCTGTTATTCATTTAAATAGGACTCTTACAAGAATTCGCGAATTAGGTTTAAAGGCTGGGGTTTCGATCAATCCTTCCACGCCGGTTTCAACATTATTGGAAATCATAGATATTGTTGATTTAGTTCTGATAATGTCAGTTAATCCGGGATTTGGAGGTCAAAAATTCATTACTAATTCAATTCGAAGAATTAATGAACTTGCTGAATTAAGAGAAAAATACAAATTAAATTTTCATATTGAAATTGACGGCGGAATAAGTACAAATAATATTAAGGAAATCTCTGCTGCCGGATGTAATATTTTTGTTATTGGAAATTCAATCTTCGGTAAAGATAATATTACTGCCGCCACGGTTGAATTCAAGAACTTACTTCGGTAATGATTTTTGAGGAATTCCCAAGTCGGATTTACTATTTAATATCCTTTCTTAATATAAATATTTTATAAGTTATTAATAATTTTCTTTTTCGACTTAACAGATTAAATTAATAGAGGTACTGGGTTGGAAATTCAATTTGTTGATATTTTTTATCCAAATGTCTTCCGAAGGTACAGTGCAAAATATAATATTTTTCGTGATTTGTATGAGAAAGATCTTACCGGACTGGAAATCAGGGGAGTTGATTACAAACTTGCTCAAAATGTTAAGAGAATTATT
>Ga0182027_10007191_pt1 | contig 16490 bp, 19 predicted proteins | sample 712E1DmetaG_FD_121300 | JGI IMG/M metagenome (GOLD analysis project Ga0182027, IMG submission 121300) | Permafrost microbial communities from Stordalen Mire, Sweden - 712E1D metaG (Illumina Assembly) | ecosystem: Environmental > Terrestrial > Soil > Wetlands > Permafrost | place: Sweden... | reverse complement strand
TCGATGCGTTTGGTGAGTCAGATAAGCATGTTTAAGCCCGAGATAGCCAAACATGTTTATATGAAATATTCAAATGAAAATGATTTATGTTATGATTTTTCGGTTGGATATGGTGGGCGGATGCTGGGGTGCGTTTCGGCTGGACGAAGATATATTGGGGTGGATCCGCTGACTGTGCCAGAAGTTAAAGTAATGGCAGAAACTCTTAAATTGGAAAATTATATTTTAATGCAAAGGGGTTCCGAAGATTTTGAAACTCCCAAGGATTTATTTGATATGGCATTTTCAAGCCCGCCATATTATGATCAAGAGGTTTATTCAAAAGATAAAAGCCAAGCATATAATAATGGTCCTGAATATTTCTATAACCATTATTGGGCGGGAACATTAAAAAATATAAAAAATTCATTGAAGCCGGGGAAATATTTTGTGTTGAATGTTAAAGAAGAAAAAATGCTAAAGATGGCAAAAATGATTTTTGAATATAAAGAAGAGATTGCGTTAAAAACGGTAAGAAGCCATTTGAATAAAAAGGGGAAAGATGACGCAATAAAGCATGAATACATTTATGTGTTTGTTAATAATAAATGATGGTTATATAATAAATTATGAAAAATATGCAAGAAATAGAAATAACTCAAGAAGAAGCTAAAGATATAATTATTAAAAATTTGGAATATCATTTAGACGGATTAAGTGCTATAAGAAAAGTTTTAATTTTAGATTTCATTTCTAATTCCGAAGGCATTCCAAAATATGAAACAGATCCAAGTATTGATTGTTTTATAAGCCCTATTGCCTTTGAAACGGAAAATCAGCAAGTGCATGAAGCTATTGCTTTGCTGCAAAATAAAGCGCCAGATTTGGTAAAATTATATCCTGATGTAAAAGCTATAAAAATAGAACTTGGCAAAAATAAACGATTTGATATTCTTAAAGAATTGGAATTAATTCTTCCTACAAAATGAATGTTATATAATTCCTTATGCATTATTTTTTAGACTCAAACGCGCACACGCCCTTAAATTTATCAAAAAAGCAAATCAAAAAAATAAATAAAAATATTGGGATTTATGGAAATCCAAATTCGCCGAATTCCCTTGGGCAAAAAGCCGCATCAATAATTGAAAATTCCCGCGAAAAAATTGCCGAATTATTGGGGGCAAAAAATTCCAATCAAATATTTTTCACAAATTCCTGCACAGAAGCAAATTATTGGGCAATGCTTGTTATGGCGCAGGACTATCTTAAACATTATGATGACAAAATTTTACCAAAAATAAAGATTTCTCCATATGAGCACTCAAGTATTACTGAATGTTTAAATATTTTGCCTGGGGAAAAAACCGAATTAAAATTGGATGAATTGGGAAAAATTAAATGTTTAAATAAATCCGATTATTCAATATTTGTTGGGGTTCAAAATGAAACCGGGATTATTGCGGATTTTCAAAAAATTCGTGAAAATACATCAAAACTGTTTATGAGCGATATGTCTCAGGCAGTTGGAAAAATCCCTATAAATTTAACAAAAATGGAAATTGATATAGCAACATTCGGCGCGCACAAATTTGGAGGTCCCAGCGGCGTTGGATTTTTATATTTAAGGAATCCTGACCTTTGGTGCCCAATCTTTAATGGAAAAGCATATGGGTTTGATCGCCCCGGATCAATGAACGTTAAAGGAATATACGAAACAAAATTTGCATTGGAAAACTGTTTGTATAATTCCGATAATTTACATGGTATTTCCTTAGATTTTAAAAATACTTTAATTGATTTTTTAATGCTTAAAGGTTTTGCAATTGTTGGACATTGTGCCAACAGGGTTCCATCAACAATTTTAGCAAAAGTTCCAGGCGGGAAAGGTTTGGAGTTGTTAATGGCATTATCAAATAGAAAAATTTATGTCGGGCTTGGTTCTGCTTGCGGGTCAATGATTGAACAACCATTAAAAGCGGCAATTGCATTGGGTTATGAAAATGCAAAAAATACTGAATTTATAAGAATAAGTCAATATGGCAATTATGGGGAAGATGCCGCTTATAATTTCATAGAAACTTTAAAAGAGGCACTGGCTGAAATACAAAAGGAAGAAAAATGAGTTTTATAGTAAATCAAAAAAATATTCCAATTCCATCAAGTGAAGAAACAAAAATAAAAATTTTAAGTATGGCACAAATGAAAGGGTGCTATCCGGAAACTATAAAATTATATAAGAAATATGAGGAGTATTATAAAAGATATCAATTTGATGAATTGGCAAAATTTGAAATGGCTAAAGGTCTTATAAGAGATTTAGCAAAAATAGATATATTTTTGGTTGCGTGGCTTGCCGATGAAGAAGGCGCTATAAGGGTTAATAATAAAATTATTTTTACAATAGAAGATGATGGAAAAAAGTGAGTTTTACCTGTAAAATTTGTAAAAATGAATTTGCGTTAAAATTTTGCAGAAGATTTAATTCGCAATGTAAATTTACAAATAAATTACTTGAAAGATATCAATGCCCAAATTGCGGAGTAATTTTGGGGACGTTGGAAATGATAAATAATCCTACTGATAAAATGTTAATTGGACATGATAATATTTATAATAACATTTATAATAATAACCCTGATTTTTTAGAAGATTTTAATAATGCAAAAATTTCGGAATTAAAAACATTTTTATCATTAGAGCCGGATAGGAATAAAATTTATCTTGATTATGGTTTTGGACGGTCATCTTTGCTTATTGATAAATTAAATGATGCTGGATTTAATGTTTATGGGTATGATGCTTTTACAGATACTATTGGAAGCAAAACTACAAACGATAAAAGTTTCTTTAAAAATATTAAATTTGACGGAATTTTTTCTCACAATGTTCTTGAACATTTTCAAAATCCAATTGATGAATTTCTTTTTATGAATGGTTTGTTAAAGTCTAATGGAAAAATGGCGCACGCAACGCCATGTTATAAATACTTATATGAATTCACAATTTTTCATTTGTATTTCTTTGTTGAAAACTCAATTGATTATTTGTGCAAAAATTCGGGATTTAAAATTTTTAAAAAAATGATTGATGGGGAATATATAAATTACATTTATATTAAAGCATAAATAGCATTAATATCATCCTTCCAAATTAATGAATATTCAAAATTTTTAAATTTATTTGATAAATTTTCTAATCCAACATGTCCAAACTCCGCGCAAATTACTTTTGGCATTGAGCAATCAATCATTCCATTAATAACTTCCATCTCGTGTCCTTCTACATCAAGAACAAATAAATCCACATCGCAATTAAATTTTTCAATAATTTTTGCATAAGTAGTTGTTTCAACTGTGGTTTCTAAAATTTTAGAATTAGTTGCGCTGCAAACTTGAACAAAAATATCCGTAGCTTTTATCAATGAGCCGCAAGCCGCCGCAGCTTCGTTTGTATAAACAAACCTTTTTATTTCGCAGGAATCAGATAATGCGAGATTTAAATTTATTGAATTTGGGCGATTTTTTTCTAATTTTTTAAATATATCTGGTGATGGTTCTATATTAATTCCTTTCCAACCTATTTCCTCAAAGAATTTGCATGTTGAAATATCAACCCCGTCGTAGGCGCCGCACTCAATAAAAAAACCATCGGTTTTACCTGGAAAGATTATTTCATGTAAAATTTTATCAATTTCGCCTTTGCCACCCTCTTGTCCATAATATTTTTTCATATTTATATGTGTGGATATTGCAAGGAAAGCCACCTATTATTTTTTGGGTATCCTTATTGAAAAGAAACTCGTGAAAGAGGTGCTATGGAAGAAAATGAAAAAACGTTTACTGGTGTAATAGTTTGGTTTAACACCAAAAAAGGATTTGGGTTTTCTAGTAGAGATGATGGGGGAAAAGATATATTCATTCATTATTCTGATATAAATATGGAGGGATATAAAAATTTAATGGCGGGCGATATAATTTCCTTTGAAGAGGGATATACCTTTAAAAACCTTTTGAAAGCAACAAATATTATTTTAATAGAAAAAGCAAGGAAGAATGACATTAAATAAAGAAAATTTTGGATATCATTGTTGGGTCGTCAACAAAACTAATAGAAAAATAACTATTGGCGATTTAAGGCTTACGTTAAAACCTTATGATACACTTGATATTTTGGATTATAGGCATTCAAATCTTTCTATTAAACAAGTTCAACTCTCCTTAGAAAGCGGATCATTATGTGAACGGAAAAAACAAAAAAAAATATTTATAAGAGAAATTAAACCGGAAATTTTTGTGGGAAGAACAATTGAATTATCAAAAGTTTCATTTCCAAATAAGGGGAAATCAAGTGTTAAAATTGAGGAAAAGATATTTGCCGAATTTGAAATAAGTGATGATGATAATAAATTCGCAATGGAAAATACTGAAAATGCAATAGAAGAACATGCTCCTCAAATAAATTTTAGAAAAGAGGAAAATTCATATAATAATAATCAATCATTTATGAACGATGATGATGAGGATGATAACAGGGGTTCTGCCAACAAAAGTTAAGAGAAATATGGCGCCATCAATAAAAAATAATGATAGGGATAGTGGTTGCGAAATAATTTATGATACCGATGATTATCTTTTTTATAGAATTTTTGAAAAATATCAGGAATTAGCAGAAAAAGTGGATGAAAGAATTAACAAAATAAAAAGCCGAAAAGGAAAATTTACTAATAGCAGTTAAAAGGACTAAATGTCAGCAATATCATCTTCTCAATTAGAGCAAATATTATCTACTAACGCAAAGGCGATAGAAATATATTTGCAAGTCGAAGAGCAATATGAAGATATTTTGTTGGTTTTAAACGAAATAAAAGATAAAAATTGCGATCATATTGCACATAATGATAAACATATTGAAAAATTATCTGATATTATTGCTGTGCTTGAAACTCGGTTAAAAGAAGGACAGGTTTCTATTATTGCTGAACAAACAAAAGTTGCCGCAAATTTGGCAAAAACCGAAGCAATTGTTTCAAAACAAAATTATGTATTAGCTGGATATATCGGTATTATAATTTTAGCAATTATCGGTAAAATTCTCGGATTACCAATACCATAACAAGGAAGAAATTATGACGTGTGGACCTATTTTATATTATAGTGCGGGGGAAGTTGCAACAATTGTTTTGGAAACTCCTGATGACAAGGAAGTAACTGAGGCAAAAATTGAATTTATTTTAAATCCGGAAATGAAACAAATTAATGGGTTTCCGGCGCCGCTTTTTCAATTATCAAAGAAGTATTCTGGCATATATATTGCTAAATTTAAATTACCGGTCGGTTCAACATCGGGCGGCACCTATTTATGCTTGGTTAGCTGGAAGGAGGATGGGATTTATAATAGAACCGTTTATTCAATAATCGCGGAAAAATTTGCTTCCGGGAAAATGTCATCGGTTGGATTATAACTAATAAAAAGTTATATAAATTATTAATCTTTTTAAAATTTGCGAATTATTTAATAAAAATGCATTATATACATATCGAGATTTTTTTTATAAAATCGCAAAATCTAGGATAGAAGAAGTAAAAGAGAAATTTCCAAATGTTAGTGAAAACACTTTAAATTATTTTATTAAAACTGATCCGTCTGGAAATAATAAATATTTATTGTGGGAAATAGACCAGCTTTTGCCTTATAATCAAGGGGAAATTTTAAATGCTATTGAATTTTTCCATAAATACAATCAAAGATTTATTGATAAAAACATTAATCATTATAGTTTAAGTTCTTTAAATGAAGAAATTAAGGAATTAAAAAATAAACCAACCGATTCTGAAATTAAAAAATCTGAAAAATTTGTAAATAAAGTTTATGAGGATGATAATTGGAATGTTTTTTACATAAAATCAAGAGAAGCCGCAAGAATTTATGGGGCAAATACTAAATGGTGTATTACTTCTTATAATGAGGAAACTTCAGTAAATATGTTTAATAGATATTCATGTGCCGGAATTGGATTTATATTTTATTTGATTAATAAAAATCCAAAAAATACCATTTATGATAAAATAGCTTGCACATTTGATATTTATCCGATTGGTATTGATGAAAATAAAAATCATTATATAATGGATAAAATTGATGAAAGTTTTGTTAAAAAACATAGAAAGTTAACTGCTTATGATGTTAAAGATGTAAAAATATCAAAACCGGAACTGGTAGAAATAATGGCAGGGGATTATTTTAAAATATTTAATCCAATATATTCTAAAATTTGTGATTTTTATAATTCCATGCCAAAAGAGGAGAAAAATAAATTAGTTGAGCTTGAAAGGGTTAAAGATTGGGTTCAAAATAAAGCTGAGCATGGCAAAAATAGAAATATTGATATTTTATTCTCCATGGCAAATAATAGGACTGATTGGGCAATTAAAAAGCTTGGGTCCCTTTTATTTTATAGCGAGCCAGATTTTAATAAGCATTTTGGCGAGGAAATGTTTCAAAAAGCTAAAAATTTAATTGATAAATTAATTATAGAAGGAAATGTTATTGCGTTGGCATATATGGATTTTAAAAATAAGGAACATGGAAAAGCTCTTAAGAAAGTCTTGATAGATGGAAAAATTAATAAAGTATATTTATTAACAAATTATATTGCTAATAATAAAACTGATAAAGAAGCTATTAATATCCTTGAAAATTTATTGAAAAAATATTTAAATGGAAATGAAAGTTATTCTTTAAATATTGGCGCGATTAAAGATTTAAAATTTAAAAGATTAAATGAAGTTATTAGAAATGCAGTTAAAAGCGATAATAACAAAAGAAAAGTTTCTGCTTATACCCTAGATCCTAAAAATTTAGAAGATAAAAAAGTTATTATTGAAATGGCAAGAAAAGGTGATTCCGATTCTGTTATAATTTTATCTAAAGGTAATGAGGAGGATAAAAAAGTTTTAATTGATATTGCAAAAACAGGTGTGAAAAATGCTATATGGAAATTGCCATTTGCTGTCCACCCACCATCAAAACAAGCCCTTGAGGAATTAATTGCTGCTGGGAATGAAGAAGCAATTAAAGTTTGGAAGAACTATGAGAGCCAGCAAGGCTCTGGGCATTCATATTAAATATAATATTTTGGTGTTTATAAATCTTCTTTTGAATAGCCCTCAAACGTATGCATTCTATCTTTAATATCATCGGGTAATTCTTCAGTCTGAAGTGCTTGATTCATTCTATCTACCGCTTGTTCTGGAACTTCTTTTACGCCGCGATTTTTTTGTCTCTTTTTAATAATATCAACTGGTGTATCAATATTTATTATTTTATAATTATATCCCAATTCGTTTGCGGTTTTAATATAAAATTCCATTTCCCATTTTCTTAAATTTGTGTTATCAACAATTATTGGTGATTGCCCACCTTCTAAATATGTTTTAAATTGGCTTTGGCTTTCGCCGTGCGCCTCTCTGAGTTTGGATGGATCAAAATTATAAATATTTTCTTTAACGTTTCCAGTTTCATCTTTCATAAAATAGAAATCAGCACTAACAATTTTAGTTTCCGGATATAATTTTTTAATCGTGTTTATAGCTTCACTTTTTCCGGCGCCAGAAATTCCTCGCATTAAAATTACTTGTTTGTCCGAAAAATTCATATTTTTGATATTTTCTTCTATTTGAATTTTTAGTTCGGTTCTAGTGTTTTGAATCGCAAACTTATAAAATATATTTATCGCGGCTGTTAATTTTTTCATATTCTCCTTATGAGATAATTTCAATAAATTAGTTGTTCGTTATATGTCAGAAAATGAAAATTCTATTTCGTCAAAATTTGATGGTAGTTGTATATTATATAATATTAATTTTGGTTTAATTATTGATTTAAGCTCAGAAGGGGTTATTGTTTTGTGAAATTGCTCAATTATAATTAATGGTAAATTTATTTCTGCGCATTTATTTTTTTTAAGAACGTCTCGATTTTGACGCATTTTTAATTTTTCAGGAGTATCATGAAATTTTTTAACCATTTTATTGTGCTGCTCTCCTTGATATTCCCAAGCTAAATTCAATTCCGAACAATAGCCATCTAATTCTAATTTTGATCTTTTATCATTTGGATTTATTTGTAAAAATTCTGGTCTTATTTTGGGAAAAGGTAGCCCGAAAATTGTTTCAAAAAATTTTTTACAACATTTTTCGCCATATCTATAATTACAATTTGGACACCACGAATTGCAAATATTAATAGATTTCCAAGAGGCAGCCCATTCATTACCACATTTTTCACATTTCCATATCATTTTTGATCTATTATTTTTATAAATTTTTGACAAACATTTCCCACCAGGATGTTTTTTGTTTAAAAAACTATATATAATATTCATTGTTGGTTTTGCTCTTTTAACACAAATTGGACACCAACTTTTTTGGTTATTTAAACGACCCCAAGATGTTTTAAATATATTTCCGCAAATACATTGTATTTTTATTAATGCCTGATTATTTTTATATTCGGTTTCAAGGCAAATACTTCCAGGATGATATTTTAATAACCAATTGCTTATATCATTTAAAGTTAGTTTTAATCTTTTAATACATTTTGGACACCAACTTTTTCTTATTTTAACATCGTAAAGACTTCCATACCATTCATGCCCACAATTTTCTTTATTGCATTTAAATAATATTTTAGCGTTGCTACCTATATATTTAATATCTAGGCATTTTCCATTTGGTCTATTCATATCTAACCACTTTTGTGTTTTATTTAAAAAAATAGTTTTTTCTTGTTTAATCCGCATATAATTATAGGAAAATAATGATATCATTATTAAGATATAGCAATGAAACTATATATATTTTGAGAATTTAGTTTATAGGAGTAAAATGGTAAGCACGATTTATAATAATGCAAAAAATTTAATTGGTGAAGGATCAATTACCTGGGATAGTCTCGCACAAACTTATCAAATTTTATTGGTAAATGCGTCATATGTTCCTAATATAGACACGGACTTATATGTGTCAAGCGTTACAAATGAACTAACTGGTGGGAATTATGTAAGAAAAACGCTTACAGGACGAACCGCAACAACAGATACTGGAAATGATAGATGCGATTTTAAAGCTGATAACGTTACATGGTCAGCTATTAGTGCTGGTACCGCTGCTGCTGCTGTTTTATTTAAATTTGTTTCTAGCGATTCAGATTCTCCATTAATAGCATATATTAGTTTTACTTCTACAGTTACAAACGGTGGAGACTTGACTCTCAAATGGGACGGGCAGTTAACTAATGGTAGACTTTTTTCAATAGCATAACGTGAAATATGGGCGCAAATGGATCCGCAACGCTTGATTTCGGAAATATTCCTGGCACAGATTCGGTTGTTGTTGTTGTTACTAGCGCAGGGGTTCTTTCGACTTCATCTATAGAAGCTTGGATGATGGCTGATACTACAGCTACACATAATTATATAGAGCACGTTATAGTTCCAATGCGGCTTGTTTGTAAATCTGGAAATAATGATGACACTTTTACAATTTATGCGTTTAGTGAGCTTAGGCTTACCGGGACATTTATAGTACATTGGGTTTGGATATAATAAGGAGCTAAATGGCAGGTTTAAGAATTGAAGGAAATATTTCTGGAAACATAGCTGAAGTTGATGCTAATAATAATTTAAATGTTGTTACACCAATTATAGAAACACAAGCCGGGTTTGTTACGCTTAGTAGTGAAGTAGATGCCGGATCTATTACTGGTGTAAGAGTTGTAAAAGCTTTGGAAGCTACTGAGGATTATAGATTAAGAGTTGGTGTTGATACTTTATTATTTAGTGAAACTTTTTCTTCAACAACATTAAATACATCTGTATGGACAGCCCCGGTAAACGGCGCAATGACCGTTGTAATTACTGGTGGTTGGTGCGTTTTAAATAGCTCAGCTTCAACAGCAAATCCTACTGATTCAAGGCTTCAAACATGGAGATATTTTCCTATATTTGGAACTTGTGGGACATATTATGAAATGGTTTGTTCTATAACACAATTACCACAAATATATAATACAACAGAATGGGGTGCCGGAATCGCCGCTGGAACAAGCGCACCAACTGATGGCGCATTTTTTAGAATAGCAAGTGATCAAACTTTTAAATGTGTATTAAGTTATGGCGGTTCTGAAACTTATAGTGGTCCATTATCTTTTGCTAATTTAATCGGCGTAAATAAAAGTAGACATTTTGTGGTAACAATTACAGATACTGTTATTGATTATTGGATTGATGATATAAAAGTCGCAACTTTACCAAAACCTGTAACTAATCCATATACGGTGGCATCTAGCTCGTTGCCGGTATTTGTTAGAACATATAATACGATAGGATCTCCCGTGTTAGCACAACAAATTAAAGTTGGACAAATTACAGTCTCTCTTGCAGATTCATTAACAACAAAGCCTTGGAGCCATATTATGGCTGGTGCTGGAGCAATGGCTTATCAAGGCACTACTGGGGCGGCTGTTGGACAAACGGCTCAATTAGTCATTTCGACAAATCCAGGAGCCGCAGCCCCAACAGCGACAACTGCTGGATTGGGCGCTGGCTTGGGTGGAGTTTTTCTTGCAAATATTACGGGTTTAGCAGTTACTACAGATTATATTATTTCTTCTTATTTAAATCCACTTGGAACGGCAACAGCTCCCGGAAGAACACTTTATATTACTGGTGTGAAATTTGATGCCGTAAATATGGGCGCAGTAAATATAACAACACCATTAACTTGGTTAGTTGGAATACATGCGGGATCAACAAACGTTAATCCAGTTACTGCAGAATCAGCGACAGCAAAAGCATCAAGACGAATACCTATTGGCGTTCAAACGGTTGCTGTTAACGCTGCCATTGGCGTCCCTGGCACGCCAAATATTTCTGCTGATTTTAGCCAATCACCAATTATTATTCAACAGGGCGAATATGTTCAAACTTTTATAAGATTTATAACATATACATCAACAACCTCACAAGCTCTTTGGTGCTATGTAACGTTTATTGGTTATTGGGAATAAAATTATGGTTATTGTTAGAATTAAAGGTAATAATAATATAGCTGACGTAAATTCTAGTAATGTCTGTATTAATACATCTACTATTGGGGTAGATAGTGAATATGACGGATATACTGGCTTTATGGCAGTAAGTACCGCAATAGATGATGGCAGTATTATTTCTCCAGCAACTAATAGGGCTATAGAGCTTGATAATGATTATAAATTACGAGCCGGATTTGATAATATTTTATTTAGTGAAACTTTTGCTTCAACAACATTAAATACGTCTATATGGACAGCAGTAACAACAACTATGACCGTTGTAATTACTGGTGGTTGGTGTGTTTTAAATAGCGGTGCTAGCGCTGCCGCTACAACAAACGCACGTTTACAAACCTGGAGATCTTTCCCGGTATTTGGAACTTTTTCACTTGTTACAGAGATTTTAGCAGCTATTGCTTATACGCCAGTATCAGGAAATGTTTTAGAATGGGGCGTTGGAATTTGTTCGGCAGCAACCGCGCCTACTGACGGCGCATTTTTTAGAATAACACAAACTGGAGATCTTGTTTGTGTATTAAATACTGGTGGGATAGAAGTTACGAGTAAAGTCTTAGACTTCCAAACTCTTATTGGCGTCGCCTCTTGTAAAAGATTTAAAATTACTATAGAAGAAGATTCCGCTAATTATTGGATTAATGGTGTAAAAGTTGCAAATTTAAATGCTCAAGTAGGAGCCCCTTCAATAAGCTCTTGTAATGCTCTGCCTGTCTTTATAAGAAATTATAATGTGACATTAGCCACTGAGCCACAACAAATAAAAGTTGGACGTATTACAGTTTCGCAAGCTGATAATAATATGTCAAAACCTTGGAGTCATATTCTGGCTGGTACAGGAGCAATGTCTTATCAGGGAACTACAGGCATGCCTGTTGGACAAACGGCGCAATTAACTATTTCAGCAAATCCAAGCGCGGCGGCACCGACAGCAACAACTGCCGCAATGGGCTCTGGTTTAGGTGGTGTTTTTATTTGTAATATTTCTGGATTAGCTGTTACTACAGATTATATTATTTCTTCTTATCAAAATACAGCAGCCTCGGCAACAATGCCGGGAAGAACGCTTTACATTACTGGCGTAAAATTTATGTCCGCAAATGCTGGCGCGGCAAATGCGGCAAGTATTATGAGTTGGATAGTTGGTTTAAATTTTGGAGGCACAAACGTAAATCAAAGCACTGCCGAAGGTGCTGCTGCGAAAATAGCAAGACGAATGTTTTTAGGTGCGCAAACTTTGGCAGCAAGCGCCGCGATTGGAATTCCTGCTACACCAGAAATTTCATTAACATTCCCATATGCGCCAATCGTAATAGAATCTGGAGAATATATTCAAACATTTTTAAGATTTACAAATTATACAACAACAACATCACAGGCTCTTTGGGTTTATGTAACTTTTACTGGTTATTGGGGATGAACTATGGCATTTAATATAGACGGATATATTTCTGGTAGATCTGCCAATGTTGATGGCTATTTACTTTTAAATACAACTTTCCCAAAAACGCAAATTAATGCTGGGTTTTGTAAAATATTAAGTCAGGTTGATGCTGGAGATTATAATGGGCAAATTGTAACTCAGCCAATTAAAACTTCAAAAGATTACAGAACAAGACTTGGAACTGACTGTGTAATTTTTAGCGAAAATTTTTCAAATACAACTCTTAATTCTTCAATTTGGACCGCGCCTGTTACAACTATGGCAATTGTTTGTGCTGGTGGTTTTTGCACATTAAATAGTGCTGCAAATATGGCAGCAGCAACTGTTGCAAGATTACAAAGTTATAAATTTTTTACAGTTCTTGGAACTTATGAAACTTATTTTGAAATAACGGCTAGCATTATGAACTCTCCAGTTGCAAATAATGTAACAGAATGGGGAGCTGGAATTTGTTCTGCGTCTACTGCGCCAACTGATGGCTTCTTTTTTAGACTAAATGCTTTAGGACAATTTATTTGTGTCGCTACTTATAATGGTATTGAAATAACAAGTGATAATTTAAATTTTAATACATTAATTAATACAAATATTATTCAAAATTTTCTTATAGGGGCAACTAATGATTTCGTTAAATTTTGGATTGATGATGTCTTGGTTGCTGAATTAGATTGTAAAAATCAGGCACCAACAACATCTTCTGCTTCTAGTTTGCCATTATTTGCAAGAACATATAATACCGCAATAACAACTTCTGGACAAAAAATAAAAATAGGGCAAGTTAGCGTGGCGCATGGTAACCAACAAACTTCTAAACCATTTGGACATATAATGTGTGGTTTGGGACAAATGGCAAATCAAGCACCCAGCAATTGGGGAGCTACTATTGGAAGATTACCACAATTAGCTATATCGGCAAATCCAGCGGCATCAGCGTTATCAAAAACTGCCGCAAATTTAGCGACGGGTCTTGGCGGGGCATTTTTGGCAACTATTGCTGGTGCTTTAGATGCAAATGACCAATATGCTTGGATAGTAAGTTCTTATCAGGTTCCACCTGGAACAAGCGTTTTACCAGGGAAAACCTTATATATTACAGGAATAAAAATTGATACATTTAATGAAGGCGCAACAAACGGAGCAAATGTTTTGACTTGGCAAATGATTTGCGCTTATGGAGCAACACAAGTTGATCCATTAAATGGTGGAGGCGGCGAAACCGCAATTGCAAAATTATCAAGAAATATTACTTTAGGAGTTCAAAGTTTACCAGCGGCTTCAGTGGTTGGAGTGCAAGCTTCTCCGACTATTTTTGTCGATTTTAAAGAAGGTCCTATTGTTGTTCAACAAGGGGAATTTATACAAACACTTATTAAATTTATTAATTATACAAATACGTCTTCTCAAGCTCTTTGGATTTATATAACTTTTACTGGTTACTGGGAGTAACCTATTAGGAGTTAAATGAGTCTCCTACTTGGACGATTTGTAAATGTAGAAATTGCACCTGTTAATTTTTTAATTTCAGCAATTTCAGCTACAGCTATAAAAGGAACTGTTTCTGTTTCAACTTCTGCGCCAACATTTTCAATAGCTATAATTTCTCCAACAAGTATAACTGGTACTGCAAAAATTTCAGTAACGCCAGTAACTGTTCAAGTTAATTCAATAGAAGCAACATCTGTAAATTCGTCTTCAAAAAATATTACCCCAATACAATTTATAGTTTCAGCAATAACTCCAACTTTAAGTTTTAGCGGTATATCATTAAATTCTTCAACACCATCTTTGCATATAACGGCAGTAAATGCCACGGCTACTATTTCGGTTTCAAGAGCTATTACACCTATAAATATAAATATGTCTGCAATAGGCTCAACAGTTCTTGCTGGATCTATATCTAAAAATGTTACGCCAACAACAATACAAACTACAGCTATATCAGCAACACCAACTACCGGGGCAATTTCTAAAAATATTACGGCTGTTCAATTTATAACTTCCGCAAGATCACCAACAGTAGTTACTAGTACAAGGACTGTAAATATAACTTCTGTAAATATTAATATATCAGCTATTACCCCAACTGTTACAAATTCTGTTTCAAATTCAATTACGCCAACAAATATGGCAATTACTGCGCAAAGCGCAACAGCAATAACAACTTCAATTTCTAGAAATGTAACTCCAATTCAAATTGTATTTTCTGCATTTAATGCCGTTGCCAGTCTTTCCGTTTCTAGAAGTATTACTCCTATAATTATAAATGTTGGCGCAATAAATGCAGCAAGAACCATTACTCCTGTAATTTTAAATACAACTGCACCACAAAATAATATTTTATTAGCTACGCCCAGTATTTCTGTCGGCAATGTTTCAAAAACAATTACTCCCAATAATATTAATATAAGTGCAATTGCTGCCACAAGAATTGCTGGTAATATATCAAAAAATACTATCGCGACATCATTACAAATACAGCCGGTGTCTGCTACCAGTTATAATATAAGAACTTGCTCAACAACCGCTGCTCGATTCTCTATATCTGCAATTTCTCCAACAGCTTCTTGCAATATATCAAGAAATGTTTCTGCATTTACTTTGCTTATAAATACAGCGGCTCCAACTATATCAAACGTTGTTTCTATATCAGTTTCTCCAATTAATATAAACATTTTATCTATTGATGCCATTAGAGTTAGAGGGGCTGCAAATAAAAATACGTCGCCAGCAAATATAACACTTTCAGTAATAATTCCAACAGTTGCTGCTGGACTTGTTTCTGTAAATACAATAGCTCCAGAAACCCGTATAAATGTTGCCAATACAATTTCTGATAATGCAATAAGAACCATTTCTGAAAATATATTTATTGATGCAATCAATGCTGAAGCAAATCTATCAACAACTATTTTGGTTCATCCAATTACAATTTCATATAGATTAGCGTATGTAACTCCATTTTATTATGAAGCAAACATAGGCGACGATATTGATATTCTAATAATTGATTTAAGTTCTATTCAAAATACTAGTGAAATTGAAAACCTACAAACCCCAACTGCGCCACCAATTTATATTCCATCTGTTCCAGGTGTTGGAACAATTGGGGATTAATTAGTGGTTATATGACTATTATAATATTTAAATTAAAGGAGTGTTTTGATGAAAACGCGTATAGTTAATATAGAACCTGGAGAAATTGTTCAATTAAAAGTTGCTTTTAGAGACAGTACAACAACTTATGTTGATACTGACTATCTTCCAACAATTGAAATATTAGATCCAACACATACTATATATTTACCAACAACAAATAATGGCGTTTATCATATAAGCACCGGAATTTATGCCTATGATCTTACTGTGCCTTTAAATGGTCCATTAGGTCTTTGGAATGATTCGTGGAGTGGCTCGCTTAGTGGTGTTATTTTAGCTAATACATTTAATTTTAACGTTTCAAATGTGCCTTCTGGTTTTGATGACGGATATGAACATTTAGGAGATATTCCAAATTTTACTTTGGGACAAGTTGCAATTCATAACATTAATATCTTAATGAATATTTTAAGGAAGAGATTACAATCTTCTGGTTGGCATATGATCAAAGATGAATTTGGAAATTTGGTAAGGGAAAATTGTGATATTTTTTCCATTGAAGAAATGTTCACATTTTTGTGCTCGTCATTAAGTGAGTTTAATAGCACCCCGCATTTTACGAATTTTCACTGGGAAGATGATATTATTATTGATTTTAGAGATATTATTGTTGAGGGGGCTTATATTATGGCGCTGGCTAGCAAAGCCCTTATCGAAAAGGGAAGGGAGTTTACTATTTCCGATAATGGGCTTAGTTTCGCGCCTCCACTCGTAGCCGACCTTTTAAATTCTCAGATGAGTAGCCTAATGGGTCCGTATCGCGAAAAACTGAAATATATTAAGGCTAACATGAAAGCTGCGC
>Ga0182027_10007189_pt1 | contig 16492 bp, 7 predicted proteins | sample 712E1DmetaG_FD_121300 | JGI IMG/M metagenome (GOLD analysis project Ga0182027, IMG submission 121300) | Permafrost microbial communities from Stordalen Mire, Sweden - 712E1D metaG (Illumina Assembly) | ecosystem: Environmental > Terrestrial > Soil > Wetlands > Permafrost | place: Sweden... | reverse complement strand
TCGCGCACCGCCAGTTTTGCCCGGCAACTCGCCGCGCGCCTCCAGTCGCTGGCCCAGGCGCATCCGTCGCTCGATGGCATCGTGGCTGTGGCGCACACCGAGGGCGGCGGCCCCGGCGAACCCAACAACGTGGCGGAAGTGCTGCGCGCACTCGCGGGCTTCATGGTGCATCCGAACGTCGGTGCGGTCCTCGCGGTCGACTTCGGGGTCGAGCCCATCACGAACGTCCGCCTGCGCGATTTCATGCAGCAGCGGGGTTATGCATTGGGCGATGTTCCGCACGCTTTCCTCAGCGTCCGTCACGGACTCGCTGCCGGTCTCGCCACGGGCGAGGCGATCTTGCGCAGCTGGCTTCCCACGGTCGCGGCGCAGCGGCGGACGGACGAGCCGTTGAGCGGTCTGCGCGTGGCGCTCCAATGCGGCGGCTCCGACGCGTTCTCGGGCGTTTCGGGAAATCCCCTCGCCGGCGCCATCGTGCACGACGTGGTCCGCCACGGCGGCACGGGCGTGTTGTGCGAGACCGACGAGCTCTCCGGCGCCGAGGCCTACGTGATGCGCAATATCTGCGACCTCGATGCCGCGCGCGCCGTGCTGCGCTACATCGCAGCATTCAAAGAGCGGTTGGGCTGGCATGGCGTCACCCCCGAGAGCAATCCCTCCGCGGGCAACAAATTCCGCGGTCTCTACAACATTGCCCTCAAGTCGCTCGGTGCCGTGCACAAAAAGGATCCGCGCACCCGCATCGATTTCGTCACCGACTACGCCGAGCCGCTGGGCGCACCCGGCTTCTACTTTATGAACAGCCCGGGCAACGATCTCGAGGGGATCGCCGGTCAGGTCGGCGCCGGGTGCAACCTGTTCCTGTTCGTCACCGGCAATGGCTCCATCACGAACTTTCCGTTCGTCCCGACGCTCAAGATCACCACGACGACCACCCGCCACGAATTGCTCGTGCACGAGATGGACATCAATGCCGGCCGCTACCTCGACGGCGAGCCGATGGAGGCGCTGGCCGCGGAGTCGTTTGACCTTGCCCTCGCCACGGTCTCGGGACGGAAAACCAAGGGCGAACTGGCCGGCCATTCGCAGGCCCAGCTCTGGCGCAACTGGCGGCAGACCGACGCGTCGCAAGTTGCCGAGATTCGCGCCCGACCCGTTCCCAACGGGAAACCTCTCCCGGTGAACTTCGCCCTCCGCCCGGGCGCGGCCGGCGCGAACCGCCCGTCTCAGGCAACGCGGACCGCCACCGAGCGCGTCGGACTCGTGCTGCCGATGAGCATGTGCTCCGCCGAGATCGCCCGGCTGGCCGCCGATCGCATGAACGCGCAGGGGCTGGGACGCGCCCAGGGACTCGACCGCTTCGTGGCGCTCGCCCATTCGGAGGGCTGTGGTTTCGGCGGCGCGACGATGTATGAAATGCTTTACCGTACGTTCCGTGGTTACGCCACGCATCCGAACGTCGCCGCCGCCCTGCTGCTCGAGCACGGTTGTGAAAAGGTGACCAACGACGCCATGCGCCGCCAATTCGAGGCCGCCGGGCTGCCGCTGGAGCGTTTTGGCTGGGCCAGCGTGCAACTGGACGGCGGCATCGAGTCCACGATTGCCCTGGTCGAACAATGGTTCACCGCCCGGCTTGCCCGGCTCACGCCCGGCGCCGCGCGGCCCGTCGGGCTCGGTGACCTGGCGGTCGGCTTGATGACAGTGGCGCGGCCGGACAATGAAGTGGTCTCCTCCCTCGCCGCACTGGTGGAAGAGATCATCGCGGCCGGCGGAACCACGCTGATTCCGGAAGGCGATTCGTTGCTCTCGGCTCCGGGGTTTCTCGAAGTCGTGCTGGGACACACCACCCCGCGCGCCACGCTCGCTTATGGCCAGCCGCTGACGGAGCCCGGGTTTCACGTGGTCGCCACCGACACCGATCATTGGGTCGAGAACCTCGCCGGCCTCGGTGCCTGCGGCGTGCACCTGTTCCTGGGCGACGTGGGGCGAAGTCCGCAACAGGGCCATCCGTTGCTGCCGACGCTCCAGATTGCCGGCCGGGCGGCCCGGGGGCAGCCCGCGCTGGAAGATATCGACCTCCTGCTCGAAGGCGATCCCAAGACGGACTTCGGCCAGCTGCGGCAGCTGGTGCTCGCCACCGCCCGTCGCGAATATACGCCGGTCGCGACCGTCGGCGGTTTCCTGGACTTCCAGCTCTCGCGCGGCCTGCTCGGCGTCACGACCTAGGAGTTTGTCGGGCTTAAGATTAAAGTTCGGAGAAAGCTCGAGGTTACGTCGCCATGCAACCCGCCCCGACCGACAAACTCCTTAAACCGCCGCGAGGCGGCGGAAAATCGAAGAAGAGATTGGGGGTCGCAGCGCGGAGCGCTGTTTAAGGAGCCTGTCGAGGCAGATTCCCGCCATCCAAGTAAAGATCCTCGGGGGAAGCCCCGAGGCATTTGATCAAACCATCTCGATGCCAATTTTCCCGCATTTTCTTCATCTCCGGAGTGGCTGCGAGCGTGAGCGAGTGGCAGCCCATCCACTCGCTCACGCTCGCGGCCACCACCCGATCAAGCCGCAGCTCGCCCGCCGCGGCGGGCAAGCTTCGGGGTATCGGACCCATCGCGAATGAAATTTCCCGAAGAAAATATGGTGTGTTCGTTGGCAAGTCCGACAGGCTCCTGATGCTCTTCCGTAGGAGTCTGGGCCTGGTCCAGGACGTTGCCCTCAAGATGAAGCGACTGCAATCCTCCCGGACCGGCGGAAAGGCCAGAGGCCTGAAAAAGCTCTGCGGAATCGAGCGCGATATGGATTTCCTTTCGTGTTTTTTCACCCGTGGCCACCGCGCAGGACTTGCACGTGATCCACTCCATTCGTCTCGAATTCGCGCCAGTAACCGTCTTCGAGCTCCCCGAGCTTCTCGACGTCCTCGTCGGAGAGTTCGTCGCTGAGTTTCGTGGCGCCGAACCCGGCGCGCAGGTCGCGCTCGGCCAGACGCGACGCCAGCTCGGCCCAGAAGGAGTCGTCCACGAATTTGTCGAGCTTCTCGCGCGCCGGCCCTTCCTCCAGTTTGGCCGACGGAAAATACTGCCCCCCGGCATCCACTTCCACCAGACCGGCGCAGCCGAACGTCTCCGCCAGCGCGAAGATTTTCTGCGCTACGCCGGCGTAGCGCTCGGGCATGCTCTGCAAATCGTCGGCCGACGCGCCCGCCACCTCCAGGCCCAGACAAGCGAGTTCAAGCAGGCGGGCATATTCTTTGACGGAAAACGACACTTTCATGGGGTTCAAAAAGGGGCGTGCCCGCCCCGCCGCGCAAGTCCGGAGTTGCTCCTTCCGGCCGCCGCGCCCGCCCCCATTTGTCTCCCGAGGGGCACCCATGAGTGTAACCCATTAGGTTACAATTCAGAGGTGGGGAGGCCCTGCGAAAGTGTAACCCATTGGGTTACACTCGAGATTTCGTGATGCGCGCCGATCGGGGCTTGGCGGACGAAGGGGTGGCGCCTAGCGTGCCGGACTTGCCCGTGTTTCTTCGCCTGCGTTTTCCCATGCCGACCATCCGTTCCCGTCTCTGGTTCTCCGGCCTCCTGCTCGGGACGCTGACGGCACGCGCCGATGTCGTGCTCGCGCCGCTTTTCCGCGACGGCGCCGTGCTCCAGCAAAGCAAACCGGTACCGGTGTGGGGCAACGCCGTCTCCGGCGAAAAAGTTACCGTCGCCTTTGGGGGCCAGACCGTCGGCGCCACCGCCGGCGCAGATGGCCGGTGGACGGTCGTGCTCGCGCCGCTCGCCGCCTCCACGCTGGGCGCCGACCTCGTGGTGCGGGGTCAGAACACCGTCACCGTCCACGACGTGGTGGTGGGCGAGGTGTGGCTCTGCTCCGGCCAGTCGAACATGGAGTGGCCGGTCGAGCGCGTGCAGGAGGCGGCGAAGGAAATCGCCGCCGCCCATTACCCGCTCATCCGGCAGATCCAGATCCAGCAGACCGTCGCGGACACGTCGCGTGAGACCGTGGAGGGCGAATGGCAGGCGGCTTCGCCCGCGACGGTCGGCAAGTTCACCGCCGTCGGCTATTTTTTCGCCCGCGACCTCTTCCAGAAACTCGGCGTGCCCATCGGCATCGTGCACAGTTCGTGGGGTGGCACACCAATCGAATCGTGGCTGAGCCCGGGCGCGCTCGCGAGCAATCCGGCGTTCCAGGTGGTCGGCGAACGCTGGCGGGAAAACCTCGCGGGGTATCCGGCGAACAAAGCCGCCTACGACGCCGCCCTTGCCGGTTGGACGAAGGCCGAGGCCGCCGCCCAGGCGCAGGGCACTGCCGCGCACGCCGCCTTTCTCAAGCGGCAGCCCCGGCCGCGCGCTCCGCGCGGCCCCGGCGATTCGTGGACGCCGACCGGCCTGTTCAACGGCATGATCAATCCGCTGCTGCCCTATGCGCTACGCGGCGCGCTCTGGTATCAGGGTGAAAGCAACTCCGAGCGTCCGTCCGAATATCGCGCACTCTTCGCTGCCTTGATCACCGGCTGGCGCGCCCATTTTGGGCAGGGCGATTTCCCGTTTTATTGGGTGAGCCTCGCCAACTACAACATGCCCGGCGATCCAACCGGCGGGGCCTTCGCTTTTCTCCGCGAGGCGCAGGCGCAGGCGCTCGCCCTGCCCAACACGGGCCAGGCGCTGGCGATCGACATCGGTAATCCCGACAATATCCATCCGACCAACAAACAGGAGGTCGGCCGCCGCCTCGCGCTGATCGCAAAAGCCAGGATCTACCACATCCCGTGCGACTGGTCCGGTCCGGTGTTCGCCGGCGCCACGCCCGAACGCAGCGCGATGCGCGTCCGCTTCGCCCACGACGAAGGCGGCCTCGTGGCGCACAATCGACCGGTGCAATCGCTCGAAATCGCCGGGGCGGACCGGAAATTCCATCCGGCGCAGGGCCGGATCGAAGGCGCCACGCTCGTTGTAAGCGCCCGGGAGGTGCCCGCCCCGGTGGCGGTGCGGTACGCATGGAAGAATGCGCCCGAGGCGAATCTTTTCAATGGTGCCGGCCTGCCGGCCACGCCATTCCGCAGCGACAACTGGTAGCGGGCAATCGGCCCCTTTCCGCATAGCTTCGGGCAGCGCCCGCGAGCGTGAGCCCGAGGCTCGGGGCTCCGAGCGGAGGCGAATGGGCTCCAACCCTCCACTTGGTTACGCTCGTGGCTACGAATGAACAAAAAGGGCGGGGTTCGGCGACCCCGCCCTGCAACTGAATTGTGCGTCGGCGGCGGATTACGGGCCCAGGTCGTAGGCTTCTACCATCGCCGCGCCGGCGGAGTGGTTGACGCCAGAGATCTGGACCGTGTAAGTGCCCGGGGCGAGGGTGATGATAAGCGCGGAGTCGTTGCTGCCGGAAGCGAACACGGAAGCGCAGGCCGCAACGACATCAGCAACGTTGCCGATGGTCTGCGCGGGATTCACCGCCGTCTGGGTCTGCCAGTTATCGTTCTGGGCGAGCAACTGGTCCTGGCTGTCGTAAACGGCCAGCACCGGATCGCTCAGTACGCCGGACACGCTGTACTTGGCCAACGCCGGGCCACTACCGCGCAACAGCACCCGTCGCGACGTATTGCCGCTGACGGCCAGGCCGGCGATCAACGGATCGCCAACGGTCACCTGCCCCCGGGCGGACAAACCCGTGAAGCGTACTGCGCCGGTCGACGTACTGTCGTCGGCGTCGTACACCTCGGCCAATACGGTCCCGCTGCCCTGACCGTCGGGAATGGTCACCGTGTAGGAGCCGGGCGAAAGCGTAATGAGCGTGGCGGCATCGGCACTGCCGGCCTTGAGCGGGAATGCACCCAATCGGTTGAATACCGGCGTGAGACTGCTGCTGGCGCCGCTCCATCCGGTGTTTACGTCAAGCAGGTCTTGGCCGGTGGCGTTGTTAATTTGCATCCGCGGCGCGGCGAGCGTCGCGGGGACGCCGAGGCCGCTCAATCCCGGACCGACCGCGCGCAGCAGCACGCTTTTCTGACCACTGCCACCAATGACAAAACCGGTGATGAGGGGATAGCCAGCGCTGACCGTCGCGCGCGCCGACAAGCTGATGAGGCGACCGGCCGTGGCTGCGGCATCGGATTGTTGTGCGCCGGTACCGGCGGCGGTGATTGAGCTCGCACTAAGCGTAGTGCCGAAGGCGGTCGCGGTCGTCGAAACGGCGGTCGTGCCATTCCCGGCAGTGTTGCCGGCGAGGTCCGCCGCGACGCCAACGTAATCCAGACCCGAGGTGGTCGAGAGAGAAAACTGCCAGAACAGCTCGATGATGTCGGCGGAGCCGTACTGCGAAATCAGCACGATGCCGCGGGCGCGCACATAAACGAGCGAGCCGGACACGCTCAAACCGCCGAGCCGCCAATTGCTCGTGCCGCTCACGCGGCTGGCGGTGCCCAGGCGGGTCCACGTAGCACCACCATCGGCCGTTTGATCGAACACCGCGCTGGAAAGCTCCGGACCGGTGCCCGTGCGCGTCCAGGTGATCGTGGTGCGGTCGGCGCTCAACGTGAGGGACTGCGCCGCCGGCGAAGTCGCCGCGATCCGGGCGAGCAGGTTCCGGCCCTGATTGCTCACGAGGCTGAAGGCGCCGCCGACAAGCACCTTGCCGTCGGACTGGATCGCCAGAGAGTACACGCTGTTATCGGCATTGGGATCGAAGTCGGTGTCGAGCGTGCCGTCGGCATTGAGCCGGGCGAGCCGGTTGCGGGCCACGCCGTTGACGGTGGTGAAGACGCCGCCGAGCACAATCCGGCCGTCGGTCTGGAGCGCGAGGGTGGCGATCCGGCCGTTGGCGTAAGCATTAAAGCCGGTATCGCGTGAACCGTCAGCATTGAGTCGCGCGACGCGCCCGGGCTGCGCGGGAACGCCGGACGCTTGCGCGGCATCCGCGACGAGCACCCGACCATCCGGCTGCACGGCCAGCGCAGTGATCGCACCGAGAAGCCCCGGCTGGAAGGCCGGGTCGAGCGTGCCGTCGGCGCCGAGGCGCGCGAGGCTGGCATAAGTCGGCACGCCGCTGGTGAAGGGGGCGCCGGCAACGATTTTGCCGTCGGCCTGCAGCGTCAACGCGGTGACGGCGCCGAGGGGGCCGGCCGGATTGAAGGTCGGGTCGAGCGTGCCATCCGCATTAAACCGCGCGAGGCGGTTGCGCGCCACACCGGCGATGCGCGTGAAATCGCCGCCGACCACCGTTTTCCCGTCGGGCTGCAGGAGGAGCGCATTCACCTTGCCATTGGGATTGGCCTGGAACGACGAAGCGACCGTGCCGTCGTCCCGCAACAAGGCGAGATTGCTCGCCGACACTCCGCCGATATTGGCGAAAGCGCCGCCGACGAGCATCGTGCCGCCAGCGCGAAAAGCCGTGAAAAAGCCGCCGACCAGCATCGAGCCGTCGGTCCGCACAACCAATGCATTGATCTGGTCGTTGGGGTTGGGATCGAAGATGAGATCGAGCGAACCGCTGGCGCTGAGTCGCGCGAGGCGGTTGCGGGTCACCCCTCCGACGCTGGTAAAAGCACCGCCGAGGAGGATCGAGCCGTCGGATTGCAGCGCCACCTGGTTGACCGGGCCGCCGGTCTCGGGATCGAACTTTTCGTCGAGATTGCCGTTGGTCTGAAGCCGGGCGATGCCATCGCGCGTCCAGCCGCCGATGGTCGTGAAATTGCCGCCGACCAGGATCATTCCGTCCGGCTGCACGACGAGCGACAACACGCTGCCGGAGCCGTTGGGATCGAAGCCGGGATCGAGCGTGCCGTCGGAGTTGACCCGCGCGATGCAGACCCGTTTCGTCGTGGTGGTCGCACCATTGGGCATGAAGGTGGCAAAGATGCCACCGAGGAGAATCTTGCCGTCGGACTGCAGGGCCATCGCATACACCAGGTTGCCGGGGTTGGGATCGAAAGCGGCATCGACGGTGCCGTCGGTATTGAGCCGCGCCAGGTAGTTGCGCGTGGTCGTCGTGGTCGCGGCGTTGGGCTGCACGGTGGTGAACGCGCCGCCGATCAAAATCTTGCCGTCGGCCTGCTGCAGCAACGTGCTGATCAGGTTGTTGGCGTTGGGGTCGAAGACGGTGTCAAGCGAACCGTCGGTATTCAGCTGCGCGATATGGTTACGGGGCGTGCCGCAAATATTCTGGAACCCGCCCGCCACGATAATCTGGCCGGTGTCCGCTCGCACCATCACGGCATAGATGGCGCCGTCGGGAGCGGGACTGAAGGAGGTGTCGAGCGTGCCATCGGCATTGAACCGCACGAGATGGTCACCCGTGGCTCCACTCTGGTTCGTGAACGAACCGCCCATGATGATCTGGCCGGTGGGCTGCACGGCGATCGCGTTGATCTGGCCCTGAAGCTGCACATTGGCGCCGGGCTTGAAACTCGGGAGGAGGGCGCCGCTCCGATCGAGCCAGGCAAAGCCCTGGAGTTGGGAGACGGTACCGGCGTTGTCAGAAAGCACCGCCATGGCATTGACCGGGCCATCGGGGGCGGGATTGAAGGAGTTATCGGCGGAATTGTCGGCGTTGAACCGGGCGAGGTTGGAACTCGTCGCCCCAGCGAGCGTGGTGAAACTACCTCCAGCAAGAACCCGGCCGTTGGGCTGCACGACCAACGCGTTCACCTGGGAGCCCGCTGGCCCGCCGGCGCTGACGAAGAATCCAGTGTCGACCGTGCCGTTGGCGTTGAGCCGCGCGATGGGCAGACTCACCGTGACGGGAGTCCCGCCGAGGGGCTGCAACGCCGAGAAGCCACCGGCCACGAGAATCTTGCCGCTGGCCTGCACAATCAAGGCCCGGACCTGGCCGTTCGGGTTGGGATCGAACGTAGTGTCGAGGGAACCGTCGGTATTGACCCGCGCGATATAGTTGCGCTGCGTCCAGTTGGCCGCGCCGTTGGGCTGCAGCGTTGTGAACAGACCGCCCAAAATGATCTTTCCGTCGGACTGCAATGCCATGGCGACGACCTGTTGGTTCGTGCAGGGATCGAACGTGGCGTCGAGCGTGCCGTCCGAATTGAACCGTGCGATGCCATGACGGTCCGTGGCCGCGGTCGCGCCGCTCGCAAACACCTGCGTGAAGAGGCCGCCAGCGACAATCTTGCCATCGGTCTGCGCCACAATGGCGGTAACCGCCGAATTCGCGTGAGCAGTGAACCCCGCGTCGACCGTGCCATCGGTGTTGAGTCGGGCGAGACTGCTGCGCGCCGTCCCGATGACCCCGCCATTGGTGTAGAAATTGCCGAAATAACCGCCGATCAGTATCTTGCCGTCGGATTGCAGGACCAGCGCGGAAACGGTGGAATCGGCGCCGGGGTCGAAATTGGTATCCAGCGTGCCGTCGGTGTTGAGCCGCGCCACATTATTGCGAGAGGTCGTGGTGGCATCGCTGGCGGTAAAAAACGAAAAGGAACCGCCAACGAGAATTTTGCCGTCAGGTTGGATCGCGAGCGCGTAAACCTGGTTGTTGGGGTTGGGATTGAACGTGGAGTCGACCGAGCCATCGGTATTGAGCCGGGCGATGTAGTTGTAGGTCGCGCCCCCGATGCTGGTGAACGAACCGGCGACGATGATCTTCTGGTCGGACGGTTGCACCGCGATCGCGAGGACGCGACCGTTGGCGTTGGGGTTGAACGCGGCATCGAGGGTCCCGTCCGTGTTAAGCCGGACGACTCCATTGCGCGTCTGCCCGCCGACACTGGTGAAGGTCAGGCCGCCGAAGAGAATCTTGCCGTCCGCCTGCACCGCCATGGCCTGGATGCGGCTGGAGGCGTTGGGATCGAGGTTGGCGTCGAGTGAACCGTCGGCATTGAGCCGCGCCAGATGGTTGCGATTAGCCGCAACAAAGGCACTGTTGGGTTTCAGCTGGGTGAAATTGCCGCCGATCAAAACCTTGCCGTCGGGCTGCAACGCGATGGTGTCGACCGTGTAATCGGGGCCCGGGTTGAAGTCGTCGTCGAGCGTGCCATCGGGGTTGAGACGCGCGCAAAAAGCGTGCGAAAACATGGAGGAAGCGTTGCCGGGCGTGATCGCCGAGAAGGAGCCGCCGATCAAAACCTTGCCGTCGGGCTGAATGGCCACGGCCAAGACCTTGCTGTTGGCGTTGGTATTGGTAAACGTCGTGTCGATCGTCCCGTCGGTGTTGAGGCGGACAAAGAAGCTGTGGTTGATGGCGGTATCGGCGCCGTTGGGCTGGAACGTGGAGAAATAACCGCCGGCCAAAATCCGGCCGTCGGACTGTAACGCCACGATCGTGACGCCGGCATTGGGGCTCGGGGCGAACGAGGAATCGACCGTGCCATCGGTGTTGAGCCGCGCGAGATAGTTGCACGTCGTCGCCGTGGCCGCGCCATTGGGCTGTAATGTCGTGAATCCGCCACCGACGAGAATCGTCTTGTCGGACGACTTCACCGCCAGCGTCAGGACCACGCCGTTGGGTTTGGGATTGAAAGCCGTGTCGAGCGAGCCGTCGGCATTGAGACGCACGAGGTAGTTGCGGGTCGTCGGATCATCGGCACCATTGCTGAGCTGGCGCGCGGTGAATTGGCCTCCCAGGAGAATCTTGCCGTCCCACGACTGTACCGCCAGCGCGTTGATCTGTGTTTTCGCGGACACCGGATTGAACAACTGATTAGTGGCGCTCGGATCGAACGTCGGGTCGAGAGTCCCATCGGATTTGAGCCGCGCGAGATTGCTGCGCGACGCCGTTGTCGCCGCGCCGTTGGGTTGCAGGGTGGTGAAACTACCCCCGATGAGAATCCTGCCGTCCGACATTAAAAACAGGGCGTTGACCGGGCCGTTCACGTTCGGGTCGAACGTCGCATCCAGCGAGCCGTCGGCGTTGATCCGGGCGACGTTGTTGCGGAACGCGCCCACCGTCCCGTTGGGCTTTAACAAGGTGAAATTGCCGGCGAGGAGAATTTTGCCGTCGGGCTGGATGGCCGTCGCATAGACGACACCGTTGACGTTGGGATCGAAGCCGTCGGCCGCGGAAGGCGAGTTGCCTTGCGCCAGTAGCGCCGCCGGGGACACCGCCAATAACGCGGCCCCGGCAATACTGATATGACGCAAGAAGGAGTTTAAAAACGAAGCGATTCGCATGGCAGAGTAGCTTGGTTGGCGCAATTCAGGACGAAGGGCAAGCGGCGACAGGCCTCCGGAGCAGCTTTGTTTTCTGGGGTCCCCGCCTCTCAGACGCCCCGCGAAGGGTCGGCACAGCACAATCGGTTTAAGCCGGAAAGAGTAAGGAGAAATCACCGTCCGCCCTTAGAGTTCGCGAAAGGCCTCCGGGTTCCGGAAAATTCTCGTGCGGTCGCGGCCAAGCCGGGGCGTTTGTTGCGTTGCTACGAAAGGCGACCGCTTTAGCTTCCTGTCCACCCGCCCCTAAGAAAATCCAACGCGGAACGTTATCCGTCCAAACGCGTCCCAAACTTCGCTCCATGAAAACCCTCCGTCTTTCGCTCGCCGCCGCCCTCTCGGTCCTGGCATCCGCCCTCGGTCTGGGCTCCACCAACGCCGATTCGCACATCTCCGCCGTCACCGTTTATGCCGACCGCGCCGTCGTTACGCGTCTCGCGACCATCGCCGTGCCCGCCGCCGGCCCGCTCGAAATCGTGTTCGCCAATTTGCCAACCCCGCTGGTCGAGCAGTCGCTGCAGGTCACCGGCCGCGGCACGGCGCAGACCACGATCCTCGATGTCACCGCCCGCCCCGCCTATCTCGACTTCACGCCCAACGAACGCGTGAAGGCGCTGGAGGACGAACTCCGCGGCCTGCAAAAACAGCGGCGCAGCCTCGACGACCGCGGCAAGCTCCTCGACGAACAGAAAGCCTCCCTCGGCCGTGCTGAAGCCGCCCTCACCTCTCCTTCCAGCAAGGATGCCGCCCGCCCCACCCTCGAAGATCTCACCAAACTCCTCGGTTTCCTGGGCGAACAACGCGGCAAGCTCGTCGCCGACGCCGCTGCGCTCGACGAGCAGCGCGAGATGCTCCAGGCGAAGATCGACGCCGCGCAGCAACAGCTCAACGAACTCCGCGGCGCCCGCGGCCGCAGCGTCAAGAACGTGACCGTGCGCCTCGCCGCTACCAGCTCCGGCCAGCTCGACCTCGCGCTCAGCTACGCCGTGCCCGGCGCTGGGTGGACGCCCGCCTACGACGCCCGGCTGCGCGCCGAGGAGCGCGCCGTCGAGCTCGCCTACTTCGGCGTCGTGCGCAACGGCACCGGCGAAGATTGGAAAGACGTGGCGCTCACGCTTTCCACCGCCCGCCCCTCACTCGGCGGCGGCGCGCCCGAGCTGGCGGCATGGATTGTGGACGTGGCAAAGCCGATGCCGGTGCCAGCGACCGTCATGGCGGACCGTTTCGTCGGCAGCGACCAACTCAGTTTAGGCCGTGCCAAATCCGCCACCCTTGGATTTTCAGGCGTAGCAGGTTCCGGCGGGACCACCTTCAACTCTCTCGCTCTGGCCACCGCTCCAGGTTGGTCCGCCCCCGCCGTGCAAGACGCCGCCGTCGCCTCCGCTACGGTCGAGTCCGCCGCCACCAGCGCCACGTTCAAGATTGCAACGCCCGTCACGCTACTGGCCGACAACACCACGCAGAAGGTCGCCATCGCCGCCGCCAAGCTCGCCGCCAACCTCCAGTTCCAGGCCGCGCCCAAGCTGAGCGCGACCACCTTCCTCAGCGCGTACGTGACCAACACCTCCGATTATCCGCTGCTCGCCGGCGCGGTAAGCACCTTCCTCGACGACACATTCGTCGCCGCCAGCAGCCTGAAAACCGTGATGCCGGGCGAAAAATTCGAACTCGCGCTCGGCGCCGACGAGGGCATCGCCATCAAGCGCAAACTCGTCAATCGCTTCGCCGAGGACACCGGCATCACCTCGAAATACCGCCGCGTCACCTACGATTTCCTCGTCACAGTCACGAACAATAAGAAGACCGCCGAGAAGGTGGTCTTCAAAGACGCCGTCCCCGTTTCCCGCGACGAAAAGATCGTGGTGAAACTGCTCACGCCCGCCGAACGCGATCTCGGCACCAAGGAATCGCCGAAGGAAATTTCCCGCGAGGAAGATGGCAAACTCGTCTGGCGCCTCAACCTCAAGCCCGGCGAGAAGCGCGAGCTGCCGCTCAAGTTTTCCGTCGAGTATCCTGCCGGCACCCCGGTCACCGGCGTGGAGTGACGTAGCGCAGGCTTCCAGCCTGCCCTCCGATCCCGCCCCGATCCTCTCCCCGTAGCCGCGAGCGTGAGCGAGTGGATGCCTGCCTTTACGCCTGGCGCCCGCCGATCCCGCCCCGTCATTTGCGAAAAACGCCGCGCTGGTTAAAACTAGTGGCGCCATGAAATCGCGTCTGCTCATCCTCCTCCCGTTCTTCGCCATGCTCTTCTCCTTCGCTTCCGCCGAGCCGCTTCAAGTCGGCGCGGCCGCCCCCGCCGTCTCTGGCGTCACCGAAACCGGCGCGACGCTCGCTCTCGCCGACGTCTACGCCAAACAACCCTACACGCTCGTCTATTTCTTCCCGAAGGCCGACACCCCCGGCTGCACCAAACAAGGCTGCTCGCTGCGCGACTCCTACGAGGAGCTCACCCAAAAAGGCGTGGCCGTGATCGGAGTGAGCACCGACGGCGTCGAGGCCCAGAAGGCATTCAAGGACAAATATCATTTCCCCTTCACGCTCATTGCCGACAAGGAGAAGACCGTCATCAACGCGTTCGGCGTGCCGGCGACGATGGGCTTTGCCACCCGCCAGGCTTTTCTCGTCAAAGACGGCAAGATCGTCTGGGCCGACTACAAGGCCGCCACCGACAAGCAGGCGGCCGACGTGCTAAAAGTCCTCGCTGGCCAAAAGTAACGCCCGGCCTCAGCGCCCGCCTGAGCGGCGGCCTGAGCGGCGGCCTTGCTGCCCAACTTCAGTCCCCGGCTCCGGCGTCTGGTCGGCCTGCTTTTCGGCTCCGCCCCCGCGTACCCGAGTTTGTCACGTATTACGTGACAAACGATGCGGGGTACCGCCCTATTGCGAGGGAGATTTTCCGCTTACGCCGCTTGCACCACTCATGCCAGTTACGCTGTTTAGGCCGGCCGCGCCAGCAGCCGCCGGTGTTCCCGCAACGTGCAACGGTCCATCACGACCGCCAGACCCGCGGCGCGGGCGAGCGCTGCCGCCTCCTCGTTGACGATCCCGAGCTGGAGCCAGAGTGCCTTCGCCTCCACCGCCACCGCGGCGCGGGCGATATCGGGACAGGCCGCCGCCGGGCGGAACACATCCACCAGATCGACCGGCTCCGGCACCGCGCGCAAATCGGCATATACGGTCTCGCCGAGGATGACGCCACCACGCGGGTTCACCGGAATGATGCGATAACCATGCGCCTGCAAATAGGCGGCGACCTCATGGCTGGGTTTCTCGGGATCGGCCGAGAGCCCGACGACGGCGATCGTCCGCGCCTCGCGCAGGATACGGCCCAGTTCGTCGTCGGCAAGAATCATGCCCCACGATGCGCCGATCCGGCGAGTTTCGCCAGCCGCGCAGCCACGTCGGCGCGCAGGCGGTCGATGTACGCGAGCGTGTAGTCGGCCACGTCGAGCGTGGCATTCCGCACGAGTGGCGTAAGGTCCATCGCCCACGTAATGGCGGCAAGCTCGTCGGCGGCGTGCGCCGCGTGAAACGTGGCGTTGGCCGCCCGGCGGCCGAGCGTGGCGAGGTCGTAGCGTTTGCCGCCGCCAATCTGCGAATCGAAGGTTTCGAGCAACTGCCGGGCGAGATCGATCCGCTGGCCGGCATCGAGCGCCACCTTGTCGGCCTCGACCAGCCAGTCGAGGCCGCGCCAGACCTCGCAGCCCAACACGCGGCGCGGGCGCTGGTCGTGGGGCATCGCGCGCATCGCCTCGAGACAACGCAACAGCACGGCCACATGCGTGTCGTGCCTGTCGGCCGGATTGTGCAGGTAAACGACCGCGGGCGCGCCGACCGAGAAGATCGCCGCGAGATCGGTGTGGACGCCGGCGTGCCCGGGCGTTTTTACGTCGGCGCTCGGATGTGCCAGTTGGATCAGGCAGGCGTAGCGCCCGAGCGTCGCGGCACGGCGCTGTTCGTCGCGCCGCACGGCGCGCATTTCCGCGTCGGTCAGTTCGGCGTAGCGCGCGGTGCGCGGCGCGCTAGCCCCATCGGTCACGACCACGCCGCAAAACGCCTGGTTGTGCGCACCGTCGTAACACTCGGCGATGCCGGCGTGCGCCATGATTTCGATGTCGTCCTGATGCGCCGCCACGCAAAGCTGCGTGACGCGGGCCAGCGCCTGCGCCGGCGGGCGCCCGTCGGGCACGAAAACATCAGCGTCGGGACGAGAGAAGGTCATGGCGGGATCCGTGACTACATGGTGCCGGCCAGCTAGGCGAAACCAAAACCGGCGATTTCCATCCGGACGCGCGACCGTTTTTTTACCCGGCCAAGTCCCGGGGTGAAATATGGCCGATCCTCAGAGGGAATGATACGTAATACGTATCAATCGGCATCGGCCTGTTGGCAGGAGAAATCACCGCATAGCCCTAGAAAAGTTGCGGCGGATATTCGCCGCGCTGCACCAGCGCCGCGAGGGCCGCCACGACCCGCGGACGGTCGCCGCGGTGCGTGACGCCAAACCATTCACCCGGGGTCGGCAGCACGCGCACGGTCGCCTCGCCGCGCGCGATCATGGCCGAGACGACGGCGGGCAGATAAAACTCCCGCTTCGCGTCGCCGCCGGTCGCGCGGAGAAACTCGCCCAGCTGCGCGTCGAGGGCCGGGAAGAGCGCCGGTGTGAATCCGAAGCAATTCATCGACACGGTGGCGTCGCCGCGCAGATCGCCCCGGCCGAGTTGCGCGGGGTCGATGGCGGTACGCTCGACGATGCCGCGCAGCAAGCCGTCGGCCCCGACTTCGCACACGCCACGCGACACCGTGCCGTGCTCCGAAAGCGTGCGGTCGAGGCGGTAGCCGACCATGCAGAATTTTCGATTCTCGATTGGCGGGCTGTCGGCCTGCGGCCTCGGTACCGAATTTCGATCGGCGGAAAGAAACTCCGCGAGTTTCTGGAAGGCCTCGCGGCCAAAGAAGTCGTCGGCACCGATCACGGCGAACGGCTCGCGGATCGCGTCGCGGGCGCACCACACGGCATGGCCGGTGCCCCACGGTTTCTCGCGACCCGCGGGCGGCGCGAAACCGGCCGGCAGCGCGTCGAGCGCCTGGAAGACAAAATCCACCGCCACCCGGCCGGCGTATTTGGCCGCCACCTGCGTGCGGAACGCCGCCTCGAAGTCGCGCCGGATCACGAACACCACGCGGCCGAAGCCGGCGCGCACGGCGTCGAACACCGCATAGTCGAGGATCGTCTCGCCCGCCGGGCCGACCGGGTCGAGCTGCTTGAGGCCGCCGTAACGCGAACCCAGACCGGCGGCGAGGACGAGGAGCGTGGGTGCCATGCGCCCGCGAGCAGAAGGCCGCGACCG
>Ga0182027_10007188_pt1 | contig 16494 bp, 18 predicted proteins | sample 712E1DmetaG_FD_121300 | JGI IMG/M metagenome (GOLD analysis project Ga0182027, IMG submission 121300) | Permafrost microbial communities from Stordalen Mire, Sweden - 712E1D metaG (Illumina Assembly) | ecosystem: Environmental > Terrestrial > Soil > Wetlands > Permafrost | place: Sweden... | reverse complement strand
TTTCGCTCCCCGCTTCCTTCCCACGGTCGGTCACCCTTCCGCAGTTGCGGCTCGCTTCGTTCGGGATGGTCTCCTTTCGAGAGGACTTTCACCTCCAAGACGACGTTCATGCTAGGCGCACTAGCAAAAAGCCCCGGCGGGGACCTCCCGTCCGGGGCTCGCTCGACCGTCTAGGCCGCGAAACGATCTACTCTAGTTCGTTGGTGACCATCGGCTGGTAGCTGCCAGTCACGTCGCCATTCGAGTTGACTCCGCCCTGGCGCACGAAGGTGGCCAGAGTCGTGTCGCAGTCCAGATCCCCCTTGGCATAGGCGGTGAATGTCGCGCCGGTGCCTTGCCCAGCACCGCTGTACCCAGGAAGGTAGTTGTGTGCGTCAGGTATGGCGAAGTTGAGAGCCAACCAAACGCTGTCACTCCCCCACGTCGGCGAATTGCCCGGGCACCGCTGACCGGTCTGGCATCCACATTCCGTGCTGTAGGCAAACGCGGCAGAAGCGCCGGGGAACTGCTTGGGCTGTATGGCGGCGGCCGCTCCCATGTGGTCGGTCTCATAGTAGGACAACGAGCCTGCCCATTCCTTGTTGAGGTGGCCTACCGCCTCGGCGGTACGTGATTTCTTCACGTAGCGGGTGAAAGCCGGAATTGCCACTGCTGCCAGGATTCCGATGATCGCCACGACGATCATCAGCTCCACCAGGGTGAAGCCACTGCTGCGTTTTCGAGCTTTGATGGTCATTGTTATTTGCCTCCTGGTTGCTTCAACTTTGCACCCGATGTGCCACCACGAAACCACTCGCGTCATATAAGCTAACTGGCTGTGATCACAATGGAAAGATGAAATCGTCTGGAGCCGTCTTCAGGACTCAATAGTGACAAAGAACGGGTTTGGGCAGTCCTGACTGACAAAAAGAGTCAATCTCGGGCACGTGTAGTCAAATGTATCTTCCAGGGCAAGGCAGCCGATGCCCGGGGGAAGACTAGTGCCCTTCGTTGAGCATGCGCAGGCCAGGTGAGTCGTGGGTGAGCACCAAGAGGGTCACGTCGTTGGGAAAAGTGCCGCCATCATCTGCAGTGTTGAGGTTGCACGCCGCCACCGCATAGAACCAAGGGACGTTCGGCGTGTTGCTCGGCATGTCGGTCCACAATGTCGACCCGATGCCGGTGGGAGGCGCGACGCCTGCGCCACCGGAGTTGACCAGATAGGTGCAGTAGAGCTGTTTCCAGCGGGGCCGCAGGCCGATCCGACTCCACGCGTCTGGCATCGGAACAGGGATGGTATGCGGCGTGCGCGCCGATTCGAAGTCCGCAGCGGTGGGGTTGGTGGGGATGAATGCCGACGCGGGCTCGTCGGTAACGGGGGGGGTCGGGTTATCCGCCCGCACCAGCACATACGCGCCCACGTCCATGAAGTAGAGCTGCTCCTTGGACGACAGCTCAGCCAGCATGGCGTTCGCCTCTGAGAGCCGAGCCCGCGCAACGTAGCGCTTGTACCCGACCGTGGCGATTGCGGCCAGGATGCCGATGATCACGATCACGATCATCAGCTCGACCAGTGTTGTCCCCTGTGCTCGGCTGCTGCGCTGGCTCTTCCTCACACCATCTATTGTAGTCCCGGGATGCCAGTCGCTTCAACGAGTAGAAGTTGACTCACAGCGACCGAGGGAACCACGACGCGAACAGCTTTCCGAATTCGCGGCCCTATGCACCGGGCGCACACCAGAGTCGCATTGTACGCTTGCTTGAGGCCACCTATACTGGGCCACCAACATCGCATCGCGGTAATACAGCTTAGCTTGGCAGTCGACACGCCCACCCTGTTTTTCCAAGGAGGGTTCCTGTGGCACTCACGCTCAGAATCGGCCAACGAGCTGTCTATCCGTCGCGCGGCATTGCCGAGGTCGTCAGCGTGGAGAAGCGAGAGATCGGTGGCAGGGTGCAAAGCTTCTATGTCCTGCGCCTGGCGAACTCGGATCTCAAAATCTTGGTTCACGTCGACAAGGCCGAGCAGGTTGGCATCCGGCCAGTCGCAGGAGCCCAGGAGGTGGACGAGGTCCTGCAGATCCTGCGTGAGAAGGCCGCCAGCTTCGAACGTCATCCTTGGAACCGGCGCTATCGTGCCTACATGGACAAGATCAAGTCAGGCTCGCTCTTCGAAGTGGCCGAGGTCTTCCGCGACCTCCACCGGCTCAAGAAGACCAAACCGCTCTCCTTTGGCGAGCGCCGCATGTTGGATACCGCGCGCGGCCTGGTGTCGCAGGAGCTGTCGGTGGCCCGTTCCGTGGATCGGGCCACGGTCGAAAGGGAACTGGATTCGGTGCTCAACGAGGGCCAAGCCTAGCCCACTGATTCCGAGATGACGCCCGAACCAGGGAAGCCCGATTCCCTCATGCAACGCGAACGCGCGTCGGCGCGGACACAGATCGAGGATCTGCGCAGCCAGATCGCGGAGCACGACTACCGCTACTACGTGCTCGATCGTCCGACCATTTCGGACGCCGAGTACGACGGCCTGATGCGCGAGTTGCGCGCCCTCGAGCAACGCTTCCCCGAGCTGGTTACGCCATCGAGCCCAACCCAACGCGTGGGCGGCAAGGGTTCCACGTTGTTTGCGCCGGTCGAGCACCCTTCGCCCATGCTGTCGCTGGACAACGTGTTTTCCACTGAGGAGCTGCGGGCGTGGCTGGGCCGCCTGCAGCGCGCGGTGGGCGCTCGCGTGGGGAGCCCGCCGGCTTTGCCGGCGGCGCACCATCGCGGGAGGGTTTGGGAACCCTCCCAGGGTTCCCATGTCAATACTCGCGTGGGGAGCCCGCCGGCTCTCCCTACGGGGGCTTCGGGACGGACAGCCCACCCCTCCGACCCCGCGCTTCGCGCGCCCTCGTTGCCGGCTGTCAACGACCTCGACTTCGTGTGCGAGCTCAAGATCGACGGACTGGCGGTGTCGCTGCTCTACCAGGACGGCGTCCTGGTGCGCGGAGCCACGCGGGGTGACGGACACGTGGGTGAGGACATAACCGCCAATCTGCGCACGGTTCGCTCGATCCCGGCGCGCCTCTCAGGCAGTCAACACCCCAGCATGCTGGAGGTCCGCGGCGAGGTCTATCAGCCGATTTCTGTCTTTCTTAGCCTGAACCAGGAACTTGCAAAAAAGAATGAACGACCCTTTGCCAATCCCCGCAACGCCGCGGCCGGAAGTCTGCGCCAGAAGGATCCCGGGGTGACCGCAGCCCGTGGCCTGAGCTTCTGGTGCTACGGCACGGATGCCGGCGCGGGCCGGCCGGCGCGCGCCCTACGCCACTCTGAAGACCTGGAGTACCTTCGCTCGCTTGGCCTACCCGTCAACCCTAACGTCGAGCGCGCATCCACCCTGGAGCAGGTGGCCGGCTACTGCGCCAAGTGGCAGGAACACCGCCACGACGTCGACTATCAGATTGACGGCGTGGTCATCAAAGTCGACCGCTACCGACAGCGCGAGGACCTGGGTGCCACCAGCCGCGCCCCGCGCTGGGCGGTCGCCTACAAGTTTCCACCCGAGGAGCGCACGGCCCTGGTGAAACGCATCGCCGTGCACACAGGCCGCACCGGTCGGGTCACGCCCTATGTGGAATTGGAACCCGTGCATGTGGGCGGCGTGACGGTAACCTCGGCCACCCTGCACAACGAAGACGATCTGCGGCGCAAGGATGTGCGCGAGGGGGACACGGTCATCGTCCACCGAGCTGGTGACGTGATACCAGAGGTGGTCGGCCCGGTGCTGGAGAAGCGGCCGCCCGGCACGCCGGTGTGGACCTTCCCCACGCAATGCCCAGCGTGCGGAACTCCGCTTGTGCGCAAGCCAGGCGAGGCCGACTGGCGTTGCCCCAACCGCAAGGAATGTCCGTCACAAACCGTGGAATGGCTGTGCCATTTCGGTTCACCTGACGCTCTGGACATCGAGCATCTCGGTTATCAGACGGTGACCGCGCTGGTGGAGCGCGGCTGGCTCGCTGATCCCGCGGACCTATACACCTTGGACGCGACGCGCCTGGTGCAGCTTCCAGGTTTCGCGGAAAAGTCGGCCCGCAACCTGCTCGACGCCATCGCGGCTTCGAAGCACCGGCCCCTCTGGCGCTTGCTGGTGGGGCTCAACATTCGGCGCGTGGGCGCGCATGTGGCGCAACTGCTTGCGCAGCGGTTTGCATCCCTGGACGCTCTTGCCACCGCCAATCTGGAGGATCTGCAAGCCGTGGAGGGAGTGGGCCCGGAAATCGCCAGCGCGGTCCACGAATGGTTCCGCGATCCGGAGAACGGCACACTCATCAACAAGCTCTACCAGGCCGGTCTGCGCGTTGGGGACGAGACACCCGGGGCTCCTGTCGGTCCGCGTACGCTGGACGGCAAGATCGTGGTCATCACTGGCACCTTGCCGACCCTCTCGCGCGAGCAGGCCACTGCCCTGGCCCAGCAAGCCGGCGCGCGCGTGACCTCGAGCGTGTCCAAGAAAACCAGCTTCGTCGTGGTCGGGCAGGAAGCCGGATCCAAGCTCGCCAAGGCGCAGGAACTCGAGATTGAGACCATCGACGAGGCGGAGTTTCTCCACCGGCTCGGCCGCGTCGCGCCGCAAGCCCACGAATGAATATGAGCGCGCCAGTTGCCGAGAACTTAATCACGTGCCATTCTGACTCGGTGTTTTGCGTCTGGAGTTCCGCCGAGTATGGCTGCGAGGGCTGTGCGTTTCTCTCGTGAGTTACCCGAAGATGAGTCTCGCTTGCCGGCACACGCAGAGGTCTTGATCCATGGCGATGCGCCTCGGTTTGCTTAGCCTCACGGATGCCAATATCACCCGCGCCGTCAGATCGCCTTCGCTGGCCTGGCGCCTCATCGCACCCGACAGTCCAGCCCTGGCCGGAGTCACGCAGCGGAAACCCGCGAAGAGCACCGCACGGGGCAAGAAAACCGCCAGCACCCGGCGGACCAAGGCAAAGGTTCTGCCCGCGCTTGCCTTGGCCGCCAACGAAGGCACGCGTTGCGATCTTGAGAAGTCGTGGCACGGCATCCACTACCTCCTCACCGGCAGCGCCTGGGAGGGTGAGCCTCCGCTCGATTTCCTGGTCGACGGCGGGCGGCAAGTGGGCCGAATTGACCTCGAACATGGGCCGGTGCGCGCATTCCGCACGAGCGGGACCCAAGCCATCTACCAAAGCCTGTCTAGCCTTAGCCCATATGAGTTGCGCAAGCGCTTCAACGCCCGGGACATGGCCGCCAAGGAGATCTATCCCGACATCTGGGCCGGGGCTGCGCTTGAGGAAGACTCGCTCAGATACCTGATGGACAACCTGGACAATCTACGGGCCTTCCTCCGCCAGACCGTCGAGGCGAAGCTCGGGATCCTGGTCTTTCTGGTGTAGTACTGCCTCTTGGAAATCCGTGACCGGTTCGGATTTCGGTTCCGGGGCCGGGAGCGGTAGCCGGATCCGAATCCGGCTCCGGATCCGGTTCCGGCCCCCGGCCCGCCGGCTCCCGGCCCCGCCGCCAGCCACGCAGTCGCCCAACCGGCTACGAATTCTCGAGCGGCGGCTAGTTGGGGTCCACCGGGTGCAAGCCGGTGCAATCGATGCCGCGCAAGTGGTAGGTGGGATCGGTGGTGAAGACGGTGAAGATGCCGATGAACATGACCATCAGGCGGATGAAGAGCGGCTTGTTGCCGTACACAGTCTCAAGGCGACGCTTTCGGATCTTGTCGTCTGGCTCGGCGAAGTGCTCGAGGAAGCTGCCATCGAGCAGGCCTCCCCTCTCCTTGCGGGTCACCGCCGCGATGCCACCCGCCGCGCAGTATTCCATGATTTCCAGGACAAGCTGACGACGTGATTCGCAACTTGCGATCGCCGATGTCAGCAAGGCGACCGCCCCCCATTCAGCCTGCGCCCGCCCCACGGCTGCCAAGGCAGTGAAGAGCGTATTGGTGACCTCGTCCAGCCGGTCTAGACGCTGCTCGCGCAGCATGCTCATGAGAACGACATTCTTGAAGAGCTGCGAGATAAGCAACACGCACGCCTCGCTGTCAGGTGCGCTGGCGACCTCCTGGGGCCGTAGCTGGTAGTTGGGCAGGAAGAGGACGCCGAACGCTGTCTCGAAGAAATCGTGCTGGTCGGTCGGCGGCCGCTGCACGGCGATGTCCATGGTATTGTCCAGTCGATCCGCCAGCTTGCAGTGGAGGAGGTCGGGCATCTCGGTAGCCTTGCCCAACACCTGGCCCAGGTACTGGTAGTAGGTCTGGTTCTCGCGACGGCGCAGAAGCGCGATGCGCTCCCCCAGAAACCAGCGATGGTCGGCGTCGATCTTGGCGAGGACTCGGGCGAACTCCCCCTGCACGCGACTCCACTCCTCGACGCCCAACTCCTCCGCGGTCAGATCTTCTTCCTTGTCGTGCAGCAGCGCACCCAGCAAATCCAGCATGCCTGGCTCAGGCATGATGCGAGCGAGCATGGCCGCGGTGCGCAGGCAGTGCAAGACAGCCGCAGGGCCGCTCTTGCGTCGGCGCTCCCCATATGCGCTGCGAAGGTAGCTCAGGGTTTCAAGCAGCGGGGCATGGTTAGGGACCCGAGCGGGACCCAAAATCACGCGCAGTAATGCGCCCAGGTCGATCTTGCGGGCAGACAGGTGCCAATTGATCGTGGCCGAAAGAGCCAAGTGGCTTTCCACCGTGATCCTGGTGCGGGCCGCGTCTGGCCCGAAGATCCCGGTCAACATCGATAGGTTCCTCCTGATGGGTGGGTTGACACGCCAACCGTGATCCTACGGCGTACGTAACTGCAGGTCGACCACGCCATCTGCTCCCAGAAGAATACGCGCAAGCGGCCTCGCGAGCCAGCCGGTGTGACATGGGAACCCTCAAAGGGTTCGCTTCGCCCTTCGGCCCCCCACCTGCCACCTCCTCCCCGCTCGCTTCCCCCTTCGGGGACTTCGGGACCTACACCTTCCCCACGCGAACACACCTTGGCATCCTTAGGGCTTGCACCGGCATCTTTGAGATAGCTAGATTCCTACAGCCTCTTCTTGAACAGATCGCCCAGGGTACCCAGCCGCGCCGGCGCCCGGGCCGCGTCCAGGTCCTCCTGCGACACCACATCCGCGCGTTCGCCCACGCCCAGTGAAATCCGACGGCGTTCTCGATCCAACGCCAGAACCGTTACTTCCAGCGTGGCGCCCACCTTGGTCAACTCCCGCGTATTGCGCACGGGCTTGCCCCCCGACAGCTCGCCGATATGCACCAGACCCTCGATCCCCGGCGCCAACTCGACAAAGGCGCCGAAGGACTCGACCCGCGTGACCCGGCCCGAAACCCGGGTTCCCGACGCAAAGGTCGTGGCCACGTCCTCCCAAGGATCTTGCTCCAGGGCCTTGAGCGACAGAGAAATGCGCTCGGGTCGCTTGGGATCGTCGGTCTTTTCGATGCGCAGGATCTGGACCTCGAGCTGTTGCCCCAGTGACAGTCGGTCGGCGGGCCGCGCGCCTCGGGAGAATCCCAGTTCGGACGCCGGCAGCATGCCCTGCACCCCGCCCAGGTCAATGAATGCGCCGAAATCCTTGAGCGCGACCACCACGCCGGGCAAGACCGCGCCTGGCACCAGCTTGGCGCGAAGCTTGTCGGCGCGCGCTCGTGCCTCGGCTTCCAGCAACGCCCGCCGCGAGACCACCAGGTTGTCACCGCGCCGGTCCACCTCGTAGCGCGTAATACGAAACTCCAACTTGCGGCCCACATACTCGCTAGCGTCTTCCACGTGGCGCATTTCTAGCTGCGAAATGGGACAAAAACCTCGCACCCCCGCCACCAACACCTCGACACCCCCTTTGTTCACGCCAGTCACCGTCCCTTCCACGGCCAGGCCCAGTTGTGCCGCCTGCTGCAGCTCGGCCTTGACCTCAGGCCCGCGCGCCACCGCGGTGCGCCGCAGAACCACGCAACCCGACTTGCCCATGCTCTCGACCACGCGCGCCTCGATCTCGTCACCAACCTTCACAGTCAAGTTGCCGTCCTGGTCGCGCAACTGCTGCAGATCAATCATGCCTTCGGTTTTTCCGCCCGCCAGCTCCACAAAGGCGGTTTCGCGGCCTAGCGACATGACGCGGCCACGCACCGAATCACCCACCCGCACGTCGGGCTCAGCCCGCCGCGCATCCTTGCCATCGAACTCCTTGAGAAGCGCGGCGAAATCTTCTTCTTGGGGTGGCTTCATGGCCCCTTCATAGCATCACGCCAGCATCCATGCCGGCCTTGGGAGACGACGCGCGCCTGCGCGAGGCTGATTGAAGAAACAACACCCTTACCGAGGGAAGGCCATTTGATCTATGCTGGTGTTTGCCTCAGCCGCAGGCCCTGGAGTTCAAGCGGCTGGCAGGAGAACCGATGATGAAATCAATGGGTCGGACGAAAACCCGTCCGGTGTCGCATACGATGGCAGCCGTGCCCGAGCCTGTCCACGAACTCGACCAAACTCACGAGATCCCCGCCATGTCCTGCGAAAGCGAAAAGGCGCCCGCAAAGGTGCCAAGCGCAGCTCCTCAGCAAGCGATTCCCATCGAAGAGACCGTCCCTGTCCAGTCCTGCATCGAGCGCACACTACTGCACGAAGTTCTGCGCCAGCAGTCGGCGGAAAAAGACGAAGACCACGGCAAGGACCGCTGACTGCATGCCCACGGCGCTGACCCCCCAGGCGGCCCTTCTGCGCGTTCTCATTACCGGCGAAGGCTTCGCGCTGGATCTCATGCGACGCATAAGCGAGTGGACGAATGGCAAGATGTTGCTCGACGACCAGACCTTCTATCCCGCCATGCGCGCGCTCGAACACCACGGCCTGGTGGAGAGCTACATGAGCGAGCCCACTGGTCAGCGCGGCGGACAGCCGCGCCGCTACTACAAGCTCACAGCCGCGGGCCAGAAGGCGGCGCTGGAAGTGCTGACCGCATCGCTGACCGGCCAGGTTATTGCCTGATTCACTTGCCGAACAGGAAGTAGGCCGCGACCGCCGCGACCAAGGCGGCCAGAGCAGCCACGACGATGGCCAGAACTGCCTTGTGCGATCGAGCGGGGACTGTGCTTTCTGCGGCCGCGATCTCGTCCCTGGCAGGGACGCGCTTGGCGGTGCGGGCGATTCGCGCAGATGTCGTCGGCCGAGCCGTGCCCGCCGCCGTGGGCCGCGCCGGTACAGCCCCGCTCGCGTGGGCAGGGTCAGTTGGGTTCATGCGCGCGGCCTCGCCCAGCGTGGGGCGTGCCCCGGGCAGGGTCGCTTCGCCGACGGTGAACTGGAAGTCGAACTGATCGAAGAAACCCTTCAGCCTCCTAGCCATCTCGTCGTACTGGTTGGGGGTGATAGGAAAGCTGCTGGTACGAAAGCGCTTCCTGTAGGTATCGGCTACCGCGGCGTAGGGACGCAGCTCGGCCAGGCGATCGAGCTGGTAGGCGGTTCCGATGACCACGGTGGGACCGCCGCCCTCGGGCACGATCGACATGTGCTGCATGGCCAGGCGGCCCCCGTCGGTGGACTCCTCGGTCGGTGCCGACAATTCCAGTCGGCAGATCACCGGCCCCAGAATGGGCTCCTTGCCCACGGTGTACTTGAACACCTCCGCAAGGGCCACGGACTTGCCGGCATACACGGTGAACTTGCCGTCTTCCATGGAATGTCCCGATTATAGCTGAAATCGACCTAGCCCAGGGGAAACCTCCGCGCAAGGCAGGCATCCAAGACTCAGGACGGTTTGGCAATGCCGACGCAGACCCCGAATGGCGACAACTTCGCGTCCCTTCTCAAGAACGGGATCGTTTTCGTGGATTGGTGGGCCCCCTGGTGCGGGCCCTGTCGCATCTTCGGCCCGATCTTCGACAGGGTCGCCGATCAAAACCCGGAGGTCGTCTTCGCCAAGGTCAACGCGGAAGAACACCCGGACCTGGCGGTTTCCTTTGGCATTCGGGCTATCCCCACGCTCATGATCTTCCGCGATGGGATCTTGGTTTTTTCGCAGTCGGGGGCCATGCCTGAAAAGGCGCTCCAGGTACTCGCGGACCGGGTCAAGGACCTGGACATGGAACAGGTCCGGACGAAGCTCGCCACGCACGCCAAGATGCAAGACTGAATTCTCGAGCTTCGAGCAAGGGATCCTACCCGCGCCGACTGGTGCGGGCAGCAATGCCTTCCAGGGTGCGCTGCCAAAGGAAATACGCAAGCGCCTCGGCGCTGAGGTTGGGGCCGGCAATCCGCACGGCCTGCACGTGAAGCAAGACTGGGAGTCTCCGCTGCAGGGTCACGCGCAGATCGGCATCCAATGGCTCGGCCACTGACGTCGCGGTTTCCTGCAGAGACATGAGCGCGGGTGCCAGGACATCATTCTCCTTGCTGGCGAGCCAAGTGGAGAGTCGCCGTGACCGTTGTCGATACTCCTGCCGCGCATGCTCCTCAGCGAGGAGTCCGGCACCCGCGCAGGCTTCGCGACACCGCCGCGCCAATTGGAACCGCGCTCCCAGGTCCAACCCCAGCCCGCTGGCCATGGCGTCAGCCGCGCGCACCGCAAGAGCGACGCGATCGTCCTGCACCGTGCCCTCGTCTTCGGCTTGCAGGGCGGCCAGGACCAGCTCGCTGCTCGCCTGAAAAAGCTGCTCCACCGCAGGCATGAGCGCCGACCCGCCGTAGCGCGCGGCCTCTCGAAAATATCCCGCTGTCTCCACCCCAGCCACGTCGCCACGAGCGCACAGGGGCGCAAGGGCACGCCGAACGCGGCGGACAAAGGCTTCGGTCTTGCGCTCGGAACGCGCGTGGGCGCGCACACGCAGGTGGTGGCGTCGGCCCGGCTGGTCGAGGTAGGGCAAGAAGAACCACCTGTCGATCTCGCCGGCATCGAACGCGGCCTTGACCGCCGGGCCTACCGCCTCGAAGAGCACGCTGTTCTGGCGCTCGACTGCTCCGTAGAGACGAAAGCTCACCCAGTCCTCGGCAGGCGGCGCCTGGGCCGGAGGCGGCACGCGTCCAGCAGCGCGCGTGGCCTCGATAACAGCCCTGAGGCCCTCGATTTCGTCCCCGTCGGGGAGATTGGCTACGGCCACCACCGCTTCGATGCGGCGACCGCCACCATCAGGCAAGTCATCGAGCGGTGGCCAGATCTCGAAGACTCGGCTGCCAGCAAAACGCGCCAGGTCTGCGCATGCGCCGGCCGCACGCAGGTCCAGATAGAGCAGCTCGTCGCCCTCGCCTGCTTGCACAGCAGCGGGAACGCGGTTCTGGCGGCGCCAGCGCGCGAGGGCGGCCGGACGGGCAATCTCCACCGCGGCGGGAACGCGCCAACTGGCGGGCGCCACCACGAAGCCGTCAAGCACCACGCGCGGCAGAAAGCTCAGCCCGGCGAGCGCGCCCCACGAGAACGCCCAGGGCGTATGTTGCCGCGCGAATGACCAGCCGGCGAGCAAGCGATAGATTCCCGACGGTGCGGTTGCCGAACGCACGCGATGAAGTGGGCTCGGTGCAACTGGCTGCAAGGTCGGATCTCGCAAAGCCAGCGGCTCCGCGGCAGCAGGATCCACGACCAGCTCAAGTTCCGCTGGGGTTGTCGCCGCGCCCTCGGGCCAGCCAACCAGCGCCAGCGCAGCCTCGCGCACGGGCGGATGCACGCACAGATCCGCCAGCGCGGGCGACGGTGCATACACCACATCCAACGCTCTCTCGCCGGGACGCGCCCGCGCCTCGGCAGCCGCCAGCTCTGCCAGCGCCTCACGCATGGGAGCGCCAAGTGTGCCGGCAAAACGGCCCCAACTGGCCCCAGCGGGCGCGTGCAGGCCGAGCAACCAGCCGGTGCCGGGCTGCGCGCGCGGCGGCTCGCGGGCTGGCGACAAAAACAGCTCAAAGGTCGGCGGCATTCCGAGCGCGGGCAAGATCGCATCGAGTGCCACGGAATCGAGTGCGATCTCCGACTCGCCCGCTGCCGCTGCCCGCGCCACCGCCTCGGCCAGAAACGCGAGCACCTCAAGTCCGCCGTCGCCCCTCGCCGGCTCGTCGTCGGTCTCGGCCAGTGCGCTGCCATAGCTGCCCGTGGCCAAGGCCGCCAGGTTCAGTGCGCCCGCGCCGAAGACCTCGACCATGGAATCCGTCTGCTCGGCCAGGCCTGCGTCGCAAGCGCGCTCTGCTACCGGAGCGGCCAGTGCCTCTTGCAGGCGCAACAAAAGCGGCGCACAGGCTGCCGCCCGCGCAACCGCTCGCCGCGAAAGCACTGGCTCGCCACGCGGGCGGTGCCGGAGCGTGCCCATCACGTCGGTCGCCGACTCGCTGGCCCCGGGAAGTCCAGCCAGCACGGCGCGCGTTCCGACCAAGTCGGTCGGCGAGATTGCGAGGAGTCGCTGACGGATCGGATCGACCACGGCATCGACTTCGGCCGGCAGGCGCGCCAAGCGCTGAGCAAACCACTGCGCCAGCGGCTGTCCCACCAGAGGCGGTGCAAGATCATGGCAAAGCACGCCGCGGTCGATGAGCACAAGCAACAACTCGTCCACATCGCCTGCCTCGCCGCTTGCCGCGGCTTGCACTGCCCTGCCCAACCCAGGCCAAGGCGTCCATTGCTGCGCATGCTCGATCGCGGCGGCAAGCACAGGATCGACTTCGCTGGAACGCACCTCAAGGCCATCCCCGCCAAGTCCCAGCCAGACGGCCTGCGCGCCCGCGGCCATCAGCGATGGCGCAATTCGCAGGCTCACATGCGGCAGAATCTCCGGCCGGTCGAGCAGCGCACGACCCAAGGCGGCCACGCGCTCCCAGGTCGGCGCCAAGACAGCCTCGACCTGGTCGGTCTGAAGGTGCGTACGCGAACCCAGCCTGCCCATGGCCACACCCGCCAACCAGCCAGCAGGCGTGGGGCGAAAAGCAGCCCGGCGAGCGTAGCGGGAAAACGCGGCCGCTGCGGCCGAGCCTGGTTTTCGCTGCAGCGCCGTTGCCAAATCCGGACTGGCCAGATCCACGGCCGTCCTGCCCAAGGGATGCCGCCGCAGAGCCGCTCGCGGATTGCGCAGTTCGCGCACCGGAAGCAGAGGCGCGCGCAGCAGAAAGCGCGAGATCAACTGGAACGACATGGACAGAGAAGCTACCAGTAGAATGCTATTTCACCACAGTCTCGCCCCCGGGCCGCTGGCCCGGAGGCGAGACTGTGGTGAAGAAAGCTAGCCTTCCGCCAGCAGTTGTTCCACGACCAGGCACAGGCCGGCCAGGCGCGCGCCGCCGCGGCCGGCGCCGTATGGCTCGGGCGGCGGGATCTGCATGCGTGGCAAGCAATCCTCGACGGTGCCAGTACGCTTCTTGAGAACCGCGCAAGCTAGTGCCCGGGCGTCGTAGCGCGGCCGGGGGAGAGCCACACCCTCGCCTGCTAGGGTGTCCACCGGGAAATGGCCCCACGACACGACGACATCGCTGGGCCGCAGGAACGCCTGCCAGCGCGCGACGAAAGACTCCCAGCTTTCGCCTGCCAGAAGCGCGCCGCTGCCCAGACGAATATGGAAGGGCGTGGTCGGTGCCAAGCTGTGGCGCGGTGCAATCACCGCCTCGAAGGTTTCGCCGGTGGTCGGCCGGCGCGCCAGCCAGTGCACGATCTCGGCCGGGTGGCGCGTCGGTGAATGGCGCGGCCAGGTATTGGCTTCGCCGTGCACGCACAGAATGTCGGCCCGGCGCTCGCGCAGAAGCGGCGGGATCGGGCTGCGCGGCGGCCGGCGATTGCGTCGCGAATACAGGCGATGGCGGCCGCCCGGGCTGGCCTGGGCGTAGCGGATCTGCATCTCGACCATGGCGTGAAAAGGCCGCAGCAAGGTCTGGAAGGCCTCGCGGTCACCCTCCAGGTGGCCGAGCACATGGGCCAGTGCCTCGATGGTGGCCATGCAGTGAAAGGCAGGCTCGCGCCGGATGGGATTGTAGGCGCTCTCCTGGGGCGGGGTGAAGCGCAACTGCGGCAGGAGCATGAGCGCCGGATTGGCCTTCAGCAGCCTTTGCGCCTGGCCCCAGGTGCCGTCGACCAGGATCAACGTCATGGGCTGACCAGGTAGCACGGATTCCACGTCGCGCGCTGCCGGCCCTGGATAGATGACATGCGCCTGCCCGCTGGCCAGCGCTGCTTGCACCACCGGGTCGTCAGAAAAATCGATCCCCACGCGCAGCAAAGCTCCGGGCAGGCCTAGACGCGCAATCCGCGCCGTACCGATGCCTACGTCGCGCTCACGCGGGTGTTGCAGAATGATCACGCGCGTGCGGGTTTGCAGTGGCGTGACATACGCACAGTAGCAGACGGCCGTGGGCCGGCGGCAACCCTCGCACAGGGCGCGCGGCGCGGGGTCGGCAGGAATGGCCGGGGCGCGCCTTGACAAAACCTTGGGCGGAGCAGATTCGGGCACGGGTCAAGCCATAGTACACACCACATGCTCTGGCCAGAACCAGCTACAGAACTGGCGCGGCCGCAGCCCAAAAAACTTTGGCGAACCCGCGTGCTGGAATCTGCTAAGCTCCGCCCCCCAATACTAAGGAGTCGGGCCATGCAACGACTGGCGGTGGTTTTCTTCATACCGGGGGTCTTCTTTTCGTTTCTGGGCTGCAGCCTTAGCGGCGCTGGCCTGCCCGGAGGCCCGGATGCCGGCAAGGTTCCGGGGCGCGATGCGAGCGTCCACGTGGATGCAACCACGTCCATGACGGGTGGCCATGGTGGGCAGGGTGGAACCGGGGCAGCATCGAACCCGGTCGACGGGGGCAGGCTTGGGGGAACGTCCGCGTTCTCTGGTGCTGGTGGCGCGGGTGGCGCGGCAACCCTATCGAGCGGCTCTGGTGGCGCAGGGGGTTTCCCAGGGACCGGCGGACTATCGAGCACTGGCGGCCGAGCCACCGGTGGGACTCCGCAGACCGGGGGCGTCCCGGGATCTGGTGGCAGTGGGGGGGCAATCACGTGCGGTGATGGGGTCGTGGAAGCCGGCGAGACCTGCGACCCGCCATCCTCCTGCCCCATTTCCTGCTCCGACGGCAACGCCTGCACAGTCGATCAGATGACTGGCAGCAGTGCCAACTGCGACGTGACCTGCAGCCACACCGCTATTATCACCTGTATCTCGGGCGACGGCTGCTGCCCGGCCGGGTGCAACGCGAACACCGACTCTGACTGCTCACCGACCTGCGGCAATGGCGTCGTGGAAGGCGGAGAAACCTGTGACCCAGCATCCTCATGCCCCACCTCCTGCTCCGACGGCAACGCCTGCACCATCGATCAGATGACTGGCAGCAGTGCCAACTGCAACGTGACCTGCAGCCACACCTCCATCACCACCTGTGTCGCGGGCGACGGCTGCTGCCCAGCCGGGTGCAACGCCAAGACCGACGCCGACTGCTCACCGACCTGCGGCAATGGCGTTGTGGAACCTGGAGAAACCTGCGACCCGGCATCGTCCTGCCCCACCTCCTGCAGCGAAGGCAACGCCTGCATCATCGATCAGATGACCGGCAGCAGTGCCAACTGCAACGTGGCCTGCAGCCACACCTCCATCACCACCTGCGTTTCGGGCGACGGCTGCTGCCCAGCCGGGTGTACCGCCAACAACGACTCTGACTGCTCCCCGTCCTGCGGCAACGGCGTCGTGGAACCTGGAGAAACCTGCGACCCGGCATCGTCCTGCCCCACCTCCTGCAGCGAAGGCAACGCCTGCATCATCGATCAGATGACCGGCAGCAGTGCTAACTGTAACGTGGCCTGCAGCCACACCTCCATCACGACCTGTGTCGCGGGCGATGGCTGCTGCCCAGCCGGGTGTACCGCCAACACCGACTCCGACTGCTCCCCGAGCTGCGGCAATGGCGTCGTGGAAAAAGGTGAAACCTGCGACCCGAAATCCTCCTGCCCCACCTCCTGCGACGACGGCAAGGCCTGCACCATCGATCATATGACCGGCAGCAGTGCCAACTGCAACGTGGCCTGCAGCCACACCACCATCACCGCCTGTGGCGCGGACGACGGCTGCTGCCCAGCCGGGTGCAACGCCAAGACCGACCCTAACTGCTCTCCGAAGTGCGGCAATGGAGTGGTGGAAAGAGGCGAAACCTGCGACCCGAAATCCTCGTGCCCCACCTCCTGCAACGACAACAACGCCTGCACCACCGACCAGATGACCGGCGGCAAGGACACCTGCAACGTGGCCTGTACCCACGTCGCCATCACCGCCTGTATCGGAGCCGACGGCTGCTGCCCAGCCGGGTGCAATGCAACCAACGACTCTGACTGCAAACCGGTCTGCGGCAATGGCGTTGTAGAAACCGGCGAAACCTGCGACCCGAATTCCACCACCGACCCCTGCCCCACCACCTGCCCCAGCGACAATGACCCCTGCACCACCGATGTGCTGGGCGGCACCCCCTGCAACGTCGTCTGTAACCACACCCCCATCACCGCCTGCAAAGCGGGCGACGGCTGCTGCCCAACCGGGTGCAACACCAACATCACCAACGCCGACTCTGACTGCCC
>Ga0182027_10007187_pt1 | contig 16494 bp, 11 predicted proteins | sample 712E1DmetaG_FD_121300 | JGI IMG/M metagenome (GOLD analysis project Ga0182027, IMG submission 121300) | Permafrost microbial communities from Stordalen Mire, Sweden - 712E1D metaG (Illumina Assembly) | ecosystem: Environmental > Terrestrial > Soil > Wetlands > Permafrost | place: Sweden... | reverse complement strand
TTATTGACGTATGGCCAAGCATCTTACTCACCGTTTCAATAGGAACGCCATTTGTGAGCGTTACAGTGGTCGCAAACGTATGCCGTGCTGTATGGAAGGTTAGATTCTTATCAATGCCACATAAATCAGCAATTTCCTTTAGATAACCATTAATCTTTTGGTTTGAATAGACCGGTAATAATCTTCCCTTGCTAACATTCACCTGGTAATCCTTATACTTTTCAATTATATTTATTGGAATCGGAAGCAGAGGAATCGGAGCACGATTGCCAGTCTTAGTTCGATTATATATGATCCATTTTTCACCATCAATACCAATTGAAATATCGGAAGGTGCTAATTTTTCAATATCAGAGAACGGCAACCCAGTATAACAGGAGAAGACATACATATCCCGAACTATTGAAAGACGGCTTATAAGAAAATTTTTATTCTGTAATACATCAAGCTCAACCTGTGAAAGAAATGCTCTATCTGGATTCTTATAAGGGCAACGGAATGATGAAAATGGATCTTTGTCAAGCCAGCCATTATCAATACTATAATGTATAACTGTCTTCAGAAAGGAAATTGTCTTTGAAATCGTGTTGTGGATATTATGAACTTCTACCTTTAAAAAAATTTCATAGTTGGCAATGAATTGATAATCTAATTCATCCAGGAATAAATCTGTTCTGTTATACTGGTACTTAATGAAATTTTCGACCTTTTGGCAAGTGGCAGTATACTTTTCCAAGGTACTATATGAATAACCATGACCTACCTTGGCTTCAAGCTGCTTATTAAACAATTTGAAGACTTCCACCAATGAATGACGGTTGATCATCTTCCCTAAAAAATGATTCCGTATAATTTCTGCTGTAATTGGCTTCCCTGCAGTTTCAAGCTGTGTGAAGATTTTAAGAATGCTCGACCTTTTATTGTCAAGATCAGTGTTGACGGTCCGGGCATCCTCCTTTGTACCTTTTATACAACCATGCTGAGAATCCCACCTTTCTGATTCAATAAATTGATGAGTTGCCAGGTCCACTCTATTCCCATTGACTGTAATCCTAATATAAATAGGTGCTTTCTCGTTTTCTGCAACCTTGCTTTTCCTGAGATAAAAAAGAATAGACAAAGAATTTTTCATATTACAGCGATCTTAATATGTGAAATCATCACAAAAGTACATAAAATAGATGGAATTTCCAAATTTTTTATATGATATATCTAATTAATTATTAACAAAATACATCAAAATTCGGTGCACTTTCATGGAGTCGCAAAAGTGCACCGAAAAGTGCACCTTTTATTTGATTTTCTTTGAATATTTTAGCTGGGTGGGCAAAACAAAAACCGCCTAAAACATTGATTTTAAGCGGTTTTGTTGTATTTTGATACAACTTTGGCGGAGAGAGAGGGATTCGAACCCCCGGAGGTATGAGCCTCAACGGTTTTCAAGACTGCCGCAATCGACCACTCTGCCATCTCTCCGGGGACAAAATTACAACTTTTTCCGAAAACGGCAAATCATCCGGCTGGGTCCGCAGGGGAGCCGGTTTACCCGGCTTAACTCTCAATTCACAGATTTCTTTTGCTCTGTCAGCGAAATTTCGGTATCTTTGTACTTGGTTCAAACATGCTCTTCACCATGTTTGATCATTGAGTCACGGAGATAATCAAACTCATATGAAAAAGTTCATTTTAATGATATCCGTTGCCTGCCTTGCAGCCACTGTATCAACGGTAAATGCCAGGAACCTATGGGCATACCTGACATACACGACCTTTAACTCACCTGAAGGCCCTTATGTTGAAACCTATTTGAGTATTGCCGACAACAGCGTTAAATGGGTCAAACAGGAAAACGGAAAATACCTGGCCACTGTTAATGTTCTTATGATGTTCAAACAGGACAAAGCCATCAAAGCGTTTAAGAAATATGAGCTGAAGAGCAATGAGATCAGTGATACAAATGACCTTTCCTTACAGTTTATCGACCAGCAGAGGTTTTCTTTGCCAACGGGAACTTATACTTTCGAGATTCAGCTCAGCGATAAAAATAAAAGCGCCGCTGCCCTGCCCTATACCCAGAATATAACCGTGGAATTCCCTGCTGATAAGCCCTCTGTGTCAAGCGTGGAACTGGTGAAGAGTTACAAGAAAAATGATAATGGCTCGGCCTTGTCAAAAAGCGGGTATGACCTGATACCCAATATATACAACTTCTATACAGGTGAAGATGCCCAGCTGATATTTTATTGCGAACTCTACGGCATGGACAAGGCCATACCGAAGGACCAGAAATACCTGCTTACCTATTACCTCGAATCTTTTGAAAACAATATTAAGTTCAATGATTTTGCAAAAGCATACAAAGAAACGCCCAAACCCGTCAATGTACTTCTTGCCAATATCAATATAAAGGAACTTGCAACGGGAAATTATAATCTTGTCATTGAAGCACGCAGCCCGAACAATGAAGTGATACTGTCGAAAAAGGTATTTTTCCAGAGGAATAACCCGAATGCTGCATTCTCGTGGGTCCAGGTCAATTCAACGGATGTCATCGGTACTTTTGCTGAAAAGATCACAAATGCGGATACTTTGAGAGAGTATATAAACTCTACCTTCCCGGTTTCCACTGGTTATGAAAAAGAGTTCATCAACCATGAGCTTAAAAAGACTGACCTGGCAACGATGCAGAAATATTTCCTGAGTTACTGGCTTCAAAGAAGTTCCACAAACCCTGAAGGGGCATGGCTGGGCTATAAACAACAAGTAAAGATCGCCCAGGTAAATTTCGGAACCCCTGTAAAAAGGGGCTACCAGACAGACAGGGGCAGGGTCTTCCTCCAATACGGGCCGCCAAATGCCCGCGATACGCATAATGCAGAACCTAATACTTACCCATACGAGATCTGGCAGTATTATACCCTGAATAACAGCCAGAGAAACAAGAAATTCGTGTTCTACTCACCCGATATGGTCACCAGTGATTTCGTCCTGCTTCATTCGGATGCTCTCGGTGAACAGTATGATCCGACATGGAAAGTTTTCCTGAGGAACAAAATGTCGTCCCCTGTTGACATCAGCGAAACCCAGGTTATTGATGTATGGGGTGATTTCTCGCAGGACAGCTGGGATCTTCCGACAACAAACAGGTAGTTCAGCGTTTTAATGCCGTTATTCTTTCCTGTTGTCAGGTTTAAATTCGTATTTTTGGGCTTTCGTCCCAATAGGCCGGGTTGACTTCTTTTCATCATGCGGATCGCTGTCGTAATACTTAACTGGAATGGAAAAAAATTTCTGGAGAAATTCCTCCCGGAATTAATGCTGCACCTGGAGCCTGATACAAGTATCATCGTCGCCGACAATGCCTCCACGGATGATTCACTGGATTTTTTACAAGAAGCTTACCCTGAGATCAGGATTATCAGGAATCCCGATAATGGCGGCTTTGCCAGGGGATACAACGTCGCATTGAAGCAGGTTGAAGCTGAGTATTATGTTCTCCTGAATTCGGATATAGAAGTAACGGAGAACTGGATCATGCCGGTTATCGAGATCATGGACAAAGACCACACGGTAGGCGCCTGCCAGCCCAAGATAAGGTCGTACTTCGAACCGAAAAAATTCGAATATGCCGGGGCTGCCGGTGGCTTCATCGACAAATACGGGTATCCTTTTTGCCGGGGCCGCATGTTCCTTCATATTGAAGAAGATCACGGGCAATACGACGATGAGCATGAAATCTTCTGGGCTACGGGGGCCTGCCTGTTTGTCCGATCAAAGGTATATCACGAACTGGGTGGTTTTGACGAGGATTTCTTCGCGCATATGGAAGAAATCGATTTTTGCTGGAGGATGAGCAATGCCGGCTACAAGATCATGTACTGCCCTTCTTCCACGGTTTTCCATATCGGGGGAGGAACCCTTCCGAAGATATCCTGGCGCAAGACCTACCTGAATTTCAGGAACAATTTCATCCTGCTGTATAAAAATCTACCCGACTCAAGGCTTGTGCCGGTATTTGCAGTAAGGGTGTTTCTGGACGGGATTGCTGCAATGAAATTCCTTGTGCAGGCCGGGTTCAAGGATTTCTGGGCTGTTGCAAGGGCTCATTTCAGCTTTTACCGTTCCCTCCCAAGGACAAGGCAGAAGCGCCGCCTTCTGAAACATGGTTCCGTGAGAAATCTATATAACGGAAACCTGGTTACCGATTATTTTATCTTCAGGAAGAGAAGGTTTTCCCAGCTTAAACAATCCAGGTTCAGTAATTAATCCATTAACAGGCTTTCCACGGCAAGCTTATAGGACCCCAGGCCGAAGCCTGCAATAACTCCTTTTGCAGATGGGGCGATATAGGATACATGCCGGAATTCTTCCCTGGAATACACATTGGAGATGTGAACCTCGACAACAGGTGTTCCGATAGCCCTGACACAGTCACCGATCGCCACGGAAGTGTGAGTATAACCGCCGGCATTCAGGATTATACCATCATATTTCTGATCCGCATTTTGCAGGGAATCTATGATCTCCCCCTCTATATTGCTTTGGAAATAACCGATATCGCACTCACTGAATTCCTTCCTGAGCGTTTCCAGGAATTCCCCGAACCCGGTGCTTCCGTAAATGGTTTTTTCCCGTTTCCCGAGCAGGTTGAGGTTTGGCCCGTTAATGATCAGGATCTTTTTCATATGCCATGGCTTGCACAGGCAAATATAAGGGAATTCTCATTATATTTGTCCCAACTTTCCAATAGGGGTGCCTTATCAACAGGCTGAGATCATACCCTTTGAACCTGATCCGGGTAATGCCGGCGGAGGGAACAAGAGTATCACAGTACAGCATGCCTCTGTTGTAGGTTATCGTTAACCCATAAACGTATAACTTATGATGACGCTGAAAAAAAACAGATTCAGAACAGCAGGTCTGAAGGCCTGCATCCTGGCCATGGTGATGATGGCCGGGACAAGCTTTGCCCAGCTCAGGTTGGGCGGGACGATCACCAGCAAACAGGACGCGAAAGTCCTTGGCGGGGCCAACCTCGTCCTCGAGAAAACGGGGAAACACGCCGTGAGCGATGAAAACGGCCACTTCCTTATAACCAATATCAAGCCGGGTCGCTATTCCCTCCGGATTTCTTTTATCGGGTTCGCGACCACTCACCTGGACCTTTCACTGGTCCATGATACCACGATCAGCATTCCCATGACCGAGGCTGCGATCCTCGGGGAAGAGGTCAATATTGTGGCAACCAGGGCGCAGGAAAAATACCCGGTCGCCTATACCAATATCCAGTCAAAACAGATCCAGGATGTGAACCTGGGAAAAGACATGCCTTACCTGGTCCAGAATTCGCCATCGACCGTTGTGACTTCGGATGCGGGAACCGGGATTGGATATACTGGAATTAATATCCGCGGCACGGACCTGACGAGGATCAATGTAACCATCAACGGGATCCCCCAGAATGACCCGGAATCCCAGGGAGTTTGGTTCGTCGATCTGCCCGACATTGCTTCATCCTCCGACAATATACAGATCCAGAGGGGCGTGGGGACTTCCACCAACGGCCCGGGCGCTTTCGGAGCTTCCATCAATATACAGACAACAAAGCTGAACCCCGATCCTTATGGCGAACTCGACGCTTCGGCAGGTTCATATAATACGCTCAAATCCACCCTGAGGTTCGGGACCGGCCTGCTTCCCGGCCATATCAGTTTCGACGGGCGTTTCTCTTATATCCATTCCGACGGCTATATCGACAGGGCGTTTTCCAACCTGAGCTCCTGGTACCTTTCCGGAGGATATTACGGCAATAAAACCACCCTCCGCCTGATCCTTTTTTCCGGAACGGAGAAAACTTACCAGGCATGGGGAGGCGTGCCGAAGGATTCACTGTCCACCAACCGGACGTTTAATCCCATGGGTCTTTATTATGACACGGACGGCAAAATCCAGTATTATAATAATGAAACGGATAATTATGTCCAGACCCATTTCCAGGCGATTTTCTCACAGAGGCTTATGAAAGGCTGGGACCTTAACCTGGCTTTCCATTATACCAAAGGCAAAGGCTATTACGAAAGCTATGACCAGAATACCTCATTTTCAGCCTACGGCCTTCCGAATGTGATCATCGGGAGTGATACCCTTTCATCCACAAACCTGGTCAACCGCAAATGGCTTGATAATGACCTGTACGGACTGACTTTCTCAACAAATTACAAGCCCGATGACAGGCTGAATGTGATCATCGGCGGCGCCTGGAGCCGTTATATAGGATATTCCTTCGGAAAGATCATATGGGCCCAGTATGCTTCCACGAGCACCAACGACTGGAACTGGTATAACGGGAAAGGTATAAAATCCGATTTCGATATCTTCGGAAAGATAAGCTATACATTATGGAAAAAACTCAGCCTGTTTGCCGACCTGCAGTACCGCTATGTCGATTATAAACTGAACGGCACCCTGGAAGACCTGAGATCGCTTGACCAGACACATGTATTTAATTTTTTCAACCCGAAACTTGGGTTGTCATTTGCCTTCAATGCCCATCACCAGGTTTATTTTTCGTTTGCCGTGGGTAACAGGGAGCCGAGCCGCGACAATTACAAGGATGCAGATACAAACCGCATCCCCACATCAGAAAAGCTGTATGACTATGAACTGGGATATACCGCAAAATATAAATGGTTCACTGCCAATGCCAACCTGTATTACATGAATTACAGGAACCAGCTCGTGCTTACAGGTGAGATCAATTCCGTAGGCGAAGCCATCATGGTGAACGTGCCCCGATCATACCGTCTTGGGATCGAGATCTCTGCAGGGATCGATTTTATCAAACAACTCCACCTGGATCTTGCCGCGACTTTCAGTATGAATAAAATCAAGGATTTCACCCAATACCTGGATGTGTATGATTCGGCCGGGAGGTTCACCGGCCAGCAATCAACTTACCTCGGGAAGACCGACCTTTCCTTCTCCCCCGGTGTGATCGCTGTCGGCACCCTGGTTTATAAGCCGTTGAAAAGCCTTTCCTTCTCCTGGAACTCCAGGTATATCGGCAGGCAGTATATTGACAATACTTCCAGCAGGGAACGTTCACTGAATGACTATTTTGTCAATGGACTGTCAGCTTCGTATGCCGCTCATCCGCGTTGGATGAAGGAAATAGGCTTCGCCCTTTCAGTCAATAATATTTTCAGTTCGAAATATGAATCCAATGCATGGGTGTATCCGTATCTCCAGGGAGGTAAATATTATGAGTCGAACGGGTATTTCCCCCAGGCGCTGATCAATTACCTTTTCGGGATTGTGCTGAAGATCTAGCAGATCCGGACAGCACTGTTAAGAGCACCTCTTGTCCACTGAGCCCGTTATAAAGCCGGGACCATGTTCTGCTGTCGCCAGGGAATATACCCGGTGAGATGAAAATCTTAATACCTTTGCAGGCCCACAGGGAAAATAATATCCGGGAAACAGTGGAAAAAACAGTAAGCATAAAGAATAAACGGGCCTCATTCGAGTACTTCCTTCTCCAGGAATTTACTGCGGGGATCCAGCTTACCGGCACCGAGATCAAATCGATACGGGAGGGCAAGGCATCCATTGCCGATGCCTACTGCAGCTTCAGGGGCACTGAACTGTTCGTGATCAATATGCATATTGCCGAATACAGCCTCGGAACAGTCTATAACCATGAACCGAAAAGGGACAGGAAGCTCCTTCTTACAAAGCGGGAACTCCGAAAGCTCCTTGTAAAGGTCAAGGAACGGGGTCTCACGATCGTTCCCACCCTGCTTTTTATCAATGAAAACGGACTGGCCAAGCTAACCATCGCCCTGGCAAAGGGAAAGCATTCCTATGACAAGCGTGAAACTCTGAAACAAAAAGATATCAACAGGGAAATTGAACGGTCAAATGATTAACTCAGTACATATGGATTATAACAATAACAACAAACACCGCTTTTATTCAGCCGGTTCACCGATGAAGGGAAAGAATGCATGTTATCTGCCTTTCAGATCGATACAGCTTTTCCTCCTTCTTGCAGCTTTTCTTTTACCGTCACTGACCAGGGCCCAGGAGAAGCCTGAGGGCAACAGCATCATCAAGTGGTACAGTTTTGAAGATGCATATAAGCTGAACAAGAAAAAACACAAGAAGATGTTTGTGGATGTATTCACCGACTGGTGCGGATGGTGCAAGAAAATGGATAAGGAAACCTTCCAGGATCCGGAAGTTGCAAAATACATGCAAAAGAACTTTATCTGCGTTAAACTGAATGCCGAAAGGAAAGATACCGTAGAGATCGACGGCGTCAAATTCGCCAACTCCAACCCCAACGGCCGGGGAGGTACGAACAAGCTGGCGGTTGACCTCCTCAGAGGTAAGATGTCCTACCCGTCTTCCCTCTTCCTGGATGAAAACAACCAGAGTATTACCGTCGTTGCCGGGTATATGTCAGCCGCAGACTTTACACCCCTGCTCCATTTTTTTGCAGAAAATGCCTATAAGGACCAGAAATGGGAAGATTACAGGGCGGCTTATAAAAAATAAGCTGCTGGCTGCTTTCGTTACCTGGCTGCGTTTACCATGAACCTCCAATGATTGTCAGCCTCCTTATAACAGCTTTATCTCCGGGCGATTCAACCTTAAGAAAATAAAGTCCTTCCTTTAACCCGGCAATACTGATCTCCAGGATGTTGGCCCCCGGCTCCGTCATGGTTTCCGATTGTGCCATTGTTTGTCCAAGGGTATTGCAGAGGCTAAGCTCAACATTCATTCCTTTCAGGCAGTTCACTTTAAGCTTCACCACAGTCCCCGAAGCCGGGTTAGGGAAGATATCACCTATATAAGTGAAATCCGAAGGCAGGTTAACATTAATACCGTAAAGTATCTGGCCGTTCGACAAAGTGAAAGGCAGGTATACCGTGGAATGTCCGTTATCAACCGTTTTCTGTGCGCCAGTAGAAGCGACCCCGGTCTTTTCCGGCTTAATAATATAAGTGCCGTAAGCGATATTGGCAAAGCTGAAATTGCCGGTCGTATCTGTTATGGTGTACCCAAGGGGATTGCTGTTCGGATCAAGAAACATGACCTCAACACCAGGCACACCGGTGGCACTGTTGCTGACTTTCAGCCCCTGGCTGATGAACCCCTGGATGTTCCCGTTTCCGGGTGCTTCAGGTGTGCATTCAACAAGATGAATGATATATGGGTTCTGGGCTTGACCCAGGACTATAAGTTGAGCGTTCTCCCAGGTGAGGGAGCTATCATAATAGGTCGGCATGAAATGACCGTATCTTGATGAAGACGGAAGTAGCCTGGACTTGAGATAATAACTCCCGGGGCTTACCACGCCGAAATGGTAGCTGCCGACAGAATCTCCGATTTCCTTGCCCTGGACTATCGTCATATTATTGTTGGAATCCAGCTTTATCAGGTCGATCCAGCCATGATCCACCGGGTGGATACCCATGTATACGAATCCGTTAACATCGCATGTTGCAGCTGTATAGATCTCCGTTGTCCTGGTCCACTGGCAATTCAGGGAATCTACGGTGACGAGAGTAACGTTGTAAGATCCTGCAGCAGGGTATGTGAAAGTCACATTCTGGCCGTTTAATGTCGTTCCGGCAGGGTCGCCCATATGCCAGGTATAAGTGGTCGGATAAGGACTGTTCGTGGTTCCCCGGAATGAAACGGTGAGGAATGCAGCATTAAACGTAAAATTGTTTTCACAATTGACCTGAGGGACGCTTACATGCACACTTATGGTCTGTGCCTGCATGAAGGCTGCCAGGCATGTTAAAACTACAAGAGATAGAATTCTTTTCATATACAGATCTTATTTTATTTCCCTTTATTTAAAAGACAGAACAGACCGGTCAAAGTTGTCTGCCTGTTAAATCTATTAATGTATGGGGTTACTTATGAACATACCAGGCCGGATTAAAGGCCATCAAAGGTCACTGAATTTAATTGCTTTCTCACTGTTGCTAATTTTCATATAAGTTCATAATAATTTAACAGTACACTGATATTAATTCTTCTATATTTGCGTCCCGTCAATATGACCATGAAAACTTAACATTGATGACGTATTATTCAGCCTGACTAATCCGCTGCCCGACACTTTATTTCATTACGATTTTCCGCTTTCTCTGAGGATCAGGATGTACGGCAAGATGGAAAATGTGCATACCATAACCCAAAACAATAATGTTCTGCCATTCAGAATAGACGCGGAGAATGGTATTGACTATCTTTATGTTGATGCCATTCCGAACGACAGCCTCATCGATATGCATCTTAACAGCATTCATAATGCCCTTTCAGTCAACAGCAGTACAGTCATTTATCCGAATCCGTTCACAGAAACTGCCTCGATTGAATTTGAAATAACGGAATCGGAGAATGCAAGTATCCTGGTCTATGACCAGATCGGGCGGCTGGTAAGGGATTTGAGCCGGCTTTTTCCTTCAGGCAGGAACAGTATTGTATTTTCAGGGGACGGGCTGTCGCCCGGGATTTATCATTGCATCATCGGAACAAGGGAGAGCAGGGCGAATATTCTTATGATAAAGACACAGTAAACAAGGTTTTTCACGAGGTATTACAGATCAATCCGAAGGGTCATTATAAAAGAAATAAGTTAACAGATAATATTTTGGAATTAATGCGAACAGCACTTTTTATCCTGTGTTTCTCTCTTCATTCAGCTCTTGCCTTTTCTCAATGGACCTGGCAAAACCCTTTACCCCAGGGTAATTTCTTATCCTCGGTTTATTTCACTGATATAAACACAGGGTACGCCGCGGGGCAGGCCGGAACTATCATAAAAACCAGTGACAGTGGAACTGCATGGACATTTTTATCGAGCGGAACATCCGGATGGTTATATTCAGTTTGCTTCACGGATGCCAATACAGGGTATGCAGCAGGTGATGATGGAGTTATTTTAAAAACAACCGATGCCGGTGTATCCTGGAATACTTTGCCAGGCGGCACTTCGAATTCGATTAAATCCGTATTCTTTACCGATTTGAATACCGGCTATACGGCAGGTTCAGGCGGGACCATCTTAAAAACAAGTAACGGAGGGCAATCATGGACTTTACTGAACAGCGGAACCACTCGTGACCTTTCATCCGTTTATTTTACCGGCATGAATACAGGATTTGCTGTCGGTGCCTCAGGGACAGTGATAAAAACTACTGACGGAGGCACAAGCTGGACTGCATTATCAAGCGGGATAACACTGGCATTAACTTCAGTATGCTTCACGAACAGTAATACGGGGTTTGCTGTTGGTGATTACGGAACCATAATTATAACCAACAATGCCGGGGCAAGCTGGAGTGTCGTGCCTGGCGGAACGACGAATTACCTGGCCTCGGTTTGTTTTACGGATGCCAGTACAGGGTATATTACCGGAGATGAGGGAACCATCCTGAAAACCACTGACGGAGGCTCAAACTGGACTACCCTGGTGAGCGGAACAACCAATTATTTAGCCACAGTTTGTTGCCCATCTGCCAATACTTGTTATTCGGCCGGCGATCTGGGTACAATCCTTAAAACCACCGATCAGGGCACAGACTGGACTGCATTGTCGAGTGGGACAACCAGTTACCTGGCAGCCGTTTACTTTACCGATGCTGTTACCGGTTATACAACCGGTGAAGCAGGAACTATGTTAAAAACAATCGACGGGGGAACGACCTGGACTCCCTTATCCAGCGGGACAAGCTGGGATTTATTTTCACTGTGCTTTACAGATGCAAATACAGGTTACGCATCAGGATATAACGGGACACTTATTAAAACAAGCGATGCAGGAACAAGCTGGACTCCGCTTGAGAGCGGAAAAACATATGCCTTATGGTCGCTTTTCTTTACCAGCCCTTCCACCGGGTTTGCCGTTGGTGAGAATGGGACCATTGTAAAAACCATCAATGCAGGCGCAGTCTGGACTTCATTACAAAGCAGGACTGCTCATGCATTATATTCCGTTTACTTTACAAATTCAAATACAGGATATGCTGTCGGCGATTCAGGGACAATTTTAAAGACCATCACAGGAGGAACTACCTGGGCTGCATTATCAGCAGGAACAACACAGGACTTGAATTCAATAGTCTTTACAAATGACAGTACAGGCTATGCCGTGGGCGGTAACGGGACCATCCTGACCACGATCAACAGGGGCCAGACCTGGACTCCTTTATCAAGCGGCACCGCACAACCTCTGAATTCGGTATTCTTTACTGATGCCGACAGAGGTTATGCCGTAGGCGATAACGGGACCATTCTGAAGACAATCGATGGAGGATCAAGCTGGGTATCTGAATCAGGCGGTACCGATTATTATTTATCCTCTGTTTTTTTTACGGATGCCAGGACAGGGCATATTACAGGTGATTGGGGAACCATTTTATCCACTGCTGATGGAGGAATTGTTTCGGTCAAAGAAATCGCCTCAACATCTTCGGAATTCTTAATTTTCCCTAACCCTGCCGGGAGTAAAATATGCATTACAGGCGGCGGGAAAATACCTGGTGAAACGGCCGTTAGCATCTTTAGCATCAATGGAAAGCAGATGATGCAGTGTGATTTTCATGACCAGGATCCGGCTGAAATCAATGTAAGCAGTCTGGCCAAAGGCATTTATCTTGTGAAGATCCAAACCAGGTCAGGAACAGATGTTAAAAAGCTGATAATCCAATAGTTCTCTTTGATTTGAGTGGGTCGTAGCATTTCAATGGAAATTTTTATAAAAAAGTTAAGAATTTTCATTATTTAGCCTTACATTTGTTAGGGTATTCTTTTATCAGACTAATATGGCTATCAGAACTATCCTTATTGCAGATGATGACCAGGCAAACAGGGACTATTTAAGCAGAGCCGTGGCTGATCTCGGATTCAGGGTGCTTCATGCTGGTAACGGCCGCCAGGTAGTCGAGATTGCCGATTCGACAACTCTCTGTCTTGTTCTTCTTGACTGGTTTATGCCTGTTATGGACGGAATGGAGGCGCTTGTGCAACTCCGGCATAATCCCCAGACCAGGATGATACCCGTGATCATGGTCACGGCCGTTATGACTACTCCGGAGAATATGAAAATGGCCTTTGATGCCGGCGTGACGGATTTTCTGCGGAAGCCATTCGTAAAAGCCGAATTGCTTGCCAGGATAAAATCGGTTTTGCATTGCCATAATTTTTATGACGAAACAATTTTACAGAAAAACAAGCAACTGAATACTGCGGCTCTTCAGATAGCTCAGCAAAATGAGTTCATCAAATCGATTTTCGCAAAGCTTGAACAATTCCGGGAAACAATACGTGAAACGGATCCTTCCCTTTCCGAGAGCATCGATTCCATGATTGCCGACAAAAAATCAAAATATTCTGCCTTCAACTGGGATAAATTCCAGGAGCAGTTCAATTCCATACACCAAAGCTTTTTCAAGAACCTTCTTTCACGTCACAAAGGTCTCACACCGGCCGAGATGAAACTTTGTTCCTTGCTCCGTTTGAACCTCGACACCAAGGAGATCGCAGCAATCACTGTACAGACATACGACAGCGTGAGGGTTGCCAGGACCCGTTTGCGGAATTCCCTTTCAATTCACAATGAAGAAAACCTGGTTTCCTACCTGATGCAGTTCTGAACCGTGCTGCTTCCTTTTTGCTTCCTTTAAAACCCTGCCTTGCTTCCTTATTGCTAACAGCAAAATGAAGTATTTTAGGTAAACTGGCTTAGTTTTGATTCATAAACGTTCATTATAAACACCATTGATTATAAGGCAGTTCAGCTTATCCTTGTTGCAGATCGGAGATTATTTTCCATCGTTAAAAAGAGGCTAATTCCGGGACCCTTATCAATCTCTTATAAGACATTCAGCATTATACACATATCAGAATAAATGAACATAACAAAAAACCAGCGATATGAAAAATTATTACCTTTTGTCTGACAAAAAGCGGGTCAGGACCTGCATTGCTTTGCTGATCCTTCTTTTAATTCTTGGTTTATCAGGACCTTCTGCCTTTTCTCAGATAACCGGCACGACTCCCGGATCAAGATGCGGGGAAGGAACAGTAACACTTGGGGCGACAGGAACAGGAGGGACAATTACATGGTACGATGTACCGTTCTATGGCACAGCCCTCGGCACAGGTACAACGTTTACAACCCCTTACCTTGTAGCAACAACTGCATTTTATGTAGATGTAGTCGATGCCAATGGTTGCGGAATATGTAACCGCGTAACGGTCATTGCAACGATTTACGGTTCGTCAATCGCCTCAAATATTTATTACGGTAGTTCTACCTATTGTAATACCGTTAACACCTGGCAACCCGTTAACCTTACAGGAACTACAGGTGGTACATTTACGGCAACTCCTTCAGGGCTTTCACTCAATGCATCAACCGGTTCTATCCTGCCCAGTACCAGCAGCCAGAACACATACACGGTGACATATACGGTAACACCACCCCCGGGTTGCACAGAGCCCCCGGTTTCCACCCTGGTGACCATCACCAGTTCTGAGGTACCACCCGTAATCTCATATTCAGGATCCCCTTTCTGTTCTTCGCATGCCGTTGTTAATGTGACCCAGACCGGGGCTACCGGAGGAACTTATTCGGCATCACCTTCGGGTCTTTCCATTGATCCCTCCACCGGGGCAATAACACCTGCCTCAAGCATCACTGGGGATTATACGGTTACTTATTATGTTTCCGGCGCAGGAGGATGCGTACCACTTACAGCTACCGCACCCGTTACTATACTTCAGCTTCCGACTGTAAATATTTCTTATGCAACCGCACCTTTCTGCCATGACATAGCCGCAGCCCAGTCCGTAACACTAACAGGCACCGGCGTTTACACAGGCGGTACTTATACGTATTCAGGCACTGGCACTTTGTCTCTGAACTCTTCAACCGGCGATATAATACCCAATACCAGCACACCCGGGACTTACACGGTTACATACACCCTTACCGCAGTTCCACCCTGTGCTTCAGTTTTCACCACTACTTCCGTGACAGTTAATCCCCTTCCGACTGCAACAGTCAGCGGGACAACATCTGTTTGCCAGAACAGTACTGCACCGGATATCACGTTTACCGGGACATCCGGAACGGCACCTTTTACTTTTTCATACAATATAAATAGCGGTTCAACTCAAACAATAAGCACGTCTTCCGGCAGCTCGGTGACAGTTTCACAGCCCACCTCCGTCATCGGGATCTTTGCTTATAACCTTCTCAGCGTTTCCGATGCCAATAACTGTTCACAGTCCCAGACCGGGACAGCAACTATAACGGTGCATGCACAGCAAATTGCCGATTTCTATTATGATGCAACCCCATATTGCAGCAATGCATCCAATCCGGCGCCAACTTTCCTCGGTGGTGGTACGGCAGGGACATTCTCCTCCACACCACCAGGCCTGGTATTTGTAAGTACTTCTGGTACCAATGCAGGATGGATCAACATTTCGGCCAGCACGGCAGGCACCTATACGGTAACGAATACCATTTCAGCCTCCGGCGGCTGCGATGCGGTCATAGCCACTTCCCCGGTTACTATCACCCAGTTGCCAGTTGCCAGTTTCAGCTATTCCCCATCAGTTTACTGTCAGAACTCGGCAAATCCATCGCCCGTCATGGGCTCAGGAGCTGTCAAAGGCGTATTCTCCTCAACCGCTGGATTATTGTTTACTGATCCTTCAACAGGACAAGTGAATCTGGCCGCAAGCACAGCCGGAACATACACAGTAACAAATACCATTACCGCCTCCAACGGATGTGACCAAGTCATTGCCACATCACCCATTACCATTAACCCGATACCTCTTGCCGCCACAGGCCCCAATCAATCGATATGCCCGAGCGGGAGCGCTACAATCGGAGCAGCAGCCGTGGTCGGCAATACCTATTCATGGACATCCGATCCTCCAGGATTTACCTCGACCCAGTCGAATCCTTCAGTCAGTCCCACGATAAACCCGACCGTTTACACCCTGGTGGAAACGATCACTGCAACAGGCTGTACAAATACCAACCATGTCACAATTACATTAAAACCAGTGCCGGCAGCAAACCCGATAACAGGAACTTCTCCCTTATGCGCTGGTTCAAATGGGGTGGTTTATTATGTTACTGACCACAGTGCTTTCCCGAACAATGCAACATATCTCTGGCAATATTCAGGAACAGGGGCAAATTTCGAAAGTACAAATGCAGCAACCAGTACGATTGATTTCACTACATCGGCCACCAGCGGTACACTGACTCTGACCGAGACAATCAGCGGCTGTTCAACAGCCAATACGAAAGACATTACGGTTAATCCGTTGCCAACTATAACAACGGGCGGAACCGCTGCAACAGTATGTTACAGCGCCAGTGTTCAAACTACAACTCTGACTTATTCAGCAACAACCAATTCACCGAATTCATACAGTATTATTTGG
>Ga0182027_10007185_pt1 | contig 16499 bp, 16 predicted proteins | sample 712E1DmetaG_FD_121300 | JGI IMG/M metagenome (GOLD analysis project Ga0182027, IMG submission 121300) | Permafrost microbial communities from Stordalen Mire, Sweden - 712E1D metaG (Illumina Assembly) | ecosystem: Environmental > Terrestrial > Soil > Wetlands > Permafrost | place: Sweden... | reverse complement strand
GGCAGGACAGGACATATGGTTTACCATAAAATTTCTGAACCTCGCGAACCAAGATAGGGTCGATGTTACGCTAAAATTCGATATGCTCGATTCAAAAGGCAATCTTGTAGCGACCAACACCAAGACTGTCGCTGTAGAGACGCAGGCATCATTTGTCGCAAACCTCGATGTCCCTACAACAGAAAAATCGGGAGAACATCTCATTATGGTGACGATGACTTCTCCGTCAGGAGTATCAAGCGCGAGGGCATCATTCATTGTTACAGAAAAAGACAGCAGGCTCACGGTATATTATATCGCCGGAGCAATAGTCATCATATTGCTGGTCATATTTTTCATCATCAAGTCAAAGCCCTTGCTGCGGAAAATGACTCTTCGCACAAAGGTTGACAAGATAGTCAAGGATAAATTGAAAGATCAGAAATGATTTGATGTGATCAAAGCTAAATATATAACTCATCTAGAATGATTATTGTCTTCTTTATCATCTTCCTGGCCAGGATTTTCTAACTGCTCTGCGAGATCGTCAGTTATCAATATCTTTTCTCCAAGTGCCTTCTCAAGATCTTCCTGTATCCTGACTTTAAGCTCTGAGATCTCAGAATTTACCTTATCAATATCTCTTTTAAGCTTTGCTATCTCAGATTTCTGTTCATTGACCTTAGATTCTGTAGCGCTCATCCAGTATTGCTGTTCAGAGAGGTTTAATGAGGCGCTGTTATGGGTAATCTTTGTCTGGATATGCTTTCTTGAATCATCGAGCTTTCTTATGTCTGATTGGAGATTTTTCGCATATTCCATGGTCATTATGCCGATTGCAGATAAGGTCGTATCTTTTTTCTTGTCTTTGAGGTCTATCTGTCCTGTATTGATGAGATCTTTCATCTCTGAGAGCAATTGGCACAGCTCAAGATTCTCATCAGAGAGGAATGTCGCCCTAGAATCATCGAGATATCCTTTGAGGATCTTCTTGTCAGGGTTCTTGTAATAATATTTTTTCAATGCAGTATCTATCTCAGAAAAATATCTGTCGAATTCAGAATATCTGCCCTTCAATTCGTCCTCAATGTCTAATTTCTCTTTTTTGAAAGATTCAAGCGCGCGGAAATCAGTGCCAGAGGTGATGGTACCTATGCGCTCGTTCAATTTTTTCAATTTATCCTCATGCTCCTTGATGATTGCATCATGCTCTGAAATTCTTGCCTCTATCGTCTTAATCCTAATCATATCGCCTGTTACCTTCTTTATGTTGTCCTGGATATTTTTCAGGACATCAATGTTGTTCTTTTCAAATGTTATCCTGATGTCAATTAATATCGATTCGAGCCTGCTGATCTCCTTATTTATGGTCTTTATCTCATTCTCGAAAAAATTGCTCAATATGAATATGTTCTTCTGCACATCTTTGAAGAGTGATTCTATTTCTTGCGAGAATTTTACGCAATAGTCATATGTCTCAAGATAATTCTTTGGGATATCCATCGCTGCGATGAAATGAGATATCCTTTTGATATAATTCTCCCTGTTACCCTCCATTATTTGTATCTCTCGTTGGGAGATGTTCGGGTTCATGAGCTGGCTTTTGTGGAGATTTCTCAGAAGGTGGATTATCTCGTCTTTCTTGTCCCCAGCCTCTACTATCTTGTCATTTATCTGCCTGTTCATGTTGCCGAGCCGGTCTCTTAGAATAAAGTTCATATGCTTGTCTATCTTTGATAGCTCAATCTCTTTTGGAATCTCCTGTTCACTAAAATCCTTTTTCCTGAACCTATCAAAAAAGCTCTTAAGCATCATCTTACGAATATAATATGATTTATATGCTTTATGATAATTATCAGTTGCTGATTCGTAAATCCTTTAATTTATCGACCATTGCTTGACCACGTTCTACAGCTTTTCGAGCAATTACTCCTACGTCCGTTTTTGTTATCTGTTTAGGACCCCATTCAGTTTGAGGGTCTATAAAGTTTTTCCCCATACTTTCTTCTAGAAATCCTCTAAGATCACTCTCTTCTGTTTTAGTATCACTCCCTTGAAATAGATAGGTTGCCACAAGATATCCTTGTCTGGAGATACATATAAATTCTCCTGAAGTTTTTCCGAGGGTGGCGCATCTTGTCGAATATGGATAGCGTGTTGATGGGATCTCTAAGGTTCCGCACGGATTTATTTCACGTAAGTCTAATTTTTTGTATTCTGGCATATCAATCTCTCCAACACACTCTAAGAATTCTCAGAGTGATAAATATTTCACCCCTTAAAACATAGAATCTTATGTGATATTATATATTTTATGGATAACATTTTTATATCTCTTAATTAATCTGTAATTATGCCAAAACCAGCATCGCATCAAAGAGTTGCAAGAGAGAGAATGGATGAATTATTGAAACAGGCAGATGTTGTTTTTTCTGAACATGCTGAATTGAGCAATAGGTATGTCTCTCTTGCAAGAAAGATTGCTATGAAATATAAAGTGCATTTCTCTAAAGAGCAGAAAAGGATGTTCTGTAAAAAATGCGACAGCTATCTTCGGCAGGGCAAGAATTGCACGACAAGGCTTGAGCATGGTTTGCTTGTCATGAAATGCCTCAATTGCGGGAATATAAGAAGGATTGTGTATAAGAAATAGGCGCTAGAAAAGGCATTTTTTGTATTTCTACTTTAAAGTAACAACAAAAACAAAACATTTATAAACTTTGAAATTCTACATATTTGTATAAAAACCGATAGAATAAGGTTAATCGTTGGGGGAATATAAATGAAAAGTAGCGAGTCTATAGGACCGATAGTCCAAGAAATTGAGGAAGCGAAAGATTTCGAATATGATGAGGTCCGCGGAGAGCATGGAAGAAAGCCTAAGATGGCGATACTCAACAAGACTAAACTATCCAAGTATGAGATGGATGACCTGTTCCTTGGTGACGAGCCTAAGGAAACAGCATCTGATGAGTATTAATTTTTCAATTTCATATGATGATTCTTTTAGTTTAGAGTAGAAATGGCATTTATGCCCTGTTGCAGCATGTTGGAAAATCCACAAATCTAAAAATCCTCTGTGTTTTTAGATATGGAAATGGTATCCATTTTCACAAAGCTTAAAAACATTCTAAAATTCCCTGCATGATGAGGCGAAAATTATCAAGCGGCGCAGAATCTATAATATACCTAAATGATGACAATAATATTGAGAAAGATAGAGTGGTGAAGGGTTATAGGATTAAAGAGATCGATGATGCACTACGTAGGTCGCGAACAAAAAAAGAGCTCAGGATATTGAAGGCGCTGGCAAAGATGAAGTTCAAGGTGCCAAGAGTCATAGAAAGTACAGACACAAAGATAGTGATGGAATATGTTGATGGCGTGCAGCTAAAAAAGATCCTTGATGACTCTCCGAGTCTTGCAGAGCCTATAGGTAGGAATCTTCAGTTGATGCATGAATCAGACATAATCCACGGGGATTTGACGACCAGTAACATGATACTCAAAGACGAGATTTATTTCATAGATTTTGGACTGAGTTTTGTCTCTAAGCGTGTCGAGGACAAAGCAGTTGACATACACCTATTCAAACAGGCGCTAGAAAGCAGGCATTACAGAGTCCATGACAAGGCTTATGATTATTTTTTGAAAGGCTACAATCCAAAAAATAAGAAGGAGATATTAGAGAGGCTTAAGGCAGTCGAATCTCGCGGAAGATACAAGGAGAGGACATGAAAAAAAATATCTTGATTGTATCATTAATTTTTATATCTATATTCTGTATTAGTTCTCTATTCTGTGTCGGTTATTCATATGCATATAAAGAGAATGGTCATATCAGCCTACTGACTGTTGCTGAATCCCCTGATAATTCTACAGTCGAACATGGCGGAGTGGCAGACCTTTATCTTTCTATAAAAAGAGGTACTGGAAGGATTTTTATAGATTCATTTCCAATATCTAAGGTCGACACTCAGATAACGATGAGGTTCGCTTCTGAGATGTCTTGTGATTTCCTGAACATCGATTGCTCATCATATGATTTTTTCTATACTATACGGGCTGATTCTGCGATAGTTGGTGGACCGAGTGCTGGAGCTGCTGCTACAGTTCTGACTGTATCGATGCTGGACAACCAGAATCTTGATGATAAGACTGTGATGACAGGTACTATAAATTCAGGATATCTTGTGGGACCTGTTGCAGGGATATCTGCAAAGACGCTTGCGGCGCAGGGTTTTGGATTCACAAAAGTCCTCATCCCTAGATGGGATGTGCCTAATGAGACTGTCAGCCCTGATCTAAAGATAAAACTTGTACCTGTATCTACCCTGGAAGATGCATTATTCGAGTTTACAGGAAAAAATTATTCTACTACTGCAAAAGTTATTGATTCAGAGAAATATGATTCTATGATGAAGCAGGTGACAATAGATATATGCTCAAAATACGGCTCTGTAGATGGCGGGATAATAATCATGCCGAATATCACTTCAATGATTTCTGGCGATGTCAATCTGACTGGCGGCAATGATACTAATGTGACTGCTAATGTTTCTGAAGATTTTTTTTCTAGAGCAAAGGATGCGATAGATAACAAGCAATATTATAGTGCTGCAAGCTTTTGTTTCGGAGGGAATGTGCGCATAGCGACAAGCAGGCTTTCCAATCTGTCGAACAATGACCTTAAGAGAGATTATGCAGAGCTTCTTGGCAAGATAAGTGTCTATAACATCCAGCTTGATGATAAGGCAAAAAATCTTTCGACCATTTCTGAACTTGAAACTTACATGGTGGTAAAAGAGAGGCTGGCTGAAGCTTCTGACATATTGAGCAAAGTCAATCCAGAGAACATCACTGCGAGCGACATTGCATATGCAGATGAGAGATATAGCACTGCCTTGATATGGTCAAGATTCTTTGATCTTCCTGGAACAAAGTTCATCATGGATAATGACTCTTTGAAAAATGTCTGCACGAAAAAGATTGCAGAAGCCGAGGAAAGGATAAATTATCTAGAATTATATTTCCCCAAGGTCGATCGCACCGAGATAAATAAGGCCTATGATTATTATAATGACGGAGACTATGCATTATGCATATTTACAGCCTCTAAAGCGAAGGCAGACACCGATGTCGTACTCAGCGCAATATTTGTCAATGACAAGAATATCGGACAGCTTGTTGATGAAAAGCTTACTGCTGCGCAAAACGTCATTGCAAGGCAAGAGTCCCACGATGTGTTTCCTATACTTGGCTATAGCTATTATGGTTATGCAATCACCCTGAAAGATACAGAGCAATACTCTTCGCTCATTTATGCCGAATATGCACTAGAGCTCAGCAATCTTGATATGTATTTCCCTCGTGCAAATAAATCTTCTATATTAAATAACATCGATCCATCTTATGTTAGTGTGCTGCTATTAGGCTTTGCGCTAGGGATTTTGTTTGTAGTCATAATAGCTACTATTTATAGAAAGTCTGTAAAGCACGCCACAAAAACAAAGGCTTCTCCTATCTCTTCCAGAAGACGGCGCAAATGATTGATAGATATATTAATAATTGATCAATAGAGTTATTTATTAGAGTCATTATAATTAATAACCCTAGGAAGCTCCCTTTGCAGAGAACTTCCCGGGAAAAAGAGGTGAGTATGACACATCATGATGCACGTATTATTAGAACTATGCACCTCGATTTGCTTAATCAATTGAATATCAGCGTTCTATTTAAAGTTTTCGTTTTGTAACCATTATAAAATGAAGAAAACTCCTTAGAAATCGTTATAGGTCGGTGACGAAAAAGCTAATTTGAAATATTATATCTCTTGATATTTTAGTTATGATCTTTGAAAATATCCTGTATGCGACCCATCAATCGCTATCTGTGCTTCAAAACCTGGAGGCAAAAATCCACTATCTTGCTGCCTCAATCTACTATAGCTTTCAGGACTCCAATCAGAAAGCACGACAATAAGTCCATCATCAGAATAATCAAAGCTTTTCCCTGCCTTCAGGCCAACGCCTTCAAAAACAAAATGGAATTGCGGCGGTAGTCCTTTGACAATATCGCCAACAAAATCATCAATTGTAGGCCTTATGACACCATTTATCGTACCATGATGTTCTCCAGTCCCGACATCTGCCCTAATCAAATACACAGGGCAAATGATTTTCTTAGATCCTTTCTCTCCATCTGTATAATCTTGAGAAAATTCTCCTTCTCTGAACTGGACATTAGAAAGCATTTCAGAATATGATCCAAAGACAAACCTCATAGGACTATCAAAACCCATCTTGTTCAGGCCAGAGCCTGGAACTGTGTATATGATTGTCCTATACAATTCACGTTGTTCTTTTGCCATGAAAAAGGGAATCTGACATCATTTATATATTTTACTTGAAAGTGATAAACAAATTAATTATATCATTGATGAGCAACGCAATCATGCAGGCAAGAAACAGGAAAACAAAAGGCAAAAAGGCAATCCATAAATCGCTCGATGAATTCTATTCAGAAGAGCAGAAAGCAGAAGAGCATAAAGAGAAGAAGAGAAAAGAGCATCAGGATATAGAGATGCAAATATTTGAGCATCTAAAAGAGCATACAAAAAAAGTATTGAATAGAGAAAAAATAACAAAAACTCGCGATTAAGCGAGTTTTTGGAATTAAAAATTGCGCACTAAAGCCCTGAGAAATGCAATGCATTTCTGGGGCACAACAAAATCACAAGATTTTGTGTGCTAGAAATTCTGATGAATTTCTATGCACAAGAAATACTATGTGTTTCTTTGTGTGCGAGGTATTAGATCCGCGCAATTTTCAATAAAAAAATAATTATGCAACTTTTAATTCTAGATTTGGTTTAGATACTCTATAACCTTTTCTATAACCGTCAAATTCCTTATCAAGGATTTGGTATAGTTGCCATTTCTTCATTCCAAGAATTTTTATTGTATCATTGACCCTGTTTGTTTCATAAATAAACTTCAATGAAGATAACAATTTTGGCTTATTTGGGCTCGCAGTCAATGCACTATATGAATAATTTCCACTAAAATCGTCCTTCCAAATCTCAGGATTGATGTAAGGCATATCATTTGCTTCTTGTGCTGTAAATAATCTCAATTGTATTCCTGATTGTATAGATGATGTTCCTCGCATTCTGACAGCAGGCGTGTTTGTTGTATCTCCTGATTTTGATGTGTCATATAACTTTTTTTCTAAGTCTCTCTTTGTCATAGGCTTTTTATCTTTAGTATAGAGATTTCCTTGTTCGTCTTTATAGATTTCTACTTTTACTGTATCTGTCCTAGACTCTGGAAATATTGCTTTAGACCCTGCTTTGACGACATCAAACGGTATTCCATCAGGAAGATGAGATACTTTTCCATCTATAACACTTCTATTATCAATACCTGCAGTCTTTTGTTCAGGATTTTTATCTTTATTGTATTGGCTGATCTCTTTGACTCTATGTGCAAGAGCGGATCGTCCTAGTTTTTCATACTTATGGACCAATTCACTAATTGTCTGCCCTTGTTCTACAACATAAGATTTTTCCACGACACGTGTTACTATTTTTGTTGCTGTATATGGTGTCAATACAGGCTCTTTAGGTATCATAGGGACATTTGAATTTTTTGAAGTGTCGCTTAGTATTTGTTCTGTTTTATTTCTAGAAACAGGATTTACACAACCATGACTAAAATATCCTCCAAAAAAACCCAGTCCAGCAGCTACAATCAATAATCCAATAATGCCTTTATTGATCCTGTTTCTTGTATTATCATAAAAATTTCTCCATCTGCTGGTGTACGGTGTTGAGTCTATTATCTCAGGTGATGGAGTGATGTCAGGAATTGCTGCATCTTCTCTATTATCAGATTTTATGCCACCAGTTTCTTTTCTAAGATTTTCTGGCATCTCATACTCTGGCGCTATTGTAGTTGATGAAACATTTTCTGTAGCGACTGTTGCATCAAGTGTAGGTTTCGGTTCTCCAACTGATTCTGTCGCTAATATTCTTTGAGCATCACCAAGAGTATATTTTGAAGTATCTAGTTTCCATGCCATTTTATTCACCTTATATAATTACCTGCTTCTTTTTGCTCGACTTGAAGAATCAACTGATGATGCATCAGTTGACTGATCAGCCTGCAAAGGGCTGTAAAGCCTTTCTGCCCTTGAAATCACTTCTCTTCCATATTGGAATGGCATCTGCATGCTATTTTCCATTTGTTCGACTGTAGGCGATAATTTACCGATAATCTTGTCTGCAAATGGCTTATATGATTCTGGTACAGATGTTTTTGGCAATAATTCAACAGTCTCTAAAGTCTCCAATGTTGATGATGCTTTCTTATCAAAATATCTTTTTGCGCTTTCTTGTGCCCCTAATTGTAGTGATTCTATTACTTGCTTGTTCCTATCATCAGTCTCCAAGACGCCTGATTTATATAGCGCAGATACTGCAGCTAAAGCATATGTGAATTCTGCTTCTGTCCCAGTAGTTGCGACAGCTGAAAGATAATCTGTTATGGATATACTTGCAATTCTATGAGTGTTTTTTAGAGTATCATCTATGGCTACAACAAATGGATGTGAAGTAACTGGAGGCAGTTCTTGTAAAGCGACCTCTATTGAATCACTTAATCTTATACTTGCATATGCACTGAGTGCCTTATTGAACACATCTTTATTATCGGCTCGCTTAATTGCTTCTCCTGATATTAAGGATGTTATGCTTTCACTTAATTCTCTCTTATATAATATTATACTGTCTTCTAATTTTCTTTTCACTCCTAGTTGTGTGGCTCCGATATCAATTACTTGTTTCATCTCTTTAAGAAAATCTTCTGGATCTTGAGATATTGGTACTCCTGCCTTTTTTTCATAATGGTCTGCTAAACCGCCTTGTATTTCAGTATATATCCTATTTTCAGCATTTGCTGAATCTAAATCATTTTGTAATTTACTTATTAAATCCGATTTTGCCATTTTATTTTCCCCCGAATTTTTTTAACAGTCATCTTTTGAAAGATTTTTTGTTACTTTCAGATAGTAATGTGTTTATTATTTTATATTTATATGTTTTCCATATAATTTATAGTGAACATTATAAAAACATAAAATTTATTAACAAAAGCAGGTTCTTATACTCTATGAAGAGGAAGATAATAGAGCTTGGGCATGATTGCATGGTATTATCATTGCCTAGAAAATGGGTCTTGAAGAATAATCTAAAGAAAGGAGATGACCTTTCTGTAGAGTTGCAGGATGACGGGTTGTTTGTGAGCCTATCTGAAAAACAGAAGAGATTAAGCGAGATAACTTTGGATTTAGAGGATGTCAGGGAGACATTGACAAGGACAGTGCTTGTAAACAATTATAGGATAGGCTATGATAGGATGATAATAAGATATACAGGCAAAAAACAGCAATTAAATGATATAGTGGATAAGCATCTCTTAGGCTTTGAGCTATTTTCCAAAGACAAGAATACCTATATTATAGAATCTGTCAGTGAGCCAAGCTATGACCAATTTGATAATATCATAAGAAAGATATTTTTTATAATAAAAGAGATAATAAACACTTTTGATAAAGAGGACATAAGTGAGCAGGTCATCAAAGTGCAGAAATATGATAATTTCCTGAAGAGATGCATTTCAAAGACAGTATTTGACCCAAGAGAAAAGATGTTCTTATGGCAGTTTTTAAGCGATATGACACATATATCAAGAGAATTCTTGCATCTTAGCATCCATCTCAATAAAAAATCTGATGATTATGAGCAAGGCATGATAAAAAGATTATATGAGATGATATGTGCAGTAGAGAATGCTTATACCCAAAAAAATATCGATCTAGTGAAGCACTTGCATAAAGAGGATGAAAAGCTATTATCAGAAAGAAAAGCCATATTCAAGAGATTTAAAGATCCTTTGAAGGCATATTATTATCTGCATATTGCAAGATTGATATTTTTATTGAATAGTCCATTGATAGGGATCATAAGCACTGATTCACATAATAATGCCGGGATTAAGGCCTAATTTTACAGCTCTATTTCTGAAATGCTGCATATCATGGTTTATCCAGGCCATGGTGTCCTGTTGCACTTCCGTCTTAAAACCATTTGTTAATGTATTTATGAACCCATGAACGATTTTTTGTCTTAATGCATAATATTTTTTCTCATCGCCTTGTTTTAATCCTATCATACGCAATGATTCATTGATTATACCAAGATAATGGACCACCTCATTTCTTATGAAATAGATATCCTGATAGCTGTCGGCTGTAGCTATTTTCTGTAATGCGCGATAGGCCTTTCTTATTCCATAATAGACTCTTGCAGGCTCAAGATGCTTAAGGAATTCATCCTTTGATATCTCTTGTTGTTGTGACATAGTCCTAGAATTGTTCAGGCTATTAAGATAAATATCTATCATAGAATCCTTTATTAGACCATAATTTTTTTCAGCACTTGATGCAAATTCTTTTTCTAATGCAATTACCGCATTCTTTTTGTCTTCATCTGATGGTTGGGAATCTCCTATGCTCTCTATTTTTTGCCGTAATCCTTCAATTGCCTGTCTATTTGCAAGTGCACAAAATATTGAATCATTATCATGATTTACCATCCAGGCCCCACGGTTTGGCATATATTCATCCATCAATTGCAATAATGGGATATGTATAAGATCGTATTTATGAGTATTGAAGTCAGCATGCTTTATCTCCTCATCCTTTCCTATGAATACATTGCTCGGATTCCTGTCTGTATTAAATGTCTTGAATTGATCGAATGATTCCTCTAGCATGGCAGCTATCGGTGCGTATAGCTCAGGATCCTCTGGCCTGATAGAAGGCACAGCTTCCATCATTCTTAATAGGAAATAATTCTCTTTTGCTTCTTGTTCTGAAATATTGAATTTTCCTGCAAGTGCCTTGGACTCTAGTGAATCAGCATAAGCTTTTTCATTGTCTGATAATATTTTTTCTGCAACATGGTTGACTAAGACATTTGAGTTGAATGCCTTGTTTATCAATGATGATAGGTTTCTCTGGATTTCTATTGCATCCGTCCCCAGCCTTGATTCAGAATCAAGATATTGTTTTAATGATGTCCCTGCATCATTTGTCACAATCCTTCCCTCTGCATATACGCTTTCTGGAACCATCACTCCTTTTTCTGAAAGTCCTTTATATAATCTGTACTCTTGGATGTCAAGTTCTGGATCTCCGTTAGATTTCATGAATATGCTTGGACCTGTCAGATTATCGCAACTAAAATATTTTTCGCCATTGCCTGTCACATATAATATTTTTTCGCCTTGCTTTCCTGAACAGAAATATTTCTCGACTCTTGCCCTTGATAATCCTTTTTTAGAATCTTCATCTTCCAATAATGCTGACAAGAAATTTACTGGGTCCCCTACTATTGTAAAAAATCTAGCATGTTTTGTGAGGTCCCTGAAGTTGTAACTTAAACTGTTGTTGTACAATTGGGCAAATCCCGGATCATTGAATACTGGCGGTTCATATGCAGAGAAATCTATCTTTAAAGGCCGCTTTTTTGGCGGCTCTTGTACTAATATTTCTAGGCCCGGATTATTCGTCATTTTCCCCTATGAAGATTATAGAGATTGCTATTTATAAATGTTTCGCCATTTAGCTACTATGCAGTGGCTACATAGTCACGCGTATTAATTTTTTGGATATCTCTTTGCAAATGTCGCTGCAACAATCAGCGGAAAGATGAGGCTTGCCTCTGCGCGGACCTTGACATTTGGCGCATTTATCTTTATTTTTGCCCAAGTCATCGCCTCTTGTTGGTTTCCTCCAGAGTCTGAGGCATCATATTCTTGCGCTGTTGTAATATATACTGCATAATCAAGCCCTTCCCTGAATATGTTCGCATTCAGGACATAATGTTTTGAGACTCCCCCGCCAAGAATTATTGCAGCAGTCTTGTCAGAATTCAAGACAATATTTACGATTTTCTTATGGTCGCCCACAATATCTATCTGGAAATCATCCCTCTTCATCTTCTGGAAATAGAACAGATCGCCGATAGAGCCGTCTATCAATGCTGGACAAAAAACAGGTATGTCGTTCTTATATGCCCAATATACTATTGAATCCTCGTGCTTCTCCTCGCTCTCGACTTGTCTTCCCAGTTCGCGTATGAATTCGCTTGGTGTGAATGGTGCTCCTCTTTTCTTCTGCTCTTCATATACTCTATCAAAGAATGGATTCATGAATTTTTCAAAATAAAGATATCTGTCATATGGCGCAAAAATATTTCCTATCCTTCCGACTCCTTTATCAAAAAGCGCTCTTCCTGCGATGTCAAAACTTCCGACGACAAACGGTCTTAGGCATTTTATTATGTCCTCTTCAACCCCTCCGGCACTCATAGATATGGCATTGATGAACTTATTCTTGACAAGAAATTTTATTATCTCCCTATTTCCTGAAGATACCATATTGGAAGTCGATGAGAGGAAGATGAATGCCTTATTGTCTATCATCTGATTGATGATGTCTATAGCCATCCCAAAATTTGTCGCCTGTATTCCCATATATTTATAGCTCTCTATGAATTTGTCAAAATCAAATCCTTGCTCAAAATTATATCCTTTTATCTCAGGGAATCCTTCCATAGTCTCATATCTTCTCATATGCTGCGTATGCTCTTGATAATCTGAATGCTCCATTTTATCCTCCGAAATTTATGCTAACAATAAAAACTTATAAAAAACTCAAAATAAATATAAAATAATCAATAAATCGACATAGAATAAGCTATTCAGAATCTGAAATGGCAATATGTCCCGAATACAAAGGCATTAACCATAGAGAAAGGAATATTATATTATTTTTAAATGTGATTATTTGAGAAGATTTGCTGCCTGCTCAGGTGTTTGCACTTCTACAAATCCCCATATCTCCCAGAATCCATTTTTTTTGTCCTCGAAATGATATGAGATAGGAGCATTCGAATTGGCGCCAGCATCTTTGAGTGTAGCTCTCAAAAGCTCTTCTGTTTTCTTTTTTGCAGCCTCTTTATCGCTGCACATCCCGACGAGTTTCTTGAATTTCTTATCCCTGCCTGCTGAATCTGGTCCACGCATATCCTTTATCACAAAATCTACAACACCCATATCCTGATAATATTTCAGTTTTTCGATTTTTTTATACTCTGTTTGGCCTGTTATCCCTATTCTTTGTGCATCTTTTGCCTGGTCTTTAAATCCCATCTTTTGAGATTCGCTAGAAACTATCTTTGAATAATATGTTACTAGATTGATCAGATCAAAGGCTTTTGCAAAATATGTTCCATTCTTCAATTCAATATAATCATTGAACATCGCCTTGAGGACTTCCAATTCTTCACCGATCACATTATGCAGGGTCTCTAATGCATTTTTCTCGCGTGTCGTATCTTTATCTACACGTGCCGGCTGAAATATGAGCTTTGCACTGTATTTTATATCATTTGTTACTTCGAATGCCTTCACATAATCCTTCTGCTCCTTTAATTTAGCTATGACTTTGATATATCCCATCAATTGTGCCTGTAAACTATCAGAAAGCGCAGTAGGATTTGCTGGCTGCTCAACTCTTATCGTGTCTGCAGTTTGTGCTTGGACAGTGCTTGGGATTCCTGCAGCCATGACGCCAGCAGCAGCACCAATACCTAACCATTTTAAAGTCTTTTTGAAGATTCCATCAGCCATGTCTTATGCCCGGAGTGTTTAATTTATATATTTTATCAACTATCCATAATATTTATAAAAGGCCTTTGATTCTAGATTCTTGAGGTTGATTCACATGACTACAGTAGGTTTTAGTTTCAATAAATTAAATGCTGAAAAAAAGAACATCTCTGAGCAGAACATAAGGGTAGAGAACAATGTTGGCATCACAAATATCGAGGAAGGCGCATCCATAGACAACAAGAAATCAATAGTTCGGTTCGAGTTCGATTTCAAATGCAGATATGAGCCAGGACTTGCCACTATAGAGCTCGGTGGAGAGCTCCTTGAGATGTATGATAAGGAATTATCCATAAAAATACTTGATAGCTGGAAAACCGACAAAAAGATACATCAAGATATTATGGCGCACATATTAAATAGTATCTTATCAAAAGCGAACATAGAAGCGATCCTGATCAGTAAGGAACTAGGACTTCCAAGCCCTATAGCGATGCCAAAGGTCGAAGTAAAAGATAGGCCACCAGAAGCGAAAACAGAGACAAAGCTAGAAGCAAAGAAGGAAGAGCAGAAAAAAGAAGATAAGCCAAAGAAGAAATAATTATTTTTTCTTTATCCTTATTTATTTTAAACTTTATTATTAATATTGAATATGATACTATTATTTTTTCTCTAATTTATTATTGTTTTTTCCAATACATAATTTATTGTTCTATCCAATACTTCCTTAGTGACTGGCTCGTCAGCATTCTGATCTAGGAATATGTGAAGGCTCTGGAGGTAAGGCAATTCCGTGAACAAGACGTCCTGGTTTATATCGCCTAAATTCATTGATATGGCTTCCATTGCGCCGAATAGGAAATGTTCTTTATCTCGATCGTGTTCTCTCCATCCTAATTCTCTGTAACTGCCATTTTTCACAAATCTCCTCATGTATTCAAATGATGACTTAGAAGCAGATTCTGTTCCGATGCCTGCTAGATACTTCATTGCCTGACCCACAGTATATTTATCTGTAAAATCTATGCCACGGTATTTTTTCGTTTCAATTTTTGCAAGCCTTGTATCAATGCATCCTTTTATTATAGCCTCCTGCATCTTCTTATCTATACCAAAACTTTCTGCTATACTGAATAAATACGATACATCTGTATCCTTAGATGGCTGCAATTCTCCGGCTGTTGCATTTTTTGCAAATTCTATGAATTCCGCAGCAGTCATTGATTCAAGCCCAGTATCAAATGAATCCTCTATGCTTTTTACATAATAATCCTTTTTTCCAGTCGGATTATGTTCAGAGATTGGTGTCTGTACTGGCCTTTCTGAATCAGGCATCAAGCCTCTTGCTGCTCTGATATCCTCTAGTTCAGATGCAGTCAATTCAAGATTTTTGGCATCGCCGATAGATAGCCTAGCATTTCTGTAATCTTTGTTTGAAACATATGAGAGGATTGATTGGATATTATTTCTCGCAGTTATCCTAAGATTCTGGTATTCATCCAATCTCACACTTGATGGTTTCTCCAGATAGCATGGATCGCACCATGCAACCATCAATGTTTTATCTTTGGTTACCTTGGGAGCTATTTTCACTTCATCTCCTGCCATTGGAAACTTTGAATCAAGATTTTCCAGCATGCCGCCACTGTATCTGATTCTCCCTAAGGGCATCGAAATCTTTATGATCTCTCCTTCAGGAGTCTTGATGGTTGCATAGGTCCCTGATTTGCGATAATCATCAGATGGATTCATCAATGTGTGCTTTGTTTTCTTTCCATCAGGCGTAATTACATCAAGTGTTACAGCACTTACCCCTGCGAAACTTTCTGACTTTTCTCCAGCGCTATATGATCCTCTTGGAAATCCTTGGCTCTGTAAGAATTTATCTTCAAGGCTTTCTGCAAATCCTATGAATCTTCCTTTTATTATGACTCGTGTCCCATCTGCAGCATCTGTAAGTTGTTTTGCTGTAGGGTTTACTATAGGCATCGATATTATCTTGACGAAATCTGCATAATAATTCCATATATCTGAGATCCTATACCTTTGTTTTTTTTCATCCACGATCTTCACTATCATCTCGAGCGGCATCCCCTTGTACTCTTTCAATCGATCTGCATCATCAGCTGCGTTGATGAAGAAATTATCTGCCACTCTTCCGTCAGCATCTATATGGATTTTATACTTTCCATCCTGCTCTGGCTCTACAAAGCCGTTGATTAAGATATATTCTCCATTATGAAATGGGGGAAATACCCCCTCTTGCTCTCGATTGAACTTTTCTTTCCAATCAAGTATGATCTCTCCTGATTCATCAGCATACCATTTAGGATCTCCAGCAGGCTTTCTTTGTATCAAGAAATAATTTGTGTTTCCCTGAGTTCTGGATTTTATGGAAATATCTTCTCCATCCCTTTTGAGGGCTTCAAGAATCTTGTCAATAAGACTTTGCATATCGTCCATAACTTCTGATGAATCTTTATATGTTTAAAAATGTTTCGTCATTTGACTACTGAGTAGTAATTATAACCCAGCATTTGGTATTATATTAATCAATGATATTAAATAATAACTACATCAGTATTTAGCATCATGTACGGGCACATGAATATAAAACCATAAACTTTATATTCATTATAAGGTTTTTTTAAGGATTGTTGAGGGTGTCTATAACATAACTTAACCATCCTCTCACACAATTTTATCTATTATCCGCTATATTGGGGTGATATTATGCCTGTTTCAGAATTGAAGTTAAAGGTTGCAGAAGCTATCCAGGATGAT
>Ga0182027_10007184_pt1 | contig 16500 bp, 17 predicted proteins | sample 712E1DmetaG_FD_121300 | JGI IMG/M metagenome (GOLD analysis project Ga0182027, IMG submission 121300) | Permafrost microbial communities from Stordalen Mire, Sweden - 712E1D metaG (Illumina Assembly) | ecosystem: Environmental > Terrestrial > Soil > Wetlands > Permafrost | place: Sweden... | reverse complement strand
GAGCGCGACTATCAGGAACTGAAACAAGAGGTCGGGCTCGGCGACTTCGAAGGGCGAGGATGGCGCGGCTTCCACCACCACGCCACACTTTGCATCGCCGCTTACGGATTCCTGATCTCCGAGGGGGAGACGATTCCCCCCTCAGCACCTCGTTGCACCGTGCTGTTCCAAGCGCCTGACCTTCCCGAAGGTTACAGACCCAGAGGCTCCGCCGCTTCGTCCCGAACGGCACATTCCGAACTCGATTGCGACTATGCGCCGGCGGCTCGTTCTCGCCATCGTCACAAGTCTGCCGCGATGTCCGTGCTGCGCCAATCCAATCACGAACTCGCAACAACGTAGATTTTTTATGACGCAGTAAGACTAGTGGTCAGAGGGAAGCCGCCAGACTGTGGATCATGAGACCGATGCCGTTGCTGAGAAGGATCACGACAACCGCCACGCCGGTGTGTTTCAAGATTTCAGAAAAGGGTCCGAGGTTCCGCGCTTTGGCAAGAAGGTAGCTGAGCATGGAGAGAAGCAAGAAACCCCAGACGATACAAACATAGATGGCGGCAGTAGTCGGCAACACGAGAACAATCAAAAGGAAGCTGCCTGTGATGGCGAGCCGCGCCGCATAATTGGCGATCGTCGTGCGAAAGGCTTGGTGTCGAGCCATTCTCTCTGATTCCTGGTAAATATGCACGCTGAGCGAATCGCTCAAGTTGTCCGCTATTCCGATAATGAGAAGGCTCGCGAGCACAGTCGCTTTGCTCGCGGTTGCGGCAGCGAGCCCAACAATCAATGCCATACTAGTGACGATTGCGGACGGAGAGCCAAAGCTGATCCACCGGAGATCGAATGCACGCAGCGGGCGACGATCCCTCTGACTCCCTTCTGTGGCGCTAGCGTTTTCAGAATCCATAGTCATGCAGAAGAATCGCTATGTTTGCCCACGTGATTGTACGGTACCCGTGCAGTGGCGGAGAGACATTAGCGTGAGCTGGTTGACGCAGGGGCGGCAAGCGCCTCATGGGGGTTCCCTCATACCACAGTTCCAACCAATGTTCCGATGCCTGCCGTGATCCCCATGGCCAGCGCACCCCAGAACGTGATGCGTAAGACGCTTGGCACTATAGGTGCGCCGCCGACACGCGCCGCCAATGCACCCAAAAGCGCGAGAAAGAGCAACGATGCTCCCGACACGGCTATAATCATGCCTGTCCCGGGAGCGAGGACAGTAACAACGAGAGGCATGGCTGCTCCAACGGCAAAGCTGCTGGCCGATGCAAAGGCAGCCTGGATCGGATGTGGGCTGAGAGTTTCGGTGATGCCGAGTTCGTCGCGCGCGTGCGCGCCTATGGCGTCATGGGCCATGAGTTGGTCAGCGACCTGTTTGGCGAGTGACGGATCAAGGCCACGACGAACGTAAATCGTCGCCAATTCCCTTTGCTCACCCTTTTCGTTTGTCCTGAGTTCCGCACGCTCACGCTTAAGGTCTGCTTTCTCGGTGTCTGCCTGAGAATGCACAGACACGTATTCGCCTGCAGCCATCGACATGGCGCCCGCGACCAATCCAGCGATACCGGCAACCAATACGCTGCTGTGTGTCCCATGGGCAGTGGCCACGCCGAGCACCAGACTCGCTGTCGTAATGATGCCGTCGTTCGCGCCCAGGACCGCGGGGCGTAGCCATCCGATGTGGCCGGTGCGGTGATTTTCTCTGTGGAATTTTGGCATTGTGAGCCCCTGTCAGCATACTGCCACACGGCGGTTGCGGTACCCTCGCCTTCGCGTATTCACGCGCAGCCGTCATAGGGCGTTGTCCCTTCAACCAACGTAGATTGACCGAATTCACGGCACAAGAACGGCGGCGCCGTCGAAGCGGCCGGCGCGGAGATCGGCGAGGGCCTGGTTGGCTTGGTTGAGCTGATAAAGTGTGGTCTTGGTGACGATGCCGATTTCCGGTGCCAGGCGCAGGAAATCGATTCCATCCTGCCGTGTCAGATTGGCAACCGACACGAGCTGCCGCTCTTCCCACAGCAGCCGATAGGGGAAGCTCGGGATATCACTCATATGGATTCCGGCGCAAACGACGCGCCCGCCCTTACGCACGGCCTTTAGCGCCAGGGGGACAAGATTGCCAACGGTCGCATAGATAATCGCAGCATCGAGCGGCTCCGGGGGCAATTCGTCGGATCCGCCGGCCCACGCTGCACCGAGGCTGCGGGCGAACGCTTGCGTGGCAACATCTCCGGGGCGCGTGAAGGCAAATACCGACCGCCCTTGCCACTTTGCGACTTGTGCAACGATATGGCCCGCGGCGCCAAAGCCGTAGAGCCCCAGCTTTTTGCCTTCACCGGCAATCACCAACGAACGCCACCCGATCAGGCCGGCGCAGAGCAACGGGGCTAACGCAACATCGCTGCCGACTTCGCCGAGCGGGAATGCAAAGCGCGCGTCGACAATCGTCGCGGTCGCAAAACCGCCGTCGCGCGTGAATCCTGTGAACAGCGGGTGATCGCATAGATTTTCCTGACCGCCGAGACAATACGTGCAGGCCCCGCAGGTGTGGCCTAGCCACGGAACACCGACACGCTCGCCGACGCGCAGTCCCTCGACCCCCGTACCGATCGCATCGATCCGGCCAACGATCTCGTGACCGGGAATAATCGGAAGCCGCTGGTCCGGAAGTTCGCCATCGACGACATGCAAATCTGTGCGGCAGACACCGCAAGCGGCGACCTTTACGCGGACCTCTCCCGGTCCAGGTTGTCGGTCGGCCAATTCCGTATATTCGAGGGGTGCCCCGATCTTCTTAAGCACCATCGCCTGCATGGCGTTCTTCCCCCAACTGCTAGTGTGACATGAGCGAACAAAGGTCGGCGCGAAAGCGCTCCGCGAGATCGCTGGCGATCCGCAGCAGACCGGCGTTCGAACGTCCGAACTCCAAATGCACCATCAGAGTCGCGTACGTCATGGCCAACCCTATTTGCGGAAAAACCCGCCGGCATAAACGCCGGCGGGCTTCGCGTTTGCTAGAAAACGACGACGATATCGTTCTTTACGTCGGACGCACCCGGGGCCGCCCAAGATGTCGACTCGGCTTCGTCCCGGTCGTGCCAGGAGCGAACGGTTCCCGTAAGGTGCACCTTGCCACCATCGGCACTTACTTTGATTGTCTTCGGGTCAAACCAAGAGCGATGCAAAGCCTGCGTGATGTCGTTGCTGAGGTTCGACACGTTGACCCTCGGCTTGATCGCGATCAGGTTGCAGACGTCGACGACGCCATACAAGCCGCCAACATCGTGCTCGGCCGCCTCTTTCTGATAATGCCAGTCCACTTCCCCGGTTAAGGTAATCAGCCCGTTCTCTACCTTGATCTTTACAGTGTCATTGGGAACAGACACGTCCCACGCGAGACGGTCCAAGGCAGCCTCCGCAATGTCGGCATCGTCCCGCTCAATGTCGGAGGGTAGCCGGACCTCGAGTTCTTCGGCGACGGCCTTGACGCCCTTGACCCGCCGGGCCGCTGTCTCTGCGGCGTATTTCTCAACATAACTTCCGACGTGGCCGGTGAGCGCCACGACGCCGGATTTTGCGGTCACACCGATATTTGCGGCGGTCACGCTTGGTTCCCAATTGAGTTCCGCAAGAACCGCCTGTTGCAATTGACTGTCGTGAGACATGAAATTCTCCAAAATTTGCTGTATGAGGAGCTTCTACAAATTACGGGCCGCCACGCTCCCAAAAGGCTCGTTGTGCCGACGACAATTCTCGGCGCTTATTTGCGCTTTTCGATCATGCCATCCGGCGAATTCGGCAACATACGGCGGCGACCATGTGACGATAGGCTCGGAAACTACTCAGCCCGCTCTCAGCGAGCAGGAAAGACGCGACACTAAAATGAAGGATGCTGTTTTGCCGCAGACGGAACACTGATTCTTAGTCCATTGGTCGAACAAAACCAGCGTCTCGCGCCCGGTCCTGAGTAATTTCCGAGCCTGTCGCGAAGAAACTTCAGAGTTATGTTAAGCATCACGGTAGCCTGGATCAGCCGGTGTAAACGCGTCCAAACATTGCCACGTGCCGAGCTAGTTTATCCGGGGGAGAACTTCGTGAGCCAAATGAATCAGATTCGTGACGCCGGTCTCTCTATTGGGGCTGAACACACGCTTGAAGCACACTGGCAACTCTTTCTTGCAGAAGGAACAGGTCTTATCGCGCTTGGCATTGGTGCGCTAATTCTGCCGCCACTCGCCAGCATCGGGATCGCCATATTGCTCGGTTGGCTGCTGCTTCTCGGCGGCGTCTTCGGGCTTGTAACCACTGCCATCGGCCGCCACGCGCCGGGCTTTTGGTGGTCTCTACTTTCGTCCATAATTGCCATCGTTGCCGGTGTGCTGCTTTTTGGTTGGCCTGCGCTCGGCGCGCTGTCGTTGACCTTGATCCTTACGATATTCTTGGCCACAGACGGCTTTGTCACAATCATGATAGCGTTGGAATATCGCCGTGCAATGCATGGCCGCTGGGGCTGGCTGATGGTCAACGGTGCGCTCGATCTGATTTTGGCCGCCATTATTGTCTTAGCTCTGCCCGCTTCGGCGCTTTGGGCGGTCGGCATTATTATCGGCATCGATCTTTTGTTCGGCGGATCGTCGCTGGTTGCCCTTTCGCTTGCGGCACGCAGCAATGCGAAGACCGTCAATCGATCGGCGGCGAGCTGAGTAGATGCCATATCTAGCTTCGCACATATGCGTTCGGCGAATATCATGTTTGTCGGAGTGCACCGAGTTGCCGCTGCCCTCCGAAGAAGAGATTCATCTTCGAAGTTAACGGGTTTACCGGTCGAGACTGATTTCTCACGCATCAAATTGAGTAGATTCCGAGCCTACGCACGCGCAAGACCGAAGGCTATGCCTGGGTCTGCAAACTAGCCGACGAAGAAGCCAACTGTGGCGTTCAGCAAGGCTATGCCGTGGTCGACTGCTCGTGCCCGTTTCACATGGTTAGAGTTCAGCGATGAAAGCTCTCGATTATCTGGCATTGGCGAGGAACGCTCCGAAAGACAGTCTGACGCCGGCAATCGTGGCACTCAAACCTGGAAAAATATTCGAAGCCTTCACCGAGGCTCAAACCCGACAACTACATTGCGCGGCGGCCGTCGCGTGACATCAAAAAGGGACAAAACCATGACCTACCAAAGCCTCAACCCCGCCACCGGCAAGCTTGTGAAAGAGTTCAAGGAGCTGACCGACAAAGAGCTCGAGACCAAGCTTGCGACTGCAGCAACCTGTTTTGAAACCTGGCGGCAGAAGACCTATGCCGAGCGAGCAGTGATCATGGCCAAGGCATCCAAGCTCTTGCACGAAAAGGCCGATGAGTTCGCACGCATCATGACGATCGAGATGGGCAAGCGCATCAGCGAGGCACGCGGCGAAGTGGAGTTCAGCTCAAATATTCTCGCCTACTACGCTAAGAATGCTGAGCGTTTCCTGGCGCCGGTGAAGCTCCATCCGACTCTCGGCGAAGGCCATATGGAGAGCAACCCGATCGGCGTGGTGTTCTGCGTGGAGCCCTGGAACTTTCCCTATTACCAGCTCGCCCGGGTTGCCGGTCCGCATTTGATGGCGGGCAATGTAGTACTGGTGAAGCACGCGGGCATCGTGCCCCAGTGCGCCATCGCATTCGAGAAGCTTTGGATAGAGGCGGGTGCACCGGCCGGACTGTATACCAATCTGCTGATCTCGCACGACCAGTCGGACAAAGTCGTCGATGACCCGCGCATCAAAGGTGTAGCGCTGACAGGCAGCGTTGCGGCCGGCAGGAGCATTGCGGCACGAGCCGGAAAGAACCTAAAGCCGTCTTCGATGGAGCTTGGTGGCAGCGACGCATTCATCGTCCTCGAAGACGCCGATATGGAACACACTATCAAATGGGCTGTCTGGGGACGGATGTACAACACCGGGCAGACCTGCTGCGCCGCGAAGAGGTTTGTGGTGGTCGAAAAGCTTGCTGACAAGTTCCTGGAGAAATTCCAGGCGGCGCTTGCATCTCTCAAACCAGGAGATCCAATGGACGAAAAGACGACGCTTGGTCCTTTGTCCTCTGAACAAGCGCTGATCGACCTTTTGAAACAGGTGAAGGGCGCGGTCTCCCGTGGGGCAAAGGTGATCATGGGCGGAAAGCGTATCGACCGTCCCGGCTCCTACATGGAGCCGACCATCCTGACGGACATCAAGCCCGACAATCCCGCGTTTCGCGAAGAATTTTTCGGGCCGGTGGCGCTGTTTTTCAAGGTCAAAGACGAAGACGCAGCCATCGCGCTCGCCAACGATTCCGATTTCGGATTGGGCGGCTCGGTCTTCACCAAGGATGTCGCGCGCGGCAAGCGCGTGGCCAGCCGTGTCGATACGGGCATGATGTTCATCAACAGCATCTCCTGGTCCGATGCCGAATTGCCGTTCGGAGGAATCAAGGATTCCGGGTACGGCCGTGAACTCGGCGACATGGGCATCCAGCAGTTCGTGAACAAAAAGCTGGTCCGCTACGTGGCGGCCGAAGCGCCGGTATAGGCGTCGTGATGTACGTCAACGTCGCCGTTCTGAAGGAGACACAGCCGCACGAACGGCGCGTAGCGCTGGTGCCATCCGTGGTGCCGAAACTGATCAAGCTGGGCGCCAAGCTGCATATGCAGTCTGGCGCCGGCGACGCCATCAAGCTGACCGACGCGGCGTTCAAGGACGTCACCTTCATCGACGATCGCAAGGCGCTGGTTGGAGACGCCGATGTTGTCCTCGCCGTGCAGCCGCCTGCACTCGATGTGATCGATGCGATGAAGGAAGGTGCGATCCTCATCTGCTTTATCTATGCGGGTAAAGAGAAGGCATTGGTGCATCGCCTTCTGGAGAAGAAGATTACTTGTTTCGCCATGGAACGCGTCCCGCGCATTTCGCGGGCGCAGGCCATGGATGCGCTGTCGAGCCAATCCGCTTTGGCCGGATATTATGCCGTGCAACTCGGCTCGACCCATCTGGCTCGTATCCTGCCGAAGGTGACCACGGCCGCCGGCGCGATCGGGCCGGCCAAAGTTCTTGTGATGGGACTTGGCGTGGCGGGCTTGGAAGCACTTGCGACGGCGCACCGGCTCGGTGCCGAAGTCGAGGGCTATGACGTACGTCCGGAAACCGAAGAACAAGCTCTGTCGTTGGGCGCGAAGTTCGTCGAAACCGGCGTCGATGCGCGCGGCAAGGGCGGCTATGCGCGCGAGTTGAGCGCGGAAGAGAAGAGCAAAGTTGCTGCCGTGCTGACCAAGCACATCCAGGAGGCCGACCTCATCATCACGACAGCCGCAATTCCCGGCCGTCCGTCGCCCAAGCTCATCAGCAAGGTGCAGGTCGCGGGCATGAAGGCGGGGGCGGTGATCGTCGATCTCTCCGCCGAAGGCGGCGGCAATTGCGAAGAAACCATACCTGGCGAAACAATCGAGATCGGCTATGTGACGATCGTAGCGCCGCTGAACGTACCCTCGCTGCTCGGCGAGGACGCCAGCGAACTCTATGCGAAGAACCAATACAACCTGCTCGCCCTGATGATGAAGGACAACATCATCGAGATCGATTGGAAAGACGAGGTTCTTGCCAAGGCGGCGCTCACGCACGACGGAAAACTCTGCGACGCAGACGCCAAGCCGGAACCGGCAAAGGCGTCGAAGCCTACCGGCAATGCCAAGCCGCGCACAGCCAAACCGGCAGCGAAAGTCGCGTAAGCCGGACGAAAGGTCGAAATGGAATTCCAGATAGCGATGACGGGCTTCGTGGCTCTGTACATCTTCATGCTCGCCGGCTTTGCCGGCTGGGTGATCATAGGCGGCGTACCGGCGATCCTGCATACGCCACTGATGTCAGGCTCCAACTTCGTGCATGGCATCGTGGTGGTCGGCGGAATATTCGCTCTGCTCAACGCGAGCACGGTATTGGAACAGGCAATCGGCTTCTTCGCTGTGCTTCTTGGGGCCGGCAATGCGGCAGGCGGTTATGCCGTCACCGATCGCATGCTCGCAATGTTTCAGACAAGCGGACATGAGGGAAAACACAAGAAACACAGCCACGCGGCGGTCCACCACGCGAAGAAGAGCTGAGGGCAACACATGTTCACCATGATTCCGCAACTGACTATCGGCGTGATCGATCTCGCGGCGGCCTTCCTATTTATGTACGGCCTCAAGCGCATGTCATCGCCGGTGACGGCACCGTCGGGCATCTTCGTCGCGGGCATCGGCATGCTGGTCGCCGTTCTTGCGAGTTTTCTCTACGTCTTCAGCGTCGGCGCATCTGCTAGGCCGCATCTCGCGGTCAATATAGGCCTCGCCGTAATCGCTCTTGCCCTCGGTGGCGGCGTTGCCTGGTGGAGCGGCAGGAAAGTGGCAATGACCGCTATGCCGCAAATGGTGGCGCTCTATAACGGCATGGGCGGTGGCGCGGCCGGCGCGATCGCCGCGGTGGAGATGTTCGGCGGTAAAGCACAGGGGGCAACGCAGCTTGTCGTGACGTTGATCGGTGCGCTGATCGGCGCCGTGTCGCTTTCCGGCTCGTTGATAGCTTGGGCGAAGCTCGACGGTGTCATCAAGAAGCCGCTACGCGTGTGGGGTCAGCAGGTCTTCAACGGATTCGTCATGTTGGCGACTCTTGCGGTCGGTGGTTACGTCGTCTTTGTGGTCCAGAGCGACGCCGTTCCCCTGATCGCAATGCCTAGTCTTATCACGCTGTTCTTTGGTTGTGCCCTGGTCTTTGGCATTCTCATGACACTTCCGATCGGCGGCGCGGATATGCCGGTCGTCATTTCGATCTACAATGCCCTCACCGGTCTCGCGGTGGGCCTCGAAGGATTTGTGCTGCAGAATCCGGCATTGATGATCGCCGGCATGGTCGTCGGTGCCGCGGGTACGCTCTTGACGCTGCTCATGGCCAAGGCGATGAATCGTTCGGTCAGCAATGTCATTTTTACAAACTTTGGTGCTGTCACCAAACATAAGCATGGTGCCATTAAGGGCAGCCTGAAGCCGGTCCAAGCTGGCGACGCCGGCATATTCATGCGCTACGCCAGCAAAGTCATCGTTGTGCCGGGGTACGGTCTCGCCGCCGCTCAGGGGCAGCAGAAGCTTTATGAGTTCGTGAAGTTGCTGCAGGCCGCCGGTGTGGAGGTCAAGTTCGCGATCCATCCGGTCGCCGGACGCATGCCCGGTCAAATGGACGTATTGCTGGCTGAAGCCGGCGTTCCATACGACCTCATCTTCCAACTCGAAGACATCAACGACGATTTCACAACCACCGACGTCGCGCTCGTCATCGGTGCGAACGATGTTGTGAACCCGGCTGCACGAGACGACAAATCCTCGCCAATCTTCGGTATGCCGATCCTCAACGCCGATAAGGCGAAGAAGGTCTACGTCGTCAAACGCGGCGAGGGCAAAGGTTATGCCGGCATCGTGAACGCGCTGTTCTACGCCGACAACTGCGAAATGGTCTACGGCGACGCCCAAGCTGTGCTGGCCAAAATGATCGAGGCGGTGAAGGGGCTAAGATTGTCCGCCGCCGCTTAATCGGTGCTAAGGCGATATCGACGGGTCCCAGTCTGAAAGCAGGGAGTATTCATGACGCATGAAATGGCCGCCGCGTCGTCGAGCAATTCGAAGAGCATCAAGCGCCACCGGATTTTCTTAGGAGATAAAGATGAGCCAGTATCAGATCGCTGTCGTGGTCGGCAGCCTGCGCCGTGATTCCTTCAATCGTAAACTCGCTGACGCCATCGTAAAACTGGCACCACCGGATTTTTCGTTCAAGCAAGTGCAAATCGGTGACCTGCCGCTCTACAACCAGGATGAAGACGCCAATCAGGCCGCCTCCGTCGTCCGCCTGAAACGCGAAATCAACGCCGCCCACGGTCTTTTGTTCGTGACCGCAGAGTACAACCGCTCGATCCCAGGGGTGCTCAAGAACGCGATCGACAATGCCTCGCGCCCCTACGGCCAGAGTGCCTGGGCAGGAAAGCCCGCCGGTGTGCTGGGTGTTTCGGTTGGCGCCATCGGTACTGCCATCGCGCAACAGCATTTGCGCAACGTTCTCGCTTATTTGGACGTCCCGACGCTTGGACAACCCGAAGCCTTCATTCAGGCCAAAGAGGGGTTGTTCGACGAAGTCGGCAATATCGGCGCAGACAGCAAGCAATTCCTGCAAACCTGGATGGACCGTTACGTGGCCTGGGTGAAACAGCACGCCGCCTGATACATCGAAAAACAGGAGTTACACATGGCCAGCATAATGCACGCCGCCGTCGTCGAACAGTTCGGAAAGCCTCTGATGCTTCGCGAGTTGGATATTCCCTCACCGGGGCCAGGCCAGATTCTGGTCAAGACAGAAGCCTGCGGCGTCTGCCACACCGACCTTCATGCCGCCCATGGCGACTGGCCTTTGAAGCCCACACTCCCATTTATCCCGGGTCACGAAGCCATAGGACTCGTTGTTGCTCTTGGTTCGGGCGTCACCATTGTGAAGGAGGGCGACCGCGTCGGCGTGCCCTGGCTCTACTCGGCCTGCGGGCATTGCGAGTATTGCCTGTCGGCCTGGGAGACAGTGTGCGCCGAGGCGCAGTTCGGCGGATACACCAAGAATGGCGGCTTCGCCGAATACCTTCTCGCAGATCCCAATTACGTTGCGCATATCCCTGCGGGTCTTGATCCCAAACAGGCTGCTCCGCTGATTTGCGCGGGCATCACGACCTATAAGGGCATTAAGGAAACTGGGGCGCGGCCCGGCCAATGGATCGCCATTTCCGGTGTCGGAGGGCTCGGTCACTTGGCCGTCCAATATGCCAAGGCCATGGGCCTCAAAGTTTGCGCGGTTGACATCGACGACAGCAAGCTTGCGCACGCAAAGAGCCTGGGTGCCGATCTGGTGTTCAATGCCAAGTCCGGCGATCCGGCAGCTTCATTGAAGAAAGAGACTGGCGGTGGCGCGCATGGCGTTCTGATCACGGCGCCGTCGCTCGTCGCGTTTAAGCAGGGCGTCGGCATGACCCGCAAGCGCGGTACCTGCGTTCTGGTCGGACTGCCGCCGGGCGAATTCCCGGTCCCGCTCTTCGATGTGGTGGCAAATTGCATCACCATCCGCGGTTCGTTCGTCGGCACGCGCGGCGATATGGCGGAAGCACTCGCCTTCGCCGCCGAGGGTAAGGTCAAAGCCGACATCGAGCTGCAGCCTCTGTCGAAGATCAACAAAATCTTCGATCGTCTCGAACATGGCGACGTTCCGTCACGCGTGGTCCTTGAATTCTCCAGCCATTGAATTCAGAAGCGATCCGTCGGGTAAAATGCGAAAATGACATTGGCTGCATTGAACGACCTGACAGAGTTGCTCGATGTGCGCTAGATGTACACTGAGAGCGAAGCTGAATATTGACCTGACTGGCTCTTTTTGTACCAAGCGATCTGATAGAGATTGGCTTGGAAAGGAGCTTGGCTATGCCGAAATAGAAGTTCAGCCCGCAGCAGGTCGTCACGCCGCAAGCAGGCAGCGACCCGTAATTTGAATGTCTCCTTACGCCATTCGCGTCCTTTTTCCGCGCAAACGAACGCGAACAGATTGCTGTATTCTGTTCACGCCCGGCCAACTGGCACAGGCAGAAACGCCGAGCTAGGGGCGATAACGGAGTGCTTCAGTTAAGAGAGCAAACGCAGGCGAAGCTTGCCGCTTGCTGGGGTAATAGAGATGGTAGCCCGGAAATGGCGGGCACCAATCGCCGAGGACGCGTACGAGACGCTTTTCGCCAATGTGCGCTCGCACCATGTCGTCAGGCAGGTAAGCGATCCCAAGACCTTGTAACGCGGCAGACAAAATTGAGCTGGTACCGTTCGAGACAATCTGGCCGTTAACTCGAACGTTCAACGCCCTGCCATTCTTTTCGAACTCCCAGGCGTACAAGCCGCCATAAGTTTGCAGGCGAATATTCAGGCAGTTGTGACGTACCAAATCCTGCGGCGTCTTCGGCTTCGAATGAGCTTCAAAGTATGAAGGTGTAGCGACAGCGGCCATTCGCAAATCGGGCCCGATGCGCACGGCGATCATGTCTTTTTCGACTTGTTCGCCCAGCCGGATTCCTGCGTCGTACCGTTCGGCGACGATGTCCGTCAGCCCGGAATCAATGACGGCTTCGACGTGAATATCGGGATAATCGAGCAAGAACTTCCTAAGCGCAGGCATGAGTATTGTTTCTGCCGCGTGGCCAGACGTTGTAATCCGGATTGTCCCGGCAGGCTTGTCGCGCAGCTCAACGATAGACGCCAGTTCCGCCTCGATCTCGTCAAAGCGCGGTCCCAAAGACCGCAGCAAGCGCTCCCCGGATTCCGTGGTGGAAACACTGCGCGTTGTTCGTGTTAGCAGCCGAAGCCCCATGCGCTCTTCCAGCCCGCGGATGGTGTGACTAAGGGCGGATTGCGAAACGCCGAGATGTGCCGCCGCACGGGTGAAGCTGCGCTCCCTCGCCACAGCGAGGAAAGCGAGCAAATCGTTCAATTGCCTGGGTTTAGTCATGAGGACACCTCATAACCACATACCATTCTTATGGATTAAAGCCAACAATTCCGAGGCGTAGTGTGGAGGCGTTCTAAGCCAAGGGAGACGTAGATGGAACTCAAGCGCAACGGCTCGCAGCCGTCGGTCAAAGGTCCAGCCGAGAACTTCACCGGCAATGTCCGCGTCGATCCCTTGTTTCAATCTCCCGGCCCGGCGCAGTTCAGCGGAGCTCTCGTCACCTTCGAACCTGGCGCGCGCACGGCGTGGCACACACACCCCTGCGGCCAAACACTGATCGTCACGGCAGGCCTTGGTTGGACCCAATGCGAAGGCGAGGCCAAGGTCGAGATTCGTCCGGGCGATGTCATCACATGCCCCTGCAATAAGAGGCACTGGCACGGCGCAACGCCGAACACGGCGATGTCGCACATCGCAATTCTGGAGTCGAAGGATGGCAAGGCGGTCGAGTGGCTGGAGAAGGTCACCGACGAACAATACCTGAACTGAGCGAGCAGCACGCACTCATCAGACAAGGAGAACACGATGACCGACAAACCAGCTTCGAAAAGCCCATTCGCCGATGTTGCGCCCGCGCTCGCCGACTACACGGACAATGTTTTGTTCGGCGATGCTTGGAAACGGCCTGGCCTGTCTCAGCGCGATCGCAGCCTCATTACGGTAGCTTGCCTCATCTCGCTCTATCGAACGAATGAACTGCCGTTCCATCTCAAGCGCGCGATGGAGAATGGTGTCACGCCCGACGAGATCGCCGAAGTCATCACGCACCTTGCATTTTATGCCGGTTGGCCGCCAGCAAGTACCGCCGTTGGGATCGCGTGCAAGGTGTTCGAAGAAGCGAAATAAAAATTCGAAAACGGACGAAGGAGAAACAGATGCAAAAGCGCACACTCGGAAAAAGTGATCTGAAAGTATCGGCCATCGGCTTCGGCTGCATGGGCCTCAATTTCAGTTACGGTCATGCGCTCAGCGAGGATGAGGGCATCCGCCTCATCCGTGAAGCTGTGGACCGCGGCGAAACGTTCTTCGATACTGCCGAGGTTTATGGCCCTTTCACAAATGAGGTGATCGTGGGCGAGGCGCTGGGTCCGGTGCGCGACCGGGTCGTGATCGCTACCAAGTTCGGATTCGATCTCGACCCCACCAAAGCGGCGCCGAGCACGCCTGGCTTGCCGGGCTTGAACAGCCGTCCCGAACATATCAAGCGGGCCGTAGAATACTCGTTGAAGCGGCTGGGTGTGGAAGTTATCGACCTGCTCTACCAGCACCGTGTCGATCCTGCCGTGCCGATTGAGGACGTGGCAGGCGCAGTCAAAGAGCTGATTGCAGAAGGCAAGGTCAAACATTTTGGTCTGTCCGAGCCGGGCGCGCAAACCGTTCGCCGAGCGCATGCCGTTCAGCCTGTGACGGCGCTTCAGAACGAATATTCCCTTTGGACACGCGGGCCGGAGACCAACGGCATCCTGAAGGCGTGTGAAGAACTCGGCATTGGCCTCGTCGCCTATAGCCCACTCGGGAAGGGCTTCTTGACCGGCGCGATGAACAAGAACAGCAAGATCGGCGCGAATGACTTTCGCCACAACTTGCCGCGTTTCACGCCCGCAGCGATGGAAGCCAACCAGGCCCTTGTCGATCTGCTGAAAAGCATTGCCGCGCTGAAGAAGGCGACTCCCGCTCAAATAGCACTTGCTTGGCTCCTCGCGCAGAAGCCTTGGATTGTCCCAATCCCCGGTACGACAAAACTCAATCGCCTTGAAGAAAATCTCGCGGCGGCGAACGTTAAACTGACGGCACGAGACCTCGCGAACATCGAAGACGCGGCTGCCAAAATCCATGTTGAAGGCGAGCGATATCCGCCTCACCTCATGGCGACGACTAGCCGCTGAAACGAGCCCGAACACCAGGTGACCGCTTCTTACTGGTACGGCCCTCGCGCTCCGCAATGAAAGGAAATACCCGAATGAACGTTTTGGTAGTAGGAGCGACGGGAAGCATCGGTCGGCTGGTTGTCGCGGAAGCGATCCACGAAGGTCACACCGTGCATGCACTCGTGCGCGATCCTAGTAAGGCCAAGCGCCTGCCGCCAAGCTCTGCACTGGTTGTCGGCGACCTTTCGAAGCCCGCCAGCCTAACCAAGGTTACGGAAGGGATCGACGCGATTGTATTCACGCACGGCGCAAATGGTGGTAAGGCCGCGTCCGAAAATGTGGATTATGGCGGCGTCCGCAATGTCTTGAATGACCTGGGCGCCCGTCAAGTTCGTATTGCGTTGATGACAGCCATAGGCGTCACCAATCGCGCAGGGTCGTACAATCATGAAACCGAGGTGCACGACTGGAAGCGGCGGGCCGAACGGCTGGTGCGAGCCAGCGGACAGCCTTACACGATCGTGAGACCCGGCTGGTTCGACTACAACGCTCCCGATGAACATCGGCTAGTCCTGCTGCAAGGAGATCGACGCCAAGCGGGCGATTCCAGCGATGGCGTCATCGCCCGGCGACAGATCGCCGAAATCCTGGTCCGAAGCCTCAGTTCCGATCAGGCCCAACGTAAGACGTTTGAGTTGGTCGCCGAGCATGGGCCGGCGCAGGAAGACTTCGATCCACTCTTCGCCCGACTTGAACCCGATCCGGTGGGCGCTCTCGATGGCGTGCATGATATTGCGAACCAAGCGTTAGCCGAGGAACCGGAGCGTGTGCGAACGGATTTGAATGCCATGCAGGCGCGGAAAACGCGGAATCCTCAATAACAAGGAGAATGTGTGATGTTGGCAACTATGCTTTATGGAAAAGGCGACGTTCGGTACGAGGAAGTCCCCGAGCCGAAAATCCAGCATCCGACTGATGTCATCATAAGGCTGTCGGCGACGTGCGTCTGCGGTTCCGACCTGTGGCCGTATCGCGGAATTGGCGACGTAAGTGGGCCGATGGCAATGGGTCACGAATATTGCGGCATTGTGGTGGAGGCAGGCAGCGCCGTGAAGACCGTTCGACCGGGTCAATTCGTGGTCGGATCTTTCTGTCTTTCCGACAATACCTGTCCGCATTGCAAATTCGGCTTTCAGTCTTCGTGCGAGCATGGGGAGTTCATGACCGGGGCGCAGGCACCGCTTGCCCGCGTTGCACTTGCCGATGGTACGCTGATCGCAACGCCTGAATTACCTTCCGACGACCTGATCCCAAGCCTGCTTGCGGCGTCGGACGTGCTCGGTACCGGCTGGTATGCCGCCGATGCGGCACGCGTGCAGCCCGGTTCAACCGTCGCCGTCGTGGGCGATGGTGCAGTTGGTCTCATGGGCGTTCTCGCCGCGAAACAGATGGGTGCGACGCGGATCATCGCAATGAGCCGTCACAAAACGCGGCAAGACCTTGCGCTCGAATTCGGGGCGACCGATATTGTCTCTGAACGTGGCGATGCGGGCGTGGCACGAATCAAGCAACTGACAAAGGGAATTGGTGCGGATGCCGTGCTGGAATGCGTTGGCACGAAGGAGTCGATGATGCAGGCTCTTCAATGTGTGCGTCCCGGTGCCATGTTGGGCTATGTCGGCGTGCCACACGGCGTCGAGCTTGACGCCCAATGGCTGTTCTTCACCCAGGCCGGTATGCTGGGTGGTCCGGCTCCCGTACGCCGTTTCCTGCCGCATCTCATCGGTCTTGTCCTCCAGCGCAAGATCAACCCTGGAAAGGTTTTCGACCTAGAGCTGCCGCTTTCCAAGGTTGCTGAAGGCTACAAAGCGATGGACGAGCGCCGCGCTATCAAAACCCTATTGCGCGTCTGAGAGTGGGATTTTGAGTTCCGGGGCAGGCTACAGGGCTTGATCCGCCAATGGAGCAGAAGCAGATCTTTGTCATTCCGGTATCGTACGATTTCGTAGTAGTTGCGCGTCGCCCTGAGTAGTCCTGGATAGCAACGACTAAGATATCGTGGAATG
>Ga0182027_10007182_pt1 | contig 16502 bp, 12 predicted proteins | sample 712E1DmetaG_FD_121300 | JGI IMG/M metagenome (GOLD analysis project Ga0182027, IMG submission 121300) | Permafrost microbial communities from Stordalen Mire, Sweden - 712E1D metaG (Illumina Assembly) | ecosystem: Environmental > Terrestrial > Soil > Wetlands > Permafrost | place: Sweden... | reverse complement strand
CGTGACTTTGACCACGGCGTTGATTTTCATGTTCCGGGAAGCCAGCATAGCCGCGGTTTTATCGTAAAGTTCGCCGGAGGTGATGATTTCACCTTTGCCCCAGATGCGGCAGCCTTTGTGCGTGGCGGCATCCAGCCAGAGAATCGCGACCTGCGGATTTTCTTTGATATTGGCGATAGTGCGCGGGGAATGTACATCGGCAAATACAACATGCTCGTCATCCAGCACACGGACCGAACCTTTGGCCGAAACATTGGGTTTACCGGTTTTGCCGGCGGTGGCGACATAGGCCGGGCGCATCGCCCCGATGACGGTTTTTGCTTCTTCGGTGAGTTTTGCCATGATAACCTCCATTTAATCGCAGAATTTCGAGTATGATTTAATTTTACGCTGATGAGAATGCATGGACAAGTTTAGAATCTAGTAATTCCTAAATCCGAAATCCTGGAAGGTATCGAAATACCATTTCACGCCCTGAGCGCAGCGAAGGGTCTCCCTGTCTACTAACTGCAATAAATTCCAAAACCCAAAATCCAAGCAAAACCCCTTTGGTTAGTTTCCTCGCCCCTCGATGGAGAAGAGATTAACTGTTACAATCCGTAAACCGAATTGAATTTATTGTTTAAATAATTAATCAAATCGGCGGGGTCAAAGGGTTTGCCGGTGGCGTGGCGGATAAGCTCGGACGGCGTGTAGAGGCAACCGTGCCGATGGATACGTTCGTTGAGCCAGAGGCGCGGCACGGAAAACTCTCCTTTGCTAATCGATTCGTCCAGAGACGGTATATCGCGGCGCATGGCAGCTTCGAGTTGCGCTGCATAGGCAGACCCGAAGGAATAGGTCGGGAAATAGCCGAATGAACCCCAGGACCAGTGGACATCCTGTAATACCCCATGCGCATCATCCGGGACTTCCACGCCGAGATACGATTGGTATTTTTGTCGCCAGATTTCAGGCAATTGGGCTGCATCAAGTTTACCGTTCAGTAAATCGCGCTCTATTTCAAAACGGATAATGATATGCAGGTGATAGGTGAATTCGTCGGCGGCGGTGCGGATTAACGACGGTTCGACGCGGTTCACAAACCGGTAGAAATCATCAAAACCGATGCCGGCGGTTTCGCTCTTGAAAATATCCTGAAATTTCGGGAACCAGTACTCCCAGAACGGACGGCTGCGGGCAAGGTGATTTTCATAGAAACGGCTTTGGCTTTCGTGGATGCTCATGCTGCTAGTGCTGCCGAGCGGCGTGCCGCGGTATTCGGGCAGCAATCCCTGCTCGTAGATGCCGTGCCCCGATTCATGCACGGTGGAAAAGAGGGCATCCAGCGGGTCTTTTAAATGGAAAGCGGTGGTGATGCGGACATCGCCGGTATCGATGCGGTTGGTGAAGGGATGCTCGGAAACATCAAGCCGCCCGGCGTTGTAATCGAACCCCAGCGCCGCCGAAACCTGCTGACCGAAAGCACGCTGTTTTTCTATATTAAAGGACGCGCCCTGAAATAAATCGCGGGGCGGCTTGTTTTTAGCGGTTTTTAGTTTTCTGAGGAGGGGAACCAGGGCAGCTTTGAGCTGTGTGAACAGAGCATCGCACTTCACCGCGGTCAAGCCTTCTTCGTATTTGTCCAGCAGTGTATCATAAGGATTTTGCGCCTCGCCGAGATAGCGGGCTTCTTCGCGGCCGGTATCAATAATTTTCGCCAGGTTGGGGGCGAAGAGCGCGTAATTGCTCTCTCTCTTGGCTTTCTGCCAGACATCGAAAGATTCGCTATAGAGCCGGGCCGCACGGACGACAAATTCATCAGGCAGTTTGACGCCCCGGTCATATTCGCGGCGCCATTCACGGACATTAGCAGCTTCGCCGGCCGAAAGTTTGCCGCTTTGTACGATTTTTAACAATTCGCCGAAGCGCGGCTCCGTCAGTTTCCGGTGGTAAAGTTCCGCGGCAAACGAGACCATTTCGGCGCGGGAGGCAGAACCGCCTGGCGGCATATAGACTTCCTGGTCCCAACTGGCCAGACTGCCGATGGCGTTGATGCGGCTTAATTCACGTGAGCGTTCGATTAATTCCTGATAAGCTTGAACCGGGGTGATAATGTGTTTATTTGAAGATAAAGAATTCATGGTAAACCTCCTGCCGAAACCGGACAGATTAACCCAAGTTTGATGATTTAAAAGTACCAGAATTATAACACAACAAACAAAGATTCAAGTATCAAGAAACAAGGGTCAAGTGCCAGGTATCAAAGTTTCAAGGATGGAGTTATGGTTATTCAGAAGAGACCTGAACTTATCTATAAAGACCCGATTTTATCAGGGAGCAGATCGATACCGCCGAATTCCCGGACTACAACAGACTTAATTCGCTTTTTGATAATGGGCTCAACATTGGTGATTGTCATTTGCTCAGCGCCGCCGATACTGGCGCAGTCATCTTCCACCAGAACGTCCGGCAGCACGGCTTCGGCGATATCTTTGTAGGTTTGTTTTCCCTGCCGGAACAAGAGGCGGCCTTGGGGAAAGCCGTGCCTGTTCAGAATATTTCGAATGGCTTCGACCTCTGCCGGTTTTATGCGGGATGTCAGATAAATAATTTTTGCCCCTGCGTTGGCCCAATGATTAAGTTTTAAAACTGAATTGCCAATCGGGATGTAAGAAGCAAAATCATATATGTCTTGAGTAGGATTTTTCAACTGTTTCATAATTTCATCACGGGTAAGACCAAGTGCGCCATTATGCATCAGAATTGTACCTTCGGTAAAGATCAGGATTTTCATGATGTTATTTTCCACTGATAAGTCTAGGATATTCAGAACACTTGTGCTAATATTATATCACAGAAAAACAGGGAGTTTACAACTGAAACCCCCATTGTTTCCCATTAAAACCGGGTCGAAAAAGTCGGGCAAACCGCCGGGATAAAGAATATATTGAGACTAAGGGGGATGCGGAAAGATGGAATGGCCGGAAAGAATGAACGCGGCGGTAGACTACATCGAGGCAAACCTGGCGGGTGACATCGACATGGAAAAAGCAGCAAGAATCGCCTGCTGTTCTTCATTCCATTTCAGACGGATGTTCTTTGCCTTCGCAGGGGAAACAGCGGCAGAATATGTGAGGCGGAGAAGAATGACACTGGCAGCCAGAGAATTAACATCAATAAAAACCAAAGTCATCGATGCAGCGGTGAAATACGGCTATGATTCGCCGGATGCATTCACCCGGGCATTCCGCAACGTGCACGGCGTCACACCAGCGGCAGCGCGCGGGCCGGGGGTAACACTGGCAGCATATCCACGTATCTCCTTCAACCGAAATTTAGCAGGAGGGAACAATATGGACTACAAGATTATTGAGAAACCGGCATTTGATATCATTGCCAAAGCGAGAAAATTTACGACGGCACAGGGGGAAAACTTCATCAAAATCCCGCAATTCTGGCAAGAAATGATGCAGGGTCAAAATGGATTCAAGGCACTAATGAAACTAACTCAGGAACAGGCAGGGCCGGTAACCGGCGCAGGCAGTCTCGGCATCTGTATGATGGATGAAGAGAAAGATATATTCACCTATGCCATCGGTGTCGAAAAACCGGCAGCCAAAGCGGCACCGGCGGGTTTTGCGATTCTGCATATCCCGGCGGCAACATGGGCAATATTCGAATCGGTCGGACCGATGCCGAAAGCAATCCAGGATGTCACGGTTAAGATATTCAAGGAATGGTTCCCTTCGACGGGTTACGAACATGCTGCGGTACCGGAGCTGGAGGTTTACCTGCCGGGAAACCCGGACGCCCCGGATTACCGCTGCCAGGTCTGGATACCGATTGTCAAGAAAAGGAAGAAATAGATTAGGAATCATAGGAAGAGCGGGAGTTAGATTCCAGCCCTTTTTCTATTTATTCATGTCCGGGTTCTCTCAGCATCGACCAGTTGGTAAGGTTAGTTTTCGGCACGGCCGATTTATCAATTACTTTAAACCCAAAATGTTCGTACCGCCGGACGTCTGTTTCGTCCATCGTATCAAGGTAAACCCGCAGACTTTCCCGGTCTGTTCTCACCAGCATGGCGCGTATCAGTTTGCCGCCATAACCTTTTCCCTGATATTGAGGAAGGACCCCGACCGAATCCAGAAACCAGTGCTCCGCAGGGGCAGTCAGTTGATGCCTTGCCTCCACAAAATCCGCCTCTGCTTGGAGTCTTCCGACTCCGGAAAAGGGAAAACCCAATAATGCGGAAAATGGAACAGAACGCAAAATTTTCCGGAATCGCATCGGGAAATGTTCCGAACGGTACCACACGGCGACCCCTTCCATCCGGGGAGATGTAGCGTAAACTTCACCCCAACGAATGCCGTAGCCGACAATGACCAGAAAAAAGTAATAAGAGGCTTTATTTCGCTGCGATTCATCAGGGTATTTCTGCACCAGCAGCGGGTACTGTTGAAAGGATTCGGTCAGCACACGGGCAGCCTGTTTGATATCAGCCTCGTGTAATCTGACAAGACTATCTAACTCAGCGCTCATACCGACATTCTACAGTGGGAATAAAGTTTGCGCAAATCAGGTCACCCTATCAAGTATGGGACAAGCTTTCGTCGGGATGGAGGTTCAGGTCTGGTCGGCGTAACGCCACCATCCCCCGGTGATAATAATGGCCGCAACACCCACCAGTAGCACCAGCAAATAACTGACCAACCCGAGGGGAGGCGCCGTTTTACCGGACAATGCCTGGGCGGCGCCGCTGTACATCATCGGAATGTTCCAGGGAAAATATTGGCCGTAACCAATTTGGCTGATGATTTGTCCCAGCACCATCACCAGGAAAATACCCCCGATGGCCGGCAAATAACTGCGGGTAAAACTGGCGACAAAGCCAAAAGGAATGCAAATCACTACGGTTAATGCCCCGGTACCTGATAAAAGCGTCAGCCCATGCAGGATAACCGATGCCGAACCTCCCGGTAATTGCAGCACCAGTCCTATGCCCAATAAGAGCACAAATACCAGCAATATCAGGGACATCGACCAGTATGCCGCAGTGATAATTTTGGCGATGACAATTATCACCCTTGGAGTGGGGAGAGACAGTATATCATAGTAAGTTTTATCGCTGTATTCCCGTCCGAAAATCCAGACAAAGATAAAACCGAAAATTATTATTCCTCCGATGCTAACCAGTAAAAACATCAGATTGAAAAAATTCGGCCAGTCGGCCGTGCCGCCGAAGATTTGCGCCTTCGCCCCAATCAACCCAAGCTGCCGAGCCCGGTCCGGGTCTTTCAGGATGAACATGAACAGGCCGCCGATAACCGTTAACACCACGAACGCCATGATTGTCAGCCAGAGTGTTTTCGAACGGCGGATTTTAATATATTCCACCTCCTGCGCCCCTGCCAATTCTTTTAATATTGCGTTCATTAATTCTTCCCCTCCTTCGTCCCGACCAGCTCAAGGAAGTAAGATTCAAGGTCTTTCTGCTCGATGACCAACCGGCTGGGCGGACAACCTGCCTCGACCAGGAAAGTGGCGATTTTTTCGGGGTGCTGCATAGCGGATTTCTCTGTGATAACGAGTGTGTTCTTTCCTTCAAGCCCCGCTGTGATACCTGATTTCGCCAAAACGGCTTGTGCCGCTGCAATATCCCGGACGTCTACCAACAGCCTTTGCTGTTCCGCTTCGGCTAATTCTGACGCGGTAAGTTCTTTGACTAATTGTCCCTGATGCACAACCCCGATGCGTGTGGCCAGCTTTGCGACCTCGCTGAGGATGTGACTGGAAATAAAAACCGTCACGCGGTCATTTTGCACCAGCCCGAGCAGTAAATTGCGCACCTCGACGATACCGGCCGGGTCCAGGCCGTTTGCCGGCTCATCGAGGAGAAGTAAATCGGGATGATGGATCAGCGCCTTGGCCAGTCCCAGTCGTTGCGCATTACCCAGTGAAAGTATTCCAGCACGGCGGTCGGCATACAGCGCCAGTCCCATTTGACCGATGATATTCTCTACAGAGCCTGCATCTTTCAGTTGGCGTAAACGCCGGAAAATCTCCAGATTTTCCCGGACGGTCAGGTCGGGATAAGCATGAGGTGTTTCCACCATATACCCGACGCGCTGCCATATTGGCTGCTGTCCTGATTGAACTTTAATCCCAAAAAGAGAGACGGCACCGGCGCTCGGCTTAATCATCCCCAGCAGCATACGGATGGTAGTGGTTTTTCCCGCGCCGTTCAATCCCAAAAATCCATAGATTTCACCACGACGGATATTCAAAGAAAGGTCATTGACTGCAATAACGTCACCGAAGCGCTTCGTCAGACCATTTGCCTCGATTGCCATTGATGTATCCATGATTACTGTCCTCCGCCGTAATTGTTATATATTTTAGAATAATATACTATAATCACTATGACGATAGTACCGCTAATATTTGTAATTGTCAAGACGTTTTACTATAATTATTATAATTTTATCTTTCAAGGGGGCAGGATATGGATGGTTTTGAACGCAGGAAAGAGCAAAGCAAAGAAGACATTCGACGGGCCGCCGAGGAGCTTTTTTCCAAATTCGGGGCGGATAAAGTCAGCGTCAATGATATCGCACGCAAAGCCGGGGTATCGCAGGCGACAATTTATAATAATTTCGGCAGTAAAGACGAATTGGTGCACGATTACCGCAAATCGATTGTCAGTAATATTACCGTCCGTTTCCGCGAGATATTAGTCTGGAAAAAATCTTATCTGGAAAAGTTCCAGGGACTTTTACAATCATGGATAGACGTAACCGACCGTTATAAAATGGAAATAGAGAGTTCAGGAACAAAGCAATCTCCCGATACGATCGGACAGGAAATCGAAAATTCTTTCCGGGAATTTATCAAAGAAGGAAAAGACCATGGCAGCCTCCGCGCGGACCTCTCCGAGGAAGCCATTACCGCCTATATCAAATTTTTCCAGCAGGGCATTGCGAACAACCCGGGAATCCGCGATAGAATTCGCCGGGATGAGAAGCTGTCCAATGACCTGCTTTCTCTGTTTGTCTACGGATTAAGAGGACAAGCTGGATAGTTTTTACCATTCCTAATTACAGATGTATTGAAGTAATCACCGGGAAGAACACCCCCCGCTCTAAGATTGCCGCATCCTTACAGCCCCCGCAATGGGCTTCGATAAAAAAGGAGTCCGCCTTAGGCGGACTCCTTTTAATTTTTCTGAAACTATTGCCGGGGATTAAAGTGAATCGGCCGGGGCAATCTCGAACTGGCTCTTGTACAGTGACGCATAGAAACCGTTGGCCGCCAGGAGTTCTTCGTGTTTGCCCTGCTCCACGATGTCGCCGTCTTTGATGACCAGAATAATGTCCGCATCGCGGATGGTGGACAGACGGTGGGCGATGACAAAGCTCGTGCGGCCCTTCATCAGATCGAACATGGCGTTCTGGATCAGGATTTCGGTCCGGGTATCCACCGAACTGGTAGCCTCGTCCAGAATTAATATCTTAGGGTCGGCCAGGAAAGCGCGGGCGATGGTCAAAAGCTGTTTCTGACCTTGCGATATGTTGCTGGACTCTTCATTTAACTCCAAATCGTAGCCGTGCGGCAAGGTGCGCACAAAATGGTCGACATTAGCCATTTTCGCCGCCGATACCACCATATCGTCTGTAGCATTGAAGTCGCCGTAACGGATGTTTTCGCGGATAGTGCCGTTAAATAACCAGGTATCCTGGAGAACCATACCGAACATGCTGCGAAGGTCTTCACGTTTGAATTTCCGGATGTCTACGCCGTCAATTTCAATCGAACCGCTATTGATATCGTAAAAACGCATCAGCAGTTTGACGATGGTGGTTTTACCGGCGCCGGTCGGGCCGACGAGGGCAATTTTTTGACCGGGTTTAATTTCAGCCGAGAAATTGTGGATGATGACTCTATCCGGGGTATATCCGAAACTGATATTCTTGAAAGATACGTTCCCTTTCACGACTGCCGGCTTGACCGCGTCAACGGGATCAGGCGATTCCTCTTCGGCATCCAGGAAATCGAAAACACGCTCAGCGGCCGCCGCGGTAGACTGCAGCACATTGGCGATGTTGGCGACCTGCATGATGGGCTGAGTGAATGACCGAACGTACTGGATAAAAGCCAGAATGTCGCCGACGCTGATTGTCCCCTGAACGGCTAAGAAACCCCCGAGGATAACGACAGCGACATAAGCGATGTTGCTGACAAAGGTCATGATTGGCATCAGCATACCGGAGAGAAATTGGGACTTCCAGCCGGCACCGTAGAGTTCATTGTTCAGACCGTCAAATTTCTCGATAGATTTCGCTTCGCCGTTGAAGGCCTTGATGACGGTATGACCGCCATACATTTCCTCAACATGGCCGTCGACGTGCCCCAGGTAAACCTGCTGCTGTTTAAAATATTTCTGGGAAGCTTTGATGACCATTGTGATAAGCCCGAAAGAAACAGGCAGGATTACTATCGCCACCAGCGTCATCAACCAGCTGATAGTCAGCATCATCACAAGTATACCGATAATCATCGTTACCGATGTCACAATCTGAGACAGGTTCTGGGCCAGGGTATTGCTGATTGTATCGATATCATTAGTCACAAGACTCAGGGCTTCACCGTGGGTTTTGGTATCGAAGTACTTGAGCGGCAACCTTTTGATTTTTTCCGCAATATTTTTCCGGAAATTATAGGTGACCTTCATCGCAATACCGGACATGATATAGCCTTGGATGAAGCTGAAAATGGCACTGGCCACGTACAAAATCAACAAAATGATAGCGATGCGGCCGATATAGTGGAAATCGACTGTTGCGCCGGGAACGTGCATGACCTTGGCCACGATACCCTGAAAAAGTTTGGTGGTGGCATTACCGAGCATTTTCGGACCAACGATCGTAAAAATGGTGCTGGCAATCGCAAAAATAAGCACCAGCGCCAAAGAAACGCGGTACGGCGCGAGATATTTCAAGAAGGTTTTCATTGCCTTTCTGAAACTCTTGGGCTTTTCGCCACTGCCCATAGCGGCTCCCATAGGTCCGCCTCTTCCCGGGCCAAAAGCAGGTGGTTTATTTGTTTGTCTGGGGGTACTATTTTGTTGTGTCATTGGGCGAGTTCCTCCTTGGACAGTTGAGACAGCGCAATTTCCTGGTAGACCTTGCAGTTTTTCATCAGGTCCCGATGGGTACCGACACCCGCAATCTCACCGTTGTCCAGCACTATGATTTGTTCAGCGCCCATAATCGTGCTGACACGCTGGGTGACAATGAGCACCGTGGCATCGCTCGTCTCTTTTTTCAAGGCTTTTCTGAGAGCCATGTCGGTCTTAAAATCGAGGGCAGATAAACTGTCGTCAAAAATATAAATTTCCGGTTTCTTGGCCAGCGCCCGGGCAATGGCCAGCCTTTGCTTCTGCCCACCCGAAAGGTTAGTCCCGCCCTGGGATACGAGCGTTTGATAACCCTGTTCGCTTTCCTTGATAATATCCGTGGCCTGGGCAATTTCAGCGTATTTAGCTACTTCCTCCGCGGTGGCATTTTCATTGCCGTATTTGATATTGCTTTCAATAGTACCTGAGAACAGCACGGCTTTTTGGGCCACGTACCCGATTTTGTCCCGTAAATCGTGCTGCGTAACTTTTTTCACATCCACGCCATCGACGAGGACGGCCCCGCCGGTAGCATCATAGAAACGCGGTATCAGATTGATAAGGGTGGTTTTACCGCTGCCGGTACTGCCTATCACCGCTGTGGTCTGGCCGGGTTTAGCGGTAAAGGTGATATGTTTCAGCACATCATCCTCGGCACCCGGATAACGGAATGCCACGTCCTTGAATTCGATAATCCCCTTCTGGTCGGTGCGGAATTTTTCCGGTTTTGCCGGGTCGACAATGACCGGCTCGGTTTCCAGTACTTCGCTGATTCTGACCGCGGACACACTGGCACGCGGTATCATGATAAACACGATCGATATCATCAGGAAGGCGAAGATGATAAGCACGGCATACTGCATGAAAGCCATCAGATTACCGACCTGCATAGTGCCTGCATTAACCTCATGCGCCCCGACCCAGATGATGAGAATCATGACAGCATTCAACAGGAACATCATCGTCGGCATTAAAAATACCAGTACCGCCCGGTTAACAAACAGGCTCGTTTTGGTCAGGTCTTGATTAGCTTTATCAAACCGGGCTTCCTCATGCTTCTGGGCATTGAACGCGCGGATGACCATCAAACCGGTCAAATGCTCCCGCATCACCAAACTAAGTTTATCAATCAGCGACTGCATCGAGCGGAATTTGGGCAAGACGATCAGGAACATTATCACCATGATGGTAATCAACGCGCCGACTGCCGCCCCGATAATCCAGAGCATCGAGTTGGCGGAGCCAAGTACTTTGAAGATACCGCCGATACCGATAATGGGAGCATAGAAAACAATCCGGAACAACATCACCAGCAGCATTTGTATCTGGGTGATGTCATTCGTTGACCTGGTAATCAGAGAAGCCGTAGAGAACTTATCGAATTCCGTGTTGGAAAAACTTTCGACCCGGACGAACAACTGCTTGCGCATGTTCCGTCCGACTCCGGCGGCAATACGCGCCGAGATGTAACCGACGGTAACCGAACAAGCGGCGCTGGCCAAGGTAATGAGTACCATAATTTCCCCGATATTGAAAAGATACCGGTGCTGGATGGTGTTTGTGTTCATACCGAGGGCTTTGTATTCTATCGTAAGGTATGCCACCGAATATTCGGTCAACAGGTCCGGCTCGATGGCGTTGATTTGTGCTTGAGCAGCACCTTGCAAGGCGACCTGCTGGGCAGCCGGCAGCTGCGCTAGTACTGCGAAGGGATCCTGCCCGGCAGTATACGGTATTCCGAATTGCGCGAAAGTCGCAACGGCGTTTTGCTCAAGGTTGGCTACTACCGGCAGAGTATGGGAAAAAATCGTATCGAGGGAGGCAATTTCTTTTTTATCCGTGGTATTTATTTTGTAAATATCTTCATTCGCCAATTGCGGATAGGTTTTTACGTATTTGGCATAATCGGCTGCAGAAAGCGATGGCTTATCAAGCAGGATATAGTCGCCCTTAATCTGGTTTATCTGATTAGAAGTCAGAAAAATACTGATGTGATTGAATTCGGTAACACTGACAGCCTCCGGCACAGCGTTTGCGATACCATCCTGTTGGATACCGATGTTGACGATGTTGGCCATGTAGCCGGGCAGCGCCAGGTCCAGCATCGCCTGGGCAAACAAAAGGACAAATATAAAAATAATTGCCCAAACGAAAGGCTTGAGATGTTTAAAAAGTTTTGTCATTTTACGAAAGTTCCTCCAAATCTACGATGAAAAAAACCGGGGAGTTAGTGATCAAAATGTAATCTTTATAATTTGCCGATAGTGCTCCTTAATGTTTCCAGAGCAACGGCCATCTGAGCCAGTTCCTCCGGTGTCAGCGATGCTAATATCTTTTTTGTATTTTCTTTCGCCTTTTGCTTCATTTCCCGGCCTAATAAGCGACCTTTGTCTGTGAGAAACAGATTGATAACCCGCCGGTCTTTAATATCCGCCAGTCTCTCCACCAAACCGGCAGCTACCAATGCGTCAACAAGATGCGTCACCTGGGGTTTCGGCATCATCAGGGCTTTGGCCAGTTCGGACATTGTCAAATTATTCTGGCTAAGCTCGCCCATCGCCGCAAAATGTAGACGGGTCAAGTTCTCATCGCACCCGGTTAAATCCGTTTTAAGGATTTTCTTGTGAACGATAAGCATAACGTGGAACATGTTTTCCAGAATACGGTCGATATTGACTTCTTCCATTCTTTCCAATCCGCTTAAATCCTATTTTGAAATAAGATGTTAACTTAGATAATAGTTAACTCCATTAACTATCTTAAGCTGTTGATTTTCAGTTGTCAATCTGAATTTTACCCGGTAAAGGTTACGTTTTGGTAAAATTTACACATGCCAATTAATTTCATTGCCAGCTCTGTCATTTCAGCAGGATTGACAAAAATACGGTACTAAAGTACTATAATGCTGTTTTCATTTGCCTGATTCAATAATAGGAGGTTTTCATATGACGGACGTCCCCTTGACGCCGGGAACCAACCCGCAGAACAATCCGCCGGATAACGCTCAACTCAATTCGCAGATAACAGAATTGAACAAAAAAATAGACTCGTTGAATGATAAAATTGACAAAAATCAGGCTTCAACAGAGCAGCTGATGAAGCAGTCAAAAACGATGGTCGATACGACCGGTTCGGTAAAAGCTCAGGAAATATTGAGACAAACGGTCAGCAACCCCAGCGGTTTTATCGCAATTGAAGCCACCAACTTTATCGTCAAATACATCCAGGTGCATCAAACCACCAGATTCAGAGCCACTGCTATGGCAAAAGGGCGTAAAGTACTGCAAACAATCATCGCGAACTATATCGCGCAAAAAGTGCCGCAACTGAACTGGTACGGCACCTCCGTGTCCGCCGGGGGTGGGAACCAGTACCACATGAAAACCAGGACCAATTTCCCGGTCCGGATAAACACAGGCATCCCGCTGGTAGGCAACGTTACAATTGCGATGGTGGCCATGGAAGTAGAAGGGGACGTGGATACCGTCACCAATGAAATGACGAATACCAAATGCAGCCTGGCAACGGACGACGCGCAGCGGCAGGTTTTTAAAGATTTACAAGATGAAATGGAATACACCTTCAAACCGCACAAACATATCTGGGCGGTGATGTATCCAACCGGAAAAGGCATCCGGGCATTATACAGGTTCCTCAAAAAAGAGACAACCTTCTCTATTCCTTTATTGATAATGTTTATCATTACAGGATTTTTTGCACCTTCGGTATTCCCTGCCGCCTCCATCTGGCGAAAGCTCGGAAATCCGGTGATTTTCCGGCGCTTTATCGGAATCAGTCCTCTGGCGCTTTGGTTTGGTATCATCAACGGGATTATCTGGGGCGGGGCGATCTGGGCTATTGCCCGGTTTAACATCATCCCGGGACTGGGGAAAGTTTTCAAATTTATTGTCGCTAAAATCTTTCCCAAAGTGGGGGCTTTTTTCAAAAACCGCGTTTACCGCTATACCACTATCGCCGCTTTAGTGGTAATCATTACATTATTAATTCTCTGGAAGGTCGGCGCATTCGCGGGGCCGCCGCCGCTGCAGTTCGCCGGCGCCAGTCCATCGAACAGTTCTGTTGGCGCGGCGTATACCGCGAACATGACAGTCTCCGGCGGGAAAAAACCTTATACATTATCGGTGGTTACTAATGCCCTGCCGCCCGGATTATCCCTGGACACCGCCGCCAATGTTATTTCCGGCAATCCGACAACCGCGGGAAGCTATCAATTTACAATGCAGGTTCAAGACGGTTCGAAGAAAGATACTGTTGTAACCCGGGACTATACTATTGTAGTGGCGGCGCAAGGTAATTTTGTGATCTGCAGCACAAATTTACCGGGAGGCAGCCGCGGAAAAGCATACTCTGATCAGATTGTCGCTCAGGGGGGCGCGGCGCCTTATCTTTGGGGCCTTTCGGCAGGACAATTACCGCCGGGTTTATTGCTCACTGCCACAGGAACAATTACCGGCACACCGACGGCGAGAGGAGATTTTGCCTTCACTGTGGCAGCGGATGACAGCAGCGGGACTACGCCCGCTTTTTCGCAGAACTATACGCTGCATATTAAATAGCTAACAGTGGTCAGATTAAATAATGGATCCCGATGAGACGGTTCGAACTCTCTGGATTGTCGGGTCCAGCCCGACAATGACAAAAACTAAGTTAGTTTCAAGCAAAGCTTGAAACTATTTTCCCCGGTTTGTCATTCCCGACCTGATCGGGAATCCATAAAAATCATTTCCATTGTCTATTTTCTGACACCGCCCAAACTCTCATCTGGATGGACTAAAAAACAGAAAGGCGGGGGATTTTACTCCCCCGCCTTTTGATACTTACTGAAATTAAAACTTTAGCTATTGGCCCCAGGTGTTGAGCGCATCTGCCAGTAATTCCACGTCGCGGCTGTTGGGCAAACTGGTTTCCAGGACGCGGGCAGCTAACGGGGCCGCCTTTTCTATCGGCAAACAATACTGCATTTCCTGGAACTGCTGGCGGAATTCCTTGACCTTGGCCCCGACTTTGCGGTTTTTCATGATGCAATCCGCCATATAATCGGCCAGCTGCGCAAAGTCTTTTTCTTTCATGCCGAAACGGGTCATTTCCTGGACACCCATGCGGATACCGCTGGAACCGACAAAACTGCCGTCATCCGGCAGGGCCTGGTAGTTGGTGATAATGTTGTTTTGTTCCAACCGCAGGGCGATTTCCTCGCTGATGCCGTATTGGCGCACGCGGATAAGCACCTGATGGGTTTCGGTGAAGCCGTCGGCGGGATCCCCTTCGACAATCACCCCTCTCTCGTTCAGGGCTTTGGCAAAGGCGCGGGCATTGGCGATGACCTGTTTCTGGAATTTCGCCTTGAAATAATTCATTTCGTAAGAAGCTACGAGCAGTCCCAGCAGCGTGCCAAGGTGATGGTTGCTGGTGGCGCCGGGCAAAGCGCGGCTCTTGATTTCACTCCAGAGTTTGTCCAGCCCGCTGTTCTCATCCATGTTGCTGACAATAACCCCGCGCTGCGGACCGAAGAAAGTCTTGTGGGTGCTGCCTGTGACCACGTCGGCGCCTTCCGCCAGCGGGTCCTGGAAAGCGCCGTAGAGGCCGAGCGTATGGGCCATGTCGTACATTAAAATCGGGCGGGGATTCAGGTTTTTCGTCAGTTCATAGACTGCTTTGACCGGTTCCTGGTAGAGGAACATGCTTTTCCCGAAAATAATCAGTTCCGGTTTGGCCGCCGCAATAAGTTCGGGGAGTTTGGAAACATCGGTTTTATAAGGATTGTCCGGCATACCGGGGAAATGATAAACGAACTCTTTGCCGGTGGCAGGATTTTCTTCGACGAGATTAAACAGGGCACCCATCGGCTGGTCGCTGAGGTGGCCGCCGGTCTTTAAATCGTTATTGATGACGGCGCGCATGCGGCGGGATAATTTCGTGCCCCGGCCGCGGTTGATGAATTTGACCATTGCTTTGAAAACGATATCGTTGGCCATCTGGCCGCTGATGGGCCGCAGTTCCACGTTGGTGCACTTGAAATAAGCCTGCATTTCTTTGCGGACGTCTTCTTCGACTTCCCGGATGAAATCGATACCCTGGTAGAAATAGACTTCTTTACCTTTCATTACACGGTGTTCGGCGTAGCGGCCGGAAGCATCGGCGATGGAGCACATTTTAACCAGCAGGCTGGGAGTGGATTCGGACGGAATCAGATTGATGCATTCCCGCTGCCGCCAGACGTTGTTCTGTTCGGTCTTTTTTACCAGTTGTTCAATTTTTTTCTGAAATTCAGCCATTGTAATCTCCTGTTTGAAATTACTCTGTAAATACGAGTTGCGCCGCCGGTTTTGAAACCCGAGCGTATCTTATTCTCTCATTTTTTGGCGATAAAGGAAAGCATGAGGAGAAAAAAGGTTAAGTTTAATAGAATAACCTTTACCAACCTCCATACCGACGGAAGTCGGTATCCAGTCTTATTATATGGATTCCTGTACATTCACTTCGTTTAGTATTTCGACTGCGGTCTCAACCATTCGCAGGAATGACAAGTCGGTAATGTCAGGTTACAGCATTTGCTGTAACCTGACATCTTTTTTGTCATTATCGGGCTTGACCCGATAATCCAGGTTAATATGAATATTACCAATTCCCCAACATTCCTTCCCGGCAAAAATCAGGCGAATAAATCACATGTTTGACAACCATAAACAGCTTATGGTAAATTGTTGATTACAATGTTAATTCAGACCGTCAGACACAACCATAATTTTTCCGCATCCACTACTGCTAACGCAGCAGGCTTACCTGCTGACGGAGAGGTCTGACACGTCTAATCACTGATTTCAAAAAGTTCTAAAGCCGTAGACATAAGAGCCCTCTCCAAAAAAAGAGGGCTCTTTCTTTTGCGGGAGTAATAACTGAGAAAAGGAGGGCGGGAAATAATGATTCAGAATATCCGACTCAGGCAGATGAAAACAACCGATTTAGAGGCGGTCTAGGAAGTGGTGCAGAAGACGATAGAAGTCTCCTACGCCGATGTTTATCCACCGGAGGCAATCGAGTTTTTCAAAAATCACCACCGTCAGGAAAACATCATGAAGGACATTGAAAGAGGCTATATTGTCGTGGCAGAATCCGGCGGACTGCTTTTAGGCACCGGGACAATAATCGAAACAAGCATCCGGCGGGTTTTCATCAATCCGGAATATCAGCATCAAGGAATCGGGAAAATCATCGCCACCAAACTGGAGAGAAAAGCCAAATCGGCCGGACTGGCAAAACTGGACCTGTCGGCTTCATTAAAATCACGACAATTCTGGGAGGCAATGGGTTTTGTTGCAACCGG
>Ga0182027_10007181_pt1 | contig 16502 bp, 15 predicted proteins | sample 712E1DmetaG_FD_121300 | JGI IMG/M metagenome (GOLD analysis project Ga0182027, IMG submission 121300) | Permafrost microbial communities from Stordalen Mire, Sweden - 712E1D metaG (Illumina Assembly) | ecosystem: Environmental > Terrestrial > Soil > Wetlands > Permafrost | place: Sweden... | reverse complement strand
CTAATAAAATAGAATTTACTTGTGTTTTAAACCTTCCTTCCGCTATCCAGTTGTTAAGGTGCTCGCGCCTTCTAGGGCGCACAATATTAGACTGTAACACAGCCAACAAAGTTTGTCAACACTGTTTTTCTGACTTTTCTTTGAGGCCTGGTGTTGCCTGTCTCGATGTATGTTCGCAGGTTAAATCCCGGAACAAGTTTGGTAATTGAAGCCCCTGGTTAAAAGGGCGTTGTAAGCTGATATCTGTATATTACCATTTCCGCAAAATTTTCACAACACCCATTTTTACCGGAATTTTCCATGAGTATTAATACAAGCAAAATAAGTCTCCGGACGCCTGCCGCGAAGCTAACAAAAACCAACAGCCGCCAGGTACCATAAAGGTAATCCTGTCGGCTGTAAACGGCAAAATTATTTATTAATTATTTTTTAGCAACCACGGGACCGATGGGAAGCACGACCTTACCGTAGACTTCATTTAAAACCTGGGCCAAACCGGCATAGACCGCTGATAAACCGCAGAGGATGCCTTCCCAACCGGCAATCTTCCCGACTGTAGCGTTACCGCCGGATTCCTTGATGCACAGCAGGAAGAACAATACCGTTAAAGTGAGAAAAACCACCTGCAGCGCCCGGTTCAGTTTTAATGTACCGACAAACATCACCAGGGTGAACAGGCCCCACATAAAGAAGTATGTCGCGAGCGCTTTTGAATCAGTTGCCATACCGGAACCGGAGGGGAGCAACAACAGGGCTACCAGTGACAGCCAGAAGAGGCCGTAAGAAGTAAAGGCAGTAGCGCCAAAGGTATTGCCCTTTTTCCATTCCTGAATACCGGCGATAATCTGGGCGATGCCGCCGTAGCACAACCCCATGCCCAGCACCATCGTATTCAGGGAGTAATAGCCGGCATTGGCAACATTAAGCAGGACAGTCGTCATGCCGAACCCTAATAGTCCGAGCGGTGCGGGGTTTCCGGTGACATCCTTGATTTTAGTCAGTGTTTCGTTTTGCTGCATTTACGCCTCCATTAAGAATTTAAAAATAATACCCATTTTGAGCTTGTAGCGATTTTACAATAAACCGGCTGTTTTGTAAAGCTAAATTTAGTTGAGAAGCATCGGTTTTTTTACTTAATTTTGGCTCAAAATGCTTACTTTTTCTCTAAAGCATCAACTGTTACTTTTAATATTATTGAGATATAATAGCCGCATGCATAAGGAAATGACGGCCACTGACGTAATCAAATTTAATATCGACTTGGAAAAATCCGGGATCGCTATTTGGATTGACGGCGTCTGGGGCGTTGATGCGCTGCTTGGCAAACAGACGCGGCTGCACGCCGATCTTGATATCGCGATTGAACAAAAATACCTGAAAAAAGCGGTGGGATTGCTGGAAAAACAGGGATATCAAAACGTACCCCATGACGATACCTGCCCCTGGAACTTCGTGCTGGGTGATAATAAAGGACATGAAATCGATTTCCACGTTATTGTAATCGATGATAACGGAAATGGGATTTACGGCCCGCCCGAAAAAGGTGAGATGTATCCGGCAGGGGCATTAGTTGGACAGGGAAAGATAAAAAAACATCCGGTGAAATGCATCGCACCGGATTATATGGTCAAATTCCACACAGGCTATAAGCTGCGTGAAAGCGATTATCAGGATATCGGCGCATTGTGCAAGAAGTTCAGGATCGCATTGCCTGAAGAATATGTCCGTTAATAAATTCATAATTATTCCGGTTGCCAGAGATTGAACCCGGATAAATCATTTACTTTTTTGTTTGCGCGGTTCAATTTCAGGCTGTTTCGGTAAGATGGATTCCCTTATTCGCGGGACCGACGTTAAAGTTTACATGTTACATTATATTCACTTCATGAAAACCGGATTAAGGCTTTTTCCGGTCAGGGCTGTGGCGCGATCAAAACCATTGACATCGAGCCGCTTGATTTAATATGATAAGATTTTGTAGGGTCTCAGCGGGTCCGCGGAACTTTCTATTCCAGGTTCTTAACCTCCCCTCCTCAGTTACCCGGTAAATAAATGATAACAACAAGAATACATCGTGCAGTTTTTCAAAGCTGCATTTATAATACTCAGTCAATCAGACCACAGCAGTAGCCGAAGACGATTCCGATGATGAATTTGCTATTTGTCAGTGGTCTTTGCGTGCTTTTCGGGGTAACGCTGTTACAAACAGTGTTAGTCACTGGAGCTTCCGCTGTTTTCCGGCGCTGCAGCCTGGCGGCAATGCTCGGCGCGAATTTACTGTTCCTGGCTTTTTCACTGAATATCGTACTGCGCAATTCAATATTCTCTTTCAACCTTTACCAGTTGACCGATACCTTGCGTTTTTCCTTCGCCGTAGACCGGCTGGCGGCGTATTTCATAATGATAATCTCGCTGGTATCAACTTCGGTCTGCCTGTATTCACTGGGATACGTGGAACATCACGGCACCAATACCGGGAAAAATTTCCTGGTGGGGATGATGAGCCTGTTCATCCTTTCGATGCTGCTGCTCGTCGCCTCCGATAATACACTCGCATTGCTGTTCTGCTGGGAAACGATGTCCATCACTTCTTTCCTGATGGTAATGTTCGATAGGGATAAAGCCGAAACACAAAAATCCGGACTGTTTTATTTTGTGATGACGCAATTAAGCACCGTTTTCCTGATGTTCGGGTTTATCGCGATTTACCACGTCACCGGTTCTTTCGCGATTGCGCCGTTAAGTAGTGTTTCGCTGTTAATGAAATCCGTCATCTTCCTTTCGCTGTTTACCGGTTTCGGCATAAAAGCCGGCGTGATGCCTTTTCACAAATGGTTGCCTTATGCACATTCGGCCAGTCCCTCGAATATCTCGGCGTTGATGTCCGGAGTAATGGTGAAAGTGGCTATTTACGGTCTGGTCAGATATCTGGTTTTTGTGCTCAGCCCGGACCGCTGGTGGGGCGTGATGATTTTGATTTTCGGAACATTCTCCGCCCTGCTCGGCGTGATTTACGCGTTCAAAGAACAGGATATTAAAAAATTACTGGCCTATTCCAGCATTGAAAATGTCGGCGTGATTCTCACCGGCATCGGGCTATACCTGATTTTTCAGAGCTACGGCTTCACCGATTTAGCCACGCTGGCATTAATCGGCGCTCTTTTCCACACTTTGAATCATGCCATTTTTAAAAGCCTGCTGTTCCAGACGACCGGAGCGGTGGTCAATGAAACAGGCACCCGGGACATTGAAAAAATGGGCGGCCTGATAAAAGTAATGCCTTATACCGGGGTGCTGTTCCTCATCGGGGCCATATCGCTGGCGGCGCTGCCGCCGTTTAACGGATTTGTCAGCGAATTGATGATTTTCCAGGCATTCCTGCAATCCTTTATTATCGGCAACCCTTTCCTGAAAATATTATTATTCCTGGGACTTTCGCTGTTTGCGCTGACCAGCGCGCTGGCCGCCGCCTGCTTCGTGAAAGCGTTCGGGGTAATTTTCCTGGCTACGCCGCGTTCCGAAGAGGCGCGCAAGGCCAAAGAAGTTTCGCCCGCAATGATTGCCGGGCCAATGATAATGGCGGCCGCCTGCTTATTTTTAGGTATTTTCTCATTCCGGATATTTTCCGCGCTGGGCTTTACGTTACCCATCCCGGACATGGCGGTTATCGGCTTGACGCTCGTGGTAACGCTGGCACTGGTCTGGCTAATCATGCGGCTGGTCAGTAACCCAACAAAACGGACCAGCGAAACCTGGGGCTGCGGTATCACTTCCCAAAACAGCAAAATGGAATACACCGCCGCCGGCTTTTCGGAGCCGATTTTGAAAATATTCCGCCCCATTTACCGGACGCAAGAAAAGGTGGAACGGACTTACAACAATGCCGGGAAAAGTAATTTTAAAGCCGCCAAAGCGGAAATCCAGACTTTTAAATTATTTGAAGAGCGGATTTACCTGCCAATCGCCCATTTCGTACAGCGTTTTTCGACCTATATCTCCGACCTGCACGATGTGGACCTGGACACCTATATTCTTTATTCTTTCGCGGCCGTGGTGATTTTAATTCTGGCGATAGGGTGGTTTGTTTAGACGATGGCATTTCTGATCTACGCCCTGTTGAATACGATTTTTGTCATCCTGATTTCACCGCTATTCGTCAGTCTGATTAAAAAAGTAAAGGCTTACATGCAGGGACGGCAAGGGCCGCAGTTGCTGCAGACCTATTATTCTTTGTTAAAACTGCTCCGGAAAGAGAGAGTTTATTCCAGTAATACTTCCCTGATAATCAGAATCACACCTTACATCAATGTGGTGTGTATCATCGTGGCTTCGCTGTTTGTGCCGGTGGTATTTATCCCCGGAATGACGGCCGGATTCGGGAACGTCATCCTCTTTTTGTACCTGCTGGTGTGCGCTAAATTTTTCATGGCGCTGGCCGGGCTGGATGCCGGCAGCACTTTCGGCGGAATGGGTAGTTCACGGGAGATGACCTTCTCCGCCGTTATCGAGCCGGTAATTATTATCGTTTTCGCGGCCCTGGGGCTGCTGCTGCAAACCACCAACCTTTACCAGATGTTTGCGACGTCGCTGCAATCTTCGCTGCTGATTAACCCGTCCACGCTGCTGATTTCATTGTCGCTGTTCATTATCCTGATTGTGGAAACGTCCCGGATTCCGGTCGACAACCCGGAAACACACCTGGAATTGACGATGATACACGAAGCGATGCTGCTGGAATATTCCGGGCCGGACCTGGCAATGATGGAAATGTCCCATGCCGTCAAGCAGACACTGCTGATGGCGGTGCTGATCAATGTTTTATTCCCCTGGGGTCTGACCGCTTCACCGAATGTACTTTCGGTCCCGGTATCAATAATTGCATTTATGGCCAAAGGGGTTGTGCTGGCGACGGCGGTCGGGGTTTTTGAGTCCTTATTCGCGAAATCCCGCCTCTTCCGCTTGCCGAATTTATTTATGCTGGCATTTTTCTTTTCATTCTCAACGATTTTGTTCGAGTTATTAAAATGATGAATATTCAACTGCTGGACGACATTACTAAAATTCTGTTCGTGCTGGTGCTGGCAACAGCCGCGCTGATTATTACCGTGCGGACTCTCTCGTCACTTTTTAATGTTTATGCCGTTCAATCCTGGTTCATTGCCGCCGTGGCTTTCGTGCTGTATCTGAAAAACGGCAGCGTGGTGCTGTTGCTGCTGGCGATACTGACCGTGGTCAGCAAGGCTTTCCTGGTGCCGTATGTAATGCGGCGGATTCAAAAATCAATGCACATGAAACGCGACATGGATTTCCGCTATTTGACACCTATCGGTTCGATTCTGGTAGGGACGGCGATGGTCTTCCTGGTCTACTGGTCGTTTTCTAAATTTTTACCGGCGCTGTCATCAGACGAAATGTTTATTTTCGGCGCGGTCATCGGAGTTTCGCTGACATTGATGGGCATGATGGTCATTTTCACCCGCAAACGCGTGATTACTAAAATCCTCGGCTATTTGACGATGGAAAACGGCGTCCTGCTCTTCAGCCTGTTTATCGCCGAACTGCCTTTCATCATTGAGCTATTGATTGTCATCGACCTGGTGATGCTCATCGTCCTGGCAACGGTGTTGGCTTTCGGCATCGATTCCAGTATCGACGAATTTCATACCAAATTAAATTCTTATATCCTGTGGTTTAAGGAGTAATCGGACTGATGCTGCTGGCATATCTCATCTCCGGTTTAGCCGTCATGGGGTTCATGCTGCTGCGTTTTTCCGGGCCGGAAAAACGTGCCGATTACCTGAACACGCTGGCAATCGCGCATTCAGCAATTTACCTGATTTTGACCGTAATCGCGCTGTTTTGCCTGCCGCAGCCGTCATTTTTCTTCAACCGCTACCTGATGGTGGACCCACTCTCCGTTTATGAAGTGCTGATTGCCTGCGGGATTTTCCTGCTGGCGTCATTTTACGCGCGCGGATATGTGCGCCGCCTTGTCCAATCCGGTGAAATCGAAGTGCGGCAGTTGAGATTGTTTTATGCTGCCTACAATCTATTGTTGATAGTCGTGGTTTTTGCTTTCTACTGCAACAACATGGCCCTTTTCTGGATACTGCTGGAGCTGACGACGATTCTTTCAGCGGTGCTGATTGTGACGCTGAACGCCAAGGAAAATATTGTCGCCGCCCTGAAATATGTCTTTACCGCCTCAACGGCGATGCTATTTTCCATCATCGGGCTGATTATTCTTTTTGCCCTGACCAAACAGGCGACCGGTAGCGGCACACTGAACTGGGATGTTTTAATGCAGCAGGCAGGCAGCCTGTCGCCGCGCCTGTTCACCTTCGCTTTTATCTTTATCTTTGTGGGTTTCGCCGCCAAGGCAGGAATCGTACCGTTCCATACCTGGTTGCCCCAGGCGCATGCTAAGGCACCTTCGGTCATCAGTGTGCTGCTTTCTGCGGTGCTGCTGAATATCGGCATCTACGGCATCCTGAGGCTTTATGCGGTAGCCCACCTGACACCCGCCTGGCATTCGGTTTCGCTGATATTAATCGGGTTCGGGGTGCTGACTATTGCCGTGGCTGCGCTTTCGATGCTGCCGCGGGGCAATGTCAAAAAATTAATCGCTTTTTCCAGCATCGAACACATGGGTTTCCTGCTGGTCGGCATCGGGCTGGGAACGCCGCTGGTGCTTTTCTGGGTTTTGTTCCATATTTTGGCCCATGCCCTGGTGAAAACCCAGCTCTTTTTCTCATCCGGAATCCTGCACCAGCAGTACCACAGCAACCAGTTTGAAGACATGAAGGATATTTTTACGCTGCAGCCGCTGGCGGCCTGGGGATTAATCACCGGCAGCATGGCCGTTATCGGGGTGCCGCTTTTTCCGGTGTTCTTATCCAAACTGAATATTCTGATACAATTGGGGAATTTCTCGCTGCCGCTGCTGTTTGCGGTGCTGCTGTGCTTTTTGCTGGTGGCCGCGGCTTTTGCCGCGATATTAATCCGGACAATTCCGCAAACCGCGGCAACAAAGCCGGAACGCTACCGCGTATCGGCCAGCATGCAGCTGCCGATAATCGTTTTATTTGCCGGTATCGTACTGCTGGGAGTTTATTTCCCGACCGGACTGCATACGATGTTAATCAAAATCGTCAACAGACTGGGATTCTAAGGAAAAAGATGAAACAAATCTTCGATATCAATCATATTTTTGAAGAAAACAAAATTACCGCCAAAAACAAAAACAATGCGGCGGCTTATATTTCGATACCCGAAGAGGATTTCCAAAACGAGTTTACGGCGATTTCCGGCAAAGACATCGTTTTAATCGGTTTATTCTGCGCGCAAAATTTTAACGGGTATATTGGCTTCACCCTGTTTTACGTGCTGGAAAAAAGAAATTACAGCAACATTGTGATTGTAACCCGCCGCCTGCGGGAACCGACGGCGAGTTCAATTGCGGCATTGTTCCCGTCCGCCTGCTGGTTCGAACGTGAAATCAGCGACGGCTTCGGGGTGACGTTCCCCGATGCTTTCGACCAAAGGCGCCTTTTCCTGCATGAAGTTTACCCTGCAGGATTTCACCCGCTGCGCAAAGAATTCAGGAACCAGCCGGTAAGTACACGGGACATGATAGCGCCGGAAGATGAATACGTTTTTAAAAAAGTGGACGGCGAAGGCATTTACCAGATTCCGGTCGGGCCGGTGCATGCCGGTATTATCGAGCCCGGCCATTTCCGTTTCAGCGTGGCCGGTGAGACCATTTTCAACCTCGAAGTGCGGATGTTTTACAAACACCGCGGCATCGAAAAACTGGCTGAAGGGAAAACCCCCTGGCAGGCAGTGCAAGTTGCAGAATCCATCAGCGGTGACGAATCCGCAGCCAATGCGGCGGCTTTTTGCGCCGCGGTCGAAAATATCAGCCAAGTCGAAATTTCTAAACACGCCTGGCAATTGAGGACAATCCTGCTGGAAATGGAGCGGATTTATTCCCATCTGGGCGATATGGGCGGAATGATTGTAGATGTGGCTTTTCCCAAAGGGGCCAGTCCTTTTTTTGTACTCAGGGAAGATATTTTACGGCTGAACAACAATTTGACTGGTTCCCGGTTTTTGAAAGGAATCATCTGTCCGGGCGGCTTGACCAGGGATATTTCCCCGCAAGCAATTACCGAACTCACTAAATACCTGGCAGATTTTACTCCCCGCCTGCAGGCAGCGCAGAATCTGGTCTACGCCACTTCTTCGGTGGTGGACCGGCTGGAAACAACCGGGGTCATCAAAAAGGAACTGGTCAACCTGCTCAATATCACCGGCCCGGCAGCGCGTGCGTCCGGCGTGCCGGTTGACACCCGTTTCGACCACCCTTACGGCATCTGCAGCGACATCACACCGCAATTTCACAAGAGGATTGCAGAGAACGGCGATGTTTTAGACCGTTTTAATGTCAAAGCGGCCGAAATTAACGATTCGGTGATGCTGATAAAGCATCTGATTGCCCAACTGATTGCAGGCCCGGTGATGACAAAAATGGAAGTAAAAGACGGATATGCCCTCTCTTTAATTGAAGCGCCGCGCGGGCAAAATTTACACTGGGTGAACATCAAAGACGGCCTAATTGACCGGTACAAAGTGCGGACGGCATCTTTCTGCAACTGGCAGGCCATCGAGCATGCCGTCCTCGGCAACATTGTGCCCGATTTCCCGCTGATTAATAAAAGCCTGAATTTATCATATGCCGGGACAGATTTATAAAATGAAGAATAACTTACCGAGATTCTTAATATACACTCCGCGAGTGACAGAAAAACTGACTTTCCACGATGAGGAATTCGAGAAACTTGGCTTCAAACTGAAAGCAGAGGTAAACACGATATTCGGCAGGAGCCTGGCCATCCGGGAACTGGATTCTGGCAGTGACAACGCCGTTGAAATCGAGATGAATAACCTGACGACGCCCTATTACGATATAGAACGGTTCGGGATTACCTTCGTGGCTTCTCCACGCCATGCCGATGTGCTGGCGATCAGCGGCGCGGTCACACACAACATGGAAATCGCGGTCAGAAAAACCTATGACGCCATGCCTTCACCCAAATTTGTGATTGCGGTGGGGGACGATGCCTGTTATGGCGGAATTTTTGCCGGGACATATGCGGTCAACGGCGGCGCGGATAAAATCATTCCCGTCGATTTGAAAATTCCCGGGAACCCGCCATCACCTTATGAAATTATCCGGGCGCTGCACGGGTTTATGACGGTACTGGCGCATAATAAGAACAAACAATAGCTGCAAGCAAGTAGCCGATGGCCTACGCGGTTCTGAACTATTGAACATCAATTTTAGCTTTGGCCTCTTCCTCCGAATTAAACGGGCCTTCCACATCATCCTCAAAAACCCAATCCGGCCGGTCGTTGCTGGTCGGCATAAAATAGTAGGTCTGAATCTCGACATTGCCGATGTCATCAACGAACGTCACGGTTTCAATCGCTTCAATCCGCGCGGCGCTGCGCACATCATTGATATCCTGTACAATCGCCCAAAGGTCATGGCTGATTGCAAAAACATTAACGAAAGGTTCGCGGTGGTCCATCATGATAAGCTGCTCCTTATATTTTATTGCCAGTTATTCAGCATCTCTTTCACTTTTTGAGATGCTTTGCCTTTGACCGGTGCGCCGTGACCCACCAGTAATATATCGAAATCCAGCGCGGCAATTATTCCCACCGAGGTCTTTGCCTGGACGATATCGGCGGCCATCATCTTAGAGGGCGGCAGGGGATTACCCGCTTGGTCGCTTTTAAGGGCATCACCGGCAAATAACACGCTACCAGTCTGGAACAAACAGATGCTCCCGGCGGTATGCCCAGGCGTATGGATTATTTTAAACCCGGCAAGTTCCGTATTTTCCCGGATAGCGATATCGGGGTCGACAGTCTTAAGACGCACCACCGGAGCCAGCAATTTGAAAAGCAGACCCAGCAGTCCTTTGACTTGTTTTCCCTTTTCTTTTCCGGTCATCACGCCCGCTTCAGCCTGATGGATTACCAGTTTTGCCCCGGTTAACTGTTTGATTTCCGCCGCGCCGCCGGCATGGTCGATATCTGCATGGGTAATAAAAATATATTTGATATCAGAGGGATTTTTCCCCAATCCCTGCATGTAATCTGCGAGTTTCCGGCTGCTGCCGCGCATGCCACAATCAATCAATAACATCTCAGGCCCGGATGTTACCAGATAGCAATTAGCCCCTCTCACGCCGTCTATTTTGTGTATGCCGGATATTATTTCCATGTGCTTGCTCCTCAACTAATAAGAGCATTCTAGTACAAAAACCTTTCAGACAACAAGTGCCGGAGAGATACAAATAAAAAATAATCAAGAATCAAGCAACAAATATCAAGTAATATCTAATCTAGAAACAAAACTGAAGCAGCCTGAAGCAATCGGTTTATAACGCAAGAACGGCTATTTACGGATTGATAATTACGGCCAATATGCAGGTATGCCAAATAGTGTTTGTTTAGGCAAACAGCTGACGGGAAAGTAACAGAAGATTAGATTTTATTAATCGCAGTCAGCGCGAATATCAGTAAAACACCAAAAATCATCGCCAGCGCCATTTTCCAGGGCACATGGCGGTAAGTTTCCGGCAGCAAACTGGCGGCGCCGAGATAAAGGAACTGCCCGGCAAAAGCAGCCAGGATTACGGCGAGGACGTTCTGGCTTATCGTGAAAAACGACGCGACGATGATGCCAAAAACTGGGGCAATCGCATCAACGAACAGAAATATCCTGGCGTTCTTTACATTCTGCTCATTTTTCAACATCACGACGACGGTATTGATGCCGTCGGTGAAATCGTGAGAAATCACCGCCAGTGCAACGATGATGCCGACTTTGGCATTCGCCTGAAAAGCGATGCCGATGGCCGCTCCATCCAAAAAACTATGTGCCACCAGGCCGACCGCCCCGATAGGCCCCATGATATGTCCGTGTTCTTCACCTTCATGATGATGATGGGTTAAAAAGAAGCGTTCCACGAGACTGAAGAAAAGGAAAGCGGCGACAATAGCAATCATCAGCGTACGCGTATCCAGACCCGTGGTTTTTGTAATATCGATACTTTCCGGCAGTACATCGAAGAAAGTAATCGCGATTAAAGCGCCGGCGGAAAAAGCGAAGAAGTATTGCAAAACCCTGCGGAATTTAACGGCGACCAGCCCGCCGATCATGGTCGAGGCAAAAGTGATTAAAGCCAGAATGTAGAGGATTGGGTCCATAGCATGCATTATATCGGAATTCAATCACGTCTGTCTACGCTAAACACCGTGAATTATTAAATATTGGGATTCAAATTTAACCTGAAAAAACCGCAAGCCGCAACAAAATAAATTTCATGTAAAAAAAGAGAGGGGACTTTTGGCCCCCCTCTTTTTAGTTGATGATATGTCCGGTTTATACTGCTTTGGTTTCGCTATTCTTGTTCTTGGACACACCGGGTATCCAGGAAATGAACCGGCGCCATTCGTTGTTTTCCCAGACCACCAGCAGGGCGCTGGCGTTGCAGATGGAACTGTAGGTACCGGTAATGACACCGATGAGCAGGACCAGGACGAAGTAATGAATGGTACCACCGCCAATCAGGAACAGGGCGAACAGCACGAATAAAACAGTGAGCGAAGTGTTTAACGACCGGACGAAGGTTTCATTGATGCTGAAATCCACTGTTTTCTCGAAATCTTTATTCACACCTTTAAGCATATTTTCCCGAATCCGGTCGAAGACGACGATAGTGTCATGCACGCTGTAACCGGCGACGGTCAAAACCGCGGTGATAAAGACCAGGTCTATCTGGACCCCTAAATACCGCCCGAGAATTGAAAAAATCCCTATGACCACGAGGAGGTCATGCAGCAGGGCAATAACCGCGCAGACACCCCAGCGGAACGGCCGGGGCATTTTGCGGAACTGGATGGCGACATAAATCATGATACAGACAGCCGCGACAATAACGGCAATAATAGCTGCGACTGCGGTTGTTTTAGCCTGACCGGCATCGGTAGATTGATGGCTGACGTAATTAACCCCGTTATTAAAAGTTTTATTCAATGAAGTCTGTAAGTCGGCATATTGAGTAGTGGTTATCTCATTAAGATTAACAAAATACTGCTTGGAACCGGGGCTGTACGTGATGTTCGCATCGGGGTAACCGGCGGTGGTCAAGGCATCACTTAATGCGCTTTGAGTGATTTCCGGAGTAAAAGTCAAAGTCATCGTGGTACCGGCTTTAAAATCGATGCCTAAATTAAGGTGCGGCGGAGCAATCAGCGAAATCAAACCGGGGACAATGATTAACGCCGAGATGAGAAAGAACCAGTATCTCTTGCTAATAATATTAATCATGTTTCCCTCCATAGAGAGTTAAGCCCTTTATCATCCCGTTATTCACGAGCTGGGTCAGGAACGTCCTGGTGACGGTAATGGCGCTGAACAAACTGACGAGAACGCCGATGCCGAGCGTCAGGGCGAACCCTTTTACCGTAACGGCACTGTATTTATTGCCAAAGATAAAAAGGATGATACAGGTAATAATTGTAGAAACGTTGCTGTCGCGAATGGACGGCCAGGCGCGGTGGAAACCTTCCGTGACCGCCATTTTCAAGGTCAGGCCGCGTTTCAACTCCTCTTTCATACGTTCGAATATCAGGACATTGGCGTCCACGGCCATACCGGTCGAAATCACGAAACCGGCGATGCCGGGCAAGGTTAACGTGACGCTGAACAACTTGAAAATGGCTAACGTGATGGCGGCATAGATGCACAAAGCAACAGTAGCGACGAGTCCCGGCACACGGTAATAGGCAATCATGAAAAAGGCGACACAGAGGATGCCGATAAGACCGGCCAGCAGGCTTTTATTCAGAGAATCGGTACCGAGGGTAGCACTGATATCGGTCTGTTCGATAACTTTCAAAGGAACACTCAGCGTGCCGGAATTCAGTTCGATGGAGAGGTCTTTGGCCTGCGCCAGCGTCAAGCCCTCAATCACACCTTTATCGGTGATGACCGCATCCACCGTTGCCTCAGAGATTAAGGTGTTGTCAAGGTAAATGGCAATGGGTTTGTTCAGGTCCCGGGTCGTAATCTCCCCAAAAAGTTTGGCGCCTTCCGAATCGAAGGCGATCTCGACTTCCGGCTGGCCCAGAGTACTGGTATCAACATAAGAATTAGGCAGCAGGTATTTGCCGGTCAATTCTTCCTGGGTGCCGTCGGAGCCGGTCGCCATGGCCGGTATCCAGACAGGATTGCCGCTGGAATCATTGACGACATTGCCGTTGGCATCAAGCTGCTCTTCTTTAAATTCCAGCAACGCCACCTGCCCGATAAGATTAATGGCATCGTTGACATTCTGGACATTGGGAAGTTCCACCAGGAGATTCGTGCCCTGTATCTGAACAACAGGCTCGGTAACACCGTAGGCGTCAACACGCCGTAAAATCGTAGCCTGGACGGCAGACATAACCTGGGCATCCGTTTCTGAGGGGCTCTTCTGGGACAAATCCGCCTGGTAAAGCAGATAAGACCCGCCCTTCAGGTCCAATCCATACTGGAAATTTTTATTGAACAATACCCCGCTATTTGTGGGTAATACAATTAACAAGGCGAGAGCCATAAGCACGATTACAAAAATTAAGAGAATGTTTTCTCGTGTTCTTCTCATATTTGTTTATTCACCTCCATGACAGATTTTAGACTGAAATATTGATGATATTGTACCGCGAAAAGTGGTTTGGAAATGCCGGTTTCATCAAATATCTGAAACAGTGATTAAAAAGCTCAGGTTTTTCAGATATTCAATTGAACGCCGTGCTAACAACCGGCCGGAGGGGGGATATCCACCAGCAGGTACATTTCTACGGAAGAATTAAAAGCGGCCGGTTCTGCGCAATCAATGCACTTTCCGGCAATTTGATTATTATGAAAAGCTGAGGAAAGGTAAACCGCCGGCACAATATTTTTAGCTGACGCTGGCGATTTGGAGATACTGCCGTTTACCGGCTCGGCAAGATTGATATACTCAACATTACCGGTGAAAACAGGTTGGACGCTCTGGGAGTTTAGAGCGGAGATAATGCCGTCCGGCGAGGAAATGCCGGTACCGAAGGAATTGATTTCAGGAGTGAAAGCGGCGACTGTAACAAGCCCAATAAGCACACCGGATAAAGCAAGTTTACCGAGCCACTCCTGAAGAGAATATTTTTTCATAACAACATATTATACACCTAATCTGAGATTGTGACCAGATTAGCGACAATACACGGTAAAACAACCGGGTAAAAGGATGGTTCAGGCACCTTTGGCTTTGGGTGATTTTTGTTTCCACACCCAGCTTCGGGCAATAAAGTACCGTACTGAAAAATTAATCAATATTGCAAGAGCCGCAGCCAGCACATAAGGTAAATTCCCAAATCTCACCAGAAGTACCAGCAGCAAATTATCCAGCGCCAACGTGATGATAGCCATCGTCATGTAGCGGCGGAAGCCGCCTTTCTGTTCCTGCCAGCCTTTAAATGTTGATGCCCGGTTCATCAGGTAATTACTGACAATTGCCACCAACGATGAAAGCAGAAAAGGAAGCAAATAGTTCTGGTGGTTTTTCCCCACGAAATTCCACTGTACTTCTTTAAGAGCAGGAACAAGTAATAAAAGTGAATACAAACCAAGATTAATGATATAACCGATACCGCCAACCACCATAAAGTTTAAAATTTGGTATTTGAAAGAATACAAATCCATCAATTGCCGGATGTATTCGCCCATAATACGCCGGGATAATTTTGATTCCCCGCGGGCACGCGGCACAAAGGTATACGGCACTTCGGTGACGACTTTGAATTTGTTGCGCACCAGGATTTCCAGCCCGATTTTCCAGCCGGTCGGGCTAAGAGAAGTTAAATCCACCACCGAACGTTTGAAACCGAAGAAGCCGCTCATGGGGTCTTTGATTTTCGGAGCAATAAACAGCGCCAGCAGGGTCGCCACCTTGGAGACGATTTTCCGGGACAGTTTCCAATCGCCGGGACTGCCGCCCTTCACGTACCGGGAAGCCATCACAAAGTCATGATTTTCCAGGGCTTTGGCGATATCCGGCAAAACTTCCGGCGGATGCTGCAGGTCGGCGTCCATCACAATGACAAATTCACTGTCCGTGGCAGCGATGCCGTCCACAACCGCGGAGGAAAGTCCCCTTTTATTTTTCCGGACGATTATTTTTACCGGATATTTTTTAGCCAAACCGTTGACCAGCTCTTCACTGCCGTCGGCGCTATTGTCATCAACAATCACTATTTCGTAATCATATTTCGCCAGGCTGCTGTTGATACGCTCCACCAGCGGACCGATATTGTCTTTTTCTTTATAGGCAGGCACGATAATCGAAATAGTTTTAGCCATAATCTGTTTTCTCCTGCGATGCGGGCTTGTGACTATTTTATCACATCGGCAAAGAAATGCGCTGTAATATTATTATGTAAACTATACTGAGACTAAACTAACCGGAGTGAAATATTTTTCTACCGCTTTCCACGGGAAAAACATGCAAGACTTTATTTTAAGGCTTAAATATGGTAAATTGATTAACGGATAGGAGTGTAGCTCAGTTGGTAGAGCAGTGGTCTCCAAAACCACCGGTCGCGGGTTCGAATCCTGCCACTCCTGCCATTGTTTTCAGGGTTACCAATTTCAGCCGAAGTGGTGGAAGCTGGTAGACACGCCATCTTGAGGGGGTGGTGGGCGAAAGCCTATGAGGGTTCAAATCCCTCCTTCGGCACCAGTAGAATACGGTAAAATAATAGAGCGGGCGGAAGTAGTTCAGTGGTAGAACGCCTCCTTGCCAAGGAGGAGGTCGCGAGTTCGAGCCTCGTCTTCCGCTCCAATTAAGCCGGAGTGGCGGAATTGGCAGACGCGACAGTCTCAAAAACTGTTGAGAGGCGACTCTCGTGTCGGTTCGACCCCGACCTTCGGCACCGGTAAACCGTAAAAAAGAAGATTGCCGCGTTGTGTAGAGGTAGCACGAAGGACTTTGAATCCTTTTACCCAGGTTCGATTCCTGGCGCGGCAGCCAAAAAACTACAGATTGCTCTTTTACCCAACGATTGATATAATAAAAAATTGTTGGGACAGTTTTTCCAGCGATGATTGTATTCCCCGATAGCTCAACGGTAGAGCGCGTCCGCCTGAGGCGGATTAACCGCCAGGTTCTGCGATGTTTTCCTTGAAAATCAATATCCCGCGTTATATTATTGCTCTTTTACCCAACGATTGATATAATAAAAAATTGTTGGGACAGTTTTTCCTACGACCATTGTATTCCCCGATAGCTCAACGGTAGAGCGCGCGGCTGTTAACCGCTAGGTTCTAGGTTCGAATCCTAGTCGGGGAGCCAATTCTGTCAATACACAGAACTTCTTCTGTGGCGGTTAACCCATTTATTGGTAAT